>Ga0310122_10001544_pt1 | contig 14634 bp, 13 predicted proteins | sample CB6_Bottom_1051__FD_203503 | JGI IMG/M metagenome (GOLD analysis project Ga0310122, IMG submission 203503) | Marine microbial communities from Western Arctic Ocean, Canada - CB6_Bottom_1051 | ecosystem: Environmental > Aquatic > Marine > Oceanic | place: Canada: Western Arctic Ocean | collected...
CCAACATAAGCCCACGCATATTATTCATTTTGCTGCACAATCACATGTGCAAAATTCTTTTTCCGATGCTTTACAGTATACACAGGACAATATAGTAGGGACTCATACTTTGTTAGAAGCAACGCGCCTTTATGGTAATATTCAGAAATTCATTCATGTATCTACGGATGAGGTCTACGGCGAGTCGATGCTAGATATGGGTGAAAAGCATAAAACCGAACATTCTATTCTATGTCCTACAAATCCATATGCGGCGACAAAAGCAGGTGCTGAATTTATAGCCCAGTCTTATAACCATTCATTTAATATGCCTATTATTATAACCCGTGGAAACAATGTTTATGGACCTAATCAATATCCAGAAAAGGTTATCCCAAGATTTATTCAACAATTAAAGAATAATGAACCAGTAACTATTCAAGGTGATGGTAGTTGTGTCAGAGCGTTTTTGCATGCATATGACACTGCCACTGCATTTCAGTGTATATTAGAAAAAGGCAAAATTGGAGAAATTTATAATATTGGTTGTGATGAGGGTATGGAATACTCTATTATGGATGTTGCAAAAATACTCATTGGACAGATTCACGATATAGACGATTATGACAAGTGGATTACGTATATAGAAGACCGCCCATTCAATGATCAGCGATACTATATAAGTAATCAAAAGTTAAAGGATTTAGGATGGAAAATTACTATTGGTTTTGAAGAGGGAATTAAAATGTTGGTTTAATTTAAATGATGAAAATAGGAGTATGCATTAGAGCAAAAGATGAACAAAAAATTATATGTGATTGGGTATCGCACTATTTAAAACTAGGATTTGATAAAATTTTTATTTATGATAATCTCTCTGAACCCAGTATTGAAACAACATTAAAATCAAAAAATTTATTTAGTGATAAAATTACGATAAAGATAGATAATGTTAAGCATTCAAATCAACCTATTATATATCAAGAATGTATAGACCAGAATAAAGAATTGGACTGGCTTTTTTTATGTGATGCTGATGAATTTTTATGGTTGAAAGAGGGGACTGTTAAAGAATTTTTATTAAAATTTTCTGAGGATACTTGTACGGTTTTAATTAATTGGTTAGTATATGGAACGAGTAGCTTACAAACCTATGATAATAACAAATCCGTATTTGAACAATTTATACTGAGAGAAGAATACTCGCATTTTTGGAATACCTTCGTAAAATCCTTTATAAGACCGCAATTAATTAATAAATTTGGTAATGTACATATAACACAAAACAATAACTTTGTTTCCTGTGATGTATATGGAAATACAATAAATGTAACATATAAAGATCCAGACAAATGTGATAGAAAAGATAAATATTTATCTGGTATAACACCTTTAATAATTGTTCATTACATGACGTTGGATTTTGAAAGTATGAATGAAAAATATATAAGAAATCATGATGGATGGCTATTGGAAGAATCATGTAACAAATATTCATTAAAATGGTACAAATCAAAATTTTTTGGATTTGCTGATAATATAAAAGATTTACGTATGGTTAAATATGATTATTGTCAATATATTTGTAATTTAACTAGAAAAACTTTTTATGTAGAGGAAAAAGACAAACATCGTGAAGGCGTCAGTATATTTGGATCAAATAGTAGAATTAGAGCATTAGTATATGTTATGACCCGAACTCTTTTCGGTAAGTGCCAAATTTTATGCAATATAGCTCCAAATAAAAATATAAAAGGTATTGGTATGTCTGATGGACACACATTAGCATTAAAATTAACAGAAAAGTTTAATTATAAAAATACATTTTATCATAAGGAACCATTTTTAGATATATATAATTTAGAACATATCAAAATTTTTAATAATTTAGATTTTATTATTTCATCTGATGTATTTGAACATATTTCTCCCTACCCAGATCTTCAAGCCGCTTTTAATAATCTTTATAAAATGCTTAATAGTGGAGGATATTTGATTTTTTCGGTGCCTTTCATTTATGATAATTATTATGAACACTTTCCAACACTTTATGATTATTCAATTAATTATAATAAAGAAACTGAAAAATATTATATTAAAAACAAGACTATTGACGGTAAAGAAGAAATATTAGATAAAGGTAAAACGCCTTCTGGTGAAACAAGTGATTTATGTTTTCATGGAGGACCAGGTAGTACTTTGGAAATGAGAATTTTTTCTCAAGATGTATTAATAAAACACTTAAAAGATGCGGGATTTCAAGAAATCACCTTTTATGACCCAAATGAAATAATAGATATGCAAAAGTATGGTATTTTCTGGGAAAATAAATGCTCGTTAGTTCTTTCTGCCAAAAAATAAAGTACAATAAAATATATAAATGAAAACAATATATTTTATTATTAACCAACATAATACTCACGAATCAATTATGAATAAAGGGAATGGTGCAAGCGAAGTATTGTTTTACTTGATAGCGAAAGCTTTATCACAACATTTCAATATAGTAATATTTAATCGCGAACAACCTTGTAAAATAGATGATATAGAATATAGATTTTTACCTAATAATATGAATCCAAATATTGAAGATATTAATGATTCAATAGTAATCGTACAAAGACATTTTAATATTGCTATTGATTTGCATAAAATAAGTCCATCAAACCGCTACATATTATGGTCTCATGATTATTTAGAAAAAACATTTGATAATTTATCAGGAAATTATAGTCCATCTGAAATTAATAATTATTTTTCAGTAAATAATATCAATATAATATCAGTAAGTCATTTTCATAAAAAAAATATTTTAAATAAAATGCCTAATGTAAATGTTATTCCTATTTATAATGCTTTATTTCCAGAATATTTTATTAAAGAACCAAATATAAATTACGATAAAAATAAAATAATATTTGCATCCAACTGGGCAAAGGGATTAAACAAGATTTTAAATGTAGGGCAAGAATATTTTAAATTAAATAAAGAATTTAGATTAATTTTAATTAAACCAAAATATTGTGAATGGGAACCGGATCTTAGTAAATATCCATTTATTGAAAAAAGAGGATGCATCGAACATAAAGAGGAATATTGTAAATTATTACAGAGTTGTTTATGTGTATTTTCAACAAGTTATCCTGAAACATTTGGTTGTGTCTTTGCTGAAGCTTTGCATCTTGGAGTACCCGTTATAGGTGATAGTTCTGTTAATGCTGGATTTCATGAAATAATTCCAAAGGAATATATGTGCAACTTTAATAAGCCTAATGAGGTAATTGGTATGATTGAGCAATTTAGAAATAATAGACCAAATGTTAATTTAGACAAAAAGTTTTACATAGACTCCATAATCGGAAGGTGGTTAGATGTGTTTCTATCGATCTATTCCAAATAAGCCCATATGCAATTAGTTATAGGATGAAAATCCTTTTACTGAGTCATACTATAGCATGATTAAGACATTTGTATGTAATTTAGAAAGATGTAAAGAAAGATTAATTTTCGTACAAAATACGTACCCGAAAATATTAGATTTAGAAGTAATTGAAGGATATGATGGGACTCATCCAGAAAGTAATTCTGACGAAATGAAAAATCTAGGAATATTATTTTCAAATAATTTACAAAGGAATATAAAAGGAAACGTTAAGAATCATTTACAAATTAATCCTCACACACCAGGTGAATTTGGTTGTATAGTTTCCTTTCTATATGTTTTAAAACGAATAATAGACAGTGATCTTGAATATGCTATTTTTTCTGATGATGACATGATATTTGAGGATGATTTTTCTGATAAAATTGGTGATTTAATTAAAAATAATCTTCCAGAAGATTTTAATGTTATTTATTTATCTGCAGGAATGCCACGGAAATATAATAATAATAATAACACCCAAATTAATAAGTTAGTAAGTATAAGGGATTTGAATACTGTGATAGCAGATGTCGTTTTACTTATCTCAAAGGAAGGTGCTATGATACTATATGATTTATTAATGAATAAATTCAAAGGGAAGCTAGGGAGGGATTACGCCATTAATGAGTTATGTAAGGAACATAATTATGTATTACACATCGTTCAACCTACTTTGAGTTTTTCGCCTGGGACACAATTTTCGAGCACAATAAGGTAAAGGTATGTGCGTTATAAATAGAAACATTAAATAATACAATCTAATATAATTTAATGAAAGTGATTATATTTGGAAGTAACGGCATGTTAGGTACATATATGTATAAGTATATATGCAAATATCATGATGTGATAGGTATAACCAGAGATATTTATAATGTAGAAAAAGATTCTTTTGAAGATTTAACAAATATTTGTGAAAAATACAATATCGATAAAAACACAATTATAATAAATTGCATAGGGTTACTGCCGCATCGATTTAATTCGCATAGTATGAAAGATCAGTCGTTTAATGGTGAAACTAATAAAAGTTTCATACTGATTAATTCAATATTTCCACATAATTTGGAGAAAGTATATATGCTATACCATTGTAAGGTTATTCATATTACATCTGATTGTGTATTTAAAGGAGATAAAGGTCAATATGATGAAAATGACACTCCAGATTTAAATAACATTTATGGAATTACAAAAACCTTGGGTGAATGTGAAAGAATTTGTACTATACGATCCTCAATTATTGGAGAAGAATTGGCTAATAAAAAATCGTTACTCGAATGGGTCTTATCACAGAAGAATAAAAACATTAATGGTTATTCTAATTATATCTGGAATGGTGTTACTTGTTTAGAGCTAGCAAAGGTCATTAATAACATTATAAGTACTAAGAATTACTGGAAAGGAGTACGTCACCTATACTCTCCAGACATTGTTTCAAAATATGATTTATGTTGTATGATAAATAGAATATATAACTTAAATATTAATATTGAAAAATATTACTTAGAAAACAAAATAGATAGAACGTTGCAAACGATCTATAGTGAAATAACAGTTTCACCACTAGAAAATCAAATTACTGAACTAAAAAATTTTAAATTAAATTAAAAATTTTACATATTATAATTTAAAAATATGTAAAAATATCAAAATACACAATATTTAACTTTATCATCCTTCAATTTTTCTTTATCTTGAGAAATACAAAAAGACACTTCTAAATTGCACCGAGGACCTCTATAAAGCTTAAATCGGTTAAAGTCATACTTGCTTTTGGGTAATATTCTCATATCCCCTCTTATAGAAATATCAACCATATTATAAGGTTTAAAATGTAAATACTTTGATGCATTCCAAATGAAAATTTCATTGGGATAATTCTGTTTCAATCTAAAAAAACTACATTTTTCATATAGCATATTATCATATTGTATATTACAAATTCTCAGAGAATTTTCTGGGTTTGTATCGTATATTGTATAATTAATATTCATTATTGAACTATCTTGTTTTGTTTCTATATATCCTTGATTCTTATCAATGGGATAGTAAGCGTCATTTTCGCATAAACGGTATTTACATCTGTCCTTTTCATTTATTAATAATCTGCAAGTGTCTAGATGTACTGGCGTTCCCAGTGAATTATTAATATTGAATCTTAAAGGGTGTTTTTCTTGATAAAAGTATGTATCGTTCTCAAATAAGATATTTACTTGTCTGGATATACTATCAAAAATATTTGATCTAAATTTTATGTGTTTAGAGTACCAATTAAAAACCTTTCTTTGTTCCAAATTTAAAAGTTGTTTCTTATCGTTATACTTTTGATAAATAAAACGGGCATCTTCATATTTAGCAGGAAGTGGTAAATAACGTCTCTGGATGTCTTTTTCATTATAATTACTATATTTAGATTTGTATATGAAGTTTTCTAACAACTGTTCAAAAGTGTATTCTTTAACACATATACTATCTTTTTCTGTATTCAGAACTATTAGTTCCTTAATATTGTTTTGATAATCCCTAAAGATGTTTTCATCAATTAGCATCCTTATGGGTTCTTGTATGTCTGTCAAACAACATGATAGTTTTTGTATCTTACCATATTTGAATGGTTTACTATAAGTAATTATTCCAAACTGATCTTCTATTTTATATAATTCGGCATCCTCTTCCAAATCGAACTTAATATTCTTTTCGGTTCCTGTTATTAAGTAGTTATTTAATATTTTATCATTTTTCTCATTTTTAGAAACACTCATTATGCCGTTAGTTTTATACATTTATACTATGAAGTGTGAATATATATAGTCTCGGCAAAATGAAAAAAATACTATATTATCTAGGTATATGGATAAAATTGTGAAAATGCAATATGACGACCTTTATTCCAATAACCCACGCTGGAAACAGAATGAAAGTTATTCAGGGCCCGGTTCAGATTTACAACATACAGACAAACTAATCGAACAGTTACCTGTATTTATAAAAAAATATAACATTAGATCGATTGTTGATGTTCCCTGTGGTGATTTCAATTACATGAAACATATTAACCTTGAAGCTATCAACTACAAAGGATATGATGTGAGTCCAAATTGTATATCAATGTGTGACAAGTTTAAACAGAATAATATATCCTTTTCGGTTCTAGACATAACAAAAGATACTATTCCTTGTGCTGATTTAGTCATAATTAAAGATCTATTTTTACATTTGTCATTTAAACATATTAGTCTTGTTTTATCCAATGTACTCAAAAGTAAGCCTAAATATCTCGCCGTAAGTCACTATCCCCAAAGAGTTGCCAATATTGATATGAAAACTGGGATTGGCTGCAGACCTATTGATGTATTTATTAAACCGTTTAACCTTACCTATCCTGTCGTAGAAAGAATTATCTATTCAGAAAAATATAATGGTGACGAATTAGTGTTCTTGAGATGTAATTAATTCTCGTACTAACCTATAATGAATAAGTTAATACGAGTAAAAATGTTAGGTAATTATTGGTCCAAAAATTCTAAAGACTTATGTGATGAATGGAAAGTCATGTGCGAAAAAGGTTATAGATGGAAGAATATAGAAATTACTTGGGAAGATACAAATATTGATTATTATGTTATAATTAATTTTCCACCCAAGGATGCTTTTTATATCCCAGAAAAAACCATTATTTTTCAAATGGAACCAGAATGTGCTGTAAGAAGTTGGGGAAAATGGGCTAATCCTGATCCTAAGAAGTTTTTATTCGTTGGTTCCCACAAAAATCATTTAAATAACATTCAGGTTCAGTTTAAACAAATACCTATGACCTTTACTGCAAAATGTTTCGACAAATCTATGATAATTCTTAGTGCTAAAAATTTTGATCCAGGTCATATTAAAAGGATTAACTTATTAAAAAATGATAGTAAGAATTTAATTGATATTTATGGAAGAAAAAATCATCATCATCTAAGAAATTACAAAAATGCTTTACCAAATGATAATAAAGAAGATATGTTGGTAAAATATAAATATTATTTTCAAGCTGAAAACAACTGGGGGTATAATTATGCTACTGAGAAAATTTGGGAACCAATCGTTTGTGAATGTTTGTGTTTCTACTGGGGTTGTCCAAATTTAGAGGACTATATTGACCCAAATTCCTTTGTAAGACTAAATTTAGATGATATTCATGGATCCCTCGCTATTATAGAAAGATCTATAAAAGAGGATTGGTGGTCACAAAGAATAGATTGTATTCGGAAAACGAAAACAAAAATATTGGACGATCTGGCCTTTTTCCCTACGATTGAACGGATTATTAAAAAAAATCAAGAAAATTAAAACTAAATATTCATTTATACATAAAAACTATTTATATTATGTATAATATATAAAATATGGTTGAAAATACTTTAGTTTATTTAAACGATAATTTAGGTACAGACAAACAATATCATGATTATTTAAAATATTATGATGAAATTTTTAAGACGAAAAAATACAGTATTAAAAAGATGATTGAAGTTGGAATTGGTGAAGGTGGAAGTTTGCGATTATGGGATAAATTTTTTAAAAATGCCGAAGAAATACATGGTTTTGATACCCTAAAATGTCACCCTCAACAACATGCGCAAAATATATGGAATGATCTTATGAAAAAAAAAAGAATTTATATACATAATGAAACAGATGCTTATAATATAGAAAACGTTAAAAATGCATTAGGCAATAAGAGATTCGATTTTATATTAGATGACGGACCTCATACATTAGAATCACAAATAGAATTCATTAAAATATATACGAATTATTTGTCTGAAAATGGTATTTTAATTATCGAAGACATTCAAAACCCAGAATACATTAAAACTTTCTTTGATTCTGTAACTCCAAATTTAAGAGAAAAATGTAGATATATTGATTGTAGAAATGGAAAAAACTCAAACGATAGTCTTTTATTCGTGATTGAGAAATAATTTAGTTAATATTAAGCCACCTTATTATTTTCTTTTCAAGAAATTCATCAACATCTATATGGTCATTATATCTATGATACCATGGTGCCGTTATTGATTGTGCTTTATTTGTAATTAATTTAGTAGCAATTACATTCGTATTTATTTCATCAACAAATTCTTCACCGCCAAAAGTTTTTTGCCAACAATCATAATTAACTAATCGGTCGTCAAAAAATACACCAGTATTTACTATTGCTAAAACCCTACATTTCTTATTCATGAACAAAACGTTCGTTATGTGTGTTCCTTCTGGACATACTAAGTGTGAAATTTTAGAAAACAACTTTATTTGTTCAGGAAAGGGTATTATACTTAAATTTTTTAAAACTAGATCAAAATGTTTTATAATTCCTTCATAATTATGTATTTGTCTTGCACACATATTATGTGATCTTGTTTGGTTTTCTTCTCTCACATATAAAACCTTATATCTTATTTCCAATGGTCTATCTACAATACTATATTTTTTATAAACTAAATCTCTTAAACATTTAAATACCTTATCATTATAGTATGGTACGAGAGGACTAAATTTTATTATTTTTGAGTCTGCTATTTCTTGATTATCAGAATTTTTTATTTCAAAATTTTCTGCTATAACTTCAAACATAGTTTTATGAAAAGTAAGATACTTCGTGAAATCATTATAAGACATGAAATAGCTATCATTTCCGTTTATATTATTTAATAAATATTCAAGAAAAGGTTGCAATGATTGGTATAAAAAATGACATATGTTAATATTAATGTTTTCAAATTCTATTTTATAATTCATATACTTACATACATAAATTTATATTGTTCTTAAAACTAATTCTTATTATGAAAAAAATTACCTCCACCGGAATATAATTTTCTGTTATCATGTCTATTAATAAGTTCTCTAATATTATCATTTAAGTTAGGAATTTTATCTGTAAAATTTAAAGTATCTTCTAATCCTTGATATCTAATATCAAGATCTTTATTATTGTCTCTATTGTGCCTTAATAATGGAAGAATAACATTTTCGAGATAACTTGTATTACAGGCATAGATATGATTGGACCAGTTCTGGTCACCGCTATTAAAAACAAACCATTCATAATTGTAATTGATAGTTTTCATATTTTTGTAAAAATTTTTTGGATCAGGGATCCAAGATAAACTTTCAACTTTGTATTTATAATTACTTTGATCGTGTTTGAGCCATTCTTCACCGCCTTTTACATACAAAAAACCAGGACTTTTTGAATTAGAGAGTTTAACCTGAGCATATGGGTCACAATCAAGAATTCTACACATATCATCGATTGATTTTTGCAAATTGTAATCGTCGCTCATTAAAAGAAAGTCATTCTCACAAAAAATAAAGTATTTAGTTTTACAATTTTCTACCAATCTAATAAAGGCATTTAATATCCCTATATTTTCTTTACTACCTCGAATTTGTAATTCATATTTATCAGCTATTTGTTTATCTTTTTCAGAAATCTCTTGAAAAAATATTATTCTATTCTGCGGTGGAATAATATTAAATAATCCATTTTCTTGATGACTTTTTAAAGTTTGCTCTAAAATATTATGTCGCCTCCAACTTAAATATCCTATTGTTATTTCGTCCATATATTTATATGAATAAGTATATGTTCATGATACAAACTTATATATTTAGGTTAAAGAACATTATTATATAGACAATATATATATATATATATATGAATACGATAGAATATTGGAAACGAATTAAAGAAGATAAATCAAATGGAAGATTAATATTTGTTCATGCTCCAAAATGTGGAGGGTCTTATACAAGAAATATCCTGAGAGACTTAAATATCATTTATAAAGGACATACCCAAGCTACAGATAAAGAAGGACTAGAAGATATTACATTTATGATTGTTAGATATCCTGTATCTAGGTTAGAAAGTCTATTAAATGCACAACTTATGAATGATAGACCTAGGCATACGTGGCCTGAACGTTTGAAAGATATCTGTGAACGTCCCGATGTGTCGCTAAACGAAATAGTAAGCGAGTTAACTGATGAGGAACTCAGTTACATTGGAGGGCACCGTTATAATACATTAGAGTTTTGGGGTAAAAATATTAATATTTTTATAACAATAGATCAATTACATAGTCTTTTATCCTTTTTTGGTTATAATTATGAACCTGAAAAATACCCTTACCCAGTGCCCACTCGAGGTTGTACTAAGGCTAATATATCTGAAAAAACTAGGGGCACATTTAACGAAATTACAAAACAAAGAATAGTAAAAGTACGGAAATTTTCTGATGAAATGAAGTTTTTTAATAAAGTTATTAAATCGTCTTCTTAAAATGTATAATTAAAACACATATTTAAAATATTCAATATCTTCCTTAAAATTTTCTTCAACTAATTTTCTACTTTTTTCATCAAAATATTCTCTATAATCTTTATGATTTGTTGAATTATTTTTTGTGATTACATTATTATATCCATAAACCTTAAATAAATCTCTTAATTCATTATTCATATTTTCAAATTTTATAATTTTATCAGCAATTATTGTATTATTTTTACCCATTACCCATCTTAGTGAACTTCCAAAATGATAATTAACAACATCTACACAATGTGTATTTTTTTGTTCTTTATATTCCTGAGAATATATATATTTAATCCAATTGTTAAAATCTAGATCCCACTGTTCTATTGGTCCAAAATCAGGTTCTTTTTTAGACTTTCTAAAAAAAAATGTTGAAACCATTCTATCCCATGGATTTCTTACTATGCAAAATTTTAAACAATCATCAAATAATTCATCATTATTTATTAACTCTTTTAATTGGAGCAATGAATAATGTTTATCGCAAAACTCTAATTCCCCTAGTTTTTCCATTATCATATGCGTTGTAATACCAGCGTTCTTCGCTATATGACAAAATATAAGTTTTTTATCTCTTAGTAATCCCATTTATTAATAATTAAACATTAATAATCTTCAATAACTCCGAATTAAAATGTTCATATCGAATGTCACTCTTGTCCACTTTGAGCAAATATTCATGCGTTTCCTCGTATTTTTGATGAAGTAATTCTCTATTGTTAATTACTTTTTCTATTTCCGGAAGATCTGTAAAGAACATTGGATAATCCTTTCCCAGATACTCTTCGGTTGCTGGTAATCTAGTAACAAAAGCTGGAATATTCATTTCCAAACACTCTAATACAGAATTATTTGCTGATGCATTCCATAATGGTATTATAACTATATTGTTTAACAATAAATCATCAAATTCTTCTGTTGTTTTAGTATACTTGGTAGTTACTTTATTGAGTTTAACACTCGTGGGAATATTTAAATAGTTCAACTCTTTCATCACAATATTAAAGAGCCGTTTTTTATCTTTGGAACCAGAGAGCCATATTTTAGAATATGTAGAATTAATTCTATAAATGGTAGATACACGTCTATACTGTAGCCCCAATTGAATTATATTATATGTTTTCTTATTAATAAAATTTGACAGAGAAAATTTATTTAGTATTTCTTCTATTGGATGTTTAAGTATATATATTGGAACATTTGGAATTATTTTTTTAACTTCTTTTTGAAGATAAGACGATAATGTAATAATGCCTTTACAATATTTAATTGAATGTTTTATATTTTTAAATACAGAATTTAAATTTTGATTATCTAATATTTTAGGTAATTCATTAGTATAATGTATAATACCATACCAATCTTCCTGTATTATAGCGTTTTGACCCCATACAAAATAGTCTTCCATGCAATCCACTAAAAGAGTTGATTTTGTGTCTGGCTTCTTGAATGGCAATATAATATTATTATCAATACAACATTGTATTAATGCTTTCCAACCTGAACGATGTGTTACTTTTTTATAATAATTATTACATAATTTATAGGCATTTATATAAGATGCTCTAAGTTTATTATTTTTCGCTAACCAATAATTATGTCCTCCTAATGGATTTTTACTTAATTGTGTTTCCTGAGAAAACTCTTTTGCAATATCTCTTGGAGCAACTACTCCTATATTATAATCAATCATACTTTTTGAAAAATATACATCTTCTGGGACGAATGTACTTTTTGTATTCTTCATGTAATCTTGTGTTGACTTCCCCAATTTTAAATCTTCCGGCTTTATTTTTTCAATACATTTCAATATTTTTGATTTTGAACGCAGAGAAAAACCTCCATTACCTACACCATAACTATTGTCATCTTGATTCACTGGCCAAGGCGCTCCAACATAATCAAATTTTAAAAAAGGTTCGATTTTGTTATGAAATAGCATTGAATCTTCTTGATAAACTAAAAGCTTTTCGCCAGAAAATTTCTCCCAGAATTCCTTTGTTAACAATAATTTACTATACTCTGATGGCGTTAAATTATCTATATTTAATTTAATAATAGTAATTTTGCTATCTATATATCTACATATACTATTGCATATCTTAACTATTAAATTATAGTTTTTATTTCCACAAACTACGGTATGATTCCACTTTGGTAATTTTATAATTGTATTTCGTATCAAGAATTCCAAATGAGGAAATGGTCGAAATTCAATAAGTATTGTTTCATTTTCTTTATCCAAACTTCCAAAATTATTAATAATCCTGTTACGTAATATTGGAATGGATTTAAAACATTTATATCTATGATTTAATTTCATATCTATCTTTAATGTTTTATCTAAATCTGAATTTATCATATTGTACCAAAATTTAAATTGAGATTTAATTGTTCCTATATTAATAGAAAAATAATCAAATCTCTTTTTTATCATATCATGCATGTTCCTCTCAGCTTTCCACCTTAAATAGCAAATATCTCCATTACTTAATAAGTTCTGAATTCCTTCTATTAATTCATTGATATTTGATAAATCTTCTTTAATTACAGGAACAAAATTTACAATGTCTTTATATTCCTCCATTGTAGATTTATCTATTGATTCTTCACTAATTATTAAGGGTGTACTGTGTCTTATACAATCATGAATTCTTGCTGTTTCTAACAACGATTCCCCTTTAAAATGAATATTCAAAACAATTCGTGATTTTTTTATAATATCATAAAGATCCTCTCCAAAAATACTTGTTACAATATGAATATTTATATCTATATTTTCCTTTAAATACTTCATTATTTTTTGACGTCTATCATTCATTCCACCAAAAAATAAAACATCATATTCTTTTTCAATATCAGAAACTACTTTTGATTTTTTCTCCTCAAATAATGGTATAGGAAGGTACACTACTTTATTTTTAAATGTATTCGGATAATTTGCTATATTCATTTTAGAATAATCGAAAATAGTTACAGCATTTTTGAATGCAGTGTTTATAAATTCACGGCGGTCTCGTGAAGAACATATTCGAGGAAAATCTGGATAATAATGTGCCTGTTCTAGATTATAAATGTAATATTTACATTTTTTAGGTAGATGAAACATATGCCCTATACATACAAATATATAATGTACACCGGTAGTTTCTTGTTCTAATTCTATCTCTCGAGAAATTTCTTCACTGCTCATTACACTCGCAGAAAACTCCATATTATGTAAAATACTTCTAAGAGAATTAGCTATATTTAATAAATATTTTGTAGTTTGGATTTTAAAGATAATGTTGTGTTGTTGTTGTTGTCTCTCTTGTCGTTGTCTCACTTGTAGTTGGCTTTCTTGTCGTTGTCTCTCTTGTTGGTGTTTTTTATTAATTTGCTGTAAATTATGTTGATTACCCATTATGAAGCACCTTTTGCTCATCTTAATATATATACATAAATTTATATATATATTAAAACCGCAGCTAAACATTTATTATTTTTTTTTAAACTTATCTGATACTGCTTGGACATCTTCATAAATTGTATCCAAACATTCATTCGCATTTTTAATAAATAATGGCACCAAAGTAGCAAAAGTTGCATCACCCGAATCCACAAAATCAACTATTTCCTTTAATTTCGCATCGGTTTCGGCATCTCGTGCTGGAGAACCCAGCTGCTTACATTTCTCAAACACATAACGAATTAATGCATAGAAATTATCAGGACTAAATACATTGTGACTGATTAATTGTTTGAAAAAATCACAATCCATCGATTCTTCAATCTCATTTCGCAATTGTGACCCTTCCCTCAAAAGTGCAATTAATTTAGTTCTAATCTCTCCATAAAGTCTTGTCAACCACTCATAATCTGG
>Ga0310122_10001546_pt1 | contig 14628 bp, 14 predicted proteins | sample CB6_Bottom_1051__FD_203503 | JGI IMG/M metagenome (GOLD analysis project Ga0310122, IMG submission 203503) | Marine microbial communities from Western Arctic Ocean, Canada - CB6_Bottom_1051 | ecosystem: Environmental > Aquatic > Marine > Oceanic | place: Canada: Western Arctic Ocean | collected...
GGCGCTTGCCTCTTGGCGGCTGTCACCACGGGCTGGTTACCACTCGCCGCTGTTGGCCATCGATGCCCACGGTTCGGCGACGGGCAACGATTCCCCTTTCTGAAGCAGTTCGATAGAGATGCCATCGGGCGAGCGCACGAAGGCCATGTGGCCATCTCGGGGCGGGCGGTTGATAGTGACACCGCCGTCGCGCAAACGCTCGCAAAGCTCGTAGATGTTATCGACCTCGTAGGCCAGGTGGCCAAAGTTGCGGCCGCCGTCGAGCTGCTCAGCATCCCAGTTCCAGGTCAGCTCGACCTGGGCTTCCTCGTTGCCCGGGACCGCGAGAAACACCAGCGTGAACCTGCCCGCGTCGTTATCAAAACGACCCAGCTCGGTGAGGCCGAGCTTGTTGCAGAAAAAATCCATGGTCGCTTTGAGATCAACGACGCGAATCATGCTGTGGAGGTACTTCATCTGGGCTATTACTATCCTGACTGGGGAGCCTTTGCACTAAGTCTCAAACGACTTCTATACAGGCACCGATATACCGCTGCATATGCGGGCGCAGGCATCGGGGTCGCCGAACAAGGCGGTACCCACCTGCACGGCGCAGGCGCCCGCAGCAAAAAACTCGCGCACGTGATCAGCCGTGGCGATGCCGCCTATGCCTATGATGGCAAGACTGCTGGCGGCGCGCGCACTCCTCGTGGCCTCCAGCGCCAGTGGCCTCAGCACAGGACCGCTTATGCCGCCCATGGACGGCAGCTCGGGGACCGGGTCAAATGCCAACGCCGCCTGGGAAACCGGCAGCGTATTACTGATCGAGAGCGCCTGCGCGCCAGCCCGCTCGGCCGCGGCCGAAAGAGCAGCAACGTCGCAGGCCGGCGAGAGTTTTACGGCCACGAACTTACCCGTGACTTCGCGCACGGCCGCCGTCACCCCCGCGCAGGCCTCGGCGTCCTCGCCGAACTCCAGGCCACCCTTCTCCACGTTGGGACAGGACAGGTTGAGCTCTACGCCATCGACACCGTCGGCACTGTCGAGACGACGTGCAAGCTCGGCGTACTCCTCTACGCTTTCGCCGAATATATTGGCGATCACCCGGCCGCCGAAACGCTCGCGCCACTGGGCGAGCCACGGTAACTTGTCACTTATGAACGCGTCGACTCCCGGGTTGGCCAGGCCGATGGCGTTTATCATCGCGCCGGGCAGCTCGGTGATCCGACCCGGCGGGTTGGACGCCCACTCGGGAGCGTTGCCCTCGCGCGGCTCCAGCGAAAGCCCCTTGGTGAAGATCGCGCCGACCTTTCCGAGGTCGACCCCCTCGAAGCGGTCTTCAAGTTCGCGGCCATAACCACAGCAACCCGAGGCAAGGCCCACCGGCGTGGGCCAACTGAGGCCGCCTACATCTACCGACAGGTCGGTGGCCGCCGACATCAGGCGCCTGCTCCCTTCGCTGTTTCCGCGGCGGCAAAAATATCTACGGCTGCGTAGACCGGGCCGTCTTCGCAGATACAGCGCCAGCCCCCGCTCGCGTCGCGGTGTACGCAGCCGCGACAAACACCCCAGCCGCACCCCATGCGCGCCTCGAGGCTCACGTGGCAGGCTATCCCGTGTTCGCGCGCCACGGCGGCCACCGCCGCCATCATGCCGGTGGGCCCGCAGGAAAAAATCACGTCCGGCCGGTCGTTTTCAAGGCGTGCGAGCAGGCAATCGACCACGGTGCCCTTGAATCCGGCCGAGCCGTCCAGGGTGGCCAGCTCCACTGTGGCACCCACGTCCTCGAGGGCGACCGCAAAACCGCTTTGCCCCGCGTCCTGGGCGCCAAAAATTACCTCTACCCCTTTGCGTGCGGCCAGGTAGCCGAATGGCGCAGCGCCTACTCCGCCGGCAACCGCCCAGCAGCTCCCAACGGGGTCGGGAAACTCGTTGCCCAGGGGCGACAGCACGGCGAGTTCGTCGCCCGGCCTCGCCGCCAGCAGGGTGGCTGACCCTCGGCCCATGTCCTTGACCAGCAGGGCTACCCGATCCTCGGTAACCGTAAGGAAGAGAGAATAGGGCCGCGGAAGCACGTAACCGCCACCTCCGGGTACCTCGACCATGGCAAAACACCCGCAGCCTGCGCCGCGGGCAAGATCCGGTCCTTCGAGATCCACGCGCGCCAGGCCCTTGCCCAGCGGCGTTACCTCGACTACCCGCGAACTTATGCGCCTTGCCTTCATGCTGCTGTCGACAATTATTCTTTCCCCTCCCCCATCGCAAAAGGGGCAGGCGTCCGTAACGGGGGTTTCCAACGCCTCCCCTCTCTTGGCAGGGCTAGGCCGGGCGGCTAGTTTGCCATTACCGCCGACGGCCCACCGGCAGAAAGATAATCAGCAGCATGAAAAATCAGAACCCCTCGGTTGCCATCATAGGCTCGGGCATGTCCGGGCTGTGCATGGCTATCAAACTCCAGCAGGCCGGGTTCGACGACTTCGACATCTACGAAAAGGCGGATTCGGTTGGCGGCACATGGCGTGAAAACACGTACCCGGGGTTGTCCTGCGACGTACCGTCGCACTACTACAGCTACAGCTTCGAGTTGAAGTCGGACTGGACCAATCGTTTCTCTTCCGGTGAAGAAATTCGGCAATACCTGGAGATGGTCGCCGACAAGTACGACGTGAGACGCTCTATTCGGTTCAACACCGAGGTCACCGAGTGCCGATGGCGCGGCGACGGCTGGGAACTGGATCTCTCGGACGGAACGAGCACACGGGCCGACGTGGTGGTATCAGCCACCGGGGTGCTGCACCACCCGCGCTATCCCGACATAGAAGGCATCGACTCCTTCAACGGAGCATGCTTTCACTCGGCGCGCTGGAATCACGACGTCCAGTTGGACGGTAAGCGAGTAGGTGTAGTCGGCAACGGATCGACAGCGATACAGATGGTCACAGAGCTGGTCTCCCGCGTCGACACGATGACCATGTTCCAGCGAACCGCACAGTGGGTCGCCCCCTCGGCGGACAAGGTCTACTCAGATAAATTTAAGAAAGCCCTTCGATATGTGCCGGGCCTGCAGTTCCTGGTTTACCACGCCCTGCGGATTTTTTTCGAGCAGATCGGCGGGCGAGCAGTGATTAGACCGGGTTGGCAGCGCACGCAGGTAGCGGCGGCCTGCCGGCGCAACCTGAAAAACGTGCGCGATCCCGAGCTCAGGGCAAAGCTCACGCCCGACTACGAGCCGATGTGCAAGCGCCTGATCATGTCCGAAGGCTTTTACGAAGCGGTACAATCGCCGAACTGCTCGGTCGTAACCGAAAACATCGAGCGCGTGGAGCCCGGCGGGGTGCGCACCGCCGACGGCATCCTGCACGAGCTCGACGTACTGGTGCTGGCCACCGGTTTCGACCCCCACGCCTTCATGCGTCCGATTAACCTGGTGGGCGAAAACGGAGTCACCCTCGCCGAAGCGTGGAGCGAGGCAGTAATTGCTTACCGTACTATAGCGTTGCCTGGCTTCCCAAATTTTTTCATGCCGCAGGGGCCCAACGGACCCGTGGGCAACTACTCGCTTATGTCTGTCGCCGAAACGCAGTGTGACTACATAGTAAAGTGCCTCCGGTTGCTGCAGAGCGGAAAGCTGCAGAAAATTTCCCCGAGACCCGAGGTCTGTGCCCAGCTGGAAGAGCAACGCATAAAGGCGCTGGCCACCTCGGTGTGGAGCACGGGGTGCAACAGCTGGTACCTCGACAAACGCGGCATACCGGCGTTGTGGCCATACACGCCCGACCGCTTCCGGCGCGATCTTAAGACACCGCGAATCTCAGAGATCAACGCTTCCTAGCCGCGGCTTCAGTCCCAGGGCGAGAGCAGCCTGCCCACGCTGGGGTCAAGGCCGCCCTTGAGAGTATCGAGATATACTCGCTCCATAGCCTCCGGCCCGCTGCCGCGCCGTAGTTGCAACCAGCCGTCTGTCCACTCGAGAAACTGCACGAGAGCGCCCCCCACTCTCTCCTGGAAGCCGGCGGCACCCCAGTCGCCAACTCGCTTTTCGGCCTGGGTCGGGGCAAAGAAAAACTCCGGCGCTGCACCCGGCAGGTCCGTGGTATCGCCAGACTGTTGCCAGTGGGTCACGCCGATCAGCAACGAGAACTTCACGTTGTCGCCGCAACGCTCGTGCAAGCTGCGCAGGACAGCAGCGTTGCCAGACATGTCGACAAAGCCAAGCGGACAGCCGTCGTCTATTTCGTCCAACGCGTCGTAGGTCACCACCTTGTCGTAACAGCCCAGGCCTTCAACGAACTCCCTGTTGCCCGGCGAGGTGAGGCCAGTGACCGCCAGACCGCTTCGGCGCGACAGCACCCAGGCAAGAGCGATGGCGGTCTTGCTCGAAGCACTGATGACGACCACCTCACGGGCGCCGCCAAAGTCGCTTTCGGCCAGGTAGTCGTCGGCGAGAAACGACGTCATGAACAAGCCCCTGAAAATCATCAGCGCGTCTTCACGCTCGGCCCCGCCAACGGCCTGGTACAAGGAGTCCGAGGCCACGGGGGTGTACTGCCGGTAGAACAACGCCTGGCCCGAACGGTGTGGCGAGGCATCGATTATCACTGACTCGTCTTTGCGCTCAGCCTCGATGAGAAGATGCCGCGACATGGGAAAGAAGCCGAACACGCGCTCGCCCACCGCGACGGCCGGGTGACTCGACGCGAGCACGTCGGCAAAACCCATCACCGGTATACGCCCCCAGCCCTCATCGGCCGGAAAGAAGCCCCAGTAATCGAGCATGTCACCGGCCACCGCGTAGGTGATGTTGTTGGCGGTCAACGCGAAGCGATCCACGCGAAAAAGCACTCCACCCGCGGGCGGCTCAAGGCTCACCTCGTTGGTCACGAATTCGCAGCGCGACCAGTCGTCGCGTCGCACTTTGAAATCAAGTCCCTCGGTGTCGGCATCACTCATAAGGCAGCGATACTACCCTAGCGCTACGGTTGAGTGAACGCCTGACACCCCCAATCGGGGGGCAACCGGACAGCGAGCCTTGACGGCTGGGCAGTGCATCCAATAGTCTCACGAGTCAGGGGGAACCGCCGATGCCGGATTCTATACCGACCACTCCTCGTAAGCTCAGCAGCTTGTCAGTGCTGATCGTCTCGTTACTGCTGACCGCCATCGCGGGCCCCGCCACGCCCGCCCGGGCCGAATTGCGCCTGGTCGGCAGCGCGGCATTCCGTGTGACCGACGGCTTCACTATCATCCAGGAGTCGGACCTGTTTTTGAACTTCCTGCCAGCGGGCAACGGCACGGTGTCGAGCGCCCCCTTCGCGGTCCAGGCCATAACCGGCGGTTCTACGGCGTCGGCTGTACTACCGGCCGCAGCCATGGGCATCTCCCACTACGGCATAGGCGTTAACACCTGCACGGAGAACCAGAACGTGTGGTCCTGCGACAACGACGGCTACGACGGCGGTGCCTACGTGCAGTACTGGGACACAATTGCGGTGCAGTCATCCACGCTGACCGTGGGAACACCGGTCACGGTCACCCTGCACCTGGCGATGAGCTGGAATTCATTCTACCAGGCCAGCTTGGCGACGCTGTACGCTGGCGCCAACCAGTTTCGCGCCGTCATGTCGTCGAGGAATCACGAGGGTGGCGACTTCGACGGACCCGTAGAGGTCACGGTGATAGGGGATGGTACTTCGAGTTCAGTGTTGCAGTTGGTGGTCAACTCCACGGTGGGCGGTGAAGTCGACATCGCCCTGCTGGACGACTGCGGCTCCGACGCTTCGATCTTCAGCAATTTCAATTTCACCCCGCCGATACCCGGCGACGCCTACGCGAGCTGCAAGCAGGGGCTGTCCTGGGGCATGAGCGTGGCCACTACTCGTTCGGCCACTCGTTCGGCCACTCGTTCGGCAGCCACGGTAGACCTTGTTTCGAGCATCACCGGCAACCCGGTGCCGGGGGCAAGCAACGCGACCACGGCGAACGCGGTCGCCGCCATCCCCACCGACTCGCTGCTGCCCTGCGCTGACCCCGACGGAACGGCCTGCGACGACCTCAGCGCCTGCACCACGGGCGAGACCTGCCAGGGTGGACTGTGCACAGCAGCGAGCACGACGACCTGCAACGCGCCCGACCTGTGTACGGCGAGCGCCTGCAACCCCACCAACGGGCTGTGCGTGGACCAGGCCGTGAGCTGCCTGGCCAGCGACCAGTGCCATGCGGCCGGCGTGTGCGACACCATGACCGGCCTGTGTTCCGACCCGTCACTGGTCGATGGCAGCGCCTGCGATGACGATGATTTTCTGTCCTGCGGAGACAGTTGCCAGTCGGGGACGTGTACCCCCGGACAGCTCAACTGCGCGTCGACTACCACGCTGTCGACCACGACCACGACAACGACTACGACCACGACCACGACCACTACCCTGCCCGCCCCGGCCCCCTCCTGCGCGGCAGCGCCGCTGCCTTCTTGCAGCACTGGAGCGGTGACAAGCTTCCATCTTCGTGATCACGCGCTGGCGTCCAAAGACAAGTTAAAATGGAAGCTGGCCAAGGGCACAGCGCTCACCGTGGCTGACCTGGGCACCCCGGCGGGCGACACCGACTACATGCTGTGCGTGTACGACAGTGTCTCCCAGTCTACGCAGCTCGTCATCGAACTCCTCGTACCGCCCTCGGCCTCTGCCTGGAAGTGCAAGGGAAGTAAGTGCAGCTACAAGGACAAGGGCGGCGCCCAGGACGGCGTGCAGCAGGTCAAAGTGGCCGCGGGTAGCGCGGGACGCGGCAAGGCCCAGCTCAAGGGCCGCGGCTCGGGATTGCCGATTCCCGGCCCTGACTCGGTCGCCGCCTACTTCGCGGCCGACGACAGCGTGGTGGTGCAACTCGTGAACGACACGGGCACCTGCTGGACGAGCTCATTCACGGGCACCCACATACGCAAGAACACGGCGGACTTGTTCAAGGCCAAAGCCAAAAACTGATTCAGTCGCCGAAGCGTCGGCGGCGCTCGGCGTAGAACTCCCCGACGGGCTTGAACTCGGGTTCGCCGCCGAACTGCTCCTCGGTAGCGGCGCGAAGTTCGTCCTCGCTCATCGCAAAGTCCCAGGGGCGCGCCTGCGGTTGCTGCACGTGAAAAGGCGAATCGCAGAACACCTCGACCCCGTTACCATCGGGGTCCTTGAAGTACACCGACCAGGCGTTGCCATGATTCATCGCGTTAATTTCCGTGGCACGACCGTCGTCCTGCAGGCGCGCGGCCAGCTCCTTGACCTCGGCCAGCGAATCCACGCGGAAGGCCATGTGGTCGTAAGTGTTAGAAGCCCCGTCGCCCCTCACCGGCACGAAGGCCAACTGGTGATGGTCGGTCGCAACCTGGCTGAGAAAAGTTACTTCGACGCCGAGATCCTGCTCGCCCACCATGACAGGCCCGTGGTCACTGACCTCGAAGCCGAGCATGTCACGATAAAAATCAACCATTTCTTCCGCGTCCCTTACGTACATAACAGCGTGAGACCATCTCAACTTCATATTTTGCGTTCCCCCGGCATTTCTACCCACCAAGCCTGCATTAAGAGCGCGGCTTATGCTAGAAAAGGCCTCTCCGGGAGGAACTCTACATGGCGTTCAGGTTGGCAAACATCAATAATCGGGCGGTACTGGTTAGCGACAACGGGGTTTACGACCTCGAACGACACGCTGACGGGTTCTCCTCGGACCCCATGCAGGCCGTAGCCCGCTACCGCGAGTTGCACGACGTGGCCGCCTCGCTCAACGGTTCGCCCGACGCGCAGCTTGACCCGGCAACCCTGGGCCCGCCTGTGCCGAGACCGCAGAAAGTGCTCGGTATAGGTCTGAACTACAGGGCGCACGCCGAGGAATCGAAGATGGATCTTCCCGAAAACCCGCTGGTGTTCAACAAGCTCAGCAGCTGCATCGTGGGCCCTTGCGACGACGTTATCGTCTTCGGGCCGACCACCGACTGGGAAGCCGAACTGGTGGTGGTCATGGGCACGCGCGCGCGCGACATCGCGGCCGAAGATGCCTGGGACAACATCGCCGGGGTGACCTGCGGGCAGGACATATCGGAGCGTACCACCCAGTTCGCTTCCCGCCCACCCCACTTCGACCTCGGTAAGTCCTACGACACCTTCGGCCCCATAGGGCCCAGCATCGTCTCGGTCGACCAGCTCAACGACCCCAACGACCTGGCGCTGGCATGCTCGGTCAACGGCGAACAGAAACAGGACGCGCGCACCAACGATCTCATCTTCGACGTCCCGGCGCTGGTCGCTTACATCTCGGCCATCTGCACGCTGGAACCCGGCGACCTCATCTTTACCGGCACACCGTCGGGCGTGGGCGTGATGGCGGGCACCTTCCTGCAGCCGGGCGACGAGGTCACCACCACGATCGAGAGCATCGGCACGATGACCAACCGCTGCGTGGCGCGTGGGTAGTAGGCTTGTACGATGTTGCCATCGTGGGCGCTGGCCCCACGGGAGCGCTTGCTGCAAACCTGTGCGGATTGCACGGCCTGTCTGCTGTTGCGTTCGACAGCGCGCCTGATGTCTACGACCTGCCACGCGCTGTTGGCATGTGGGACGACGTGCAGCGGATCCTGGCCAACACCGGCCTGCTCGAAAACGCGCTGCCGGTCATGTACGAACCCGTGGGAGCGGAGTTCGTAGACGCGGCCGGTAAACGCCTGATAGGCCTGGATTACCCGGACGGATTGATTACCCCCAACGGCTACCCCGTCATCCGCATGTTTCACCAGCCGGGCATGGAACGCTCCCTCCGCGCGCACATAGCTGACTTGCCGGACGTGAATCTCCACCTGTCGCACGAAGTCGTCGAATTCGAACAACACCACGACCACGTATCGCTGCGTGTTCACGACCTGGCCAGTGGCAGTTTCCAAACGGTACAGGCCAAGTGGCTGATCGCGTGCGACGGCGCCGCGAGCCCCACTCGCAAGGCCTGCGGCATAGACTGGCAGAGCCTCGGCTACGACCGCGAATGGTTGGTGGTTGACGTCACGGTGACCGGCGAAGATCAACTGCCGGCCTGCGTACGACAGGTCTGCGACCCCGAAAGACCCACCACCATGATGCCGCTGCCATTGAACATGCGTCGCTGGGAGTTCCAGCTGCGCGACGGCGAAACCGCCGACGAGATGGAGTGCCCCGAGCGGGTGTGGGAACTGGTAGAAAAGTGGATGCCGCGGCAGGACGCCGAACTGGTTCGCGCCGCGGTCTACTCCTTTCACTCGACCATAGCCGAGACTTTCCGCAACGACCGCGTGTTCCTGGCCGGAGACGCCGCCCACCAGGCACCGCCATTCATGGGCCAGGGCCTGTGCAGCGGATTGCGCGACGTCGACAACCTCGCCTGGAAGATAGCCCACGTCGAACGCGGGCTGGCGGGCGACGGCCTGCTGGACACCTACACTGCCGAGCGACGCCCGCTCACGCTCAAGGCCATCGAGCACTCGGTGAAAACCGGCCAGCTGATTGACGCCTTTGCCGAGATGACCCGCGGTGGGCCCGAACCGCTGCCCGAGTTGCAGGCCTACGCCTATGGGGGCGACGCGCAGTTGCCTGATCTCTCGTCTGGACTGCTGGCCGGGCGCGACAGCAACTGGATAGGCCGCTTGGTGCCGCAGGCCCCGGCCATGGTCGAAGGCAGGCACGGCACGCTCGATGAACTTGTCGGCTTGCACTGGGCCGTTATATCTGGGAAGAGCCCGAGAGATGCCCTGGACGATGACGCCCGGTCTCGCTGGGAAAAACTCGGCGCGATATTCGTGACGATCCCCGAGCCCAGCGGCGCCATGCTGGCGTTGTTGCTCGAGCACGAGGTCGTCGTGGCCAGGCCCGATCGCGTTATTTTCGGCGAGGGAAAGGACGTCCCGGCATTGTGATCCACACTAACGAAACCTGCCCACGAAACTTGAACCCGGAGAACACTCCATGAAATACGGACTCTGCATATTCCCCACCGCCTACTCCATTCAACCGGCCGAGCTTGCCGTGGCGCTCGAGGAGCGCGGTTTCGAATCGCTGTGGGTCGCCGAGCACACGCACATTCCCTGCTCGAGAGAAACGCCGTGGTTCGGCGGTGGCGACCTACCGCAGATGTACTACGACGTGTACGCGCCACTGGTGGCGTTGGCCGCGGCCGCGGCGGCAACAACAACCCTCAAGGTCGCAACCGGCGTAACGCTTGTGGCCCAGCACGACCCCTTGATACTGGCCAAGGAGGTGGCCACGCTCGACCGCGTGAGCAACGGCCGTTTCATGCTGGGCGTGGGCGGTGGCTGGAACCGTGAGGAACTCGCCAACCACTACGATTTTCCTTTCGAGCGCAGGTGGAAGGTAATGCGCGAGCGCATTGAAGCCATGAAAACCATGTGGGCCGAAGAAAAAGCAGCCTACCACGGCGAGTTCGTCGACTTTGACGAGGTGTTCTCCTCGCCCAAGCCAGTGCAATCGCCCCACCCGCCGATACACGTGGGCGGAGAAGCGCCTTACGGCATAAGGCGGGCCCTGCGCTACGGTGACGGCTGGATACCCATTGCCGGGCGCGCCGACACCGATCTCGTGGGCGACATGGCCACCTTCCGCAGCATGGCAGGGGAAGCGGGCCGCGACCCCGACTCGATGGAGGTATCGGTATACGCCGCGCCCGATGACGCCGACCAACTCGCCCGCCTGCGCGACGCAGGATTCGCACGCGCGGTGTTCATCGCCCCTTCGGCCACCGCCGAGCAGGTGCTACCCTTGCTCGACCACTACGCTTCGCTGGCAAAAGAGGTCGGCTGAACAGCGTGGGCGTGTACGCAGTAAGCGGCGGCGCTTCGGGCATAGGTGCCGCCATCGTGGCGACGCTTAGAGAACGCGGTGACGAAGTCATCGTCATCGACATACACAACGCCGACATCGAGGCCGACCTTTCCACGGCCGACGGATGCACACAGGCCGTTGTCGAACTGGAGGGCCGTGCCCTCGACGGGCTTGACGGCCTGGTGGCCTGTGCCGGGCTGGGCCCTGTAGTGCGCCCCCCGTCGCTCATAACGCGGGTCAATTTTTTCGGTAGCCAGAGGCTCGTAGACGGCGCGCGGGAGCTCGTTGCCAGGAAGCGCGGATCGGTTGTCATGATTTCATCGAACTCGGCACCCATGGACAGCGACGACGAATACGTCGCCGCCCTGCTCGACCTCGACGAAGAACGGGCCTGCGCCATCGCCGACCGCATCGGCGATGGCCACACCGCCTACGCCGGCTCAAAGAAGGCGATAACGCGCTGGATGCGTCGCGGCGCAGCTGCGTGGGCGGCCGACGGTATGCGGATTAACGCCGTGGCACCGGGTATCACCAGCACCCCGCTTACCGACAGCGCGTACGCCGACGAGACCCTGGGTCCGATCATGAAGGATTTTGGCGAGTCGGTGCCCGTGGGCCGCCTGGGCCTGCCCGAAGACATCGCCGGCGCGGTGGCCTTCCTTCTGAGCGAAAAAGCGCAGTTCGTCTGCGGCTCGGTGCTGTTCGTTGACGGCGGCCACGACGCCATGCTGCGCCCGGACGAATTCTAGGGCGCGGCGGCGTCTTCAGGATAGACAAACTTCAGGGCAGGCAGACTGAAGTTAGCGGGTGGTCGTACAGCCGGGCCGCGTTCTGGCGACTTATGGCCCGGATCTCGTCGGTGAGCAGGTCCCCGAACATGTTGACCATCACCTGCTGGGTGGAGAAGTTCAGGCAGCGTAACTATGGACGGCTACTCCACGGTTAATGTTTCACTATCGGTAATCCGCGTGCCACCTACGACTTCACCCGTGCCGACATCTTCGACCCAGAAACCGACCTTCACCTCACCCCCGTGTTCGGGAATTTCTAACAATGAAGGCACTGTGGCGGCTTTCGTTTCATATATATGGCCAGCCGTTGCGTAGAACGTCATGGGTGTGGGGTCTTTAAATCTGACCGCGGGACCATCTAAAAAGCCCGTGAAAGCGATCTCCAGTGTATGCTCACCTGGCAATACGAAGTACGAGGGAAGGATGGCTCGATAGGTACCTGTTGGGTTACCATCGATAAGTGTCGGGAAGACATCTATTTGCATAGCTGAGAACAGCCACGTTTCCCTGGAAGGCTTGATTATCGCGAGCTCCTCTCCAGGTCTGTGGGTTCCTGAGTAGAAGTGTTGTGAAGAAGCGCACCCAGCGGCAATGAAAAAAAGGCTAATAAACATTACGTTCCTTATTCGCTTACTCATCTTCTAAACTCCTTTCCTCCGCACTGGGCATAAAAAACTCTGCCATTGGGCCAGGTCTCAATTTTGACACGAGACCCGAGCCGGGTTGCCCGTATCCACCGCCTTCGTGGTGCCGGATTGTGGTTATATAAGAGCGAACTCCCCAGACCCCGTCGCTAAACGAAAAAACCGTGAAAATCGCATTACAGGTGTATTCTTCCAGAACAGGAAGCTCTTCGCCCGGGAGAGTTAAGTGGTGTTGAGTGCTGGATAACGAGGCGGGCGGCCCGTTACAAGGAGAAGTCGAGAGCCTACCTTCCGTAAACGCCCACGTGTTTCTGTACCCGTTCTGTATACGCGTGCAGCTGGCTATAACTTTCCGCGATCTCGCAGAACCAGGTCGGAGGCTGGTTGTCGTAAACGCCCGCCATGAGTCCGGCTATCGTAAAATCGTATATGCATGGCTTGTCGCCGAACAAAAACCCGCTGGCAGGCACGGCGTGTTCGAGCGCTTCGAGGTCACGGGCGACAAACCCTCGTTGCTCTTCCAGCGTGTGCCGGCCCAGGCCGTGAAGGTGCAAGGTCCGACGCACCTGCCGCTGCGCTACACCGGCGACGAGCGGTCGAACAATTCGAGGAGCAATGTGAAAAAACCCTTCGACGATGTTGGGAAACCAGTCGTCATCGAGCCAGCGGCTGGCAACGAACAACCAGTACAGATGATCGTCGACCAGCCGCGCAAGCGCCAGTCCATGCGCACGGTCGCGATCGCTCAGCCCTCTGTAGACAGCGCCCTGGGTGATTTCATCCAGGTACTCGGTGATGAGTTCCGAGTCAGCAATCACGCGCTTGTCCGTGACCAGGTAAGGCAGTTTGCCCTTGGGCGCCTTGCGGGGGTCGAGCTGCACGTCCATCTCGAAAGGCAGGCCCAGTGACGTCAGCAGCATTTCGACCTTCAAGCAGAACGGACTGACGTTGCGAAGTCCGAAGGCCCCTCCCAGGGTGAACAACGTCATTGACGGAACGTGGGGCTGGGCGTCGCTATCAGGCATGAAGATCCTCCATTTCTAAGATCCGGGATTTTAAGAACCACGAGCTTACCGCCCTTGCCGCCCGCCTGTCGATGGATAAGCCCCCCATGTGGGTGGCTCCCCCGCCATTCACTCCCGGTGTTTATCCAAACCCCGACTGAAGGCGCCGGGACACTTTTTCAGTTAGCGGGCGGCTCGACCACCGCGGGTGGCTCGACCACCGCGGGCGGCTCGACCACCGCGGGTGGCTCGACCACCGCGGGCGGTTTGACGAGGTGGTATTGCCGGATCGCCGGTTTATCGATACGGGTCGAGAGCCCGCCTGGCCATTCGACCTCTATTGCCAACACCGACTGCAACGAGCCCAGGCCAAAATGCTTCTGCAAGGCGTGTTGCGCCGAAAAAGAGTCACCGGTTACTATGCGCGCGATCCGCCGGCCGCCACTTTCCAGTTCCACGGCGATTCGCGCGCCTAACGGCGAAGGCCCACCCGCGCGGTCGGCCAGGAGGACACCGATCCAGTTGTCGTCGCCAGGCCACCGGTTGCGCAGCAGGTGCAAGCGCGGCTTGTTGGATCCACCCTCGTAGTCGTGTTCGACCACCAGAAGGTCGACCCGCCCGTCCAGGTCGAGGTCGTCGGCCACGACGGCGCGGCCGTCGATCTCGTCGGCGACGCCCATGAGATAACCCACGTTGGTAAAGTCGCGCCCCGCGTCGCTCATGTAGAGCACGTTGTGCTCAAAGCCGTTCCACGACCAATCGTTGCCTATCTTCGAAAACGTGTTCTTGAAGAAAGAGTGGCGCGCTGGATCGGGGACAGCGGCCGCCATGTAAATGTCCTGCGTCCAGAAGCGGGTGCAGTAGTCCTTGGCCGAGTTGCCACTACGAAAGCCGTTGGCGACAAATATATCCACGTCCGAGTCATTGTCGAAATCAAGCGAAGCCGTTCCCCAAGCCCAGCCTGAGCGCGCCACGCTGTCCTTGAAAGCCGGCGCGACCAGGCGGGCGGTGCTGGTACCCAGGAGCATGCGGTTTCCAAAGGTCATGGGGCTGCGCATTTCCTGGTGTCGTGCGAAGCCCTCGGGCCCAGCATTCATGAAGTCGAGTCGCCGCGCGGTGGTCGAACTCATGCCTATCATGTACATGTCCAGCAGTCCGTCCAGGTCGTAGTCTGCAAACGAGTGGCCCATGCCGAACCCCGCGCCCTCGTCGATTACCTGGTCGGTAGCATCACTAAAATGGCCACTGCCGTCGTTGAGATAGACGTCGGCCCCGGCGAAGTCGCTGACGGTTACGAGGTCCAGGTCGCGGTCGCCATCGATGTCCACCAGCGAACCGCTCAGTACGCGGCGGTAACGCTTGGTGCCCA
>Ga0310122_10001549_pt1 | contig 14621 bp, 15 predicted proteins | sample CB6_Bottom_1051__FD_203503 | JGI IMG/M metagenome (GOLD analysis project Ga0310122, IMG submission 203503) | Marine microbial communities from Western Arctic Ocean, Canada - CB6_Bottom_1051 | ecosystem: Environmental > Aquatic > Marine > Oceanic | place: Canada: Western Arctic Ocean | collected...
TGAAAATCAATGTCATTTTCAATATTGCCTCCGAGATTCCTCCTTATGGGGAAGGGCTCTCACAACGGATCGCGAGAATCGGAAGGTCTCCAGGACCTTCGCCGCCCTTCGACTCTGTATCCCCTTGGGGAGAGCGATCTGAAACCCTTCATCGAAGAAGGCATCACGCCCGGTTTGCTCGAGTCCGTTTCCGAAAAATGGCATTCGCTATGCCATGATCACGATACGCGCGAATTCGAGAACCCACCCACCCTCGCACTCTCGGCTTCATCGGGCGACGTAGTCAGGAAGATGTGATGTCTGCAGCCAACAAGGCCCCGATCGATTTCCAGGTCAACCGCGACGACTTTCGCGATTGTCGCATCACACCCGGCGCCCCGATCGAAGGGCTCGAGTCGGGACAGGTTCTCTTCAAGGTCGATCGCTTCGCATTGACCTCCAACAACATCTCTTACGCCGCCGCAGGGGATCTACTCGACTATTGGGGCTTCTTTCCAGGCCCCGATCGCTGGGGGCGCATTCCAGCCATGGGCTTTGGCAACGTCATCGAATCTCGTTGTCAGGAAGTGCCCGTTGGCGCCCGCTGCTTCGGATTCTTCCCGATGAGTCGCCATCTCGTGATCGAAGCCAGTGCGAGCGCGTCGGGAATGGTCGATACCGCGTCACATCGCGCAAAACAGGCACCCGTCTACCGCACCTACAACTACACCACCGCCGATACCCTCTACGACGAAGATCGCGAAGATCAGATCATGCTCCTTCGCGGACTCTTCATGACTTCGTTTCTGGTCGACGATCTCTTCGAAGACGAGAATTTCTACGGCGCGGAGAGCTCGATCATCACCAGCGCTTCCAGCAAGACCTCGATCGCCCTTGGCTTTCTTCTGAAGCGGCGCGCACGCGGACCGGTGATCGGCCTGACGTCCGAGAGAAATCGGGACTTCGTTGCGGGTCTGGGCTGCTACGACGAAGTCATCGGCTATGACCAACTCTCGTCTCTCTCGAAGGACCGCCCCGCGGTGATGATCGACATGGCGGGAAACGGCGAAGTCGTCGCAGCCATCCACGAGCAACTCGGCGCTCAGCTGAAGTACTCGTGCGCGGTCGGTGGGACACATTGGGAATCCAAGCCAAAGCCCACGAACCTGCCCGGTCCCCAGCCCGAGTTCTTCTTCGCGCCCGCGCGAATCGTGAAGCGGACGGAGGATTGGGGTGGCCGGGAACTGCAGGAGCGGATCGGCGAGGCGTGGAGCGACTTCCTGTCCTTCAGCGACCAATGGCTGAAGGTCCTGCACCATCAGGGCCCCGAAGCGCTCGAGCGCGTCTATCTGGATGTGCTGACCGGACGAATCGACCCCCAAGAGGGCCACATCATCTCGCTCTAGGGGCCTCGCAAGAACCCCCTCCGTGCACGACATCAGGCGATCGCCAGCACGCGGGTGTCCGCGAAGAACCGAGTCGTGAAGGGTCTCGCCCCTAGACGCCTCGGGGCCTTTGCCCCGGATCGACGACAGAGCCTCCGATCGAACTGACTCCAAGTCGCCCGACAGGACGCCAATTCGACTGGCACTGCCCAGCCGGTTTTCACTCCGTCTACACATTTCCGCTGTCACTCGACTTCGCTGTTCTCCAGCCTTCGAGCGCCGAAGGCAGTTCTATGCGTTCCACGACGAGAGCTGCTGGGCGGTTTCTGGTTCGTCAAGAGAATTTTCCACTCACACGGAAGAACGCCTTAAGCAATCCACCGAGCATCCGATAGGAGTGTCAAAGGAGCGTCCCCCCCACCATGCGACCCATAGTACGAATATTCTTCACAGCGCTGATTGCGCTGTGCTGGAGCGGTTTAGCGACCGCCGATACAACCGAGCCGACCGCACGAATAGAGCCGTCGGCCATTCGAGCACTCTTGAACATCGATCTCGACCACGACTTCGAGAGGATCGTCCTTCCGGACAGCCAACTGCGTCTGCCCGGTTTGGCCGGACCGAGTTCGATGGATTGTTCCGGCGCCGAATCGAACGACGGGATCGAGACGTGTCTCGTCACCACGACCATGATGGCGTCGACGGTACCCGCGGCACTCGCTCAACACTAGGACCGGGCATCGCAGGCCGGCAGCGAGTTCGCGCTCGATGCTCGGGCTTCGACGACTGAATTCGTTTGCGAATTCTCTGCGCAGGGTTCCCCGCGCTTTCGGGTCGACTTCTCAGGTCTTTGGCACCCGTCGCAGTGCCAAGGTCTCGAGAACGTCAGCGTGTCTCTTCCGGTCGAGCTTGTAGCCCGTCAAAAGAATCAGGCTGATGACGCCGAGCACGGCGGTGCCGGGGCCGTACACCATCCCCAACAACTGCACGGTTGCCTCTGGAACCGATCCAGGCGCAGCTCCCGGCGATAGGCCGATGACATCCAGGCTCACCCCGGCGACGAATTGTCCTATGCCCACGGTCGCCTTGACGGCGAAGGCCAGTGCCGCGAAGAAGATGCCCTCTTGTCGATGGCCGGTACGAAGCTCGTGCTCGTCCGTGACGTCGGCGATCATCGAACCCGCGTTGACCGAACCCGCGGTCGCACCGAAGACGGCGATGATGTGGCAACCGATCAACACCCCGAGATAGGCTGGGCTGTCCTGCCCTGGATACAGCCCGTAGATCTTCAGGACCGGTGGGAGCATGGCGAAGAACACGAGCAGGCCGATGCCGAATAGGAAGGCCTTGCCTTTGTCGATATACCGCGTCATGACGACCCAAAACGGCAATCCCAACAAGAAGGCGGGCACGCCCGAAAATTGCCGTAGCTGAATCTCGGACGCCGTAAGGTTCCAAAAATAGGTGCCCATATGGACTTCGAGGGCATCCTGGACGCCGCGTGTCGCGAAGAAAACAATCATTCCCAACACGAGCGCACGAAACGATGGGTTCTCGAGTGCTTCCTTGAACTCGAGGATCAGCCGATTCGGACGAAAGGGCGGAGCATTCTCTCTTGGCTGGGGCAGTGAAGGGATCACCGAACGAGTTCCCCATGCGGACACCATGATCGCCACCATCATCACGGCACCAAAGGTCCAACCGAACTCTCGATAGGCGGCCGAATTGAAGCGCCCCATCTCGCCATTTACATCTGGAAAATAGATGGACCAACCCGCTGCCAGTACGAGCGCAATTCCCAGTGCGCCAAACGCCGACCGAAAGGCCACTACGACGGTTCGCTCGTGATAGTCGTTCGTCAGTTCCGCGCCGAGCGCCATATGCGGAACGTGGTACAGCGTCATCGATGCCCGCACCAAAACGGCAAACACCGTCAGCCATAGGAAGAGACCGAATTGATCGAGACCCTCCGGCGGGCTGAAGATCAAACCGAACGTCACCGCCAGAGGAATCGCGGAGGCGAACATGAAGGGATGCCGTCGTCCCCACCGATGCTTGAACGTATCGGAGAGCGAGCCAATCAATGGATCGGTCACGGCATCGAAGACCAGTGCAATCAGCAGCGCGGACCCGGCATAGGTCCCGGAGAGACCGAGCACCGAGTTGTAATAGAAGAGCAGAAAGGTCGTAAAGGCGGTGTTCTTGACGCCTTCTGCGATCTGTCCAACCCCAAAGAACGTCTTTAAAGGGAGCGGTAGTCTGGGGCTGTCATTCGTCACCGATGGACAACCCTAACGCGAGCCACCGCCCACCGGTAGGCGGCACGGTTGGTTTCTAGCAAACACCTGCGGCATGCTGCGGCGCTCATCTTGATGATTCATTCAGGTGACATTCGGAGCACTCATGGCCTTCGTCCCGATCGCACAGATCGAAGAAATCCCTGGAGATCGAGGCCTTCGCGTCAGCGTAGAAGGAGTCGATATCGGTCTCTACGCAGTGGACGGAGAGATCTTCGCGATGGAGGACACCTGCCCGCACGCTGGATTCCCGCTCTCGCAAGGCGAACTCGATGGCTGCGTCATCGTTTGCAAAGCCCACGGGTGGCCATTCGACATTCGGACTGGATTTGATCCGGATAACGCCGACGGATTTCCGATTCCCTGCTTCGCAGTCTCGGTCATCGACGGAACGGTTCACATCGACATCAACGAGCAGACGAATGCTCCGCGCTCAAAAAAACTTGTTGTCGATTAGTTCGGGCGGAATCTGGTCCTTGATTCCTTCGTGGAGCTTTGGCAGCAAGGACCAATGAACACCAGGGCGCTTGTGGTGCGCCGTGTGGTACCCGAGGTTACAGCTGAGGTAGTTGAACAGGACATTGACGCAGTTGTAGCTGGCGTCGTAGTGATTCTCGGTATGCAGGCCGGCATGGTGGCCGTAGGTCACCCAGGACGTATGGGCGAGCGTGAGGTACCCGGGAATCAGAATGACCAAAACGGTATTGACGGGATTGACATAGAACGCGAGTCCGAGCACCGACCAAAGCGGGATCTTCATCAAGAGAAAGGCGCAAAGGTATTTCGGATATCGCCGACCCACGCGAATGATGTCGACCTGATGGTGCAGGAGCAAATCGATCGTGTACTCGATTCGTCCCATCTTCGATCCGTCCCGTCGAGTCCACTTGGATTCATCGACTTCGGCGACTTCGGACTGGGAACGCTGATTGAGATAGTTGCGGTGATGTCCAAGGTTGTGATGAAGAACCCAGGCGTAGGGCGCGATTCCCGTCTGCAGCGACACAGCAATATCAAAGACCCTATTCATCCACGAAGAATGAAAGATGTTGAAATGCTGATGGTGATGATTGATTGCCGCGATGAACATGCTGCCCACTGCGAGTGGAACGATGAAGAGGGCCGCGAGCCAAGTCGGTGCGAAGAAGAAGACTCCTGCGTGCGCGGCAAGCATGGCACTCACGAGACTGATGGATCGTCGATCGATCTTGTAGCGGAGCCATCGACTGGATTGCGTCTCTGCCTTCAGCTTGGACTGGATAAGCTTGGACTGGAAATCTGAGAGGACGGGCGCAGTCGAATATTCGCGCGGGTCCAGTTCGATCGCTGCGTTCATGATAGACGTGGATCTTTCACTGGGGGGACGCTGTTATGTAAGACGATGAAAGGTAATCGAGCATGGCCACAACTTATTCGGATCGTTCGGATCGTTCGGATCGTTCGGATCGTTCGGATGTCGTATTCTGTTTCGCGACTCATTTTCATCGCGACCCAGGATTGAGCGCGACTCAATTACAGAATGCGGCCAGACGACGGTGCAGGTGTAGCCAATTAGAGTGCTCGGCAAAACGCACCAGACACCGCGCTTCGTAAAAGCGTTGTAAAAGTTCGTGCGCACGCTCAAGATCCATCGGATACTTGATCGAAATTTCCGACGGACCCAGAGCGTGCTAGAAAACGAACGTGCGGAATGCGCCGAAAATCGTTGGAATCGTGAACATCACCGAGGACTCGTTCTCGGATGGAGGGCGCTTTCTGGCGTCCGAGGATGCAATCCGTCACGCCCGTCGGCTCGCAAGCGACGGCGCGGACTACCTCGAATTCGGACCCGCATCGAGCAATCCAGAAGCCGGTCACGTCTCGGCAAAGGAGCAGATCGCGCGCCTCGAGCCCGTACTACGCGAGCTGACGTCCTGTGAGATTCCGATCTCGATCGATGCAACGGACCCGGCCGTGCTCGAATTCGCGATGGCCTCGGGCGTTGCGATGCTCAACGATATCCGAGGCTTTCCTGAGCCGTCCCTCCATGCCCGACTGGCCGATAGCGAAGCACTACTCGTCGTCGTTCATTCGATTCTCGAACTCGAACGCGCGGGGCGAAACGATGCGACGACCGAGGAGGTCCTGTCGTCGATCGATCGATTCTTCGAACAACGCTTGACCGAGCTGGTACGCGCTGGGGTCGACGAGAGCCGGTTGATCGTCGATCCAGGAATGGGCTTCTTTCTCGGAAACAATCCCGATGCCTCGCTCGCCGTCTTGCAGAGAATCCCCGAACTGAGGTCTCGCTTCGGACGTCCCGTCTTCATCTCGGTATCGAGAAAGTCGTTTCTGCGCGCGATCACGGGCCGCAAGCTCGACGAAATCGGTGCGGCCACGCTCGCCGCCGAGCTCCACGCCGCAAGAGAAGGCGCGGCTTATCTGCGCACACACGATGTGGAGGCGTTAGGCGATGCACTCCGGGTTCTGCATTCGCTCGGCGGGAAGGTATAGGGGCAAGGTCGCGTGCGGCCTGCTATCGAGCTGGCTTCGCCGGCAGCTTGCGGCGAGCCGAAACGAACCACGTGACGATGATGAAGCCGATGAGCGAACCCAAATGGTGGAGGCTCCCGGCCGGGCGGATGGCGCAAGCGACGATTTCAGTGGGATCGATTTCCGGTGTCATCTCTCGTCTCCCTGCCAAGGATCAATGATCATCGACTTGCTGGATCAGCCGCGGCCAGCGCTCCGATGGCAGGCTCGTCCAGCTCGGTCGACCAGGCGAATTCTCGGATCACCGTTCCAGCCAACTGACGAACCTCGCTCCAACTCGGAGCCTCACGACGGGCGCGAGGCGTCCAGAGATCAGGATCCTTCGCGCTCACCATCATGGACAGTTTCCTATCGACCGCCTGGAGAGCCGCCATCTGCGATTCGCTCGGAAGATCCTCGAACCCGTCGACAAAGGCGGTATAGGCATCGTCGAATTCCACCGTCAACCCATCGCCCCGCGAGGACGTTTCACCCGCTGCCGCCGGATCGGGGACGCGCGCAAGCAGGGCCAGCACGCGCATCAGCCGGTCCGATCTCTCATCCGCGCGGGAAGAGTGGGGCATGTCATCTCGATTCACGTTCAAAACGCAGCCGAGCATAACACCTACGACGATCTTACGGAGAAACCCGGAGAGCCTCATCATCGAATTCCCTGAGGCGCTACGGACCACTCGATTCTACATTTTGCTGGCCGAACCGCATTGCGGATCGGTCGCGTCGCCCAATCCCTCCCCGGGCACGCATGATGAGTCCTCATGGTGAATCGCCACAGCGATTCCGGCTGGCTGGTGCATATTGGCGCGGGTCGATCTTCGCTCAGGACGCTCCGGCATGCCCGTGAGCACGGATACCGCACGCTTGCAATCGACGTCGATCCGAATGCTCCCGGATTCGCCGAGGCCACCGTTTCGATCGAACGGAGTCGCGAGGATCTCGATGGGATTCTAGACGAAGTTCGAAGCTTCGCGAACGAGCGCGCGCTCGCCGGATGTTGGACGACGTCTTCTGCAAGCTCTGCACTCGCTGCGGCCGCAGCGATTCGCGAGGAATACGACCTCCCGGGACTACGACAACCTGCACTCGATACGCTGGCCGATCGATCGACCTGGAAGGATCGTCTAAGGAGGAACTCGATCGAGACGCCGCCGAGCGCTCTGCTCTCATCAGTGGACGAACTCGGCGACTTCCTCGGAAGCCATGCAAGCGTACTCGTCAAACCCGAGTCCGGGGGACGCGGCTCGCTCGGAGTCGCTCGATTACGACGTGGCGAGGCGAGAAGTCGCGACCTCTACTACGAAGCGCAGGAGACTTCCAATTCGGAACTGGTTCTGGCCGAAGCCTTCATCAGCGGCGATGAGTATTCGATCGACGGCGTCGTCCGGGACGGTGATTTTCGGCTTCTTCATCTCGGGCGCAAATTCTCCGCCCGAAATCACCGCGGAACACTTCCGACGGGATATGCCTGGGGAGCGTCGAGAAAGAACGTTCGCAGCGATGAGGATCCACGCTGGCCCCGAAGCCGCGAGCTCGCTTCTGCCGTGTGCAGGGCCCTCGACATGAACGATACCTTCGTAAGTCTCGACGTGATCGACGACGGCGACCAGATCCATGTCATCGACGTCGGCTGTCAGCTCGATGCCAAGGTCGATCTGGGCCTTGAGTTCTCGGGCATCGAGGTCGCCGGCCTTGGCCATGCCATCGCGACAGGAGATCCATTGCAGTTCTCGAACGAACCGGGCGCGCTCACACGTGGATTTGCAATTCGCTTCTTCTACTCCGATACGGACGGGCGACTACAAAGACTCGTCGATCCCGATTCGCCCTCCGTCGAGTCCACGCCAGACCATTGGCACTCGATCGCGATGTCTCCATTCCGCTACCAGATCGAATGGGAGAAGGACTCGAACGAACCGATCGCTCGCCCCCGTTCGGTCGCGGACCTCGTCGTGTCTGCGCTCGTCGAAGGGGAAGATCGCAACTGCGCATGGATGAGATCCAACGAGATGGACAGCGCGGATCTCTTTTCGGTCGAAGAACTCGCCGATCCGATCGCGAAGGCAACGAACGAGTGGAATCCAGACGGGCCGGAATCGACCTAGAACCAACCCGTTTTCCAAGTCAGCGCAACGACGATCCGTCCACTTCGACGGATCAAACATACAATCGTCGGATCAGGCGCCATGGCAATAGGACGGAAGCGCGGGTGCCGCGTCCCTCCATCGATTCCAGTGTGATCTGCCCACCGCACTCTTCGAGTAGACGGCGACACTCGTAGAGGCCGAGTCCCGTCGCCCGCGGCGATGTCTCCCGGGTCGAGAAATAGGGCTCGAAGGCCAGCTCACGAACCGATTCCGTCATTCCCACTCCGCCGTCGATGACCTCGACCCTCAGTCCGTCGCGATCGGATCGGACGCCGATTGAAACGAGTTGATCGCACGAGCCGGCGCGAAGCGCATTGTCGACGACGTTGACCAACACGGAGAAGAGAAGATTCGAACGATCGACCTCCAGCCTGGGAATCGGTCCGCGAATCAAGAGTCGGCCATCGGGGTGAAGGCCCCGTACGACGGCCAGCACTCGAATCAAAGTAGAGCGAAGGTCGTCCGAGCGGGCTGTCTTCGCGCGTTCGGGCTGCGCTGACTCCATCAAACGATCGACGACTCGAAGCGCATCATCCGAGAGCGCCACGATTGCCCGTGCCAGCTCCAGAGTCTCGCCCTTCAGTCCGTCCTCGTTCGCGAGTTTGCGTCCATGAATCGCGATGACCTGAAGTGGCTTTCCCAAATCATGGGCCCAGCCCGCCAACATCTCCGTCGCCGCTCGAGGCTCGCGCAAGAATGACCTCCCGTTGGAACGTCATTCGAGATAGCAGTTGAGAATTTTCTCTGACCGAAGAATCTGCAGCCGCGTCCGTAAAGTGAACTCAGACTGAATCTATGCTGAAGACCGGCGATTGCCCGACTATTTCAGTTGGCTGAGCTCTTGGAGTTCGCCGAGTCCCTCGTAGGGATCCGTCGGATTTCGGTTGGCCTCGATGTCGGCGAATCGGGATCGCAGCGACTGCGTCGTCAGCTCGTGGGTGAAGATCCAGAACCGGTCCTCGCGCATGGCGTCGATGATGTCGCCCGCAACTTTGTCCACGCCGATGCCGAGCGACGAGATCGCTTCGCGCAGAACGCCCATGGTGGCCGTCTGCGACGGCTTCATTTCTCCACCATCGTCGCGATTTCGTTCCGATTGAAAAATCTGCGTGCGGACGAGATTCGGGCACAGACAGTGGACCCCGACGCCGGTCCCTTCGAGTTCCCGGTAGAGCGATTCCGTCATCCCGACGACCGCATGTTTCGTCGCGGCGTACATGCCGAGGACCGCACTCGAAACCAATCCCGCCTCGGACGCCGTGTTGATGATATGTCCCTCTCCGGCGTCGCGGAGAATCGGCCCAAACGTCGAAACGCCGTAGGCAACGCCCAGAATGTTGACATCGACGATCCACCGCCAATCCGAAGGCGTTGTGTCGAGCATCGGCCCGCCTGGAGCAACGCCCGCGTTATTCATCACGACGTGAACGGCTCCGTAGTGAGAGAGCGTCCGAGCCGCGAGGTCGGACACCGAATCCGGATCGCGCACGTCGCAGACAACTCCCAGAACATCGCCCCCGGACTCCGAAAGACGCCCGACCTCTCGATCGAGGCCTTCCTTTTCGACATCGGCCAGGACGACCTTCATGCCTTCGGACAGGAAGCGCTCGACGACGCCTAGCCCGATGCCACTCGCTGCGCCCGTCACGACAGCAATTCGATCCTTGAAATCGATCATCTTCACTCCAATAGAAACGCGCACGCGCGAAGGAATCGGCCAGTCTCTTCCGAGATCAATCCGTCACTTCGAGAATCCCGCCTGAAATCAGATCCTCGATCTCTTCCTTACCCAGGCCGAGCAATTCCGATGCGATCTCGCGCGTATGTTCGCCGATCAGCGGCGCCTGAAAAGTGGGTAAGCGCGCCGCGTGACTCATCTTGAACGCCGGACCCTCGAATGCCATCCAACCCAATCCCTGCTGATCGATCCACTGTCCATACCCACGCGCTTGGAAATGGGGATCTCGAAGTTGGTCTCGCGCGATGTACATCGGCGCGGACGGAACACCGAACATCTGAAGTGTCATCGTCACTTCCTGCGAAGAGCGTGCGCTCGTCCAGGCGCGCAGGCCTTCGTCGATGGCGTCGTGTTCGGCGAATCGACCGTCGGCCGTCGACATCGACTCATCCGCTGCCCAGGAGGGCTCGCCCAAGGCGGCTCGCAGGCCACGCCAATCCTGATCGTCGCGAATGGTGATCGCGACCCAGTCTTCGGTCCCCAGGCAGGGATACGAACCCCAAGGCGCTCCGCGTTCGCTGCGATTGCCGCGCGGTCCGACCGAGCCCGGATCGAGGTCCTCTTTCAGGAACTGATCCGAGAGGATGTTCACGACCACTTCGGCCTGGGCGACGGAGGCGTGCCCGCCCGTCCCACGTCGATCGCGCCGAATCAGCCCAGCCAGTGCGATGATCGCGAGCAGTCGGCCCGCCATATGATCAGGAAAGATCGACCCGGAGCCAGCCGGGGGGCCCTCTTCCGGGTAGTCCCAGAGATGAACGAGTCCGCCGATCGGCTGGGTACTCGGGCCGTAGCCGATCCAATCCTTCCAGGCACCGTGATTTCCGAGAAGCTGACTGCTCCCCATCACGATTCCCGGATTCAATTCCTTGAGTTTGTCGAAGCCGAGGCCCATGGCTTCCATCATTCCGGTCGAGCCGTTTTCGATGACGACATCGGATCGTTTGACAAGGTCATGAATCAACTTCAGACCTTCTTCCGTCTTGATGTTGATGCCGAGTCCACGCTTCGAACGACTAGAAGAAGCAAAGGAGGCACTCATCTCGGTCGACATCACGACGCGAATGAAATCCGGATAGGTTCGGCTCTCGACCTTGATCACATCTGCACCGAACTCAGCGAAAAAGCGCGCCGCTTCGACGCCCACGCCACCGATCCCGAAATCGAGCACGCGCAATCCCTCGAAGGTCCTCGAGGGAGACGGGCGATCGCCCGACGGCTGGGGTCGAGCTCCCGGCCAGAGCGTGTCTCCGATTTCTTCCGCATGTTGATTGATTTCGGGCGGCGGACTTCGATAGCCCATCCGCTCGCGATCGAGTTCGAAGAAGCCCGACGCGAATGCGCCCGATCGGTTCGGCGCGAAGTCTCCGGGAACGAAGGTTTCGCGAGAGCGATAGTGAACGTTGTCTAGAATCTCGCTCGGCGTCAGAACCGGCGTGCAAACGATGCCACGACGCTGTGCCTCGACGGCGATCTCGAGATGATTCATCGACGCGAAGAGATCTCCCACGATCACAGTGAGTGCGTCCACGATTTCCAGACGTCCAAGAAAGCTGTCGAATTTCGGATCGCGAAGGTATTCGGGATCGCCCAACCACTCTCGCATTGCGTGCCATTGGCGCGGCGACATGATGACGAGACGGACGAAACCCTCCCGACAAGCGATGATCTGATAGATAGGGCCCGAGCCGTTTCGAACGGTGGTGCTGTCCTGACCCTTGGCCTCGATCATCGATCCGTTCGAATAAGCCCAATCCGTTTGCTCGGCGACGGCTTCGAGAACCGAGAGATCGATCCTTTGACCGAATCCGGTCTGCGTGCACCGATGAATCGCCACCATCGCAGCATAGGCACCCATGATGCCGGCGATGTCGTAGGCCATCGCACCGGGTGTAAAGAGCGGTTCCCGATCGGCAGTGCCCGCCTTGCTCTGCATGCCTCCGATCGCACAAAGAGTCGAATCCGTAGCGACCCAGTCTCGATAGGGGCCGGTTTGTCCAAAGTCGGAAATCGAGAGCACCGTCAAATGAGCGAATCGATCGCAGAGCGCGACCGGGTCGAGCCCCCATTCGGCAAGCCGCCCCGGCCGTTCGGACTCGATCAGCAGATCGGCGCGCGAAAGCAACTCGAGGAATCGCTCGCGATCGCCATCAGAATCGAGATCGAGTGCGAGTCCGAGTTTGTTCGAGTTGCGCGTCGCGAAATACAGACTGCAACCGTCCTTGAAAGGTGGCAGCCCACGCGAACGACCGCCCTCCGGCGGCTCGACGCGTACGACCGATGCCCCCAGATCGGCCAGCAGGCGTCCAGCCAGCTCACCCTTCTCGTCGGCGAGATCGAGGACGCGAACTCCGGACAGAGGTCGATCACCTTCTTCGTTTTGCGGTTCTCTCATGGACGTTGCGCGCTCATCGCTTCACGGTGCCTTTATCAAGGCTTCAGCGGGCCTTCACTATGCCTTCACTATGCAGTCCATTGCGGATCTGCAGGCCAACGGTAGGCGGCGGGGGAGTTTCAATCGACTCTTCTTCGGGAGTTTCCACGGCTGGACTCAAGACGAGGACCCGGCGATCCGACGGAACTCCTAGAAGCGTGCGCTGCAAAAGGCGCGGGCGCCGAGTGCCCAACCCGGGAGAACGAATCGAGCCCGCGGGGCGCAAACGGCCCCCGGACACGCCCTGAATCGGAGCAACAGCATGGGAACCGCGGTCTGGATCGAAAAAGCAGAATTTAGAATCAGCGCCGGAGGCGAGCAGGCGGCCGTCGAAGCCCTGAAGTCAGCCTTCCCCACGGAGGCCGCGTTTCTTGCACGCGGTATTCACGAGAAGCCGGCCGCCTACCGCGAACTCATTTCTGCCACCCGCTTCTCGGCAGCGATTCGATCGGTCATCGGATTGGGGGACCACATCGTCGTCCACGAGGCGCCCGACGGCGGAGTCACTTCGATTGGACGCGAGGGCATGATGGACGAGCTGCCAGCCCGCGCGATCGCCCGCTTCTTCGAACCGATCGCGCGCTTCATCGAACCCGGAAGCTTCATCGAATTCGAAACCGATCACGGCGGTAGCTGGACGCGCGTCGACTTTCGAAATGGAACGATGCGCCTCGTCGAGCGCGAACTCGGGGCGGATGAGCTAGGCGACTGGGGTGTGATCGAACACGATCGTACCGAGGTCCTGCTCGACCCACTGCTCTAGCGACCCGGATCGCCAGGAAGAGCTCGCGGACGCGCCTGCGCGACCCGCACCTGCAGCCTCCCGTGTCTCAATCCATGACGAGCTCGGCAATTTCTTGGAGTTTCGTCGGATCTGCGGCGTGAACCAACATCGTCGTAACCCGGCTATCCGTCCAGGCCTGCAAGCGATCCCTGATCCGCTCGCGCGAACCGATCAGGGCGATCTCGTCGATGAATTCATTCGGCACGGCGGCAATCGCTTCCGCGCGGTTCCCCGCCAGAAATTCGTCTTGAATCTTCTGGGCCTGCTCGGGAAAGCCCATTCGCGCCATCAGCTCCTTGTGAAAATTGCGATCCTTTGAACCCATCCCACCCACGTAGAAACCCAGCATCGGGCGCAAGGCGTCATAGGCACTTTCGAGATCATCCGTCAAAGAGACGGTCACCCCCTGAACGATGTCGAAATGATCAGGGGCGTCGGTCAGCGAGTCCGCATAGACCTCTTCGCGGTAGGGCGAATACCAAAGCGGAATCCAACCGTCACAGAGCTCGGCCGCCAGGGCGACATTCTTTGGTCCTTCCGCGCCGAGGTAGATCGGCAGATCGCTGCGCAGCGGATGAGTGATCGGCTTGAGCGGCTTGCCCATTCCCCAAGCACCTTCTCCATAGTACGGAAGCGGATAATGTGGCCCATTGTTCTTCACGGGTCTCTCACGACGCATGACCTGGCGCAGGATGTCGACGTATTCACGCGTACGGCTGAGCGGTTTACTGAAGGGTTGCCCATACCAACCTTCGACCACTTGCGGGCCCGACACACCCAATCCCAGAAGCAATCTTCCCTTCGTCAAATGATCGAGAGTCAAAGCGTGCATGGCTGTCGACGTCGGCGTTCGAGCCGACAGCTGCACGATCGAAGTACCGAGCTTCAGACGCGTCGTGTGCGCGCCGATCCAGGCCAGTGGTGTGAAGGCATCGGAGCCCCAGGCTTCCGCCGTCCAGGCGGAATCGAACCCGAGCCGTTCAGCCTCCTGGCTCAATTCGATGAGGTTATCGGGTGGTCCTGCCTGCCAATAACCGAGCATCAAACCAAAGCGAAGGGGGGAACTAGCCGTCATGAAGTCAACTCCAATCTCATCGAAGCGTTGTTGGGCTGCGAGGAGCAAGCCGTCACGATGGCGAGCGCCCTCCCCATCACGTGAAGAGAGCATAGCCGGTCCGACTCGTCGTCGGTGCCGGTTCCGAGTTGGACCGCAAGCGAAATTCGCTGAAGAACCTCCAGGAAGTCTCGCGTATGCGGATCTTCCTCGAGCGCGCGAAGGTGTAGTCTGCCTAACGACCGGCCACCTCGCGCTCGTGGGCGATCCGGTGGCC
>Ga0310122_10001552_pt1 | contig 14601 bp, 5 predicted proteins | sample CB6_Bottom_1051__FD_203503 | JGI IMG/M metagenome (GOLD analysis project Ga0310122, IMG submission 203503) | Marine microbial communities from Western Arctic Ocean, Canada - CB6_Bottom_1051 | ecosystem: Environmental > Aquatic > Marine > Oceanic | place: Canada: Western Arctic Ocean | collected...
ACGGAGCAGCCGAACGCCGGGGCAAACTGGGCTTCCACAGGCAGGTGAGCTTTTTTGAACGACCCGCCGACATTCAAAAACAGGGTGGTGTCGAGCGTGTTCAGCTTAAGGGTCACCGCAGGCGTCCTGGCCGGTTCGAGCATCGTCCGGATATCCGCCTGGGCAAAAGCCCTGTGGGTTTGAAGCAAGCCGGCAATCCAGGGCAAAACCGCAGACAAAGTCTGCCTGTCGCGAAGCGGAACGCGCTTGCCCAAAAACGGATCCCAAACAGACTCGACACCGTCGACCATTCCATCCTGGTTGAAATCCGCGACGTGCAGCCAGATCTCCCGTGCGAGATACTCGCGGTACTTGGAGTTCCTGCCCGCGTTGGTCATCAGCAAATCCATCCGCCCGTCGCTGTTGAAGTCACCCGTGGTCACTCCGTTCCAAAGTCCGTGGAATCCCGAGAGGCCCCATTGATCTGTTTGATCGATGAACCTGCCGTTGTCATTGATGAAGACTAGCGGTGAATTCCATTGGCGCGCGAGGATCAAATCCGGATCGTTGTCATTGTCGATGTCCGAAAACACAGAAGCGGATACCGCGCCGATCCCCTCAAACACTTCTCCTCCCGCAGCCGAGGCGAAACCTTCGTTCGACGCCATATAAAGAGCCGAGTTGACCGACAAAAACGGATCGTTCCTGCGAACCCTCCCTCCGACGAACAAATCAAGATCACCATCCCCGTCGATGTCGGCCATCGAGACGGGGCCGGCCGAATCCGTGGAGGCGGCAAGCACCTGCCGAGATGAGTTGCTAGAGACTGAATTCAGGGCTGAACCAACCGCCAATCCGTCCTCGTAATTCGACAAGGCCACCAACAAAGCCAAGCCGGAAGATGGCGGCTTGTACGCGAGAATCGAGCCGGTGTCGCGTATGAGTTTCGAGTCGCCACCCCATGCCAACCGGGTGGCGGATTTGTTTTGGAGCGGTTGGGCAAGTTTTAAGCTGAGGATCTTTCCGCCCTTGCCTGCCCCGACAAACAACTCGTCGTACCCGTCCCCGTCAACATCCGCAACACACACGCCCGGCCCCAGCTCAGAGAAACCGGCTGTCACCGACGATCCGGCAGGGTCGCTACGCGGGTTCTCCACATGTGCCGCCTTCAGTCTCCCCGAGGCATCCTCGAAAAGCGGCTGGGTGCGATTCGGAGCCTCGCGACTCCTGAACTCGGCGCCTGATTGGCTGACTTCATAAACAGTGTTGGGGGCGACCTGTTGAATGTCTGAAAACGAACCATCGGGCCATTTGATCTCGGCGGACAGGGCCGAGCCGGGATGCGGAACAGCGAACACGCAAAGCGGTTGATCTCCGGAGAGATAACGCCCACCGGCGATGACAGTTTGTTTTTGATGAAACTCTCCAGACTTCAAAGTGATTGTCGCCCCGATGCCTGATGTGTTGGGCGCCTTGCCCTTGAGCCGGAATGCAACGCGGCTGCTGTCCCCAATGTTTTCCAGCAGGAAAACCGGCGCGTTCAAATTGTTGACCACCAGATCCAGGTCTCCGTCGTTGTCCAAATCTCCCGCGGCCATGCCATGTGAAATCCCAACCTGCCCGAACCCCCAGGCTGCTCCCTTCTCTTCAAATGTCAGGTTTCCATTGTTGCGGAAAATCAGGTTGGGAGTTTCGAGCCTTGGGAAACGCATCATGTTTTGCAGATGTGACTCCCTTGTTCGCGGCGAATTGGCCACAATGCTCATCATGTCGGCATCGAGCACATCCGACTCGTTGCCGGTTGTCATGATCAAGTCCTCATAACCGTCGAGATCGACATCCAAAAACCGGCTGGCCCATGTCCATTCGCTGGCGTGTACGCCGGCAAGCTGTGCGATTTCAGCGAAGGAATTGTCACCCCGGTTCAGTTGGAGTGTGTTCCTGGAAAACTCCGGCTGAAAGCGCGCATCGGTGATGGGCAGGTTTAATTCGTCGCTCAAGACATTTGCCCTCTGGGTTTGGCGGAACTCGCTCCTCATGGAGAGCATGTCGGCAACAAAAAAATCATCATGACCATCCCGGTTGAAGTCGGCGAAATCGACGGACATGGATGACATGCTAAAATTCCTGACGACCTCGGGGCCGGCCTGTTGGAACACGCCATCACCTTGGTTGATCCAGAATTTATCCACGGAGTAAAAAAAGTCGTTGCACACGTAGATGTCCGGCAGCATGTCGCCGTTGACGTCCCGCATTATGACGCTTAGACCCCAGTCCATGGGTGGTTTTACGAGGGCATTTCCATCGCTGTTCAAAAACCGTCCATTGGTCCAGTTCACCGCTCTGAAGCGCCCCGAGCCGAGGTTTTCGTACAAAAAATCCGGCTCACCCAGTTCAACAAGATGCACTCCGTCGTTGCGCCTGGTCTTCAGCGCAACAAACCGGTTTGCCGGTGTCACGACGACCCTGCCGTTTTCCTGTTTGACCTCGACGTTCACACCGGGGGGGCGGTCCTTGTAATTTGTTGTGCGGTAGTTGGCGACATACAAGTCGAGGTCGCCGTCTGAGTCAATGTCGGCCATCGACATGGAAGTGGCGCCCAACTTGGGGAACAAACCTGAACCGGTCTTTTCGGTGAACCTGCCGGAGCCGTCATTCAGGAACAATCTCGTGCCCTTGGCCAAGCCGGTTACCAGCAGGTCGTTGTCACTGTCCCCGTCAACGTCGGCGAGAAGCGCGCCGGTGGAATATTGCCTCGAGCACGCCACTCCGGATCTGATTGTGACATCCTCAAAGGTCCAGTCTCCGAGGTTGCGATACAGCCTGTTGTCAACCTGAAGACCGCAAAGGTACACATCGGGCAGGTCGTCTCCATCCACATCGCCGATTGCCACGCCTGAGCCGTTGGCCAAGTTTCGGTTCTTGGCGACCAACTGCCGTGTCAGGCGATTCGCAAACTCAACCCCGGTCCTGCGGCCTGCCAGCAACTGAAAGCCGTTGCGCTCGCTTGGCGTGACTGTCAGCTTGGCCAGGCGATGCCCCCTGTCCTGCGCCCAGTCCAATGCCAGCAACGCCGCCGGTTGAATGGTTAGCAAACAAAGTGACGCGATCCGGGGCGACAAACCCAACGCACACTTCATCTTCTCCATTAGGCGCCTCATCACTCCTGTGACAGGATTGCCTTTCCGTCCTCATGAAGCACAGCCTCCCTTGTGCCCTCGGGGATTTTATGACTGCTCCTGCCCCCGCTTGGCCAAGTAATGAGCAGTTCGCACGGGTGATGCTGGCTTGGCAAAACAAGCACCGAACTGTTCACCCCCCAATACCCGGCACCGGACTGCACTTCCTTCGTTATCGCGGGGCCACCGGGAATCCTCATGGTCACCCTGGCCCCGACGGCGGCCGGGTTTTGCCCCCGCCCCTTTAGGCGGACTCTCAAGCCGACCATGCCCGAGGTGTTGAGCATCAGTTTGGTTTGCGCATTGTTTTGTCCAATAGCCAAATCGATCCTTCCGTCGTGATTATAGTCCGACACGGCACATGAACGTTGCTCGCCATAAGCCGCAATTCCGCTCGCGGAGGAAGGCATCGGCTCAAAACCGCCCTTGCCATCACCCAGCATCAACAACCCCCTGCCCGCATCGCATCTTGAGTACTCCGGATTGGTTGCAAAAAAATTCTGTGCAACAAACAAGTCCAGCCTTTGGTCGCCATCAAAATCTTCCGCCACCACACCAAAACCGGGAGCCCATTGCGCCTCCGCCGGCATGGGGATTGCGCTCATCCCGCTTTCCAAATTGAGAAAAACCATCGAGCGAAACTCCACGACTTCATGCACCAATGCTGTTTCCAGCAAGTCGCCGAAGACCTGCTGGACGGAACTCCTACCAACCTGCTCAAAACTGGTCATACGCTCACTGATGATTGGCATCGCCGCACGCAGAATCCCAAAACGGCGCTCCGGCTGCCACCGGCCTTGACGGTGAACCGCCTCGATGCTTTCGGTAACGCCGTCACCATCCATGTCACCGTAATAGATCCGCTTCGGATTGGCCGGGGTCGGTTTTCTTCTCCAATTGAGTCCCCAGTTCGTGGCGGCAATATCGATTCTGCCATCGTTGTTGAAGTCCCCGGTGGCCACGCCGTTCCACCAGCCTGTGTGAGACTCGAGGCCGAGGGCAAACGTGATTTCCGCGGGCTCCCAGCGGTCTTTTTTCCAACTGAACACACGGAGCGAATCCCAGTGCAGGGAAAGGATTAATTCCGGGCGGGAGTCTCCGGCGATGTCGCTGAACACTGCCCCCTGCACCATTCCCAGGCCAGCCCAGCGATGAGCCACTTGAAACTCCCCCCCCTTGTTCTCGAGCAGAACAGAATCGGCGGAAGACGGGTATTGGCCGGGAAGGATCCGTCCGCCGACGAATAAATCCAGGTCGCCATCGCCGTCCAGATCCGCCTGGCACATCGGCCCGGTGCTGCCGGTTTCGCCGATGAGAAAACCGGCGACTTTGCGCGTTGAGAAGTCGTAAATCATTCCCGCAGGCAAATCACTTGAGCCGGACTCATAATTGGACACACCCACAATCAACGCAGGGCCACGGTGGCTTGGCGTGAATGGCAGCACCATGGCCTGATCCCAGTTGGCTGGTTTTAACACAGGTGAGGTGATAGCCTTGAACGTCCCGTCCCTGCCGTTTCGAAACATGGCCAGGCGCTGGCCGGCACCGCTGCTGACAATCAAGTCATCCCACCCGTCAAGGTTGATGTCGTGCCAGCACAAGCCGGGGCCGGGTTGGCTGTACTTGAACGGCATCAGCAACTGCCGGCGAAAATCCTCGTACGGCTCGTCAAAGTGCAAATGCCGAATTGCATCGGAAACATCCCGGAACAACGGTTCAGCCTGTTTGTCCTCCCGCTTGGCCAAGCGCACTCCTTTCGGCTCCGAAATGATATAGGCATGATTGGCCTTGGCAGACTCAACGCCTGTGACGTGTCCGCTTGGCCAAGTGACGCTGATGTCGAAAGCACCCTCCCGGACACCGAACGTGCGAATGGGTTGGTCGGACGACAGATACCGGCCAGCCGAAATGATTTCCTGCGTCTGCACGCCACCGTCTTGCCTTATGGCGACTTTGGCGCCGACTGAAAAACGGTTCCCCGCTGAACCGCGCAGCTCGACGCGCACCCGTGATCCGGTTGCCTGATTTTCATAAATACCCGCTGCTTCCAGCAGGTTGTTCATGACAACGTCCATGTCCCCGTCGTTGTCGAGATCGGCCAGGGCCATGCCCTGCGAAATCCCGGGTTGATCGAAGCGCCACTTGGCGGAGTAATCGCTGAAGGTGCCGTCACGGTTGTTCCTGAAAGCAACGTTCGTGGTTCGAAGGTCGGGGAATTGCGAGATCAGTTTAAGAATGTCGCCCTGCGATAATTTGCGCCCCTGTTTCTGGGCCTCGATCTTCGCGGCCATGTCGGCGTTCTGGAAATCCCGCAACTGGCCGTTGCTCACCAAAATATCCTCGTAGCCATCCAAATCCACATCGAGAAATATCGGCCCCCACGACCACTCGGACGCCTCGACGTTTGCGTAGTAGGCCAATTCCGCGAACGTGTTGTCGCCACGGCCAACCTGAAGTGTGTTCCGGGAAACCTGCGGGCGACTGTTCAGCAGGGTGTGCGGCTCGTTCTTTGAGACCATTTCGGAAACTTGAACATGCTGCATTTCATGGTCCCTGCTCAGCATGTCCACCACAAAAAAATCCGTGTCGCCGTCACGGTCGAAATCCGCAAAGTCAACGCCCATCGAAAACGTCGACGTGCTACGAATCGCCAGTTTCGGGATGGCACGAAAGCGGCCTTCTCCGTCATTCATCCAGATGCGATCCGGCGTGAAGAGATCGTTGCAAACGTAAAGATCAGGGAACCCGTCCTGGTTGATGTCCGCAAAGCGGGCGGCCAAGCCCCAGTCCATCGGCGCCTTGGGCAAGCGCCCGCCATCCTCGTCCAGAAACCTGTCGAGGTACTCGGCCTTTGAAAACACGCCGCTGCCGTCGTTGATGAACAGGAAGTCAGCCTCTCCGTATTCCAGTATGTCCCGGCTTTGCGAAATCTCGTAGCGCCCCTTCAGGTGCGGTTCATCCGTTGAAACACCGTTGACGGAACTCACCACCGGAAGGCCGTTGACCAGGTTCACGCGGATGGTTGTATTGGGCCGATCCTTGATCGTCGTAGGGTGAAAATTGGCCACGTACAAGTCCAGGTCGCCATCAGTATCGATGTCGGCCAGCGTCATGGACATGCTCCCGGCAGTCGAAGCCAGGCCGGATTCAGCCGTGATTTCCACAAACTTGAAATTGCCGTCGTTGCGAAAAAGCCTCGTCCCGTTGCCGAGCGCGTTCACGAGCAGGTCGAGGTCTGCATCACCGTCCACGTCAGCAAACGCGGCGGCCGTCGAGTCCTGGCCAATGCACGCAACACCCGCCCTCCCGGTGATGTCCTCAAACGTCCAGTTTCCCTTGTTGCGGTACAGCTTGTTCCCATTGTCGAGTCCGCAAAAGTACAGGTCGCACCATCCGTCCCCGTCGATATCACCGGCTGCCACCCCTGACCCGCTCAGCAGATTGCGATTGCGGATGGACCGCTCATTGTCGAGTTGGTTCGCAAATCCAATTCCAGACTCAACCGGCGGCACGCGCCTGAATCCTGTCTTGCCTTTCTGCGGCACTTCGAGCGGTGCGCTTTGCAAGCCGGCACCGTCCTGTTGCCATTCGAGGCAATTACCGGACACAACCAAGGCAAGGCTGAGGGCAATCAAACTGCGGAAGGAGTTTGTTTTGACAGCGCTCACTGGGCTGGTTCCTCCACTATAATTTCGGTGGCGCCCTTCTGTATCACGGTCGTAGTTTTTTTTCCGCTTGGCCAAGTGACTTGCAGGCGGGTGGGTGTTTTATCGCCCAAGGCCAGCACCCGGACAGGAGCATCTTGCGAGCGATACCCTCCGCCGCTCCGGACTTCCATCGCCGGGCCAATGGCGGTTGGCGTGCCCAGCCACAGCTTGGCCCCGATGCAGTTCGGGTTGTCAACGCCGCCGGACAACCGCACGCGCAACCCGCGCTTGGCCAAGCGGTTGCGGTATAGTTTCGTTTGCCCCGCGTTTTGCCCGAGCAACAAATCGACCCGGCCGTCGTGGTCAAAGTCGGCAACCGCGCATCCTCTTTGGTCGCCTGTTATCCGGATGCCGCTGCTCGCGGCTGAAAGCGGATCAAAGCCCCCTTTTCCATCGCCTTTCAGCACCAAGCCCCGCCCCGCGTCCATTCTCGGGAAGTCGGGGCGTGTGCCAAAAAAGTTCTGCGCCAAGAACAAATCGTCACGGCCGTCCCCGTCAAAGTCAGCCGTGGCGATTCCAAATACCGGCGCGAGTTGTGCCTGCAGCGGCAACGGGGCGATGTCGAACCGTGCTCCACGGTTGATCATGACAACAGACTCGAGCGTATTGATCTTGATGGCCGCCAGCTTGGATTTCTGTTCACCAAGAATTTCCCGGACCGGCGCACCGGCAAATGCAGCGTACGTGGGATACAAGTCCTGCAGAAACGGGATGGCGCGATGCACTTCCTGAAAGTTCCTTAATGGCAAACCCGACCCGTAGGTCTCAAACACCTCGTGCGTGCCGCCCCCGGACAGGTCGCCGTGGTGCCAGGTGATTTCGTTCCCGTCATAGAGTTCATAGGCGGAGTTGATTCCAATGTTGCCGGCGACCAAATCCATTTTTCCGTCTCCATTGAAATCACCGGCGGAGATGCTGTTCCAGAATCCAACCCGGTTTCCCAGCCCAAGTTCAACGGTGGCTTCCTCAAGCGAACCGCCGTTGTTTCGGTAAACACGAATCAACCCGGGGTCGCATGCCAGCACGAGTTCAGGGTGGTTGTCGCCGAGCAGATCCGTCCAGAGCGCGGCACTGACCGTCCCGACTTCACGCAGCACCTCGTCATGCCGTTTGTCCCTGACAAACTGACCGTCGTCGTTCCGCAGAATCACGGAACCCACCGGGGACGGGTAACTTCCCGGCCGGCACCGGCCGCCGACAAACAGGTCGAGGTCCCCGTCGCGATCGTAATCCGCCGCGCAAAGGGCCGAGTAAGCCACCGGCCCGGCGGGCAACAAGTCTTGAGGCTCGGCAACGCCGGGATGGTGCAGTCTCAACGCCGGGCCAAAGGCCAATCCGTCCTCGTAATTGCTTTGAAGCACCAACAAGCCCCTCGTGGCGGCATGGAGTCCGAGAACAGTGACCTGATCGCGGGGGCTCACTTGGCCAAGCGACGGGATGGCGGCTTTTTTGAAACCGCCGTTCGTGTCGTTTAGGAACAATCCCAACTTGCCGCCGCTCCCGGAAGGGACGGCGATGTCATCCCAGCCATCGGCGTTCCAGTCGAGCCAGGCGACACCCGGCCCCTCTTGACTCAGTTTTTTCGGGAGCAGTTGTTGGCGGGTGAAATCGTCAAACAATTTTTCCGTGTGCGAATGCGCCAGCAAATGGCTGACATCCTCGAACACGGGGCTCGGTTTTGGAGCAGTCATTTTTGTTGTCGGGACACCGCCGCTCTCGTGGATTTCGTACAGCCGGTTGGGCCGTATGTCGGTGACAGTGCTCACCTTGCCGCTTGGCCAAGCGACGGTGATTTTATGAATCGGCTTGCTGGCTGCGAACACCCTGATCTGCTCGTCATCGGACAGGTACCTTCCGCCGCTCATCATCTCCTGCGACTGGGTCAGCCCGTCGGCTTTCACCGTGATTCGCGCGCCAATGCCGTGCGTGTTCGGCGGCGTGCCGCGTAGCTTCACGGCAATGCGGCTTGCTGGCGAATTGTTGCGGTAGATGCCGGCGGTCTCATCAAAATTGTTCACGGCAACATCCAGGTCGCCGTCGTTGTCCAGATCCGCGAGCGCCATCCCGTGCGAGATTCCCGCATGGTCAAAACCCCAGTCGGCGCTTTTCTCGATAAACCGAAGGCCGCCCTGGTTTTTGAAGGCAAGATTACGAAGGACGAGCGACTTGAACAGAAACCGCATCTCAAGCAGTTCCCGTGGAGTGTGTTTGCGTTGCTGCTTCAATTGCTTGCCCCGGTTCGTCACGTCCATGTCCTGCATGTCGAGCGGATGTCCCGTGGTGACGAGAAAATCGTCGTAGCCGTCCAGATCCACATCCATGAAGATGGGCGTCCAGGACCACTCCGTTGCCGCCAGGTGGGTGTGGAAGCCGATCTCGGCGTAGGTGCCGTCGCCGTTGTTCAGGTAAACGGTGTTGTAGCTGTACTGCGGCCGGTCGTCATACACGCCGAACTGCAGCTCGGGCGCCTTGCGGTTGCTCAACTGCGTGTGCCGCAATTTGTGCTGGCGGCTGAGCATGTCAACGACGATGAAATCATCCAGGCCGTCGCGGTTCAGATCTGCAAAATCCACTCCCATCGAGAAGTGGCTGCTCTTCCGAATGGCCAGGCGGTCGATCGCGCGAAAGACGCCTTGCCCCTGGTTGATCCAGATCCGGTCGGGCGACTCGAAGTCGTTGCACACATAGAGATCGGGCCGTCCGTCGCGGTTCATGTCACGGAACATCGCCGACAACCCCCAGTCGTACGGCGGCTTGGCCAAGTGCCTTCCGTCCTCGTCGAGAAACGCCCCGGCGGTGAACGGCACCGGCGTGAAGTTGCCTTTTCCATCATTCAGGTACAACCGGTCTGCCTGGCCGTTCTCGAGTATTTTCCCGTTTGTTTTCAGCGTGAAACGCCCCACGGAATCGGCGGCCTCGAGCGACATCCCGTTAACGGACACGACTTCCGGCTTGCCGCCGATGGTGCTGCCACGGAGCTTGATGACTGGTTGGTCGCGGATGGTGAACGTCCGGTAATTGACCACGTACAGGTCGAGGTCACCGTCACCATCGACATCCGCCAAAGCCAACGACATGCCGCCGCCCTTGGCATTCACTGGGCGGACGGCACGAAAGGAACCGCGGCCGTCGTTGAGCAACACCCACGTGCCGCGGCCCACCGTGTTCGAGATCAGGTCGAGTCGGCGGTCGCCATTGACATCGACAAAGCAGGCGCCGGTGGAGGGGAAATGCTTCCCGCGAACGCGGGCCTTGGCCGACACATCCTCGAATTTCCAGCCGCCCAGGTTCCGGTAAAGTTTGTTTTCAGAATCGAGGCCGCTGAAAAACAGGTCGCACCAGCCGTCGCCGTCGTAGTCGCCCGCAGCAACGCCGGAACCGTTGAGATAAATTTGGTTGGTCGTGTAGCGCTCCCTGGCCAAGCGGTTGACAAAACCAATCCCGGTCGAGCCCGCAGCCATCGATGTGAAACCGGCCCGGCTGTTGGTCGAAACAGTCAACGCTTGAAATCTATAGCCCTCGCCGGACTTCCACTCACTCGCCCGCAGGGCGGCAGCTCCCGCAGGCAGGCACAGCCCTACTGTTGCAAAAAATCGGGAGACGCTGGACAGCAGGCTTGGGTGAAGGCGCACGGCCGATTGTCGCTTGAAGATGGCGCTTGGCCAAGCTCTTTGGCCCTCAGTAGGCTCTCCCGCCGATGAAAAGCAAACCCCGGCAAAAAAAGGACGCGGGTTGCAGCAGAGGACGCCGAGCAAATCAGCGCGCCCGGATGAGGTGCACGGCCTTCAACTCCAGTGCCTCGGCACCGGGGATTTCAAGAGCCCGCACACGCAACAAAGTGTTGCCCTTGGCCAAGCGCAGAGTGCCCGCCGCCAGGCTGCCCCATGTGCGCTCGGGCGCCTCCTTGCGGCTGATGCGATCCGGGCTGGGTATCGTCACCGGCGTGAACGGCTTGTCGACTTTGAACTCCAGCGACTTGCCCCCTGCCTCGACACGGAGGCGGCTGCCCAGGTCATCTTCAGCGCAGGCGTATTTTAGCACGACCCGGTAATCGCCATCGCGCACGATGTTGAGATGCCAATACGGATGGGCTTTGGTGCTGGCCCAGTTGTCCACCCAGTCGTTGGCCCAGCCGGAGCGGCCGTGGTAGCTGATGCCGTCCCTCTTGGCATCGGCCCGTTTGTTCCCGGTCGGGGTTAGGTAGGCATAATGGCCCTCCAGCACGACTTCATCCCAAGCCGGATGGCCGACCTGAATGGGGATGGGCGCAAACCCGGCGGATGCGGCATCGGAGAACCATTCACAATAAGCGATCTGAAACTTGGCAAGTACCTCCGGCTTGGCTTGGGCCAGGTTGCGCGTTTGCGACGGGTCGGCGATCATGTCGTAAAGTTCCCAGCCCCGCTTTTCATTTACCGCACGCCAGCGGTCGGTTCGCACCGCACGGCGACCGTCCTGCAATCGAGTGCCGCCCCAAACCGTGTACAGGGTGCGGCTTGGCCAAGCGCTTGGCTTGCCCTCGATGAGCGGCACGAGGCTTGTGCCGTCGAGCGGCTTGGTTTTGTAGCCGCTCACGCCGCAATACTCCATCAACGTCGGCAGCAAATCGATGTGAGCCGCGATCGGCTTGACGACCGTCCCGGCGGCAATCCGGCGCGGGTAACGAATGAAAAACGGGACGCGTCCCCCGCCCTCGTGCGCGCTGCCTTTGCGGCCCTTCATGCCGGCGTTGTAGCGGTCTGTGTTGGGGCCGTTGTCCGAGAGGTAAATAAAAATCGTATCGTCAGCGATCTTCAACTCCTCGAGCTTGGCCAGGAGCCGGCCCATGTTGTCGTCGATGTTCTCGCACATGGCATAGGCACAGGCGATTGCCGGATCGTCGATGCCCTTGGCCTGGTATTTCCGCCAATACCGTTCCGGCACCTGCCAAGGCGAGTGCGGTGTGTTGTAAGGGACGTAGCAGAAAAACGGCCGATCCTTGTTTTGCTCGATAAACTCGATGGCGGCATCGGTGAGGGTGTCGATGATGAACCCCTCCGATTTCACCATCGTGCCGTTGTGGTCGAGTGTGGTGTCGAAGTAGTTGTTCCAGTGGCCCGCACAAAAGCCGAGGAACTCGTCAAACCCCTGGCCGTTCGGGTGATGGGGGTACTGCGAGCCGTTGTGCCACTTGCCGAAGCTGCCGGTCGCGTAGCCCGCGCCCTTGAGCAATTCGGCGATGGTGACCTCGTCGGCACGCATGATCTCGTGGCCGCGCGTGACGCCATGCACCCCGGTCCGGATGTGGTAGCGGCCGGTCAGCAGACTCGCCCGTGTCGGGGCGCAAACCGGGCTGACAAAAAACCGGTCGAAGCGAACGCCCTCCGCCGCAATCCGATCGTGCACCGGCGTGTCGATCAGGTTGTTGCCGTGCGACCGGACATCGCCAAAGCCCTGATCGTCGGTGAGCACCAGCACGACATTCGGGGGGCGCTCCCCGGCCAGGGTTGATCCTACGCTCAACGCGAACAATCCGAGCAGAGAGACTAATGAAGGTAGAGAATTCAAAGCGCACGAACCGTGCCCCAAAACAACCGGCCACTCCAGCGGGAAAAAGGGATGAAGAACCGAAGCCGGGCCTAGCTGGCGTGGATGACGGTCTGGGTTTCTTTCTCCTGCTCCACTTTTGCGGCTTCTTTGGAGGTCGTGCCCACCGGCAGTACCGACTTGTAATGTTTGTGCTGGTAATCCGGCTTGTTGGCCTCGTAGGAGGCCTCCATGCGGCGATTGTATTCGCGTTCGCCAAGAATGGGGATGGCCTCGGCGGGAGGGATCAAAAGTTCGTGCGGACGGTTTGTGTTCGGGCTGGGTTTCCAGCGCTTGGCCAAGGCAAACAGCTCCACTTCCTCGTAGCTTTTGCTTTGGACCACCCGTGAAAAAAGCTTCAAGATTTTCGGCTTGGGGGGCGGGTTGATCCCACGCTCGATCTTGGACCAGGCGGTATGGGGAATCTTGAGAATAAGGCACAGCTTCCGCGTGTTGCCCGTGTAGCGCACACGCAAATCCTTGAGGTATTTATGAAACTCAAGTCCCATTGGGTTGCTTTTCGGTCGGTCGTCGGTTCAACCCCGGTACTCGCTGAATGCTGTCATCACCGGGTTGCTGAACATTAAACATCCTCGTTTAATCTCCTAAACAAGGGGCTACTATCAAAAAGCCGCGTTCCAGTCAACCACCAAGGTTAAACAATTTGACGGTTTTTTCAGAGGTTTTTTCTCGTTTTGCCCAAGGATTCATCTTGTCGTTCGTTTTGTGGATTGGCATTTTTCGTCGCCTCCCGACTGAAAGGGGCCAATCTTATGACTCAACCACTACGCTGGGGTATTCTCGGAACGGGAATGATTGCGGGCAAATTCGCCGGTGATCTCAAGCATACCTCCCAAGGCAACCTGATTGCATCCGGTTCGAGGCGCCATGAAACCGCCGACTCATTCGCCGCCAAGCACGGTGGACGGGGCATTGCCGGTTACGACGCGTTGCTGAACGACCCCGATGTGGATGCTGTTTACAACTCGCTGCCAAACGGATTGCACGCCGAGTGGTCGATCAAGGCGATGGAAGCCGGCAAGCACGTTCTCTGCGAAAAGCCGATGGCTCGTAACGCCGCCGAGGCCGAGTCAATGTTCGATGCTGCGGAACGCACCGGCCAACTGCTTGTCGAGGCGTTCATGTACCGCACTCTCCCGGCAGTTCAAACGCTCATCGAAATGGTTCGGGGCGATGCGCTTGGCCAAGTGAAACTGATTCGCTCCAACTTTTCATTTGCCCGCGAGGCACCGGACGGTGACGCTCGCTACCAAGTTGGCCAAGCCGGAGGCGGGTTGATGGACGTCGGTTGCTACTGCGTGAACCTGACCCGCGCCATCATGGGCAGCGAGCCAACGGACACCGCCTGTTTTGCACACCTTCATGAAAATGGCGTCGATGACTACGCCGCCGGAGTGCTTCGGTTTGGCGACAAGACCTTGGCCACGTTCACTTGCGGCATGACGGTGGAAAACGACTGGACGACTTACATCGCTGGCGACGACGGCGAAATTGCCATCAACGACCCTTGGCTAGGTGACGGGACGTTCACGCTGACCCGCGATGGCCAAGTTGAAACCATCGAAGCCAAGACCGACACTCCGGTGTACGCGCTGGAGGCGGAGGCGTTCGCTGCAGCCGTCGGCGGTGCCGCACCGTGGATTACCCGGGAGGATACGCTTGGCAATATGCGGGTGCTCGACAAGCTCCGCGAGCAAGCCGGCGTCCCGGTGCCCTCCTGATGCCGATGCCCGCGACGCGACCCAACGTGCTCTGGATTTGTACCGACCAACAGCGGCACGACACCATCCGTGCGCTGGGCAATCCGCACATCAACACTCCGTGTATCGACGACTTGGTTAGCAAAGGCGTGGCGTTTACCCAGGCGTATGCCCAAAGCCCGGTTTGCACACCAAGCCGAGCGGCTTTTATGACGGGGCGTTACCCGCGAACGACCAAGTGCCGCCAAAACGGCCAAGCGCTGCCAGCGAACGAAAAACTGGTCAGCCGCCTGTTCGCCGACGCCGGCTACACCTGCGGCTTGGCCGGCAAACTGCACCTCGCCACCTGCGCCAACGGCGTCGTCGAGGCACGCATCGACGACGGCTACAGCGTCTTTCACTGGTCGCACCACCCGCAGCCGGACTGGCCCGAGAACGCCTACACGCAAT
>Ga0310122_10001553_pt1 | contig 14599 bp, 8 predicted proteins | sample CB6_Bottom_1051__FD_203503 | JGI IMG/M metagenome (GOLD analysis project Ga0310122, IMG submission 203503) | Marine microbial communities from Western Arctic Ocean, Canada - CB6_Bottom_1051 | ecosystem: Environmental > Aquatic > Marine > Oceanic | place: Canada: Western Arctic Ocean | collected...
GCTCGACGGCGCCTGGACGGTGCAGCTCAGGAACGAAGGGAACTTCGAGGGCGAAGCGAGGAACACTCCGGGCATCTCGTCGGCCGCGTTCGACTACCCGGAGGCCACCCCCGAGAACCGGTATTTCCCGTTCGGCCGTCTCGACGATTTCCAGCGGCATAAGGTCCGACTCTGGGGTATTTACAACGTGGACCTCGGAACCGGTGGCGCTGTGGACATCGGCGCTATGTGGCGCTACAACTCCGGGCGCGCCTACAGCCTCCGCGCCACCCGCGTTCGCACCAACCCGACCCAGCAGGCACTCCTCGCCGCGGCCGGATATGTGGACGCCCCAGGCCGGCGCACCGTCTACTTCTCGCAGGGGCGTGGGTCGGAGATGTTCGACGGTTATGGGCTCTTCGACGTGTCGGTCAACCGCAGTATCCCCGTGTGGGAGTCTCTCAGGCCGTGGCTCAAGTTCGAGCTATACAACGCACTGAATAACAACAAGCAGATCTTCGGCAACACGACGGTCACTATCGACCCGAACAGCCCGGTGGACGAGTTCGGCATCCCGACCGGGTTTATCGAGGGGGCCAGCTTCGGCGAGCCGACGTCGGTCGACCACTTCCCGCAGTACATTGCGAATCTGGATGGTCTGCGCACCTTCCAGGTGTCGTTCGGCCTCAGGTTCTAGAGGAAACCGGAACAGGAGCGGCTTGAACGAGGTGCGACGCCAGCCGGCGTCGCCCCTTTGTTCGCGGCCGAGGGCCCTGTTCAGACTGACGAGCAGCGCCGCCAGGCGCGCGACAATGCGCGCCCTGCGGCGGCGGCGCGGGGCTTGGGACGGAGCCCCATCTAATTACTAGCTACTAGACGTCCGAGAGATAGCGGAGCGTCCCGGTGCTGTCACCGAAGGTCTCCTCCGGCAGCCCCAGCTTGTCGAGCACAGACATGTGCAGGTTCGCGAGCGGCGTCTCGCTGGCATACCTGAGATGACGGCCGCCTTTGACATGCCCGCCACCGCCGCCCGCCAGCACCGTCGGCAGGTCGAGGTGGAAATGGAGATTGCCGTCGCTGATGCCCGACCCGTAGAGGAAGAGCGAATGGTCGAGCAGTGAGCCGTCGCCATCCGGGATGGAGTCGAGCTTCTCCAAGAAGTACGCGAACTGGCTGATGTGATGGGTGTTGACCTTGGCCAGCATCGCCAGGTTCTCGGGGTCGTTCTGATGGTGGGAGTACCCGTGGTGTCCGCCTGGTACGCCGATCTCGGGGAACGACCGGCCGCTGACTTCTTTGCCGAACATGAAGGTGCTGACGCGTGTCAGATCGGTCTGATACGCCAGCGTCAACAGGTCGAACATGAGCCGACAATGCTCTTCAAACGTCCCGGGGATGCCGACTGGTTGCTCGACGACCGGTATGTCGCGGTCACTCTGCTCCTCGGCCTTCTGAATCCGGCGCTCGACATCCCGCACGGCGTCGAGATACTGCGCGAGCTTCAACTGGTCGCCTGCGCCGAGCGCCCGGTTGAGTCCGTTCGCCTCGTCGGTCACGAAGTCGAGGATGCTGCGGTCCTGTCGGATGCGGGCCAGCCGCGTCTGCACGTCGGTGCTGTCGGCGGCGCCGAACAGCCGCTCGAACACCGCGCGCGGGTTGTTTTCCATCGGCAGCGGTGTCGTCGGCGTGCGCCAGGCGATCGTGTTCACGTAGGCGCAGCTATAGCCCTGGTCGCACGCACCGAGCACCTCGACCGAATCGATCGCCAACTCGAGCGACGCCAGCTGTGTCTCCTTGCCGAACTCCTGCGCCACGATCTGGTCCAGGGAGGTGCCGGCGCGGATGTCGGCGCCCTCGGTCTTCTTCACGTGCACCCCGGTGAGCCAGGTGGATGCCGCACGCGCGTGGTCGCCCACCCCTTCGCCCTCTCTGGGGATGGCGACGTTGTCGGCGAGCCCGGTCAGCACGTTTACCTGCCCCGCCACCGGGGCGAGCGGCTGCAGCACCGGCGAGAGCTCGAGCGCGGTGCCCGCGCCTGCCGGCGTCCAGGCGCGCATCTCAACCCCATTCGGCACATAGATGGCGCCGAAACGTCGCACCGGATTCGCTGCCGTGTTGCGTGTTGCCGCGAAGGCCGGCACCATGCCGTCGAGCAACGGCAACGCCAGCGAGGCGCCGAGACCCCGCAGCACCGTCCGTCGGGGGAGATATTTTTTGGTGATCATCATGGCTGCAACCTCATAGACTATGGCGCGCGTGTGTCTCCCGAGTCGGAGGATGTTCGCATCTGAAACGGTGTGCTCTTGACGATGCCGAGAATGAGTGACGACCAGGGGTAGTTGTCCGGGGCCGCCTCCCGGACGATCTGTCTAGCGACCGGCGCGTCGTAATATTCTAGCCCTCGGCCGAGCGCATAGGTCAGCAGTTTCTCGGTGATGGTGGTGACAAACTCGGTGCCCCACGGCTCGCGCAGCAGCGCGTCCCGGAACGACGCCGGGCCATCGAATTCGGCGCCGTCCGGGAGTGCACCGGATGCGTCGACCGGAATGTCCTCGGCGCCGTCAGTCGCTCGCCATCTCCCGACTGCGTCGAAGTTTTCGAGCGCAAACCCCAGCGGGTCGATCTTCGCGTGACACGATGCACAGACCGGGTTCACCCGGTGCAACGCCAGGCGCTCGCGCATCGTCGCCGGCTTCTCACCGCCCTCGTGCTCGGGCAGTCCCGGCACATCCGCCGGCGGCGGCGGTGGTGGCGCGCCGAGCAGGTTCTCGAGCAGCCACTTCCCGCGCACGGTCGGAGACGTGCGGTGTGGAGGCGAGGTCACCGTCAGGATGCTCCCGTGCCCCAGCAGGCCTGCCCTCCGGTCGTCGGCGTATGTCACTCGTCGGAAGTGGCTGCCGTAGACGTTGGGGATGCTGTAGTGCCGCGCCAACCGCTCGTTGAGGAACGTGTAGTCCGCGCCGAGCAGGTCACGCACGCTGCGGTCCTCGCGCAGCTGGCTCTCGACGAACAGCTCGGTCTCACGCCGGAAGGCCTCGCGCAGGTTGTCGTCGAAATCAGGAAATTGGGTCGCATCCGGTGTCACGATCCGCATGTTTCGTAGATACAGCCACTGACCGGTGAAGTTCTCGACGAGCGCGTGCGACCGGGGGTCGTCAAGCATCCGCCGGACCTGCGCTTCGAGCACCGCCGGCTCGCTCAGTGCTTCCCGGGCGGCCAGGTCGATGAGCTCGTCGTCGGGGATGCTGCTCCAGAGAAAAAACGACAGGCGAGAGGCGAGCTCCAGGTCGCTGATGCGATACGGCGTGCCCGGCGGCGCGTTCACCGGGTCGCGCTCGATGCGAAACAGGAACTTCGGTGAGACCAGGAGCGCTTCGACGACCCATCGGATGCCGTCCTCGAAGCCCCCGCCCTCTCGCCGTCCGTGCTCATACGAGGCGAGCAACGGCAGCGTGTCGGCGTCGCTCACCGGCCGCCGATACGCTCGGCGCGCGAGCGATGCGACGATCTCCCGCGCACAGGACGCCTCGTCCTCCGTCGTTGCCGGGTGGCACACGAAGATCGCCCGGCGGCTCGGAGTGTCCTCCGGTACCTGCCCATCGTACGGCCCCACGATCTCGAGGCTCCCGACCGCGGGGGCATTGGGATAGAGCGTGAACGCAAAGCTCGAAATGGGCGGCGGCGGTGGACGCCCGTCGACCGGGAGCGACTGCTCCAGCGCCTCGACGAACGAGACCCCCACCAACCGGGTGCCTGCCTTTACCGGCACACGGAGCTCTAAGGGCTCGCGTTCGCTCAGCTCGAACAGCCGCACGCGCTCGCGATCCAGCCTGACCTCGAGCTGATGCGCCCGGCGGGCCCGTCCTCGTAAGGCAATCTTGATGATGTACTCGGCGTCGAGCGGGAAGTGATGACGCACCGCAAGACCGCCGCGTGACCCGAACGGCAGGTCTTCGCTGATCCGGTCGTCCTGCGCCAGGAGTGGGGAGGTCTTGTAGATGGCGGTAGTCGGCCGCAGCGTCGGATCACCGACCGCGCGGCGACTGATCTTCGCGGCCGCCAGAAGATACCGCTCGAGCAATCCGGGCGAGACCGACAGCACATCGCCGATGTTGTCGAAGCCGTAGCTCGCCCCGTCAGCCGGGAGCAGCGCCCGGCCATCGACCTCGAGCGCCAGCAGATCGTGGATGGCGTTGGTGTATTCGGCGCGGTTGAGGCGATGGACGGCCGGTCGGCCAGGGTTGGGGTTCGCCGCCGCGACGCGATCGAGCGCGGTCTCGAAATACGAGACGGTCGAGGCGTAAGTCGCGGCGTCCGGGCGCCGCCGCGGAGACGGCGGCATCAACCCGGTCCGGAGCTTCCGTACCACCTTTTCCCACACCTCGGCATCCTCGCCCACCCGTTCGGGGTCGACAGTGTCGAGCGCGAGGCCACCCGTGCGAAGTCGTTCGTTGTGACAGGTGACGCAGTAGCGATCGAGCACCTCACGGGGGGAGAGGGTCGGCGCCGCGCCGGTTGTCTGCGGCGTGGAGAACGCAGCGGCGCTTGCGGGTCCGTCCTGCGTGCGCTGGGCATCCAGCACCGTCCCGACCGTCACCGCCAGGGTGGCCACCACGCACACGAGGACCACCGCCGGTTTCGCCTTCGCGATCACCTCGCGCTTGCGTTCGGGTCGCTCAGAAGTGGTCATCTCGCGTCATTCGGGTCGGCGGGTTCGTTGGATTCGGTGGGGTCGGCCTGGTCCCCAAAAGCGGTCAGTCCGAAGGTCAGCTGGATGCCGACGTCCGGGTCGGCGCCCAATCCACCCAGCCGCTCCACCGCCTCGGTGTGTCGGACGTAGGTCGTGCAACAGATGAGGTGTCCGTCGGCGACACGCAGCGCCGTCTGACCCGCCACGTTCGTCGCGTCGATGTTCGCGCCCGCCCGTACCAGGAACTCGATCACGCGGTTCGCATTGTGGTAGGCGGCCGCGTGCAGCGCGGTCTCGCCATGCTCGTTGGCCGCGTTGATGTCAACGCCCAGTTCGAGCCCCACGCTCAGCGCCTCAACAGCCTTGTCCTCGGTCCACTCGTAGTAGGTGATGTCGGTCGACGCGCGCTTGCCGAGCCCGGCCGCCATCATCAACGCCGTGGTTCCGTCGTTCGTCGTCAGCAGCGGGTCGGCTCCGGACGCCGCCAGCAGACGCATGATGCGGGCATCTGCAGACTTGGCAGCCACGATGAACGGCGTCGATCCGATCTGGGTCAGCCGGCCGGAGCCAGGAGACTGGAAGACGCCGATCTCGAAGGCGGTCGTCAACCGGTGCGGTCGCTCGACGCGAAGATTGGGATCCGAGCCCCGGGCCAACAGCGCCTCGGCAACGGCAAAGTGACCGGTGGCGCTCGCAAGATGAAGCGCTGAATACCCTGTCTTGGCCGAGTGCGGATCGGCGCCTCGATCCAGGAGGAACAGCGCGATCTCCTCGTGGCGCTTGGTCAGCGCCAGCATCACCCCGGTCACGCCGTCGGGCCCGGCTTCATCGACGTGTGCGCCCGCGGCCAGCAACACACGCACCGCGTCGAGATCTCCCGCCATGATCGCGTAGAGCAACGGCGTGAAGCCGCCCTCGGGCCGTGGAGGATCCTGGTCGCCGTCTCTCGGCAAGGCCGCCGGGTTGACCGCCTCGAATCGGCTCAGGACTCTCGGTTCCTTTCGCGCATAGCCGCCGGGCCGCGCTGCGCGGGTCCGGACGGCCGTGCGGGTGTGGACGTCCGCCCCGATTTCGGCCAGGACGCGTATGACGTCGGCGTGACGCTCCGCCGCCGCCCACATCAGTGCCGTGTGCCCGCCGGTGGTCGCCGCGTCGACGTCGATGCCGTGCGCGACGAGCAGTCTCACCACGGCGACACTGCCTGTGCGCGAGGCCATCATGAGGGCTGTCTCGCCCGTCGGTCGCGCAACCGCCGGGTCCGCTCCTGCCTGGAGCAGCGCGTCGACCATCGGTGCGCTGCCGTTGGTGCTGGCCAGCATGAGCGGCGTCACCGCGAGGTCGTTGGCGGCGGTCACGTCCGCCCCCGCTCGAATCAGGAGGGCCGCCATAGCGAGATCGTCCCAGTGGACCGCCCAGGCGAGCGGGGTCGCGCCGTCGGCCTGTGGGGTGTCGACATCGACCCGCTCGTCGATCAGTGTCTGCACCGCCACGGCGTCCTTGCGCTGAGCGGCCTCGACCAGCCTTCGGTCAGGATCGGTCGGTTGAGCCGCCGCCGCTGGGAGCGCAAACGCCAGTCCAAGAACTGCTCCCAGCGCCGTAGCCGAGACAAAAATTCTTGGTGTCATAGGCTTTCCACTGAAGACCGCCTCTGCAACGATTCTAGGCTGGATCTTACACTAGTGACGTGGCCAGCTCCAGTGCGTGCACGAGCCTGTGTGCTCTATGGACAGCTGCCCGGCTCGGCGGGCGCAGACTACTTCAGTGGCAGTCGGTTGTCCGGATCCGGTCTGAAAATCAGATACTCGATGTCGGTCTCGAGCTCGCTCCACCAGTGAGGGGTATGCCCGGGAATGATGACGACGTCACCCTTCGTGACCCGGCGAGAGACGCCGCCGTCGATGCCGGGGCTCCGAGCGCTGGTGCCTTCAATCGCTGGTCCGGGCGGTCTCAGCGTGCCGCCGGTGACCAGCGTGGCGGCTCCCTCGACCATGTAGTAGATCTCGGTGGTGTTGACCTCGTGCTTGTTGGCGCCGCCGGGAAGGTTCTTCGGGCGGAACACCCCGTAGACACCGACCCGGTAGTCGCCGGTGACCTCGACCACCCGGATGGCGCGGTCGGAGACCCGGTCGCGGGGCAGCGCGTCGATGAACGCATGGATGTCGGCCGACGTGACGTCGGTCGCCTGGGGCGCCTCCTGTGCGATGGCCGGCGTCGCCAGGAGCACCAAAAGTAGCGCAAGTATGAGTCTGAGCATGATGCCTCCTCTAGCAGCCCGTGGTGATCGGTGATGAGTCAACGTAATTATGGACTGCGGCGGACCGTCGAAGTCTAGAGATCCCGCGCGGTCGTCTTGAACCGAGCCTGCGAGCGCGACATACTTGGGGCGCGCCAGACCGAGTTCTCACACTTAGAGGAAGACACTCATGACGGGTCGATCCATCGTTGTTGCTCTCGCACTGATATCGCTGTCGCTGTCGGTGGCTACGCCCGGCGTGGCGCAGGTCACCCCGTACACACCAGTGAGTGACGCGATGCTCCAGAATCCGCCACCAGCCGACTGGCTCCACTGGCGCCGGACGCTCGACGCACAGGCACACAGCCCGCTCGACCAGATTACGGCCGAGAATGTTGGGAGCCTACGACTGGTGTGGAGCTGGGCGTTGCGTACCGGGTCTCAGCAGACGACACCGCTGGTGCATGACGGCGTGCTCTACATCGCCAATCCCGGCGAGATCGTGCAGGCCCTCGACGCCGCCACCGGCGATCTGATCTGGGAGTACGAGCGTGGCGCTGATGCGCCGGGAACCAGTTTCGGTGGGCCGCCTGGCGGGCGTATGCACCGGAATATCTCGATCTACCAGGACAAGATTTACCTGAACACCGCCGATGCACACGTGGTGGCGATCGATGCGCGCACCGGTGAGGAGGTCTGGGAGACCGACATCGACCAGGGTGTCGGCTATCAGTTCTCGAGTGGGTCGATCGTCGCCGACGGCAAGGTGGTCTCCGGGCTGACCGGCTGTGGGCGATACCGGGAGGAAAGCTGTTACATCGTGGGGCTCGACGCGCAGACGGGTGAAGAGATCTGGCGTACCTCGACCGTCGCTCTGCCGGGGCAGCGTGGGGGCGACACCTGGGGCGACCTGCCGCCGATGTTCCGTGCCGGCAGTGACTCCTGGATTCCCGGCAGCTACGATCCGGTGACCCGCACGCTGTTCCACGGCACGTCACAGGCGAAGCCGTGGGCACGGGCCGTGCGCGGCACCGATGGTGACGCGCTCTACACCAATTCGACACTGGCGCTCGACCCCGACACCGGGGAGATGAAGTGGTACTACCAGCACCTGCCGGGCGAGACGCTCGACATGGATGAGGTGTTCGAGCGGGTGCTGGTCGACTACGACGGCCGACGGTCGGTCTTCACCATGGGCAAGATCGGGGTGCTCTGGGAGCTGGCGATCGAAAGCGGCCGGTTCCGGAACGCCCATGACTTGGGGTATCAGACGGTGGCCGACATCGACCCGACCACCGGACAGGTTACCTACCTCGAGGGCACGATCCCGGTGATCGGCGAAGAGGTCCACTGGTGCCCAAGCACGGCCGGGTTCAAGAGCTGGCGCGCCATGTCTTACTACCCGGAGTTGGAAACCTTCTTCATCCCGATCAACCTCAACTGCGAGACGGCGATCTTCGGACCGGTCGACAAGGTGGCGGGCGGCGGCGGCACCGGCCCGGTCCGTCGCACGAATCACCATCATCCGGACAGTGACGAGCAGCTTGGTGAGTTCCTGGCGATGAGCATGCGGACGGGTGAGGTCCGGTGGCGGCGCCGGTTTCGCACGCCGATCAACAGTGCGGCGTTGACCACGGCTGGCGGCCTCGCGTTCGCGGGTAGCTGGGACCGTCAGATGTTCGCGTTTGACGCACGCACCGGCGACACGCTGTGGGAGACCAGGCTCCCGACCTCCATCCAAGGGTTCCCGATCACGTTCGCCGTCGACGGCAAGCAGTATTTGGCGGTGCCGACCGGTGTCGGAGGCGCCAGCTGGGGCGGCATGCTACCGGCGGACCTCACCCCCGAGGTGAAGCGCCCGGTGGGCGGAAACGGACTGTTCGTGTTCGCGCTGCCGGACTAGAAACTCCGCACCGGGGTCGAGACCATGTGGGCGGCCAGCTGACCGGCGGCGGCGTTGTCGATGCTATGCTGTAGCCGCACACTGACCGAGCTTGATCCTCGTGGTCCGGCGTCACGTTGGAGGATGGCGATGCGGAGAGTCACGACATCATTGGGTTCGCTGCTTGTGGCGCTCGTTCTGGGCACGACCGGCAGCGGGTCGGTTGCGCATGCTCAGACCGGCGGGCCGGTAACCTTTACCGACCACATCCGACCGATTTTCGAGCGCAGCTGCTGGAACTGCCATGGCGAGGCGATCCAGCAGTCGGACCTGGATTTGCGGACGCGCGAAACGGCCATCGAGGGAGGGACCAGGGGGGCGTCACTGGTGCCTGGACGCGCCGACGAGAGCCGCCTGTATCGGGTGCTGGCAGGGCTGGACGATCCGCGGATGCCGATGGGCGGGGACCCGCTCAGTGACGCGGAGATTGCCGCGGTGCGCACCTGGATCGACGACGGGGCGCACTGGGACGCCGGTGGCGTGACGAGCGCGGCTGAGGCGCTGGCGGCGCTCGAGAACACGGAGCTGCCGCCGGGGGCGCGCGACTATTGGGCGTTCCAGCTGCCGGTCCGGGCGCCGGTGCCGGCCTCGTCGACCTACGACCACCCGGTCGACCGATTTCTCGACGCCGCGCGTCGCGACGCCAGCGTCGTGGCCGCGCCGAAGGCCGACCCGCTCACGCGGCTCCGGCGCGCCACTCTCGACCTGACCGGGCTGCCACCGACCCCCGCGCAGATCGACGAGTTTCTCGCCGACACCGACCGCGGCGCGTGGGAGCGGCTGATCGAGCGGCTGCTCGCCTTGCCGCAATACGGCGAGCGCTGGGGTCGCCACTGGATGGACGTGGCCCGCTACGCCGACTCGACCGGGTTCGAGCAGGACTACGTTCGGCACAATGCCTGGCGGTATCGTGACTACGTCATCAACGCCTTCAACACGGACAAACCCTACAGCCAGTTCATCCGCGAGCAGATCGCGGGCGACGAGCTCGACTACACGACCGACGAGACCCGGATTGCCACCGGGTTCCTTCGCGCCGGGCCGCGGGTGGATTTTCGTGAGAAGGACAACCCGGAGCGACGTCACGACTATCTCGACGATGTCCTTGGGACGGTCGGACGGGGCGTGCTCGGGCTGACGCTGCAGTGCGCCCGGTGTCACGACCACAAGTTCGACCCGATCCTGCAGCAGGACTACTACAACATGCAGGCAGCGATCTTCGGCTATGTCGAGATCGACTACCCGCTTCTCGACCGCGCCGGCGTGGCGGCGTATCGCGTCGCGAACGCCGAGATCGACGCCAAGCAGCAGCCGTTGCGAGACCAGATCAGCGCCATCGAGGAGCCGCATCGCGACCGCTTGAAGCTGGAGATGATTCAGGAGCGGTTCCCCGAGAACGTGCAGCGGGCTGCGTTGATGCCGGAGGCGGAGCGCACGCCTGGCGAGCAGTTGCTGGCGGCCCAGGTGCTGTCGATCAACCCGCCGCGGCGACAGGTGATCGCGGCGTTGACGGTGGAGGAGGCGGCGCGGCGCACGGTGCTGGTCGAGCGGGTCGAAGTGCTCGAGCAACAGCGGCCGCCCGAACCTCCGATGGCCGAGATCGTGACCGACGGCGACTTCCGGTTCGCCCCTGATGGTCCGGGCGACGAGGTTGTCGGGTGTCCCGAGTGCCGGATCCCACCGGACGAGCCCGGTTCGTTCCTGTACGAGGGTGGCTCGGATCCGTACAAACCGCCGCCCAGCTACTTCCTGATTCGCGGCGACCCGTTCAGTCCCGGCTCGGAGACATCGCCAGGGTTCGTGACTGTTGCGACCTACGGTGACCCACCGACGGAGATTCCGCGTCCGAACGGCAGGACGTCGGGTCGGCGCTTGGCGCTCGCCGAGTGGATCACATCGCGGGACAACCCGCTGACGGCGCGCGTCGCCGTCAACCGCATCTGGCATCACCACTTTGGCCGGGGCATCGTGCGCACGTTGGACAACTTCGGCACGATGGGCGACCTGCCGACCCATCCAGAGCTGCTCGACTGGCTGGCGGTGGAGTTCATCGACCGCGGCTGGAGCGTCAAGGAGATGCATCGTCTCCTGATGACGTCGCAGGCGTATCAGATGGTGTCCGGGCGCGTGGATGACGGAAGCTCCACCGCCGACCCGGACAATCAGTACCTATGGCACTACCGCGCGCAACGGCTCGAGGCCGAGGCGCTACGCGATTCGATCATGACGGTGAGCGGTGGCATCGACCTGACGGTCGGTGGCCCCGGGATCTTTCCGTATGTGCCCGAAGAGATCCTCGAGACCTCTCAGGGAAAGGGGCACTGGGACAACCAGCCCGACGGGCCGGAGGTCTGGCGGCGGAGCGTCTACGTTTTCCGACGCCGCTCGCTGGGATTCCCGTTCTTTGACACCTTCGACCTGCCTGACCAGAACCAGACGGCGGCGGCCCGGAATGTCTCGACGGTTCCGACGCAGGCGCTCACGTTGATGAACAACGAGTTTGTGTTGCGTCAGGCTGCGCTGTTTGCCGACCGGCTGCGCCGGGAGGCGCCGGACGACCTCGACCGACAGATCGATCTGGCGTATCGCATCGCTCTGACGCGCAGCCCGACGGGCGAAGAGGCGGCGGTGGCCAAGACGCTGGCCACGGAGCAGTCGCTGGTCGACCTGACTCACGTCATGCTGAACCTGAACGAGTTCCTGTATCTGCGGTAGGAGGGACCCATGTCCGACCATCATCATTGCCGGAAGCGGACGTTTTGGAACCGGCGGGACTTCCTGTTCCAGTCGGGCGGCGGGATCGCGGGGCTGGCACTTGCCCACACGCTGGGCCAGCAGGGCCTACTGGCCGCGGCGCAGTCCGACACCTGTGAGGCGCCGGTGCCGGGGAATCCGTTTGCGCCGCAACCCTCGCACTTCGAGCCTCGGGCAACCGCCGTCATCTCGCTGTTCATGAGCGGTGGGGTCAGTCAGGTCGACACCTTCGACCCGAAGCAGGCGCTGATCGATTACGCCGGACAGCCGATGGCAGAGTCGGTCGTCGTGCGGCAGGGACACCCCGGGCCGCTGATGCCGAGCCCGTTCGGGTTCAAGAGACACGGACAGAGCGGTATCGAGGTCTCGGATATTTTCCCCCACATCGCCGGGAAGGTCGATGAGATCGCGTTCATCCGGTCAATGTACGGCCGGTCGAATGACCACATTCAAGCGACCTACGAGATGCAGAGCGGGCAGATCCGGGTCGGTTCTCCGAGTGTCGGGTCCTGGGTGACCTACGGGCTCGGGTCGGAGAGCACAAGCCTGCCGGCGTTCGTCGTGATGAATGACTATCGCGGCGGACCACTTGGCGGCCCGACCGACTGGAGCGCCGGGTATATGCCGGCGGCCTATCAAGGCACCCTGTTCCGCGCCACCGGCGACCCGATCGTCGACCTGCAGCCGCCGGCGGGGATGACCGAGCCACAGCAGCGCGCCCGGCTCGACACGCTGGCAAAGCTGAACGAGATCGACATGGCGAAGAATCCGGGTAACTCGGAGCTGGCCGCCCGCATCTCGTCGTATGAGCTGGCGTATCGGATGCAAGGCTGCGCGCCAGAGGCGGTCGATACGTCGGCGGAGTCTGACGCGACCAAAAAGCTCTATGGGCTGGACGAGAAGATCACGGAGCCGTTTGGCCGGCAGTGTCTGATGGCGCGCCGTCTGGTTGAGCGTGGTGTCCGATTCGTGCAGCTCTTCCACGGCGGGCTCGGCGTGCAGAACACAGACACGTGGGATGCGCACAGCAATCTCAAGGAGAACCACTCGCAGCACGCAAAAGAGACAGACCTGCCGATTGCCGGCTTGTTGACCGATCTCAAGTCGCGCGGCATGCTCGACTCGACGCTCATCGTCTGGCACGCCGAGTTCGGGAGGATGCCGATCTCCCAACGAGGCGTGGGCCGAGACCACAACCCGGGGGCGATGACAGGGTGGATGGCCGGCGCGGGTATCCAAGGCGGCCAGGTGATCGGTGCGAGCGACGACTTCGGCTACAAGGCGGCCGAGCAGCGGGTATCGGCGCATGATTTCCACGCGACCATGCTCCACTTGCTGGGAATGGACCATAAGAAGCTGACGTATCGGTACAACGGCAGGGACATGCGGTTGACCGACGTGGCCGGCACGTTGATCCCCCAGATCGTCGCCTAGAACAGAAAGAAGGCAGAAGGCAGAACTCAGAAGAAGCCTGAAGGCTTCGCCAACCTAGAGCCCGATGGCCGACGCTGCTGACTCCGCCACCCGGGGCCGATTCTGGACCGCTTTCGGTCCCGGGCTGCTGTGGGCCGCCACGGCGATCGGCGTTTCGCACCTCCACCAGGCGACCCGTGCCGGCGCCGTTGCTGGCTTCGGGTTTGTCGGAGTGCTCGTCCTGGCGCTGGTGCTCAAGTATCCCTTCTTCGAATACGGTCCTCGATACGCGGCGGCCACCGGTGACAGCCTGGTCGAGGGCTACAGCCGTATCGGCCGGTGGGCGTTGTGGCTCTATCTGACGATCACCCTGCTGACCGCCGGCATCATCCAGTCGGCAGTCGTGATGTTCACGGCGGTTCTGCTCGGGTTCACCTTTGGTGTCGACTGGTCGTTGTGGCTGCTGGCGGCGCTGGTCATGGCGGGCTGCGGGGTTGTGCTGTGGGTGGGCCGATTCCGTGGGCTCGATCTCTCGATCAAGATCATCGTGGGGTTGCTCGCCGTTTCGACGCTGCTGGCGGCGGCGGTCAGTCTGCCGCGCGCCGATTTTTCGACGTTCGCCGTCTGGCCCGGCGGGATCATCCCCTCGGTCGTCCCGTTCGCATTCCTGCTCGCGCTGGTTGGCTGGATGCCGACCGCAATCGACGTCGCTGCCTGGAGCTCGCTCTGGACCCTCGCCAAGAACGAGGCGTCCGGCCAGCGCTGCACGGTGAAGACCGCACGGCAGGACTTCCTCGTGGGCTACTTCGGCACTGGCGCCTTGGCGTTCGTGTTCGTCATCCTCGGCACAGGTGTGATGTATGGATCGGGTGAGACGTTCGCCCCTGAAGGCCCGGTCTTCGCGACCCAGCTTGTCGACCTTTACAGCGCCACCCTAGGGGCCTGGACCAGACCGGTCGTCCTCGTCGCGGTCGTCACCACGATGATCTCGACCGTGCTGACGGTCATGGACGGCGCTCCGCGCGTTCTCGAACGGACCTTCTTCGTCCTCCGCTCACAGACCGGTATCGCAAAGCCTCCTTCGTGCGGTCCCGTCTACTGGTGGAGTCTCGTCGCGCTCGTGTTGCTTACGCTGGTCGTCATGGCCCTCTTCATCGGCAACCTTGCTGTGATGATCGACTTCGCCACCACCGTGTCGTTTCTCACCGGTCCGGTCCTGGGCTATCTCACCCTCCGTGCCGTCACCTCGGACCGCATGCCCGCCGAGCATCGCCCCGGTCGGGCCATGGTCGCGCTGTCCTGGGTCGGCATCGTCATGCTCGGCGGCACCGGCATCCTCTATTTGATCTCCCTCTTCGCCTGATCCCCCTCGGAAGCAAGGCCCTTCAGGGCCGCCCAGGTATGCGTCACGAGTTACCCATCTGTCTGGGCATTCCCGACCCGGGTGGGGTAAGCCCGCTGGGCTCCTAGTGTAGTATCCAAGAATTAACTGGACAGTCGTTTCCTGCGCCGCTTGGTCTTTGGTCGAGCACAGCCGGGCTGAATTTGCTCGAGGGTCTGACGACAACGAGCCAGTTTGTCGACGCTG
>Ga0310122_10001556_pt1 | contig 14592 bp, 25 predicted proteins | sample CB6_Bottom_1051__FD_203503 | JGI IMG/M metagenome (GOLD analysis project Ga0310122, IMG submission 203503) | Marine microbial communities from Western Arctic Ocean, Canada - CB6_Bottom_1051 | ecosystem: Environmental > Aquatic > Marine > Oceanic | place: Canada: Western Arctic Ocean | collected...
TAACGCGTTGGAAAAACGCGGAGTCGATTCAAGTCCATCCAAACGCGACGTACTCAGGTCCGTTCTTAACGCGCTGGAAAAACGCGGAGTCTAAATCAATAGTATCCAAACGCGACGTACTCAGGTCCATTCTTAACGCGCTGAAAAAACGCGGGGTATGTTGATTTCTGTCCAAACGTAGCGCACCCACCGCTCGGTCTTAACCCACTGGACAAATGGAAATTAAAAATCATCTTCTAGTGTTCCGGAATTTTGGTAGTCTTTAACTTTTCTTTCAAAGAAATTGGTCATCGCTCCCGTATCGACAACTTCAGATAGCCACGGAAATGGGTTATTGTTACTATCAAAACGGAAGTCGATGCCAATTCCTTCAAGTCGTCGATTACCGATATACTGCATATAATCTACAAACATATCAGCGTTCAGGCCGAGGATCCCACGAGGAAGAACGTCGTGCGCATATCGCACTTCGAGCTCTACCGCCCTTTTAATATGCTCGACCGTTTCTGCCTCGAATTTCTTTGTCCACACCGACGGGTATTGTTTTTTAATTGTATTAATTAAATATGTTCCAAATTGTATATGTAGACTTTCGTCTCTTAACGTATATCTAATTTGGTCTGATAGCCCCGGTAATTTGTTTTGTCTACCGAGCGCAAGTAGCATTGCGAAACCACTAAAGAAAAATGTTCCTTCGCATACAATGTAGTAAGTAATTAAGTTTCTTAAAAACTCCCTTTTGCCCTCTACTGTCTTCGTAGAAAAATCTTGACGATTTACATCTGTAGTGATTTCCATTAAGAAGTCATCTTTATCTTTAATGGAGGGGATATTAATATAAGCTTCATAAACCTCAGGAACTTTAAGCCCATAGCTGTCGCAGCAAGTAACCACGGTCCAATTATGAAGTGATTCTTCATAGGCTTGCCTCATGATGTACTGGCTGCACTCCGCGTCTGTTATCCACCTCGCTACAGTAAGAAGCAGGTTATTGCCCACTAAGGATTCGCTGCCAGCAAAGAATCCTAGGCATCTTTTTACGAGAAGTTTTTCGTCGTCCGTAAGCGCTCCGTTTTTCCATTGATCGATATCGTCAGACATATTTATCTCTGCCGGACTCCAATTATTAGCCACGCCCTTGAGAAATAGATCCCACGCAAATTTATGTTTGTGGGGCAAAATTTGATTCACTCCCGCTACTTCTTCGCCTAGTAATAATCCAGTTTTACTCATTTTTTAATTCCACGTTGCTGTCCACGAAATGTACATGGCCCATGTGTGCGCCAACCTGTTCATCGACGACTAGTCTCCAACTTCCGTCACGATAGCCCCTTCCCCTGCGGGGTTGACGCTGAAACTTCATTCCAGTCTCTTCCTCCCACAGCTCAATACCTTTTTTCACGTGGTGACTTCCATAGTCATGGCCGCATAGAACGCCCCCGTGCTTAATTTTCGGATACCAAGCTAACATATCAGCCTTAACTTCCTTCCTTGCGTGGTTTCCATCGATATAAACTAAGTCCAAGGATTCATCTCTAAACTGCTCTGCGACACTTACGCTAAAGCCTTTAATTATCTCGACGTTATCATAATGAGACATCCTATCTTCAAAGACCTCCTGCACCGCATCTCCCCCGCCCCATATTCTCATGTCGATTCTGTGATCTAACGCGTAGCCGCGTGGGTCAACTGCCCCCTCAGAAACTATTAGCCCCCAAGGGTCAATCGCGAAGATTTTTTTACAGTGCATGGCGAACAGTTCTGTAGACGCCCCCCTAAAACAACCTATTTCGGCCATTACCGTGTCCTTCGTGACATGGTCGTCACACAAATCTTTGAGCCCGTGCAGACCGTTACCGGGGTTCTCCCGTGGAGACTGGTCATGGGGCATTCTGTTTTCTGTTAATAGTTTTTCTAGGGTTTTCATTAGTTATTTCTTCTATTTTTATATAGGGCTATCTCCTCGGCTCCTTTTTCAGCAAAGGCCTGACAGTGCCTCGCAAAATCGCTGCCCATACCCATGTGCTTTGATCCTAGGTACGTATATAATACTATTGCAAGGTCGTTGTGCTCGGCCAATTTAGCTTTGTCAGCTAGTACCTTTATCACTTCTTCAAATTCTTTATCTTTCATTGGCAACTCTCGCATTCTTCTGGCTTTAGGGCGTTACAAGCCTGTGCAGTAAGCTCCCCAACATCAGTATTATCTGACTTATTATTATCAGTGTCACCCACCGCCGTAGACTTTTCAATTTCGCTTGCACTTTTGTTCCTTAGGTAATATGTACTTTTCAAACCTCTTCTTCTAGCATGAAAATATAAATCATTCAAATATTTTAATGAATTATTTTTATTAAATAAATTTAAGGACTGCCCCATATCGATCCATTTTTGTTTCGCAGCCGCGCAGTCGATTAAATTAAATTGGTCGTGATCAAAAGCTGTCTGATAACGGGCCTTTAATTCTTTGGGCATTTCGCCGTTTAGGCGATTTACATCGCCGTCTACAGCCTTAAGCATTTCTATAAGCGCTACATCCCAAATCCCGAGCTCCTTACATTCTTTAACAAACCATTCATTCGCAATCATTAAATTCCCACTTTTGTTTTCATATACGTACAAAGTAGAAAAATCGGGCTCAACAGAAGGAGAACAACCTTGAATATAAGATATAGTAGCAGTAGGAGCGATAGCCATAGTATTACTGTTGCGCATACCGTCAGCAGCAATATTTTGGCGTAGCACTTTCCAATCCACTGTGGGAACATAGTTCTTACCTCTGTACATTATAGGCTTCTGGTCCAAGTACTTCATTAAATCTTTATAAGTATCAATAGGCAGCTTATCCTTAGACCATAAAGACCCAGTATATGTCTCATATGGCCCCCGCTCTTTGGACAGTTTATTTGAGTTAAGAATACAATGATACGAAATGAACTCATATAATTCGTCAGAAAGTCGAACCGCCTCTTCTGAAGAAAAGTTTATTTTATAAGAGTGAAAAACGTCTGCCCAGCCCATTGTTCCTGCTCCAACAGGACGATGAGCCATATTAGCTTTTTTGGCTTCTTTAGTGGGATAAAAATTAAGATCAATAACATTGTCTAACATGCGCATCTGTGTGGCTATGGTTCTAGTTAATAGCTTATAGTCTAGCTTTCCGTTCTTCTTTAAGTGCCTTTTTAAGTTAACAGAACTGAGGTTACAAACTGCTGTTTCACCAATTTCCGTTTTTTCTCCTTGTTCGTATTTTGAAGGCTTGGTGTGCAAAAAAATCTCTGTACAAAGATTGGAACTGTTAATAATACCTTCGTGAGAATTAGAATATCTAATATTAGCTGCGTCCTTAAATGTCATCCAAGGGTGCCCTGTCTCATACAGAACGCGCAGCATTTTTTTCCAGAGGTCTTTGACTGGAATTTTTTTATAATTTTTAATTTTTCCCTCATCAGCCATTTTGCAATATTTTTTGTATCGCTTATTAAATTCTTCTCCGTAGCAACTATGTAAATCTACTTCAGACGGAGAAAATAAATACCAATCCCCGTCCTTTTCAATCACGCGGAAAAACATATCCGGTAACCAATGGGCCGTATTCATGTCGTGACAACGTCTGCGTTCGTCACCCGTATTTTTTTTAAGGTCAAGGAACGCTTCAATATCTAGATGCCAAGGTTCAAGGTAGGCGCAGCCAGCGCCGGGACGCTTCCCCCCTTGGTTGACTGCGACCAAAAGGTCATTAAAAATTTTGAGCCAAGGTACGAGACCGCTAGAATGACCGTTCGTTCCCTTGATATACGATCCGGCTGATCTAAAGTTACTAACATCAAAACCTAATCCACCCGCGAACTTAGACTTTCTTGCTTCTTGCCACGCTCCTTCGAAAATTCCATCTATAGAATCATCAAAAGTATTAAGATAGCAAGAGCTAAGCTGAGAGCGCACGCTACCACTATTAAAAAGTGTTGGAGTTGACGGGCAAAGTCTAAATGTGGAGATTGCCTCGTAGAATTCGATAACCCGTTTATCTTTGTTTTTTTCATTTATCGCTAGTCCCATTGCTACCCTCATCCAAAACGATTGAGGAGATTCTAATCGCCTGTTGTCTAGGCTATGAAAGTATCTGTCATATAGGGTCTGTAAGCCTAAATATTTAAATAAATAATCTCTTTCTAAAGCCAGACACTCTGAAAGTTCTTTTAAATCAAATTCAAGTAATTTTTCTGACAAAACTCCTCGGTCTACTAATAATTTAATATTTTTAATAAAAGAAAGTCTATATTGGTGATCGAAGGCGTCTTTATCTACGCTACTGCCAAAAACCTCTTTATGAACATTCCCTAACATCAACCTCGCCGCCACGTAAGCATAATTCGGTTCCTTTTCGATTTTTGTCCTTGCAGACATAATCAAGGCCCTATCTATTTCCTTGGTGGGAATTTTTTCGTAAAACTGAACGTCTGCGTCAATAATTACCTCGCTAGCCGAAACATCCTCCAGACCCTCGCACGCTCTTTGCGCGCATATATTAACTTTATTAATGTCTAATTTTTGAAGACGCCCATTGCGCTTTTTTACCTGTTGAACCTTTTTTTCCATTATCTAAGAATTCTATGTTTTATAATTTTTTTTGTTTTTTTGTCGCTATAAAGAAACATTATTTGATCTCTGCCCTCTACCTGATTGTAATATTTTACCCATTCTATCTTAAACGGGTTTCTATCGGTATTTCTGTAAAGATCAGAAGTGTCCCAGCTGCCGTCTTTTTTCTTCGCTGGTTTCTTTTTGGGTTTTTCCGCTATACGTATATCGTCCACTTTCATTCCGCGCGTCCTTCGGGGAAAAAGTTGTTTTTTCTGTTAAAGCAGCCTTTGGCTCTCTGACGACTGTGGGAAAATTTGTTTTTCAAGTTCATAACACGATCTCAATGCTGTAGTATCTATTCTAAGACTATTCCTTAGCGAAAACAAGTCATTTTTTTTGTAAGGTTCAAAGCCTACGCAAGAAAGATCTATATCGCATTTACTCCCCAACATCGCGCCCATATTAAAAACAAATCTCTCTTCTTCGCCGAATTTGTAACCTTCTGGGTAAAAATGTTTAGACACGAACATGAAAAGGTTTCTCTTCCACCGCTTCATGTTTTTTGCGGAGCCCATCGTATATCCGATAACAAACGCCTCGTCTTTTGGCCGAAGACCACGGCCAAGGAGAATGTGGATACAGTCGTGTGTAAATAAATCTACCGCACCACCGAATAATTTTGAAGTTTTATAATTAGGGTTTTCTACTAATTTTATTATTAAAGGCACATCATCCTGTTGTAACTTAAAGTAGGACATACTGTCGCGAGCTTGCTCGAGAGTCAATGCGTCCTGTTCGTTTAGGGAAACGTGCCATTCTTCTGCCCTCCTCTGAGCTTCTGCTTCGGTGTATTCTTTATATTGTCTAGGGGTCATCTTTAAACCGTGACATTATCCATTCATAAATTCCAACAAATATAGCATAAAAAAAATAAGCTATACTCATTACGACAACTAAAAATAAATACTTTGCTTTATTTAAAAAGCTTATATCTTCTTCAAATTTATCAAAATCTTCATTCATCCTATGGTAGGGAAGGCGGGACTCGAACCCGCATGGCTTGTCCCGCCGACAGATTTTAAGTCTGTTGTGTATACCAATTCCACCACTTCCCCAAAAAAAATGGAGCGGGTGGCGGGAATCGAACCCACGTCATCAGCTTGGAAGGCTGGGGTAATGCCATTATACGACACCCGCATTTTTACCCACTCTCTACCTTGTTCCAATTTGTATTGAATCCGTCTTGCGCCCAATGAATCTGACTGCCCGTGTCTCCATTAAACCAATAGTGGGCAACATGTATCTCGCCTGATTCCGTCGGCCATGAAGAACTCTTGCGATAAACATCATAGATAGAATCTAAAAGACTTATATCGTCCTTAGTGCGAACGTGCATCTCGATAAATTCCGTAGCGTCATCGAGGGTTTGAAAATGCAATTTACCATCATACATAAACCCGCAATTATATCCGCCATTCCAAGTTAAGTCATCTTCCTCGTCAAAAGTTATATACTCTCTTTCGGGCGCGAAGCTACCTCTGACATTATAATTAAATGTCCACTCACCATTCTGCCTCTCATAACAATAAACGATGTACGGCCAATCGTGACTCTTGGACTCTTTCTCTGGTCCCTTCTCGTCGTCCTCGTATTTGCAAGTGATTGCAATAGCTGGTATAATCGCTGCGGGTACAGCCGCTTTCATGAAGTCTCTCCTGTTCATACCCTACTATACTCCAAGCCCAAGATATTTACAAGGTTTTTCCAAGATCCACTTGAAATTTGTCGTGTCCAATCAGTCACTCGAAGGCACTGATGAACCGGGCGCACCTAGGTCATAATTTACGTTGGTTGGAGCGACATTGGGGGTTGGTAACTGCTGTTCGTTACATTCTTGACAGAGATATCTTTTCACTACAGAAAGGCCACCTTCTGCCGCCCCCGCCTGATCAACCAGCTTGACCATCTCCTCAACAATTTGAGGATGTTCGCCAATTCCCACTGCACTATCGGAATATACTTCTAGGGTGGCTAGGGCTTCGTTTAATTTGGCCACATAATGTGACTCTAGCGCTTTAGCTAATAGTTGTCTTTTATTCATGATGTATAAATTCGATTAAAACCTTTGTGTTTATTCCTTGTAAAGTTCTGCCTCTATATGCTCCGACAAAAGAAACTCCATTGCTCGGAAATCTTCCCCTTCGCGCTAAATCAATTACAGAATCATTATCACTTCTAAAAACCCATATGGCATTTCGTCTGCCGTGAAAAATCCTAAAGTGTTTTTTAGAATAGTCGTGTTGAAAGTGAATCCAACCCACTAATGTACTGCTTCCATGACCATATCCATACGGCAAGGGGTGAACATCTGTTGTCTGGATAAGCGGCGGTTTGCCCCAGTGCCTAGGATAAACCGCGACTCTTTCGAGAGGCAAAATGCACCCGACAGCCGAAAGTAATAAAATTGCTAGTATCCTGTTCATTTATCGTTCTGGCTTACTGTGAATCTCCGAAGGAAGTAGCTCGTGAAAATGCCATTCTTGTTCTTGAGACTCACTACCGTCTCCTTTTTTCTTGCCTGAGGTCTTGTCCAAACCAAATGCCGCACGAAGGGATTGTCTTTTTTCTTTGTTGAACCTCCCCACTACTGGCTGTCCGCTTTTTAATTTAGGCATAATCCCCTTCTCTAATCGCTCATGTAATTCTCTGCTATATTTTAGGCTATGCAGTCGAGGTTCAATTTTTTCTTTCGCATACCCGAAGAACCTAGCCAAGAAGTTAGACTCTGGCTCCCCTACGGTCTCCAATAAAATATAAATCCTGCCATCAAACTTAGTAAATTTATTTGGTTCTTTTATAATGACCCAGTGAACCAAGACTTTCTCTGGCATATCATCCTCCAGCGCTGGCCAGCCCAAGAACGTATGGATAGACGACCAAAAAATAACAGTAAAAATACAAAATACAGAGATGCAAACCGTTTTAAAGTACCACTTTAATGACGACTCATTTAATATCCAGAAAGTTAAACTTCCAAATACTAATAATAAAATTGGTAATGCTATATTCATATCGTTCACTCCATTATTCGGGTCGTTTTGACCTCGACGCCCTCCCAGTGGAAAAGATTTTCGTCCTCTCCGTGATCTCTGGAGGCGGCATATGTGATTCTCTCCACGTCCTTCTCGACTAGGGGTTCGGGAGAGTTTTCAATATCTTGTTTTATCATATCTAATTTTGATATAATATCTTCCTTCGTCTTCCCCCCAAGTATTATGTTTCCCTTGCTATATCCTACTACTGCAACACTAGACGCGCGGCTATCCTTCCCGTAAAATACTTCGTGCACAGTAAACCACGACTCATCCGTCCCGTCAAGCATTTTATGCCTAATTAATCTATAGTTCCACATCTTATTATACCTTTAATAATTTTCTTAATTCGTTCCAAGTAAAAGCCTCTTCTTTATTCGTGCTGAGTGTGTGGTCTGGCTCACCCATTTCAAAATCTTCTACATGATACTCTTTTTTCATTGATCTGTTTGAGAGCAATAAGACCTCCGTCACTTGGTTTTTATTATTATTTTTCAATTCTTTTCTTAAGTGTTCATAGGGATTTACTAGGCACATAACCACATGACCGCGTGGATAACTTTTTTTTTGTAAGTAGGTCGCTACTGCATTCGCATTTTTAATGTTTTCTTCGCGGCCACCCCTTCCATATTCGTCCGTTGCTCGTAAGGTAAACATCTTTCTAAACTCGTCACCGTCAATAATAAACGGAGTGTCAAGGCTGTCAGCTAAGAGTTTCCCCAAGGTTGTCTTCCCTGCTGCTGGCTGCCCGTACAATACATAAATCATTTATCTTTATCAGTTAGATCTTTTATCTTTTTATTGCACCAAGCTAATACTACCAAGGCTACAACGGCATTGACAGCAAAAATGGCAACGGCTAATTCTACGCTATCCATTTATTTGCCCTTCTTTTTCTTTTTTTCTTTCTTGGGTTTCTTCTTCTCTCTTCTCGGTTTCGCTTTATCTCTTCCCATAATATTTCTCCTTTCTTATTTAATCCCACTCACTTTTAAATTCTTTCATTGTCCTCGGCCCCTCTGCCGCGGCTAAGTCTTCACGCATTTGCTCGCACCTCTCCCATGTTTCTTGCTCGTTGATTGTCTTGTAGTCTCTTGGGTCATATTTACCCCTAGTAAACACTTGCCAAAATAGCTTTAATCTGGTTAACCAACTTAATTTTTCTTTATCAAACATATTTATTCCCCCAACGGCTTAAGTAAATCCGCTGGTAGTTCATTAATCTCGATTATATCACCGTTCCCGTCTGTTGTAAAGCGAAAAGCCGTCTTTTGGTCTCCGGTCGCCTCGAATTTCCTCTCTCTCACAATAACTTCCCTGAATGGTTTAATTTTAATTAATTTAATTGTCGCGGAGGTAGCGTTATTATCTCTCTTAGCGTAAACATGAACTGTAACAACATTTTCTCCTTGCGTCACTCCCCTGAAGGAAACGATTTCTTCATTAAAAGCTACAACCTTTCCTGCTGCCCCTTCTGCTAGACTGTTGTTTCTTCTTCTGCCTAGCGCGTCATGGTCTAGGCTAATCAAACTGCCTTGCCCCCCTTCTCTATTGTTAAAACTTACGGTGTGACCAGACGCAGCGCGCACATAAAGGTCTAGGTCGTCTTCGCTATTTCCGTCCCACGTTAGCACAACTTCATACAAAACATTGGGCGGTCTCGTCTTCGTTTTTTCTTCTTCAGTTTTAAGAAGGAAAAGGATCGCTACCAATATGAGCAGGCAACAAAACAGTGTATCAATGAACGGTTTGAACGTAAAAAATTTATGTTTCCTCGTCATTGGTCTAGTTCATGTTTTAAAATCATAAGTTGAACCTGCAACGGAAGGCTGAATACAATGCCACATATAGTTGTGTAAAATGCCGTGTTTAAGCCGACCTTTAGCCCATTCACTACTTCGCTAATAGTCAGCGTGTCTTGGAAACTAGTCCGGGTCGCTATTGTAAGCCCTATGATCGTACCGAGCAGTCCGAGAGAAAAAAAGTGTTCGGCAGCGAACCACCCTACGTCTGAGCGCTTAAATAAGTCCTCTCTGTCTCTCTCATTTTTTGCCCTGTCTGCTAAATAACAGAGCTTACCTACAAAGGCGGATGCGCCGACATATAGCGCCATAATAAGCACGGAGATATGAGAGAGATCATTTTTAATTACTAATGAGATCGCTCCTTTCTGTTCCACGAGAACCAACGCAGTTAGCACGGCTGCATTGAGGAGAAACCATTTGGTGAAAGTCGTCATTTTTTTCATTTTGATTACTCCTAATTCTAACAGCGTACCCGTTTCGAGGCAAGTTTTTTGTACTATTTGGCACAAAGGATAAACCAATCTGCATGGCCTTTATTTTCTTCTTTTCCGGCCACAATGGGCGAGGCGTTGTGCCAAAGATCATTGTCTCTGACCGCCACCATCTCTCCAGCTTTAAGAGCACGATTCATAAAGGGCGTAGCCTTTTGGTCATTATATAACAATAATTCCCCACCGTGGACATTAAATCTCCCTATTCCCACCATGGCAATATAGTCAAATCCGTCCTGATGTACTCCTTCCGGTGATACCTTGGCAATGCCGTCTTCTTGGGTAACTACTCGCATCTGATGTATTTCTATTTTTTGCCCATCAATTAGATCAAAAGCATGTTTAAAGTTGAGGCAAATTTCTTTCATGCCCTCGCTTTGGAGCACGGAGTCTTCTATCTCTTCAAAATCACGAGCCATGCCGCCTTGGTGCTTATTGTATTTTTCGCTCTGGTTAAATACTCGATGCTCCAGCCGTTCAATTACAGCTTCTTCTTTGGCGTTCCAGAAGGAGGTCCGAAGCTCGATCGTTGAATAACGACGGAGTCTGTATTTACCGTCCTTATGGTCAGTGACGGGTAGTCCGTTAAATGATTCAACTAGTTCTCTAACGGAGTCTCCGAGTTGGTTTAATTGTAACAGTTTCATTGTACTTGTTTTATATAAACGTCTGCTCTAAAGTCGGCCAGATCAGAAACTTTAATTCTTCTTCTGTGCGCCGCCGTGTATATTCTGGGCTGTTTAAGGTGACTAATCATGGCGTGAGATTCCTGAAATGAATACCCAAACTGATTAAAATAATTGTGCCAACTTTCTATTAACTCGGGCCTCTTGCTAATTTCGTCAGAATTCAGGGGCTTTGTATCTTTCATGCAAAACAAGAAGGTCGGATCAAAAAAAGCCCAGTTACCGACTGGTCCGACCTTCGGGGGAAATAATTCTATATCTAGCCCCCAGTGAGAGGTCCGCGGCCCCTTGAAATTAACGTAAACTGACGGCATACCCAAGTGAGCGACCATCCTAGCTAGCATGTTGCTCATTTGTTTGCACTGGGAGGGAGCCTTCCCCGCAAAAGCTCTTTCTATTGAAGGGCTCCCACCGCCCCTCTTCACAGAACCCCATACTAGGTGAGACCTTAAACATTTCATAAGATACGATACAAAGTCGTACCTCGCCCCCAGCGATGCCGCATCTATATCAAAGGGCGTATTCATGTGCCAATTCCTTGTAAACTCTTCGAGCTTCGCATGAATTATCCTGTCGTCTTTGACTTTAAATTCTATATTTGATTTCAAATCCTGCCTTTCCATTCCCTTCGTATATCGTCCACATTTTTATCAATCCGCTTTTCGGTAAAAATTTTGTTTCTCCGGTATCAAATCAACACAGTCTTCCCAAAAGATATCCTTGCTCGCGCAGTGCATCAACTCTTCCTCGAAAAAATCTGGATTAATCCACCAATCTTCAAACGATCCCCAGTTTCTTACTGTTCTGCGCTTCCCCCCGAGCGCAAAAAACACTGTAACTCTCCGACACTTCATCCTCACATCTCCGAATAATATTTTGTACCCCGCTTCAAACAGTAGCTCTCGGGAGGAATCTCTCATTGAACCCCGGTCTGCATGGGAATTATGTTCGAAGGTCATAACTTTAAATTTTATATTGTTATCTAGTATATTTTTTAAAGCAGCCTCTGAGCTTTCCTCAACGTCAAGGGAAATATAATCGACATCTCTCGGAGATTCTCTGCTTAAAATATCAACGAACTCTGGACTCGCAACGTCTACCTTAAAATATGTAGCCTTACGTTTTAAAAAGGAGGCGGGATCTTTCGCCCAATCAAAAAGCAGCCCGTCCCACCCACTTTTTTCTAATGCGTAAGTATTGTTATCCCCTACTGGTTGCGCGCACCCCACGTCTAAAAAAAATCCCTGATTACCTAGTAATTTATGAACTAGAATATCCTGACCTTCTTTAGATTTGCTCTCGAACTTCATCTTTTTCTACTGGGATAACACAGGGGATCGCGCCGCCCTTCCTCCAAGTTTCTGTCGAGTTAGCTAACATTTTGTTAAGATATTTTTTTAAACCTTTCTTGCTCGCGCGCTTTTTTCCCGTAGCCGCCTTGTAAAGCGAAACAAATCCTTTGGTGTATGAAAATTCTACATCTGCGGAACCGTCTGGATGCCCGTCTATCTTAGTAACTTTTATGCAGTCTCCAATGTTTATCACTACCTCAACTCCTCCTTCAATAGCCTCCACCTGTCGCTGTCTATTTTTTTATCTCCACTGTCAATTTGCTTAATCATATTCACAACTTCTTCAATGGAATCGTAAATATAATGATGCGGTAACATGCCCATCATCCAAAGCGGTGTTTTCTTTTTTCCCCCTTCCATACTAATGAAGATAGGCTTCTTCATTCTGACTGCCGTAACTATTTCTTCGGCGCTGCCCCAGCTGGCAACCTCGGGAAGAAGGTGCGCTATAATAAAGTCCGACCTATCAACAAGGTTAAGATCATAGCTTCGAATGAGTTTCATTCTCTCGGCTACATCGTTAAAGTAACCGTGTTCCATGCAGTGAGCCACGGAAAGACGCTCTTCCTCACCCTCGTTGACATCCTTAACAAAGGGTTTATTATAAGGATTAAAAATTCTGATACCTAAAGGCCTCAGTTCTCCTTCTGCGTATTCGCGCCAATCTCTGCCGTTGGCGTATTGCATGTGTCCCACAAGATAGGTTCTAGTTTTAAATAATATATTCATACTGCTGCCGGTTCTGGTGTCGGTGTTGGCACTTGCCCCGAGTGGTCGTGAAAATTTCGTTCGCATTTATCCAGTTCTTTTTCTTCCAAGCGTAGCTTATTTATACAAAGACTCATTTCTTTTCTGAGTCTGTCTTTTTCCTCCTCGCAGGTGTTCGAGTGGCAATCTTCTATACTTTCGTAACTTTCATATGCTGCGTTAGTTTTCTTACCCAAAAATGCTACGCTTTTATCTATAAGATACTTTTTTGATAATATTTCTCTTAATTTCATAATTAAACTAATTTAACCGCATACTCCTGTTTGTTTTTCTTGGTTAGCTCCCGCAGGTATTCCTCCGCCCGCGTCTTTCCTTCTTCCGAATACGGAAACGCCCCCTGTATGTAGCCTTTATCTGTGGAAACTACTATGTAAGCTTTATCTTTTTTAACTCTCATAACAATTCTTTACGATTTTAAACTTAATTATCTCTACTTAAGATGATATCATTTATCCTAGACAATATCAAGACTAAAAGGTGTAATTAATAATAGTAAGATGGATATTTTAGAACAAAAAGTCAACGAATTAACCGAAAAGGGCGTACCATTAATGTCTGTTGCCGGAAATATGAAGAACGTTAAGTCTCATATTATAGCTAACAAAAAAACCGAAAAGATAGTCGTCCTAGTTATGAACAAGGCCGGAACAAAGCTCAGCGCATATAGCGTGGGGCTTAACGAATGGGAAAAAGCGGAAGCAGACGGCCTCAACATCGAAGAAATTATGAACAACCTCACAATCGTAAGAGCCTTCGGGATACGCGCCCCTCAAAAAGCCAAGCTGCAGGGCAACGTGTTCATGGAGATAGAGCTAGACTCTCTAAGTGAGTACCTTCTGTAACGACGCGCGAACCGGAGGCAATCAGGTTGGCCATTTCCTCTGGAAGGGTATCTTTTACGAGGTTTAAATTGTAGGTATTGGTTCCGCACTTGGCAAGCTCCCCCTTAAGCGGGATTGGGTAGCTCTGCATCCCCGGTTCGTCGATCACTTCAACTTCTACTGTCCATAAGTTCTCTGTTATTGAGATCCCGTAGGCATTAGCTGGGTCATACTTGTCATCTTTTAGGTGCTCTTTGCTGCTACTACAGGTAGTCTGAAAAATATTGCACCGGTGGTCTATCTTGATTTTAGGATAATATTTTTGATGTAATTTTCTATAAATTTCTTGATCGCTCCTTGGTCTAGAAGATCTAAAGGTGAGAATATCTTCCATGACCTTCTTAAGGAATTCTGTCTTAGCTATCCAAACCCCTGAATTTAAGTAAGAAAAGGGGCTTTCGTCTCCATAAATTTCCTTCTCAAACGTAGCGATTTCCGGATTCTTGGGGTAAGAAACCAGTTCTGCATTAAAGAGCATGTCACAATTCTCTGCGAAGTTTTTTTCAAATAAATCTATTATCCCGTTTGCCTCCTTTAGTAAGCAAACATCGTGACAATCTATACCCATGGTATATTTGGTTTGTATGTTCGGAAGATACTCGGCCAAAAGCCCCGCCTTCATTGTGTTCCGCCAATTTTCCGTGCCCCTCCCCTTCACCACATATGGAACTTTAAAATATTTCAAAGTTTTTTCTAGGCAGGTCTCCCGTCCGCCGTAAGAGGTACAAATAAAATAAGTAGTGTCTCTTATTCCCCCTTCTCCATCGTAAGGATTACTCTCCATAAACTGGAAGACCTTAGACCTGAGCCTTCTGCCTTCTTTATTTTTAAGGTGACTCCCGTTCATGTGAAACAAAAACGGCTCCGTATCAAAAGCTTTATTAATTAATCTAATCAAACGATCGCTCCTCCCCAGTCCTCCGCAGGGTCTATG
>Ga0310122_10001557_pt1 | contig 14587 bp, 10 predicted proteins | sample CB6_Bottom_1051__FD_203503 | JGI IMG/M metagenome (GOLD analysis project Ga0310122, IMG submission 203503) | Marine microbial communities from Western Arctic Ocean, Canada - CB6_Bottom_1051 | ecosystem: Environmental > Aquatic > Marine > Oceanic | place: Canada: Western Arctic Ocean | collected...
AACTGCGGTGACGCCATACAATTCGTGCTCGGAACGAGGAGTTCGAAGAGTTTGAGGGCAAAGAACATCGCTGAACTGATTTTCAATGGGGGCAACCGGGGAAGGGCCGCCAAGCACTGCAAAGCGACCCTCGTCTTCTCCAACTTGAAGGCGAAGGACGGCTCGCGCCGAATGCAGGTCGATTCCGACGAAGTGAGGCTCACTCGCTCCATCAAACTCGGTCGTAAGGGGAATGTCAATTCTTCCTACTACCTCAATGATCGCCCCTCCACCGCCACAGAGATTCGCAGGCTCCTCACCGGGGCTGGCGCACGCGGGGACGGATACAACATCGTGCTGCAGGGCGATGTCACCGCACTGGCAATCATGACCGCGACGCAGCGCCGCAAGGTGCTCGAGGACGTCGCCGGTGTAACCGCCTACGACGATGAGATTCGCAAGGCTGGCAAACAGCAGGACAAGGTTGAGCAGTTCCTCGAGCAGATTGCGATTCTTGAGGAAGAGATCACCAGCCGCATCAAGACCCTCTCGAAGGAGAGAGAGCAGGCGATGAAGTATCGCGAGTTGAGGGAAGCACTCGACAACTCGCGCCAGACTCTGATGCAGTCGAGGCATCGCAGTCGATTCGAGGAGATTGAATTGGTTGCCGATGAGAGAAGCGGTTACATCGAGCGGTTGGAAACGATTGGTGAGGACATTCAGACAGGTGCCCAGCTGGAGCTTGACATCGAGGACCAACTGGCCGAGATTCAGCGTCAGTTGAACGAGGTGCTTGGCGATGATGGTAAGCGATTGGCTGACCAACAACGCCGCCTTGAAGTTGAGGTCGAGACCCGAAAGGACCGGATTGGTGACCTCGAGAAGACCATCGAAGAGGCAGATGCAGAGTCCGAGGTTCTCGCTGCTGAGCGAGATGATGCGCAGAAAGCACTCGAAGAGCACGAGGAATCCCTCAAGTCGGCCCGAGCGACAGTTGGCGAGGCGGACGAGAAGTTACAGGCCGCGGCAGATGCTGAGGAGGAGGCGCGAACCGCCCTCGACTCTGGTGACAAAGCGACTCACGAGGCGAACCGCGCCTTCGGCAAGGCGACAGATGCAGTCGAGAAGGCGCAGAAAGATGCCAACGAGGCCCACCTCGAGGCAGAAAGGACGCGCCAGAGTGTCGAACTACTCCACGAACAACTTGCCGAACTCGAGGTAGCGCTCGACGAAGCGCGACTGACACGCGACGACCTACTCCTCCATGGCGAAGACCTTGAGGAAGGCGCACCCGAGACAGACCGCACCTCACTGGCTGAGCAACACGCTAGGATTCAACGGCAGGAGAGAGTCCTCCTCGAAGATGTCGAGAGAGCGGAGACCCAACTGCGAACCGCCGAGATGACTCTCCTCCGCGCCCGCGGCGAGTTGGAAAACCGAAGCGGCAGTCGAGGTGGAATGGCCCAGGCGGTCAAGGCGATAATGACCCTCAGAGACCGCGGCGAAGTCAACGGAATTCTCGGTTCAGTCGGTGAGCTCTGCGCTCCCAAGGAACCCCGTCACGAAGAGGCATTGGCTTGGTCGATGGGTGGCGGGATGAACAGCATCGTCGTCAGAAATGATGAGACTGCGGCTAAGTGCATCGCCTGGTTGCGCAAGAACGACGCTGGCCGTGCCACCTTCCTTCCACTCAACAAACTGCAGTCACGCCGGCCGGCTGGAAAGGCAGTGATGGTTTCCCGTGAGGCGGGAGTCGTTGGATTGGCAATCGACCTCCTAGACTTCGACCCGTCAATCGAGGACGCGGTCAGGAATGTCGTCCGTGACACGCTCATCGTCGATACGATGGACATCGCTCGGCGTCACATGGGTGGTGTCAGGATGGTCACTCTCAACGGCGGAGTCATCGAAGCGAGTGGCGCCATGGTCGGCGGCTCATCCAAGGGTCGCAGAATGCAATTTGGTGGCCGAATAGCAGGTTCATCAGCGGTGGAGAATGCACAACAGGAAGTCGAGCGGCTGCAGTTGGTCTCTGAGACCACCCGGGCAGCCCTCAACGAACTTCGCCGCAACGAACACTCCCTCCGGGAGAGGATCGCCAACCTCACCAATGACGACCACGCCCTCCAAGTCCGTGCCTGGAAGGACGACCTGAAAAGAGCCGAGACCGCCTTCACCGCATCTGAGAGCAAGGTCACATCGGCCAACAACAAGGTCGGTCTGGAGAAGACGGCCCAGGAAAAGTCGGAGCAGAAGGCCGAAGCGGCTGCCACTGCATTAGAACAGTCGGTCGAAGACCGAGCGACCGCTGCTGAGATACTTCAAGCGGCGAGCCCGGCTCGCCTCTCCCTGCTTCTGCGCGACTCGGAGAGACTACGCAACGAGGCGGAGCGTGCCAGACTCACCGCGGAGTCGACCCTCTCCGGCGGCGAGAATCAGTCGCAACTTCTCGGTAGTCAGGCGGCAGACTACTCCCGCCGACACGGCGAGCAGATTGGCATCATTGAGAAGGCGAAGGCGAGAATCACAGAGATGGAGGGCGAGATCGAGGTCTATCAAGTGGAACTCGACATCGTCGTCGAAGCACACTCACAGGTCACCGAGGAGCACAGGGAGTTGGATGACCAGCGCCTCAACCTCCGCGAGGACAGAGCAACCCTGCGTGCCCGATTGGAGCAGAAGGGACGCGAAAGGGAGACAACCCGCAAGCGAATCGACGACCTCAACTTGCAGATAGAGCAGAGGCGTCGCGCACTCGAGGAACTCACAGAGGAGATGCAGTTTCTTGAGATCAAGCCGCCCAAGGGTGACGACACCCTTCCAACTGTCAAGGACATCGAAGCGATTGTCCGAACACTCGAGCGCAAGGTCAACAACCTCGGCGATGTCAACATGCGAGCCATCGAGCAGTACGACGAAGCGATGGAGCGCAGTGGAAACCTCACGGAGGATGCAAAGAAACTCCGGGAGCGGAGAAACCAACTGGTCGGTCTCGCCGACCAACTCGAAGATGAGCGCTGCGCCCGCTTCACAACAGTTCTCAATATCGTCAATGAGAATTTCGGCCGAGTCTTCAAGCACCTGCAACCGGGTGGTGCAGCAGAGTTGCGCTTGGAGAACCCGAAGAAGCCCTTTGAGGGAGGTCTCGAGATGTGGGCCCGACTACCTGGAAAGAAGAGCGGACTTGGCCTGCTATCCGGCGGCGAGAAATCGATGGCTGCACTGGCACTCATCTTTGCAATCCAAGATTTCGAACCCTCGCCGTTCTACTACTTCGACGAAGTCGACCAGAACTTGGACACCTTCAACGCCGAGAACATCGCCTCGCTCTGCCGACTTCGCAGCCAACAGGCGCAGTTCATCATGGTGACATTGCGAAAGGTCAGTCTGCAACTCGCCGACCACCACATCGGAATCACCCACGCCGGCGACGGCTGCAGCCGTCTCATAACAGACTTCGACCGGGAGCAGGCGATTGAACTAGGAGACGCCGCCCACAAGGAACTCGAAGCGATGAAGGCCACCGAGGAGAAGAAGAAGGAACTCGAGGGCCTTCCAAAGGCGGCAGACATGGCGCGCGCTCCAGAAGAGGTCGAATCACCGTCCAGTCTGGGTGGTATTCACCTCGATGAGCCGGTCGAGGCAGTCGAGGCCGACGAACTCGAGTTGGAGGCGGAGAGCGAACTCGCAGATGGCGACATCACAACCGAAGATGTCGACGAGTTGGAAGATGAGGACGGTACTCTCGTCTCACTCGCAGACCGCGCCGAGGATTCCAAGGAAGACATGGACGACAAGTTGAGCGTCGCACTCCCCATCGAGCAGGAACAGCGTGACGAATTGGACGCCCGCGACTCCGAGGAGGCAGCAGCGGAAGCCGAAGAGGGTGAAATCGAAATCAAACTCCCGACAGAGGACGAGAAGGAGTGAGCCAAATGGTCACGATGGACTCTCACTCACTGCGCGACGACATCATCGCAGCGATGATTGGCCACGACCAGAAGGTCGGGCTGCACAAGAGCCGCTACGCCGACCACATTCAGGAACTCGCAGAGATGGAGCAGGCCGAGCATCAGGCGCTCATCGATCCGTTTGACCGAAGTGTCGCACTCGTTCTGCAGATGTTCAACAGCAATGACCTAGACCCGTGGGACATCGACTTGGAGACTTTCATAGAGTTGTTCAACCAGAGAATGAAGGACGCTGAGAACATCGACCTGCCGACCTGTGGCCGCCTGATTCGCATGGCTTGGCAAGTCCTTCACGGACAGGCCTCCACCCTCCTGAGCAGGGCTGAAAATGCCGACGGCTGGGAAGATGATGAGTGGGACTACATGCCGGGCTGGCAGACTGAGTACGATGACGACGAATTTGCTTTCACAACGAGCATTCTATCCGGCGAGGCGAGTGATGCCCTTCCGAGCCTGTTTGACGGCCGCATCAAGCGTGATGCGGGCCGGCCGGTCACACTCGCCGAGCTGCTGGGCTGCCTCGCAGAGGCACACGAGGATGCCGAGGAGAGGCAGATTCGAGAGGCGGCCCGAGTGAAGCATGCGGCTGAAGTGAAGAACGCGATCGCCGATGTCAAGGGCCGTGTCCATCAAGAGAACCTCGAAGAGGAGATTCGCAGCACCTGGTCCGCCATCCGGGAACTTGCACCGACTGGTGAACCGGTCACCGTCCAGAAAGTGGCTGAGCGACTGAAGGAGCAGGGAATCGACCTTGGATGGAATCCAGAGGATGCGGAGACCGAGGGTGGCATCGTCGGCTTCGTCTCAGCTCTCTTCCTGACCCACCGCGGGTACACCGACATATGGCAGGTGGAATACCCCCATGGAGATATCTTCCTTCAGGACAAGTGGCCTCATCTGGCCGACTTTGACGCGGTCACCGTTGAAGTCACACCGGAGGTGGAAGCATGAGTGAGGAGCCTCAACTTCCAACCTTGTTGGAGGCGACACTGTTCGGGGCAGGGCGTTCTCTCAAGCAGAGCGAGTTGGCGGAACAGTTCGGAGTGAGCGAGTCGACCATCAGGATGGAACTTCTCGATTTGCAGCAGGCGATCACCGCCAGAGAGGGGACTGCAATCCAATTGACCGAAATCAACCGCTATTGGGTCCTCGAGGTCAAGCCTCAACTCTCTAACCACATCCCGAAGATTGCACGGACCGAGATTCCGAAGCGACTTCTGAGGGCGGCGGCACTCATCGCCTACCACCAGCCGATGAAGCAGAACCGTCTTGTCGAGATGTTGGGGCAGGTCGCCTACGAGCATGTCGGCGACCTGCGAGAATTAGGACTCATAGACAAGCGACAGGACGGCAACACACGCCGTCTGACCACCACTCGCCGCTTCTCCGAGTACTTTGGATGTCCCCACACCTCAACTAATGATGTCGCCGCCTGGTTCCAAGAGCAGGCCCGGGACCTCGGACTGACCGGCAGCCAACTCGCAGATGTTCTTTCGGGCGCCGAAGGGGATGATGACGGCGATGTAGAGGAGGCCGAACTCGATGAGGATGGTGCCGAAGAAGCCGAAGCAGACTCAGAATCCGAGGACGAATCCGAAGAGCCTGAGGCCGAGGAATCCGACAACGGTGCGCCGATTGAGTTGGCTAGTGAATTTGAAGAAGAGCACGAAGCCGCGGAAGCCGAGTGAATCACTCGCCGCGTACCTGTCTGAGAGCAGCCTCGATGGATTCGGCGGTTATTCTGCCACTCTCTTTTGCCAGTTTGACCACTTTTTCGACCTCGTCGTCAGCGGCGCCAGCGGTTACTGCCATGTTACGGGAGTGGAGTTTCATGTGTCCAGCCTGAATGCCAACGGTGGCCAATGCGCGCAGAGCACCGAGGTTCTGGGCGATTCCTGCCGCTGCGATGACTTTTGCCAGTTCATCAGCGGTCCTCACACCCATGATAGCGACATTCGCCTTGGCTGTGGGGTGTACCCGCACCGCCCCTCCGACCAGCCCGACCGCCATGGGTAGTTCGATCGAGCCGACGAGATTCCCCTCGTCGTCCTTCTCCCAGTGGGTCAGGGAGCCGTAGGTCCGCTCGTGTGCTGCGTAGGAGTGCGCTCCTGACTCGATTGCACGCCAATCCTGCCCACACGCCACCGCAATCGCCGAGATGGCGTTCATGATGCCCTTGTTGTGGGTGGTCGCACGGAATGGGTCTGCGGCAGCGAAGTGATAGGCCTGGATGATGCCATCAATCACCTTGGCACCCTCCTCAGAAGACTCGCCCGCATTGACCATCTCCTCTGGCGTGAATGTGGCTCTGACTCGGGCCAACCTGTGGACCGCGAGGTTGGAGATGATGCGCAGGATGACCGTTCCTCCGGTGATGGATTCGACTCGCGGAGCGATGCTCTCAGCCATCGTGTTGACCGCGTTAGCACCCATCGCATCGCGGCAGTCAACGAGGATGTGAACAATCACCATCGGACCGGATTGGGTGTCCAAAACACGCGCTTCCAACCCCTTGCAACCGCCACCAAACCTGACTAGAATCGGGTCGACTTCGTTGCACGCAGAAATCAGTTCATCGGAGGCGGAAAGCAGTGCTTCCTTGGCCGCAAAGGGGTCCTCACAGCCGACCACTTGGATCTGCCCGATCATGATTGGGTCGGTGTTGTCTGAGACGAATCCACCCTTGGCGTGACAGCGTTTTGCCATGTTGCTGGCAGCAGCCACAACTGACGGTTCTTCGAGGGCAAATGGGACCAGATAATGTTCACCGTCAACGATGAAATTCGTGGCCACCCCGACAGGCAGCGCGAGGGTCCCAATCACGTTCTCGATGATGCGGTCGGCAGCAGCCTCAGAAAGCTCCCCAGTAGCAGCCAATGCAGCGACCGCCTCGGGGTCCAATCCGGCCAGTTCTGCGACCTTCTCGCGACGCTCCTCGACGCTCAGTTTGTAGAAGCCTTTCAGGCGGCTGTTTTCGACTGGCATCGTGATTCCCCACGCTGTCACTTTCAGCGGCCCACCTAAAGCATTCCGAGGCCAAACCTCCGACCGCCTCCACCGGACTTCCAACCTTCTCTGCAGGGAATGCAGACCTGCCGAGTACAGGGCAGGAAAGTGAGGAGTCCAGCCTCATTTCTAGGATGAAAGAGGGTGGGCGCCGCCACTCCTAATGCGTTAGTGAACCGTTAATCAGGAGGTACTGACGGGTTAACGCTTTTTACGATGCGTTATTAACGCGTTAATGGGGAATATAATTGCCGTAAAAAGTCACAGTTTTAGGGGTATTTGGGGGCTCGGTGGTCCTTTCAACGGTTACAAACGGGTCCCGAAACCATGGTCCGACGCGTAAACATGTTAAGTGGACTTTGAGTTGGCGCGTATTAATGCAGTCAGAGCGCCCTGACAGGCTGAACCTACCACACCTGAGGTCGAACCCTTTCGACGTCCGAGCCTTGACCCATGACCAACTCGATTTGATGATTGGCAGGAACGATGTTTTCAGCGCACTTGGGAACTCGATTCGGTTCTTCTCACCAAAGGTGGTTGCACTGGTTGGAGAGAGGGGGAGTGGGCGCACTTCCGTGGTCCAATCTCTGGCCGGAGTGACCAACCAGTTCCACACCGTTTTCTGGCCCTCTTCCGAGGTCGTTCCTACCCTCCTGAACCAGCTCTATTGTGACCTGATGGGAGACTTTGAAACACCCCCGGTTCCAAGCGCTCTGATCCACACTCTGCAGGAGGAGTTGGGGAGCCGTTCAGACCTGCTCCCACTGATCGTCATAGATGTCCCGTATGTGCACGGTCCTCTGCTATCAGAGGTGGTCTGCGCGCTGATGCCGGTGCTCACTAACTTGCGTGCTCTCACGGTCATCACGATGACCCCGGGACAACTAGCCGCCTTCCCAGAGGAACTACTCGCTGAGATGGATGTCACAGAGCCGCTAGCACCGCTCAACAGAGGCCAGATGGCAGAACTCATCGCGAAGCGGGTGCACAAGGCGAGCAGGGCTGCCTGGACCGCGCCGGGGCCGTTGCTGGACATGGTGATGGAACAGACCTCCGGCCATGTCGGTCGAGCGATTCGCCTGCTGCGCGATTTGGTGGACCATTCCCGTGGAATGCCAGTCACAGACGCCCGGAACCTCGAACTGAGCATCTCCTTCTACGAGCGGGGGCGCACGAAGGTCGACGATGGGACCTTTCAGCGGGTATCAGAGGCTGCGCCCCCCATACTTGAGACTGAAATCGAGGTGTCAGAGGTAGATGATGAGCCAACGGCCGACTCCGAGCCACCCGAACCCTCTGAGTCAGACCCCTCAAACACGGTGATCGAAGAGGAGGAGACAGCACCCTCCACACCTGAAGTCGAGGAACCGGAGCACCTCTTCCCCTCATTGGCGCAGGCCGCAGAAGATTGGGGTGAGCCCGCTGAAGCAGATGCTATCACACCAGAGACTCCCCTTGATGACCCCGAAGAAGAAGGGGAAGAGGATGAGGAAGAGTGGCCCGATGATTGGGACGAGGACCCGAAAACGGAGTTCAAACCTGGAACTGAAGAGCAAATTCCCTCAGCGGATGCCGAACAGCCGCCTACGAGCCCGGAGCCCGAACAGGAGCTGCTACGCGATGAGGCGGGCGGCGCGGAAATCATAGAGATGGCACCCGGGACAGCCCCCCCACGCTCGGCTGGAGGATTCGGCGCCCTCATTGACCGGAACCGCGACGCCAAAATGACTCAACCATCTGGCATGACGAAGCGACCGCCAAACGCTCCTAAGACTCAGGGCCCTCACAAGGCGCGCCTCCAAGGAGACCAACCGAAGCCAAGCAGAGGCCGTAAGGTGGAGACTTCCGACCCACGCGTTGACCTCTGGGTTGCTGAAGGGGCAGAATCTCCCTTCGATGGGTCAGACCCAGCTCCCGAATCCGCCTCTCACGGGACCGCCCAACCGGCCGACCGGGCTCCTGTGGGTGCAGACCAAATCCCAGATTTGGGAGATGAGTTGGAATCGGCAGGGCAACTCGACGAAGAAAACGACGAACAAGAGCCCTTTGAGCCGGCACCGGTAGAGGTCAGAAACGCACTCGCTCACATACGTCGACCCCGCCCCATCCAACACGCTCCGGGGCTCGACATCAACCGACTGATGTCTCTCGGAGAGTCCGAGATGACGATTTTAGAGCAGGCGATTGAGCGTGAAGTCTCACCATCCGATGAGTTCCTGCAGACCGAATTGGACGTGGGAAGGCCCCGGTTGTCACAACTTTTCAACGGCATGGAGAAGTTCGGCATCCTCACAGCACGGAGGCAGGGCAGGTCGCGACTGTTCCGAATCAGTGCTCAGGCCAAGGATCATCTGACCAACCTCGGACAGGGAGGTGAGTGAATGGATGGCGACTGGCGGGTCTCGTGGAGCCACCAGTTGGAGGGTCGTGTGGGCGCTGTCTGCGCCCTTTCGGACGGAATCATCGTCGCTTGCGGTGGTGTTGTACGGCTGATCTCCGACCTCGGTGACTTTGTCTGGAAGAGGACTTTCCAATTCGACGTCTACAGGCTTGTGGCCGACTCCACGAATGTGGCCGTTCTCTCTGGTCCGGGATTCCATCTGCTGAGTCTTGCGACAGGTGACCCACTCGGTGAGGGCCGCGCCGTCTCAGGGGGTTTCCGGGATGTGCTTTCTCGGCCGGGCGGTGGCTGGGTGCTCCCTGACAGGGGTGACCATGTCCACCTGTTCAACAATGAGGGGCGAGGAATCCGCAGACTGCGCCCCGGCAGGATTCGCAAGTTGGTCGGCTGGCTCGACAGAGAGCATCTGCTGGCGATGGATGACGACGGGCATCTACGCTGCCTGCGCCTGTTCGGCGAGGATAGTCAGCGCATTATCGAGGAGAGGCGTTGGGCGTGGGCTAGCCGCCTCTCATCCGGACGAATGTTGGTGCAGGCGATGGATGGTAGTATCCTTGAAGGGGTCCCAAACCCGTTCGGGTGGGACTCCTTGGAGCAGTTGGTATCGACTGGGGTCGACCCATTGGAGGCGGTCCGAACCGGAGACGGCTGGTGGATGCTGACGATGGACGGCTCTCTCGACCGGATTCCACCAAGTGAAGGGGATGCGCTGCCAGCGGGAGTGATTCTGGCGAGCAACGACGCTGATGTGATGGCATCCTCCACACGCGACGGACTGCTCCGCTGGTGGGAATCACCCCGCCTCATCTCACGAAGGAGCGAACTTCTGCGCAAGTTGGTCTCCGAGGAGCGACGCAGGGTCGACTGGGAGCAGCGGCAAGTCATCTTCGAGGCGGCGAGGGATGCTGAGGACAACGGTCTGCTGACCCGCGCGGTCGAACTCTATGGCACCCTCGGAAGGTCAGAAGATGTCCATCGGCTACTCGCAATCAAGGAGCGAGGTGGCTGATGTGGCCACAGATGGCTCCAACGACAGAGTCACAGTTGAGTTGGTCGAGAAGTACCTCGACCTGACCGCTCGCGCCAAGGAGAAGGCCACCCCTATCCCAACATCCGAGGGTGGTGGCACTGATGCCACCCGGTTGGCTGACATGCTCCGAATGTGCGATGACTACGCCGCCGACGCCCGACACTTCATGGAAACCGGAGACCTAGTGCGCGCCTTCGGCGCCATCAACTACGCCCACGCCTGGCTCGACGCCGCGGTGCGCATCGGACTGCTCGACGGCCACGGTGACGACCAACTCTTCACTCTCCCCCCTTAACTGTCAGAATGGTGGCAATCTCTAAGAACGGTGGAACTTCGAAGCGATTGGTTCACGGACTAGGAGCGGGGCGAAGATGGCAGGCGGAGCGGCGGAGGGCGAGCGAATGACAGGATATCTAGACCGTATCGGAGCTGGGAAGATACTGGTTGACCCCGAGCCTCTCACCTTCGACTTCATCCCACCCGGCCTCATTGGGAGGGATGACAAGTTCGACCACATCGCTTCCATATTCCAATCAATCGACAACTCCCGCGTCTCCTGCCATGTCGCCATCACCGGCAAGGTCGGGAGTGGCAAGACAGTCCTCTCACACCTGTTCACCACTGATTTGCAGCGCCACTTGGCGGGCCGCCGTGAAATCCAGGTGGTTCATGTCAATTGCCGCAACAACCCCTCCAAGTCACAAGTTCTCCAGAGAATCGTGACCAGCCTCGACGAACGCCATCCTGAGCGGGGCTTCGGCAGCGGCGAGATTCTTCAGTCAGTGCGGAAGCAGTTGCACGGCAGCAGGAGCCACCTCCTGCTTGTCCTCGACGAGGTCGACCATCTGCTGCGCGCCGACAAGGGCGACCTGCTCTACCAACTACTGCGCATCGATGAGGGTCAGGAGGAGAGGGGGACAATCTCTCTGATTATCATCAGTCAAGAGCAGGTGCTCGACCAGTTGGAGCCCGCGGTACTCTCGCGCTTCGGAAAGGGGCACCACATTCGAATGGAGGCGTACGACGCCGATGCCCTGATGGAGATCGCCCGCCAGCGAGCCGAACTCGCCTGTCATGACGGCTCGGTGTCGGATGGCGTTCTGCGCACAATCGGTCAGCGAGCCTCGGAGCATGGCGACGCACGCGTCGCCATCGAGTTGCTTGAGGACGCTGTCAAGAAGGCGGAAATAGCCGGAAGGGATGAGGTGTTGGCAGACGATGTGCGTTTCCTCGCAAAGGGGATTGGACGGCCCGTTGAGCCGGGTGTCGTAGACGCCCTCAGCCAGCATGCACAATTGGCACTGCTCGCGCTATGTCGGCGACTCAAGAAGGAGGACGAGGTGTCCACAGGTGATGCCGAGAAGCTCTACCACGTGGTCTGTGAGGAATACGAAGTCGAACCGCGCAGCCACACCACCTTCTGGAAGTACCTGAAAACGCTGGAGCGGCAGCAACTCATCGATGCGCGCACGGCCAATCGCACCGAGGGGCGGGGCCGCACCCAATATTTCTCCATCCCAGCAGCCATGCCGGGCACCCTCGAAAAGCGGGTAGAATCGGCACTCCAGAGTAACTCTTGAACTGAATGTCCAGCAGAGTGGCAGAAATGCTCGGAGCAGCGCAAGATTGAGGGAAACAGCGGCCCCTCACCGATGAAGTGCGGGCGATGTCAGTCTACGACTGTAGGGTAATTGCCTTATAGGGGCCGCTTGTCGGCGGGACGCTGAGTGATTATCATGGCGCGAAAGACAGATGCTGTGTTCAAGGCGGTGGTCAACGACACCGACCCCTCCAATGGGGGCAAGTCGTACGCCGTCGAGGTCAAGGGAGCGAACTACAACCACTTCCTCGGGAAGAAGATCGGCGATGTCGTCGATGGTCAGTTCGTGGGTGAGGGCGACCATTCTCTGCTCGGTTACAAGTTGCAGATCACCGGCGGCTCAGACCGCACCGGAACTCCGATGCGTCGAGATGTCGAAGGGGGTAACCGGCAGGCAGTTCTCGTCACAGAGGGCGTCGGCTTCAAGGCTCACAAGTTGGTCAGGAAGAAGGGCGAGCGCTACCGCTACCGATACAGTGGACTTCGCAAGCGCCGATTCTTCCGCGGCAACACAATCACTCAGGATACCGTTCAACTGAACTTGAAGGTCGTCGATGCGGGCAAGAAGTCGCTCGGCGACATCTTCGGAGGGGAAGCCGACTCCTCCGATTCCAAAGAGTCGTGATTGGCATGGAGAAGGAGTGGGTTTCAACTGGCAAACAAACTCCCTCAGCAGCCTGAAGTCAACATTGGATTAGTAGGTCATGTGGACCACGGAAAGACCACTCTGACCCAAGCCCTCTCTGGAACTTGGACTGACACCCACTCGGAAGAGCGAAAGCGCGGAATCTCAATCAAGTTGGGCTACGCCGACACCGCATTCTACAAGACCCCGAAAGGTCAGTACTACACCACGGGCAAACACCCGAAAGGGAAGGATGACGTCCCAAAGGAACTCTCCCGGGTCATATCATTCGTCGATGCGCCCGGTCACGAGACGCTGATGGCGGTGATGATCAGCGGTGCCAGCATCATGGATGGCGCGCTTCTTCTCATCGCTGCCAACGAAGAGTGCCCCCAAGCACAGACACGCGAGCATCTGATGGCGCTGGAAATCGCCGGAATCGACAACATCGTCGTGGTTCAGAACAAAATCGACATCGTCTCCAAGGAGCAGGCGCTCAACTCCTACAAGCAGATCAAGGACTTTCTCGAGGGAACAATCGCCGAGAGTGCCCCAATCATCCCCGTCTCTGCCCACCACGACGTCAATCTCGATGTCCTGATACAAGCGATTGAGCAGTTCATTCCGACTCCGGAAAGGGATTCAAAGGCGAGTGGCCTCATGCACATCGCCCGTTCCTTCGACATCAACCGGCCAGGCGCACGCCCGAACGACCTCAAGGGTGGAGTTCTCGGTGGCAGCATCGTTGACGGCACATTCAGTGTCGGCGACAGGATTGTCGTTGCGCCCGGAAGGAAGGTCACACAGGGAAACAAGGTGTTCTGGGAGCCGCTGGTCACGACCATTTCGAGCATGAAGGGTGGCGGACAAGACCTCGACACGATGCACGCGGGCGGACTGTGTGGAATTGCCACTCCTCTCGACCCAAGCCTCACCAAGGCTGACGAACTTACTGGACAGGTGGCTTCCCGAGAAGGGGAACTCCCGCCGATATGGAATTCAATCGAGCTCGACTTGACTCTCCTGAAGGAGATGGTGACCGGTGGCGGTGGAAGCGCCGACAAGGTGCGACCCCTGCAACCCAACGAGATGCTGATGGTCAACTCAGCGACGGCAACTTCCGTTGGAGTGGTCAGCAAGGTGAAGGGGCGCGACGCCACACTCACGCTGCGACTACCAATCTGCGCGCCAGAGGGGGGGAGAATCACCCTCTCACGGAGGGTCGGAGCCCGCTGGCGCCTCATCGGCTACGCCACCATCAAGTGAGGTGGATGAGGTGGTCAGTTCCATCGGTTCTCGAGTGGGACCACACTTTGCGCCCTTGCGAGCAACTGGAACAACACCAGAGTTGGAGGCGAACGAGTGACCAAGGTTCTGATCGATTCCTGTGGTTGGGTCGCCGCCGTGGATGGTGGAGTCAACTTCGACCACGCCCTCTCTTCCCTGGTGGGTACCTTCGAGCCGGTCGTCCTTCCCCAAGTCAGGAAAGAGCTGCAGGCCGTGCAGGAGGGCCGTTCGAAACCCCTTCTCCTCGACCTCTTGGACGGCAGGTCCGAAGCCGTGGAGCCACCGGAGGGCATGAAGCACACGGATGACCAGTTGGTCGCGATGGCGATGGAAAACTCGTGGCCGGTTCTGACCATTGACCGCGCGTTGAAGCAACGCCTCGCCGATGCCGGCTGCCCATTCATCGAGGTGGTGTCGGGTCGAACACTCCGTCTCATCGAGTTTTGAGTGGTGGCAAACGCTGACCTATCCGGCACAGCAATTATATTCGCGGAGGCGGAAACAACTTCGCATGTCGAACTTGCTGCTTACGAAAACCGCGCAGAAGCGGGGCTCTCGAGCTGGTGGCGAATTGGTCGAAGTCTTGCAGAGCATCGGGGTACAACGGAACTACGCACTTGTTCTAACCTCGCTCTCAGCAGAGGACTGGGTCGACTCTACGAACCTGCAGAAGTCGTGTGGATTGCGC
>Ga0310122_10001558_pt1 | contig 14586 bp, 10 predicted proteins | sample CB6_Bottom_1051__FD_203503 | JGI IMG/M metagenome (GOLD analysis project Ga0310122, IMG submission 203503) | Marine microbial communities from Western Arctic Ocean, Canada - CB6_Bottom_1051 | ecosystem: Environmental > Aquatic > Marine > Oceanic | place: Canada: Western Arctic Ocean | collected...
CCACCGGGTCCGTCATGTGAAACCGCATGTCCACGAGCGCGCAGGCCAGATACTCCGTGGTCGCAAAGCCCTGGTTGAACGTCGAGGCGTTCTTGATGCGGGCGACCAACTGGTCTGGAATTGGCTGGCCACTCTCGTGATGCACGAGATAGCGGTCGATCACCTCGTCGGTCAGCAGCCACCGTTCCAGTAACTGTGACTGGAACTCGGTGTAGTCGCGCACCCCGCTGTTGAGGGAGGGGTACTCGACCGCCGATGAGAAGTAATGCAGGGCATGACCGAACTCATGAAAGAACGTTTCTGCGTCGTCCCAGGAGACGAGCACCGGCTCCCCCGGAGCGCTCTTGATGAAGTTCGCGTTGTTCGATCCGAGCACCGTGACCGGGCCGTCGAACGTCTCGTGCGTACGGTAGCTCGTCGCCCAGGCGCCCGAGCGCTTGCCGGGTCGCGCGTACGGGTCGAGATACCAGACGCCGACGGGGTCGCCGGTCGTCTTTTCGATGACCTCCCAGACCGAGACGTCCTCGTGAAACACCGGGACCGAGCCGTCGGTGATCGCAGTGAAGGTAAGGTTGAAGAGCTCGCCGGCCACGAAGAACATTCCTTGGCGGAGCTTGTCGAGCTGCAGATACTGCTTCACCTCGTTCGAATCGAGGTCGTAGGCCGACTGCCGCACCTTCTCGGCATAATACCGATAGTCCCACGGCTCGATGGTGATGACCGCCCCCTCGGTGTCGGCCACCGCTTGCATGGCGGCGACTTCTTCTTCCACGCGGGCGAGTGCCGCGGGCCACACGGCTTCCATCAGGTTGAGCGCCTGCTGGGGGGTCTTGGCCATCCGGTTTTCGAGCCGCCAGCTGGCGTAGGTGTCGTAGCCCAGCAATTGCACACGCTCATGACGCAGCTGGAGGGTTTCGGCGATGATCGCGTTGTTGTCGTGCTGGTCGCCGTTGTCGCCCCGCGCGTAGTAGGTGCGCCAGACCTGTTCGCGCAGATCCCGTTCGTCGGAAAACGCCAGGAACGGGTCCATTGACGAGCGGGTGTTGGTGATGGCGTACTCCCCCTCCCGTCCCCGCTCGGTCGCGGCGGCGGCTGCCGCCTGGCTGAACGAGTCTGGTAGCCCACTCAACTGCTCCCCGGTGAGGTAGGTGACATAGCCCTCTTCGTCGGCCAGCACGTTGTTCGAGAACCGGGTGTGTAGCTCGGCGAGCCGCTGCTCGATCGCGGCGTAGCGCGTCTTCGCCGCGCCGTCCAGGGTCGCGCCGTTGCGGGCAAAGCCGTCATAGGTGAGCCGGACGAGCCGTTGCTGGTCGGGGCGCAACGTCGCCAGTTCCTCGCCCTCATACACCGCCGTGACACGAGCGAACAGCGCCGCGTTCTGCGTAATGTTCGAGCGGAACTCCGCGAGCCGCGGCGCCATCTCTTGCTGAATCTCGCGGAACTCCGGGGTCGAGACGTTCGCGCTCCAAACCCCCAGATAAGTCGAGACCCGATTCATGTCACGTCCCGCGCGTTCGAGTGCGACGATGGTGTTCTCGAAACTTGGCGGGTTGGGGCTGGACGCAATCGCGTCGATCTCGTCGAGCTGTCGCGTCATCCCGGCTTCGAGCGCCGGTTTCAGCGCGTCGAGGTCCATCCTGTCGAAGGCCGGGATGCCACCGAACGGACCAGCCCACTCGGCAAGCAGGGCGTTGGAGGTATCGGTCGTGGCGCCGGTGTCAGGTTCCATCATGGACAATTCGGTACACGCAGCGGCGCCCACTGCCACGGCGACGGTTAGTACCCGCAAGAACTGTTCTGGCATGAGTGGAGCGGAGAGTTGTCGGGCGAGCGTCCGAAGCCCGACTACGGAAGCGCTGCTGGATCGACACCGGCCTCGCGCATGACCTGGCGGATCGCGTCCTCGGTGACCTTCGAGCTGAGGATGTTCATCCCGCGGTGCATGCCGACCGCGATGTCCAGCGGCGTCGCGCCACGGGCGTTCTGCTGGTTCCAGATCGTGATGTCGGCGCCGCGCTCGGCGAGCTGCGTCACGACCCGCGGCAGGTGCTTGTAGGCGGCGCCGTGCATGGCCGTCTCGCCCTTGTCGTCGACCGCATCGATGTCGAGTCCGAGGTCCAGCGCCACCCCGAGGGCGTTGAGGACCTCCGCTTCGGTGCCCGGGTCCTCGCCGGGGGCAGATGTCCCCAGTCCTGCCGCGACCATGAGGGCGGTCGAGTTGTCCTCGTTGGTGAGATGCGGGTCGGCGCCCGCCTCGGCCAGCAGCCGCATGAGCGGTGCGTCGGCCGTGCGGGCGGCCAGCAAGAAAGGAGTGCCGCCGATGAAATTTAGCCCCGTGATGCCAGCCGGCGGCCGCGTCGTGACCCTGGCATCCAGGTCGGCACCCTGCGTGATCAGCTTCCGCGCGAACTCGAGGCTCGACATGGTGCCCGACCCCTGGGGCGCCGGGTTGTTGCTGCCGGCAATACCCGCCTTGCGCACCCAACTCAGCTGGTGCAGCGCGGACCAGCCGCGTGGCGCGGTGTTCGGGTCGGCGCCGCGGTCCAGCAGATACGCGGCCAGCTCGTAGTGCGCGTTACCCGCAGCCAGCAGAAAGGCGTTCAATCCGGCATTCGAGGACCGGCGCTGCTCGACACCACCGGCCGTCAGCGTCGAGTTGATCGATAGCTGTTCGTCCAGGTTCGCGCCCGCTTCCAGCAGGGTCTGCACGACGTCGGTCTGCCCCTCGCGCGCCGCGAACAGCAACGCGGTGAAGCCACGCTTCGACCGCAGGCCCAGATCGGCGCCGTGCGACACCATGGTGGGGATGAGCGCCGCGTGCCCCTCGGCCGAGGCCCACATCACGGCGGTCTGCCCCTTCCAGTGTTCCTGGGCATTGACGTCGGCGCCGGCGTCGAGCAGCAGCTCGACCGCCTCGAGGCTGCCGGCGCGTGCCGCCGTCATCAACGCCGTTTCGCCTTCCATCAACGAGGTGTTCGGGTTCGCGCCGCCGGCCAGCAGCGCGGCGATGACCGGGGCGTTGCCGCTGAGTGACGCGAGCGAGAGTGGTCGCACGCCGTAGCGGTTGCCGACATTCGCCACGGCGCCGGCGGCCAGCAGGAGCCGGGCGATCTCCACCCGTTCGTGATACGCCGCCCAATGCAGCGGCGTCGTGCCGTCAGGCTCAGCGGCGTTCACATCGGCGCCTTGCGCAATCAGCGTGCGGACGCGCTGCGCATCACCCGTCTTGACCGCGTCGGCCAGCGGTACATCGGCAGGTGCCGCCCCAGCCGGAAAAGAGATTAGCAGCAACCCCAGCACCGCCGCACCAATAAGCCGTGTTCTCATGTCAACGCCCTCAATCGGAGGGCCGTGAAGACCCGCCGCAACGCTTCTGGTGTGTAAAACGACGCCAGACAGGCGCCCACCAGTGATCTTCTGACTCCTGCCTTCTGACTCCTGCCTTCTGTAGGACGTCCTCTCGCCCTCACCCCGCCCCTCTCCCGGAGGGAGAGGGAGCAGCCGGAGCCTCGAGGGCTCTGAGCCGTTTCTTAGAGAGCCAGCGGCTCCATGACCTCGTCGGCGTGGCCGGTGCTGTCGACGAAGCGGTCGAGGTGGACGCCGACGTCGTCGAGCAGGGCGAGATGCAGGTTGGCCAGCGGTGTCAGCTTGTCGTATTTGACGTGCCGGCCGCCCCAGTGCTTGTCGCCGCCGCCACGCGCCACAATGATCGGCAGGTTCCGGTGGTCGTGCACATCCGGGTTGCCCATGCCGCTCCCGAGCATGTAGGTCGTGTGATCGAGCAGCGAGCCGTCGCCGTCCTCGGTCGACTTCAGCCTGTCCACCATGTAGGCGAAGAGCGACACGTGATACGCGTTGATCTTGGCCAGCTTGGCCAGTTTTTCAGGGTCGTTCACATGGTGTGAGATCGGATGATGCGGCTCCGGTACGCCGATCTGCGGGTAGGTCCGTGTGCTGGCTTCTCGCGCCAGCTGGAACGTGATCACGCGGGTCAGGTCGGCCTGGAACGCCAGTATCTGCAGGTCGAACATCAGCTTGACGTGGTCCTCCCAGTTACTTGGCACGCTCGTCACTCGCGTCAGGTCCGGCAGTGGCGAGCTGGCGGTCTGCTGTTCGGCCAGCTGGATGCGCCGTTCGACCTCCCGCACGGTGCTGACATACTCGTCGACCTTGATCCGGTCACTGGCGCCGAGCCGGTGCTGCAGGCGCGCCATGTCGTCCAGCACCCAGTCGAGGATGCTGGCGTTCTTGTGCATCTCGGCGCGGCGCTGTGCCGGTGTGCCGCCGTCTCCGAAGAGCCGCTCGAAGATCACCCGCGGGTCCGCCTCGGTCGGGAGCGGTGACGTCGGCGACGCCCACGACAGGTTGTTCTGATACACGCAGGCATAGCCGTTGTCACAAGAGCCGACCTGCACGATCAGGTCGGTGCCGAGCTCGAGCGACGGCAGCGGTGTGTCGCCACCGATCTGCTGGGCCGCAATCTGGTCCACTGTGATGCCCAGCTCGTAGTCGCTGCCCTCGGTGCGCTTGCCTTTCAGACAGCTCAGGAACGCTGCGTTCGACGAGGCATGGTTGCCGGTCGTGTGCGCGTTGTTCAGTTCCATGTTCGTGACGACGGTCACGTCCTCGAGGTGCGGCGTCAGCGCGGCCAGCGACGGCGAGAGACGCGTGAGTCGGCCGACCTCGGTCGGCGTCCAGGGCGCCGGGTTCATCCCCATCGGGATGAAGACGTAGCCGAGACGCCGTGGCACGTTGGCGACCGTCGCCGCCTGCGCCGTGAACGCCGGTACCATGGAATCGAGTAACGGGAGTGCCACCGAAGCGCCCAGACCCTTGAGGAACGTGCGGCGTGGGAGTGCCATCTTGGTAATAGTCATTGCGATCTCCGCATCTGGAATGGAGTGCTCTTGACGATGCCGAGCACGAGAGACGAGAACCGATAGTCGTTGTCGCCGGCGCTGCGCACGATCCGACGCACCGCCGGTCCGTCGTGATAGTCGAGACCGCGGCCGAGCGCATAGGTCAAGAGCTTCTCGGTCATGGTCCCGACAAAGACGTCCGGGTGAGCGAGCACCGCATCGCGAAGTCCGGTGACGCCCTGGAAGCGGCCGCCGCCCGGAATGCTGCCCGCGGCGTCGATCGCCGTCCGGTTGTCGCCGCGGTCCCGCCAGCGGCCGATCGCATCGAAGTTTTCCATTGACAACCCGGCCGGGTCCATCAGGCGGTGGCAGACGGCGCAGGCGGGGTTCACACGATGCTGCTCCATCCGTTCGCGCATCGAAGCGGCGGCCACACCCGGCTCCGGCTCCTCGAGCGGCGGCACATTCGGCGGGGGCGGCGGGGGCGGCATCCCGAGCAGATTGTCCAGAATCCACTTGCCACGTAGGACCGGCGATGTGCGTGTGGAGTAGGAGGTGACCGTGAGGATGCTGCCATGCCCCAGCAGGCCACCGCGCACGCTGTCCTCTGGGAGCTGGACCCGGCGGAAGTGCCCGCCGTAGACATTCGGAATGTTGTAGTGCTGTGCGAGCCGCTCGTTCAAGAACGTGTAGTCAGCAGTCAGCAGATCCAGGACGTTGCGGTCCTCGTTGACGATGCTCGCAAACAGCATCTGGGTTTCCTGGTGGAACGCGTTGCGGAGGTTGTCGTCGAAGTCTGGGAACAGTCGCAGATTCGGCGCCGCCGTGTCCAGATTCCGCAGATACAGCCACTGGTCTGCGAAGTTCGTCGTCAACGTCGCCGCGCGCGGGTCGGCCAGCATCCGTCGCACCTGGGCCTCGAGGACCACCGTGTCACCGAGACGCCCAGCCTCGGCCAGGTCCAGCAGATCCCCATCAGGGATGCTGCTCCAGAGGAAGAACGACAGACGGGAGGCCAGCTCGACGTCGCCGAGCCGGTAGGCGCTTCCCGGCGCCACGCCGTCCGGGTCGCGCTCGATCCGGAACAGAAACTCCGGACTGGTGAGCAGTGCGCGCAGCGCCAACTCGATACCGGCGTCGAAGTCGCCCTCCGCGCGTCCCTGCTCGTAGAAGGCCAGTGGCATCTCCAGATCGCGGAAGGACACCGGCCGCCGGTAGGCGCGACGCGTCAGGGTCGAGAGGATTGTCGCGGCGCAGTCCGCCTCGTCGGCTGGCGTGGCGGGAAGGCACGTGAAGACACGGTCACGGCTGGGCGTAGTGCCGGCGCCGGTCGGGTCAAACGGTCCGGTGATCGAGACCGAGTACACGGCCGGCTGCTGGCGTGGATGCCGGTCCTGGTTGAACTGCGCCTGATACGGCTGCCGCTCGGTCTCGATGAGTGCCGAGTTCTTGGCCAGGAAGGCGGCGCCAAAGACGTGCGGACCGGCGGTGACCGGTATGTGCAGGTTCAGGTGCTTGTCGACCTCCTCGTCGGCGTAGTAGCTCCCGAGCCGGTTGCGATCCGGGATGACATTGAACAGCTCGAGCCGGGTGCCGTCCAGCGTCATCTCCAGCACGTGGGGTTCACGGAGCCCTTCAACGTTCTCGTTCCGGTTCCGCGCCAGCCGCACCTCGATCTCGTATTCCCCGTCCAGCGGGAACGTGTGCTCGAGGATCGTGCCGCCCCTGGTGCCGAAAGGCAGTCCGTCGAGATGTCCCTCCTGGGTGAGATCCGGGCGCAGCGTCACCACGCGGCTGCCCGGCACGATGGCCATGCTGCCCACCGCCAGCCGGCTGATTTTCTGAGCCGCGGCGAGATACCGCTCCATGAGCGTGGGTGATAGCTCGACCACTCCGACGTTGTCGAACCCAAAGCTCGCATCATCGCGCGGCAGCAGCGCCGCGACGTCCACATCGAGCGCGAGTAGATCGCGGACCGCGTTGCGATACTCGGTGCGGTTCAGACGACGGAAGGTCTCGGTGCGGCCGGGGTTTGGTGTCGTAGTGGCAATGGTGTCGAGCTCGGTCTCGAGATAGGTGAGCAGCCGGGTGTGATCGGTCTCATCCGGCCGTGGTGCTCCGGCCGGGGGCATGGCGCCGGCGCGTAGCTTGCGGACGGCCTTCTCCCAGACCTCGACGTGGTCGGCCACCGCGTCGACGGCGAACCCGTCAAGCGACAGATTGCCCGTTCGGGTCCGGTCGTTGTGGCAGCGGACGCAGTACTGGTCGACGAGGGCGAGCGCGGTCGTGGCGGTCGCCGGTGCCCCCTGCTGTTCGGGACCCACTGCCACGAGTTGGGGTACCGACAGGAACACCACAGCCAGTCCGGCCGCAGACCACGCATGCCACTGCCTTTGCATCCGGTCCTCCCACCTTTGACGAGTCGTACCACCGAGTATGGTACCTGCTGAGAGGGCCAAAAGCTAGCAAGGCCGCGGGGCCCGTCGCCCCACTCCGGGCCGGTGCCCTGGTACACTCTTGTGGCCCGATGCGGAGACGCACAGGAGGTTGTCTGAGTACTCGCTGGTTGTTCGTGGCTCGCTCGCTACTGTGTGGGGTCGCCTGCATCGGCGCCTTGCCGGCGGTTGGGTTTGCGCAGAGTGCCGACCCGGCACCGCGGCCCTGGTACGAGCGCATCCAGTTCGGTGGGGATTTTCGCTCGCGGTATGAGGGGTTCTACCAGGATGGACAGACCACTCGGCATCGGGGCCGGCTCCGTCTGCGGCTGCGGATCGACAGCGATGTCAACGACGATACGCACCTCCAGATCCAGATCGCGAGTGGGGACGACGGCACCCCGGTCTCGACCAACCAGACGCTCACCAGCTTTTTTCGTCCCAAGCCGTTCAACCTCGACCGGGCCAACATCGCCTACAACCCCGGTGGGGCGTCGGCGCTGACCCTCGGCGCCGGCAAGTTCGGGTTCCCGGTGACGCGCACACAGATGACCTGGGACAATGACCTCAACTGGGAGGGCGCCTATGAGCAGGTCGCCTGGCGCGCCGGCGATGCGGTCGACATCAAGCTCGTGGCGATCCAGACGACGGTCAATGAGGTGAGTCTCGACGCGAATTCACAGATGTTCGTGGCCTACGGCGAGATCGGTGTCGCGGCCGGACACCACACGCTCCAGTTCTCGGTGGCCGACTACGGGTTCACGAACGTCGACCAGGTGGCCGTGGGTCGCGCCGTCGGGCCGCTGCGGAGCTTGCTGACCAACGAGGTCGAGCTGGGGCCGAACGGCAGCGTCATCGGTCTGGTCTCTGACTTCAACATGGTGGATGTGATCGTCGAGGCGGAGCTCGACACAGGTCGCGACGGCTATCCGATCCGTCTCCTGGCCGACGTGGTGCGCAACACGCGAGCGGCGTCGGACCGGGATACCGGGATGTGGTTTGAGGCGGAGTATGGCGGGTCGCGCGCCGCCGGCCGCTACACGCTGGGCTACACCTACGGGCGGATCGAGCAGGACGCGGTCCTCTCGCCGTTCATGTTCAGTGACATCCCGGGGTCGAATCTGCAGCTGCACATGCTCACCGTCGCCTACGTGCCGCTGCCGAACCTGACCCTCGATCTCACGCTGCACTTCACGAAGCGCCTCGACATCGACCCGGGCGCCAGCAACGCCTGGCTGACCCGTCCGCATCTTGCCGCGGTCGTACAATTTTAGACGGGGCTGCGCGGAATGGCTTAGACGGGGCTTCGCCCCGAACCCCACGCGGCCGCTCGCCGGGGCCCCATCGCCCCGCTCTGCGGCCGCGGAGCGCGCATTGTCGCGCGCCTTGGGCTATAGGCTATGGGCGCTCGCTGACGCGCGAAGAAAAGGGCCGCGCCTCGTAGACGAAAGCCCAAAGCCTAAAGCCCGAAGCCTAAAGTGCGGGCCGCTGTCCGAGGTATTCCCGCAGTCGGCGAAACGCCTGTCCGCGGTGGCTGACGGCTGCTTTCTCTTCGGCGGTGACCTCCGCCAGCGTTCGGCCAAATGCCGGGTAGTAGAAAACCGGATCGTAGCCAAAGCCGGTGTCGCCGCGTGGTGGCAATTGCAGACGGCCTTCGATGACCCCGGTCGTTTCCCAGACGATTCCCGTCGGTCGTGCGAGCGCCAGCGCGCACACGAACCGGGCCGTGCTCGAGTCGGTGCCGCGCTCGGCGAGCATCCGTTCGATGGTCGCGAACTTGTCTGCGTACGACTCGCCGTTGAACCGCGCCGACCGCACGCCGGGTTCGCCGTCCAGCGCGTCGATCTCGAGACCGGAATCTTCGGCGACCGTGAGCTCGCCGGTGGCGCCGGCGTAGCCGCGCGCCTTCAACCGGGCGTTCTCGGCGAACGTCGACCCGGTTTCCTCCGGCTCCGGTAGCGGAGGGTGGTCGGCGAGGGTCACCAGAGTAAGCGGGAGCGCGCCAAGGATGGCGCGGATCTCCGCTAGCTTGCCGGGGTTTGTGGTGGCGACCAGTAGCCGCGTCGGCAGCCGCTCGGTCACAGCGAGCTCGACACACATGAGCGCCCGACGCCCGACGCCCGAAGCCTGCAGCCGGGGGGGAGGCGCCAGTCTCTCATGCGCCGATTAAGGTGAGAGGAAATCTTCCACGAGCTCGCGTTGCAGCTTGACCAGATGACCGATGCCTGTCTCGGCCAACGCCAGCAGCGCATCGTGCGAGGCGCGCGAGAACGGCGCCCCTTCGGCGGTCCCCTGGACTTCGATGAAGCGGCCATCCCCGGTCATCACGACGTTCATGTCGACGTCGGCCTTCGAGTCTTCGTCGTAGGCCAGATCGAGCAGGGGGGTACCCTTGACGATGCCCACGCTGGTGGCGGCGACATGGTCGGTGATCGGAATCCGTTTGAGGACGCCGCGTTCCTTCTCGTGCTGGAGCGCGAAGACGAGTGCGACGAACGCGCCGGTGATCGAGGCCGTGCGTGTCCCGCCATCGGCTTGGATCACGTCACAATCGATCCAGACGGTTCGCTCGCCCAGCGCCCCGAGCTGCGTGACAGCGCGGAGCGACCGGCCGATCAGCCGCTGGATTTCCTGAGTGCGTCCACCGACCTTGCCGCGGCTGGCCTCACGTGTGGTGCGGGTGGACGTTGCGCGGGGTAGCATGCCGTACTCGGCAGTGACCCATCCCTTGCCGGTCCCGCGGAGGAAGGGCGGTACGCGGTCCTCCACACTCGCCGTGCAGATGACCCGTGTCCGCCCGGCCTCGATCAGGACCGAGCCCTCGGCGTGATCGAGATAGTGGGGTGTGAGCAGGGTCGGGCGCAGCTGGTCCACTGCCCGGTCGTCGCTACGTGTGTGTTCTGTCATGTCGTCGGTCCGGTCGCCTCGGCGTCGAGTGGCGGCTCCGCCTCGGGATCAGCGACCCACTGCAGATTCCGTTTGAGCGGGGCTTGGAGATCCACGTGGCCCACGAGGGTGTCGACCTCTTGGCCGTCAATCAGGATCTGGACGGCGTTGATCGCTGGGAGACTGGTGGTGAGTGCGTTCACGATCGCATACACGGTGAAGAGCTCTTCGAGCGAACCGCCCGAGTGCCCGAGTGTGATCTCCTCGGTGAGGTCGACGAAGGCATCGCCCCGGTCGGTGACGTAGGTGCTGAGCACTCGCGTCCCCGCTGGAATCGGGGATAGCAGGGGCGCGGGTGGTGCGGCAAGCTGCGCTTCGAGGACGACTCGCGCTTGCGCGGTCAGATCGGCGTGCCGCTCCAGCTGTCGCTCGAATCGGACCAGCTGCATCCCATCGTCGGAGATATAGAAGAGCGTCGCGTCGATGAGGTCGCCAGTCGTCGATGTGCCGGGCGCCGCGGCGGTGGCCGCCGTCGGGACGGTCTCCGGTGCATACCAACGGGGGAGTCCGACGAAGAGTACCCAGGCACCCAGCGCGACCGCTCCGCCCAGCGCCACGTATGTCCAGCGGTCGCGTGTCACTGGCGGCGCCCCCGCGTGGCGTCCGGCGCGTCGGGCGGCGCGAACGCGGCCGGGCCGGCTGACGAGACGCCGCGCGCCACTTCGTCGCGATACCGAACGATACTGCGTAGCAAGCCATTCACAATGGAGGTTTGGAACGTCGACGAGGTCAGCTTCTGTTCCTGGTCCGCGTTGGACAGAAACCCCATCTCCACCAACACGGCTGGCATGTTGGCGCCGACCAGCACTCGGAAGGGCGCTTGCTGGAGTCCGCGCGGGCTCATCGGTATCCGCAGGCTGAGCTCGTCGGCGACGGTGTCAGCCCAATGGGCCGACGCGTCCACGTGACGCAGCTGCGCCAGTTCCCACGGCACGATGTCGAGCACCCGTGAACCGCCGCCGACCACCGGCACAGGCTCGCCGGCGAACACGGAGGCCTCGCGCGCCTCCTCGTCGTACTCGGCGAGACTCAGATAGAAGACCTCTGCGCCGGTGGCAGTCTCACGGACCGACGCGTTCGTGTGGAGGCTGATGAACAGATCCGCTCGGTTGTTGTTGGCGATGGCCGCCCGCTCGTCAAGCGGCACCGTGGTGTCGGACGTCCGGGTCAGCACGACCCGGAGCCCCAACTGGCTCTCGATCAGGTTGCGCAGTCGGCGTGCGATGTCCAAGGTGACATCTTTCTCGAGCGAGCCCTCGGGGCCGCGCGTGCCGGCGTCGTCGCCGCCGTGGCCGGGGTCGATCGCGATCGCGCGGATGGTCCTTCGTGGGGCCAGGTCGGACAACACTGGGAGGTCGGCAGCCGGTGCGGCATCGACCGGTATCGGCACGGTCCGGGCCGGCGGTGGGACGACGCGTGTCGATGTGGGTGGGGTGGCCGGGGTCGGCGAGGTCGACTCCAGGTCGATGATCAGCTCGACCGCGCCGCCCAGTGCCGGCTCGCGGCGTGACGTATAGGTGGCGAACGCATCCCCCAAGTCGACCGTCAACGCGGGGCGCGCCTCGTCACCGCGCAGACCCCTCACGACGTTGTCCGGCGCGAAGCCCGGTAGCACCAGGTCGAGGGCGTCGGCTGCGAACGCGATGACGAGCCGGCCCGGTGCCTGCTCGATGGCGGTGCCGGTCGCCGGCGCGATCATGAGGCGCAGCCGCGACCGCTGGCCGGTGCGCTCATACCGGACGGCCACCTGGGGTACTAGGATGTCGCCGATGATGACCAGACCCGCGCGGCGTCTCAGCTCCACGGTCTGGTCATGCACCTTCGCAATCGCGCGCCCGATGAAGTCGATCGGGACATACCAGAAACCCCCACGCTGCACCGGTGGAGAGGGTAACGACACGAGTGTGCCAGCGACCGACACGAGCCCCTCGTTCGCAGTCAGGACGATCACCTGCTCACCGTGCATGAGGGTCAGCTGACCGGGCTGCCGGTCCTCGGCGATGGTGAGACCGAACGCTGTCGTCAACTGGCTCAGATCGACCATCCGGCGCCCGTCGAACGCCACCGTCGGTAGCAAGCGCCGGCCTTCGGAGGTGATGAGCGTGAGCGGTTCGTCGAGGGGCTGGCTGCCCCCCGGTTCGGTGGCGATCAGTAACAGACAGGCAGCGAGTGTCAGCCGGCGCGTCGTGGTGCCCATGGTGCCAATGAGGATGCAGGGGGCGTGTGCGCCGGGAGAGGTCCGGGGGCAGGCGCCTCGACGCCGAACAATGCGAACGTACTCTTGAGCTTACCCTTACGCATGATAGCGTACGCCACCCTGCCGGCCGGCTGGTGCACGGCCCGGCTTGCGCCTCTTGATGTCACCCTCGATCGAGTCTCTGGACGAGAATGCCTACACGGCGCTCCTGGCGCCGATCTGGAACTTTCTGGCCCGGACCGACGACCCGGTGCCCAGCGACGTCATCTTTGTGTTCGGCAGCCGAGACCTCGACGTGCCACGTCGGGCGGCGGAGCTCTACGGGGTCGGGTGCGCGTCCCGAGTGCTGGTCACCGGTCGACTCGGTCCGATGACCGAGGGCGTGTTCGACAAGCCTGAGGCGTTTGTCTTCAGGGACGAGCTGATACGCCATGGTGTGCCCGATCGCGCCATCGTCACTGAGGTGCGTGCCGACAATACGCTCGAGAACGTGCGGTTCGGGATGACGGCACTTGCCACCGCCGGGCAGACGCCGCGCTCGGCGTTGTTGGTGGCGAAGGGCTTCGTCATGCGACGGTGTCTCGCGACGTTCGCACGACAGCATCCTGCGGTCGAGGTGCGGGGCTGTCCGCCGGTCGGCGCGCTGACAGCGCACCGTGATCGGCCGCGTGCGGCGTTTGCGGCGCGGTTGCTGGCTGAGCTGCACCGGCTCGACGAGTACGGGGCGACGGGTGACATCGATCCGCAGAAGATCCCGGACTCGGTGCGCGGGGTAGCGCATCGGGTGGAGGGGTTATTGCCACCGCCTGAGACGCCTCGGGTCCCATGATCGAGACGTCTGACTGACCTCTTGCTGATGAGCCTCTGGAGAGTCCCCGGGCGCGCTGACTTATGAGAAGAATTCATTCCGATGGGAGACACTGACGGCACCGACTCCGACGTGTCCCGCGCGCCCGCGCGCAGGCCAGGATGAGCTTCTGGGCTGGGTGTAGCATCGGCGTTGTGGTCACGCTGGTGTCACAATTCAGGCACAGGCCCTGGAGGTCGGGCGCCAGATCATCGAGCTGGCGGTCTGCACCTACGAGCAGGACTGCGCGAGCGTGGTCCACGCGCTCGACGTGGTTGCGGACTCGCCCTGACCGTGTTCGCGGGGCATGTTCATGCCCAACATGTCCAACCGGTATGGTGTGCTCGGCGTCGGGGTGATCCTGTGCGGGACCATCGGTCCCGGCGCCCAGGAGCCGGTTGACCGAGAGATGGTCGCGTGGATCAAAGCCGAAGGCAACCAGCGGCGGTGGAGGCCGGGGCGCTCGCCGGTCACGACACCAGGGCGAGCCACGCTGCCAGGGCCGCGCCGATCAGTGGGCCGACCACCGGCACAGCGGCGTAGCCCCAGTCGCTGTCACGTTTCCCCGCGATCGGCAGGGCCGCATGGGCAAGCCGCGGGCCGAGGTCCCGCGCCGGGTTGATCGCGTAGCCGGTCGTGCCGCCAAGTGAGAGACCGATGGCGAAGACCACGAGACCGACGCGGATCGCGCCGATCGAGCCCAGCCCCACGGGGACCGGCCCCGCGGTCCCGGTCTCGGCCCAGTCGAACGAGGGGTCGCTGATCAACAGGACGGCGTAGACCAGCACAAACGTCGCCACGGTCTCGCAGAAGAGGTTCAGCCCGAAGTGCCGGATGTTCGGGCTGGTGCTGAACGTCGCGAGCTTGCTGTCCGCGTCACCCGTCGCGTCGTAGTGTGGCCTGTAGAACAGATAGACGAGGACCGCCCCGACGAACGCCCCGACCATCTGCGCGGCGATGTAGCCGGGCACCAGGTTCCAGTCGAACCGGCCGGCCAGTGCGACACCGAGCGTGACGGCGGGGTTGATATGCGCGCCGCTCGTCTCCCCCACACACAAGACGGCGACGTAGACCGCGAACCCCCAACCGGCACAGATCGCCACCCAGCCCGCGTCGTGCCCCTTGGTGCGGTCGAGCACCACGTTGGCCACGACCCCGTTGCCCAGCAGTATCAGGATCGCGGTGCCCAGCAGCTCTGCTTGATAGACGTTCATGGTCGTAGCGGCCTCATTGCACGTCGTCAGGATGGACCGAGGCATATTGTCCTAGCTGGTCGCGTGTCCGCTGCTGTGTGGAATACAG
>Ga0310122_10001559_pt1 | contig 14586 bp, 10 predicted proteins | sample CB6_Bottom_1051__FD_203503 | JGI IMG/M metagenome (GOLD analysis project Ga0310122, IMG submission 203503) | Marine microbial communities from Western Arctic Ocean, Canada - CB6_Bottom_1051 | ecosystem: Environmental > Aquatic > Marine > Oceanic | place: Canada: Western Arctic Ocean | collected...
CGCAGAAGATGAGATTGTCCTCAAGGGCTTTCCGACACTCGCACGGCGAAAAGACCTCGCACCGAACACTAGCGGTGCCGAGTTAATTGGGTTCACCCGCGTGGGAGATGACCAAGCTGCCGGCGGTCTCGAGAACATCGCTACCTATGATGGCATCATCATCATCATGGGAGATGAACTCTCCGACCAGGAGGCGAACTTTGGGAAAGAGGCGGCACTGTTCGTGTATATGGGTGATCAACAGAGTCCAGCCGCAGAGAATGCTCACTTCGTGCTTCCGGTGAGCACCTTCGCGGAAGAGGAAGGTAGTTTTACTAACGTTGCGGGCCGGGTCCAGTGCTTTTCCCCTGCCCTGAAGGCATCCGGCATGGCCAGGCCCGCGTGGATGATTCTGGGTGCGCTAGCCGCAGAATTGAACAAAGGGGATGCTCCGCGTAGTGCGGCGGATGCATTTTCGAGCCTTGCAAGCCGGGTTGAAGCATTCGCCGGAATCACGTACGGAGACCTCGGTACCCGGGGAGTGGTTGTGAACGAAACCTACGTGCTTTCGGAGAACTGAACTGATGGGGTCTCTCCAGCCAATCTCGGGCCCTTGGGCGCTTATTGCCATGTCCCTAAAGGTCACGATCATCTTTGGGGTCGTGGTCGTGGTAGTCGCGTTTAGCACTCTCGCGGAACGAAGAGTAGCAGCCTGGATTCAGGACCGGCGAGGTCCCAATCGAGTCGGTCCGTTCGGCCTACTCCAACCAGTGGCCGATGGAATCAAGAACCTCCTGAAGGAGGAAACGCTTCCTGCCACCGCTTCTAAGGCTTTTTTCGTCTTGGCACCAATGTTCGTCCTGGTCCCTTCCCTCGTCACATTTGCGGTGATCCCAATTGCCGCCCCGCTGCCAACTCCCGCCGGCGTCGTCGACATGATCATAGCCGATATTCCGATTGGGATACTATATGTGCTGGCCTTCAGCTCGCTCGCCGTTTACGGCGTGGTACTGGGTGGTTGGGCTTCTAACAACAAGTATGCTTTTCTTGGCGGACTAAGGGCTTCGGCACAGATGGTGAGCTACGAAGTCGCGCTAGGACTCTCGCTCATTACGGTGCTCATGATGTCGGGGAACGTCACACTGACTGAGGTCGTTTGGCAGCAACAGCAGCTCGGCATGTGGTTCGCGTTCCCGCTTTCACTTGCCTTCATTCTTTTCGTGGTGTCAGCGTTCGCAGAGACCAACCGACTTCCGTTCGACATGCCAGAGGCTGAGTCGGAACTAGTGACCGGATACCACACCGAGTACTCAGCGATGAAGTTCTCAGCCTTTATAATCTCTGAGTTCGCCCACATGCTGACAGCCTCGGCGCTCATGGCAACCCTATTCCTTGGTGGCTGGGACCTCCCCGGTACCTGGGATGACGCGTTCTGGCACGAGGGCCAACTCATCAGTGGTTTTGCTCAGGATGGAGGTGCGACCCTTGCCAACCCCGCTTGGTGGAAGACGGTTCTCACGTTTGGCGGTTTTGCGGTCAAGACCTCGTTCTTCATGCTCCTATACATGTGGATCCGTTGGACGCTTCCGCGTTTTCGCTATGACCAGGTCATGGCGCTCGGGTGGAAGGTTATGCTCCCCACAGCGCTTGCTTATGCGATGTTAGTCGGGGGTACGATTCTCGTACTCGACGAACTCGGGGTTCCTTGGGGCTTTTGGTACGGACTAGCCCTGACCGGCGTCAGTGGGGCTGCGACTGTGGGCTTCATGTTTTTCCTTGATCGCGGGCGAACGATCATCGGTGCTGCGGGCCAGAGTCGGCAGAAGGTCTCGATTATGAGCATCTCGCAGCCCGCTCCAGCGGGGGACTAGAGGTACACAAGAATGGCGATCTCAGTAAAAGTTATGAACCGGCCGGAGCCGGAACACACGTCGTACCTGAGGGCAGCACTAAGTGGGATGGCTCTCACTTTCAGACACTTGGTGAACCCAACGAAGGTGACCCAGCAGTACCCGGAAGAGTTGACCGACTTGAGCCCTCGTTGGCGTGGCACCCACCGTATGGAGGTGCACGCTGACGGACGACCTAAATGCGTAGCCTGTGGCTTATGCCCCACGGTCTGTCCCGCCAATTGTATCCGCCTAGTGGGTGGTGAGGACGATCAGGGCAACCGTTATCCGATCGTGTACGAGATCGATGAATTCCGGTGCATTTTCTGTGGGATGTGCCAGGAGGTTTGCCCGGTCGAGGCGATCCACGTAGGTCAGCATTTTGAGAATGCCGAGTATACTCGGGACCGGTTTGTTTATGACCTCGATCGTTTGATGGAGCAGGATCACCCTACGACGCTGCTCTGGGATCCGTCAGATCCTAGCTCAGAGTAACGGAGTTATGATCGAGGTTCTCTTCTATGTTTTCGCTGCGGTCGCGCTCGGCGGCGCGCTCGGTGTTGTCTGGGCGAAGAGTCCCGTAGGGAGCCTTCTCTACATGGTGGCCACCCTGGCAAGCCTGGCCTGTATTTTCGTCCTGCTCGAAGCGCACTTTCTGGCAGCAATCCAGGTGATCGTCTATGCCGGCGCGATCATGGTTCTTTTCCTGTTTGTAATCATGCTTCTCAACCTCGGCCATGACTATCAGCCGGACCTAAAGGGGGGTGCATTCGCCCTACTATCGTTTGTGATTATCGGATTAATGGGAGGGGTCCTAGCACGACAGTTTGGTGAGAACGCAATCACTGAGCCGACAGCGGGTGGTCGAGCGATCGATGCAGCTCTTGCAGAGCACGGTGCTGTTGGGGCGATTGCTCAGCCGCTTTACACCACATATGTGGTGCCCTTCGAGATCACGGGAATCCTGCTTCTTGTAGCTATTGTTGGTGCGCTCGTGCTCGCGAAAAAGAGTAGCCTGTGATTAACGAGGCTCTGGTGCTGAGCTCCCTACTCTTTGTGCTTGGGACGTTCGGCGTTCTCGTGCGTCGGAACGCGATCATCATGTTTCTCTGCATTGAGCTCCAACTCAATGCAGTGAATCTAGCGTTCATAGCCTTCTCTCGTCTCATGGGGATTGACGGACAGGTGTTCGTGTTCTTTGTCATGACGGTTGCAGCAGCAGAGGCTGCGGTTGGTCTCGCAATCATCATCTCAGTCTTTCGTCACTATGAGACGGTAAACGTGGACAACCTCAAGCTGCTACGGTGGTAGGCCCCGTGCACACTGCCCTTGTGGAGGGAGGACAGGCCACAATGGATACCGCAGCGCAGTTTGAGCCGTTCTTTCCTGGGCTCATCATCCTGCTCCCGCTGATTGGCTTTCTCATCAATGGTGCGCTCGCTCTAAAACATGCTCGGGTTTCCGCGGCCGCGGTGCGACTGGGTGGAGAGCTTGACCTGGGTGAGGGTGATCACCGACCGGAGACGCACACGCTACCTAGCTACGTGGGCCCCGGAGTGATGCTCGCCGCATTCCTCATTGCATCCGTGAACTTCATCCGCATGCTCAGCGTCGAGCTACACGAGCCACATGTCATTGAGTACTGGACGTGGATTGCGACAGGTACGTTCACGGTCGACGCGGCAATCCAACTCGATCAGCTGTCCATTTTGATGACTATGATCGTTACGGGTGTCGGCTTCTTGATACATGTATTTAGCGTTGGCTACATGAGCGATGATGGTGGATATCCTCGGTATTTCTCCTACCTGAATCTGTTCATCTTCTTCATGCTCGTACTTGTCATGGGTGCGAGCTACCCGCTCATGTTTGTTGGGTGGGAGGGTGTCGGGCTCTGCTCTTATCTGCTGATTGGCTTCTGGTTCAGCGATCGTGAGAAGTCAGACGCAGGAAAGAAGGCTTTTATCGTCAATCGGATAGGGGACTTCGGCTTCCTGATCGCGATGTTTTTGCTATTCGGGATGTTCGGTACGCTGGACTTCGTACCCCTGTTCTCTGAGGCGGACAACCTGGAGTACGGAGGGAGTCTGGTCACCGCCGTTACCCTCTTCCTATTTCTGGGTGCCGCTGGCAAGAGCGCACAGATTCCTCTCTACGTGTGGCTTCCAGATGCTATGGTGGGACCGACGCCCGTCTCGGCACTGATCCATGCCGCGACGATGGTCACCGCGGGTGTCTACCTCGTTGTCCGCTCGTCGGTGCTTTATGCGCTGTCACCGATTGCTAGTGCTACGGTTGCTGGGGTAGGGGTCCTCACTGCTCTCTTTGCAGCCACGATTGCTCTCAAGCAGAATGACATCAAGAAAGTCCTAGCTTACTCAACCGTTTCACAGCTCGGATACATGTTCGTGGGTGTGGGCGTTGGAGCCTACGCCACAGGCATCTTCCACCTTATAACCCACGCCTTCTTCAAAGCGCTCCTATTCCTCGGTGCCGGTGCGGTGATTCATTCGATGCACCGCTCTCTGCATCGAACGAACGACCATCAAGACCCTCAGGACATGCGAAACATGGGAGGCCTTAAGGCCTTCATGCCCATCACTTGGGGCACAATGTGGGTTGCCACGTTCGCGATAGCGGGCATCTGGCCTTTTGCTGGGTTTTTCTCGAAGGACGAGATCATTTGGCAGACCGCAGCTTTCGGGGGAGCTGCTAGGGCACCGTACCCTGCTCTTTACCAGGTGTATTGGGTTATTGCTCTGGGCACCGCGATTTTAACTGCGTTCTACATGACCCGAATGATGGTCATGACCTTTCACGGCTCGAACCGTACGGGTGTCGAAGAGGCAAAACACCTGTATGAAGCCCCTCCGGTAATGTGGCTACCGCTTGTGGCCCTTGCGGTCCTCTCGGTGGTGGGTGGTTGGATCAATGTGCCTGAGGCGCTTCGTGAAACTTTTATAGGCCTCGGACCCCTGACTAGCGAGTGGCTCCACCATTGGCTCGAACCGGTGACGGAGCAGGCGCACCGCATTCAGGAGTTCAATCTCGGCGAGGTCGCAGAACAGGCACCATTCGGAGGCGGAGAAGTTACTTGGGCGGTGATCTCAACGGTGCTTGCACTCGCGACCGTGTTAACCTCCTTCCAGCTTGTCAGCCGGAAGAACGTGAGGGCGGCGGCCGAAGATCCCGAGCTCAGCGGTTTCTCCAAGGTCCTGTATCACAAGTGGTATGTCGATGAAGTGTACGACAGCCTGATTGTACAACCCCTTATACGAACCTCTCGCTTCTGCTGGAGGGTGATCGATGCCAGAGTCATTGATGGTATAGTCAACGGTGTGGGTTGGGCTGCTCGAGGTGTCGGCTTCATCGTGAGCATGTTTCAGACGGGTACAGTGAACACGTACGCTTTTGTATTGACGATTGGGGCACTCATCATCCTTGGTGTATCGGTCTTTTGATGACTGCCTTACTTGACTCCATCGGCTACTCCGGATGGGTGCTCCACACGCTTATCTGGATGCCGATTCTCGGCATCGGGCTGGTGCTATGGGCCGATGAGCAACGCGCGAAGTACGTGGCATTCTGGTTGTCGGCGGTAGTTCTTATCCTCAGCCTTGGGCTCTGGTGGGCATTCGACCCCACGGTGGGTGGCATCCAGATGGAAAGTGCTACCCCCTGGATTAAGTCTTGGGGTGTGAGTTACGCCTTAGGAATCGACGGTATCAGCCTCTTCATGGTGATGCTGACGACGTTCAGTGCTTCGATCTCGATCCTCGCGTCCTTCAATTACATCCGAGATAGGCAACGGCCCTTCTACGCCCTGATGCTGATGCTTGAGGCGGGTGTTGTTGGAGTGTTCTTGGCCACGGACCTCTTCCTTTTCTATGTCTTCTTTGAGCTTACTCTAGTACCGATGTATTTCATCGTCGGTATCTGGGGTGGTGCACGCCGGATCTACGCAGCGATCAAGTTTTTCCTTTACACGGCACTCGGATCCATTCTGATGCTCGTGGGAATTCTGTACCTCGTGTATCGCGCGAAAACGCTCTTGGGTGCCCCGACGTTTGCGTACGCCGAACTCCTTCAAGTGCCGCTGAGCGGCACGGAACAACTCTGGCTCTTCGGCGCCTTCGCTCTTGCATTCTCGATAAAGGTTCCGTTATTCCCGCTTCACACTTGGCTGCCTGACGCTCACGTAGAAGCTCCCACACCAGGATCCGTCATCCTGGCTGCTGTCCTGCTCAAGATAGGCACATACGGTTTTCTGCGATTCCTACTCCCACTCTTCCCGGTTGCTGCGCAACACCCGGTAGTTGTGAATACGATGTTGGTTCTCGCTGTAATCGGGATTATCTACACGGCCTGCGTTGCTGCAGTGCAATCCGATGCCAAGAAGCTTGTTGCGTATACGTCGGTCGCTCACATGGGCTTCGTTGTTCTAGGGATCTTTGCATTGAACGTGAACGGACTGCAGGGTGGGCTCATAGTCATGATCTCACACGGGATCAGTACTGGCGCACTCTTCCTGTTGTTGGGAATGCTTTCTGAGCGCCGGCACACCCTGGAGATCGAGGAATTCGGAGGGATCGCTCGGGTGGCACCTTGGTTCGCGACAGCTTTCGTCATCACTGCACTTGCATCGATCGGGTTACCGGGTACGAGTGGTTTCGTTGGAGAATTTCTCGCTCTGCTCGGAGCTTTTGAAGACCACAAAGGCCTCGCATTGACGGCTACCCTTGGGGTGATTCTTGCCGCCTACTACATGCTCCCGATGGTCCAGCGGATCTTCTTCAACCCGCTCGACAAGCAGGAGAACAGGGAGATCAGAGATCTATCCAAGCGCGAGATCGTGATCCTCGCTCCTCTCTGTGCGCTAATGATTTGGATAGGCTGGAATCCGACACCGCTGTTGGAACGGATGGAACCCAGTGTTCGGGTGGTTATCGAGCGGGTGGAGGGAGCGACTATTGAGGCTCGAGCAAGAGTCGAAGATGAGGTAAATGAGGGTCAAATCGTCGACGACGGGCAAGAATAAAGATGACCATCGATTTTAGCCGACAGCTCCACTATGTGTGGGCCCTCCTCCCCGAGATCATTTTGTGCGTTTCGGGGATGGTCATTCTGGTTGTAGGTGTCTCTGGTAGGTACAGGCATGCCCACATGGCGGCAGGGGGTAGCATAGAGTCTAAGAGCGGTGATGATTTGGGATGGTTGGCGCTCTTAGGTCTTCTCGGTGCCGCGATGGCTAATGCTTGGCTCTATTCAGTCACGGAAGTCGGTGACAGGTCGATGATCGCCGTGGACCGATTCCGACTTTTCTCCAACTGGATTTTCTTGCTAGCGGCGGTGCTAGGAATCCTGATTTCGTTCGCTTACGTGTACAGACAGCGGCTTCAGGCTGGTGAGTTCTACGCCCTGATTCTTTTCGCAACTGCTGGCATGATGTTCATGGTTGGTGCGCGCGACCTCATCGTAATTTTTCTTGGCCTCGAGGTGATGTCGATCGCAGTGTATACTCTCACCGCCTTCAATAGGAGAGACCGAAAGTCTGCAGAGGGGGGATTGAAGTACTTCCTGCTGGGAGCTTTCTCCACCGGCTTCTTACTCTACGGTATCGCCCTAGTGTATGGAGCTACTGGGAGTACGAATGTAGCGGTGATAGGGGAAGCCATATCGAACGGCGAAGCCTCTAGGGGCCTCCTTTCTCCCGCGGTTGCCCTGTTGACGATTGGTTTTGCGTTCAAGGTTTCAGCGATCCCGTTCCACATGTGGACTCCCGACGTTTATGAGGGTGCTCCAGCCCCGGTTACCGCTTGGATGTCAGCGGCCGTTAAGGCGGCTGCATTCGTCGCATTCTTGAGAGTCTTCATGGTTGGCTTCGACGCCATATATGCACTCTGGTATCCGATCTTGTGGTGGCTTGCAGCAATCACAATGGTCGGAGCGAACCTCATCGCCTTAGTGCAGACGAACATCAAGCGCATGCTCGCGTATTCAAGCATTGCGCACACCGGATATCTGCTTGTCGCAATTGCTGCAGCGAACGAGACCGCGGCCGCTGGGATGCTCTTCTACCTTCTTGTCTACACACTCATGAACATGGGCGCATTCGCGATCGTTATGAGTGTCTCTCACCACTCTGAAGAGCGACTGTACATTGATGATTACGTGGGCCTTGGCTGGTCCCAGCCGCTGCTCGGTGTTTTTCTCACGGTCTTCCTGCTATCCCTGGCCGGATTCCCAGGTACCGGTGGGTTCATGGGGAAGATTTATCTTTTGCTGGGTGCCGCAGAATCGGACCTCTGGACTCTGTCGGTTATTCTTGTGCTCACCACGGTGGTATCCTACTGGTATTATCTGCGCGTTGCCTGGGTCATGTGGATGAAAGACCCAGAGACGGAAGGGCAACAGAACCGCATTATCGTGCCCCTTCCCATGCGCTTCGCCTTGTTAGCGAGCGTGGGCCTGATTCTTTATGCAGGCATCTTCCCGAGTGCAGCTATAGAGTTCGCAAGAACGAGCATTGAAGGTCTCGGAACTTTTGGGGGTGGCCTGATAGGCCAAGGGCCCTAATGAAATCACATATTTTCCGACAATACGACATCCGAGGTATCGTCGGAGAGGATTTGGATGCTGAGGTCACCGAGGCGGTCGGACGGGCTTTTGGGTCACGTGTGCGCCTAGACAGCAGCTCGCGGTCACCCACAGTTGCAGTGGGTTACGATAATCGGCTTACCTCACCGTCTCTAGCCGACGGTATGATCGCAGGCATCCGTTCTGCAGGTGTAGATGTGGTCGACGTTGGCACCGTCCCGACTCCCGTGCTGTACTGGTCGGAAGTGACGCTCGGTGCGGATGCAGGGGTACAGATCACTGGTTCGCACAATCCTCCCGAGTGGAACGGGATCAAGATGACTCTTGGTGGCAACTCACTCTACGGAGATACTATCCAAGATCTCAAGCGTTGCATCGACGAGTCAGACTTTACCAGCGGTGCAGGTGGGCATGAGAGACTTAACGTGCTTGACCGTTATGTGGATGATGTGGCTGGTCGGTTTCACTTAGAGCGGCCCATGAGGATCGCGGTCGACTGCGGAAACGGGACGGGTTCACTCTTAGCTGTCCCACTGCTGGAGGCGATCGGGGCCGACGTGACACCACTCTTCTGTGAATCAGACCCCACTTTCCCGAATCACCATCCCGATCCGACGGTGGACGAGAACCTCATCGATATCATCCGTGCTGTTGAGTCGGACAATCACGACCTTGGAGTAGCCTTCGATGGTGACGCGGACCGAATCGGCGCTATTGATGATCAGGGTAGAATCATCAGGGGTGATATTCTCCTCCTGCTCTTCGGTCTTGATGTGCTCAAGAAGCGCGGGCAGGGCCAAAAGCTCATCTTCGATGTTAAGTGCAGTCAGGTACTTCCGGAGGTATTTGAGGAGGCCGGTGGAAAGCCCATCATGTGGCGAACCGGGCACTCACTAATCAAGAAGAAGATGAGAGAAACTGGAGCGCTCCTGGCCGGTGAACTGTCTGGCCATATCATGATTGCGGATGACTATCTCGGGTTTGACGACGCGTTGTACAACGCATGTCGCTTGATAGAGATTGTCAGTCGCTCCGGGCGTACGCTATCAGAGATGGTTTCAGATTTCCCTGCATATGTATCGACAGCGGAGATACGTATAGACGTTACTGAGGACCAGAAATGGGCGGTTGTATCAGAGGCCACAGCTTACTTCAAGGAGAAGTATGATGTGATCGATGTGGATGGGATTCGCATATTATTTGGGGATGGTTGGGCGCTGTTGCGAGCTTCCAATACCCAACCAGCGATCGTGGCTCGCTTTGAGGCTCGATCCGCAAGTCGTCTTGCGGAGATTCGAGCCGAGATAGCCGAGTGGCTCACATACGCTGGTGTACCTTTCACTTGAGAAACCAACTTTGAACATGTCTTCGACCCCTAGTACACGCTCCCTGATCGCAGCACTTCGTGGCGGCTCGCTTCTCGTCGTGCTCGTTCTCGCCATCGGTGTACTTGCAACTCTGTGTAGCCTCGGTGCGAACGCTTATGTAGAAATCATGTGGCATGCGCAAGTGGGTTACGGTAGCGTCTTCTGGAAAAGAGTCCTGTGGGAGTGGGGTGCGCGCATTGGTGTGGGTATAGGAGTCGGCGGGCTTGTCTTCCTAAACCTGAGAGTGGTTGCGGCGACACTAACGGGGATCCAGATCAAGCGTCGTTTCGGTAATCTCGAGATCTCAGAGCAGATCCCGCGAAGTTACGTCCTTATGGGTATCCTAGGGATCTCAGCTCTTCTTGCACTCTGGTTCGGTGCTGGGGTTCCGACCAATCTCGGCCTCCAAGCACTCCTCCTGAGAAATGCGAGTCCGTGGGGGATGGTGGATCCGATCCTGACCCATGATGTCAGTTTCTACGTTTTCTGGCTCCCGGTTCTTCTCAGTATTCTCACGTTCGCCCTTATCCTCACCTTCCTTGTGGGTTCACTCGCTACTGCTGGATACGCTGCGACTGGAGGCATCCGGTGGGGAAAGGGGCAAGTTTACGCAGAGGATCGTGCTCGTCTTCACCTGGGCGCGCTACTGGCGTTCTTTCTGGTGCTGATGGGAGTTCGTTTTTGGCTTGAACGTTATGCGCTTCTCTTGGATGGAAACTCTGCGGTCAGCGGCATTTTCGGTTACGCCGATGCACAGGCACGGATGCCTGCACTTCAGACACTCACAATTATCTGCGCCGTGTCAGCTGTGGGGGTAGTGTGGAGTGCTTGGAAGAAGCTGGTTGCACCTCTGATTGGCTCATTAGTTATAGTCGCCTTCGGAGTGATTGTAATTGGCCAAATGTATCCTAGCTTTGTTCAGAGATTCCGGGTTGAGCCAAACGAACTCCAGAGAGAGACACCTTATATAGAGGACAATCTTGAATTCACACGATATGGATTCGGGTTGGCGGAGCTGGAGCGGAAATCATTCGAATATCAAGTCGATGAGACCATCGACTGGATTGGTGCAGCTCAGCAATTTTCTGGGCTACCAGTCTGGAGTTCCGATGCGCTTTTAACTACGTATAGGGCGCTTGAGGCGCGTTTCCCCTACTACGATTTCCGTACTGTTGCAATCGATCGGTACGATGGCCCAGATGGGCCTGTCCCGGTCGCACTGGCAGTCCGGGAGATCGAACCAAGTGGCATCCAAGATCCCAATTGGCAAAACCGCATTTTGCGAGAAAGGTATCTTGAGGGTATGGGCGCGGTAGCAAGCTTGGCAGCTACTCGTACCCCCGAGGGCCGACCTCCCATGCTCATCTCAGGGATCCCCCCTGAGGTTACCACTGCTTCGCCACTTGAGGGTCTTGAGCTCGAGTTCTCTCAAGTGTTTTTCGGGACACGTACTCAGGATTACGCAGTTGTGAATCCTACCGCTGAGCAGTTCCAAGCGCCTGACGGGACAGTTGGCGTACCCGGTGTGGACTTCCCGAAGGGTATTGAATTGGGCTCTCGAGTCAGGACCGCTCTACTCGCTTGGCGGTTCCGAGATTGGAACTTGCTTTTTTCGTCTGAACTGAACGACGAGAGCAACTTCATCTACCGTCGCCGAGTGGTAGACAGGATACGGGCTATTGCTCCGTTCCTACTCCTTCCTGAACAACCGTATCCTGTAATTGCGAATGGAAGGGTCATGTGGATCACTGAAGGCTTCATTGGGAGTCGGACCTTCCCACTCTCGTCAACATATTACCTTGGGGCGTTTGGCTCCGATGTGACATACGTACGAAACTCTGTGAAAGTGCTTGTCGACGCAGTAACAGGGAACGTGACATTTTATCGTGTACCGGTCGATGATCCACTTCTAGATGCGTACGAACTCGCGTTCCCAGGGCTGTTCAAGCCCATTAGAGAGATGCCAGAGGAGGTACTAAGGCACCTGCGGTATTCTAGGGAGCTACTTAACCTTCAAGGCCGCGTACTTCTCCAGTACCACCAGGAAACGGCACCCACGTTCCACGGACAGCAAGATGTCTGGGCTGTACCTCAGGAATTGGCTGAAGGTACGAACCCGGTGCCATATCAGCCTGAATACGGGATCTATAAGCTTCCTGGGGAAGACGAGCCGCGTTTTCACTTGACGACAGTGTTCGTGCCGGCTGGTCGACAGAATCTCACGGCGATCTTGGCAGCCGGCACGGATCGGAATGGAGTTCCTGACCTAGTGCTATTCGACGTTCCTATTGCTGATCAAATACCAGGCCCCAGACAGATTGAGGCACTGGTTGAGCAGGATCCTGAGATATCGCAACAGTTCTCTCTATGGCGTACCGGTGGAAGTGATGTTTGGACCGGACATCTTCACGTGGTCCCCGTTGGTAGTCGGATCTTGTATATGGAACCCGTTTTCTTGGCTGCTGAAGCCGATGCCATTCCGGAGCTCCGGCGGTTCGTTGTAAGTGACGGCCAGCGGGTGGTTATGACCGAGCAGCTGTCTGGAGCGATCAGCGAACTCTCAGACCTCGCGATGCCTATGCAGTCGGCGACGAGCGATGTACAGCAGTTTGGAGCAGAGAGCTTTGAGACTACAGATCTTGAGACTACAGATCTTGATTGGTCCACGGACGCGCTCGATTTACTGGAGAAGGCTGAGACCCGGGCTCGGGAGGGCGATTGGAGCGGTTTTGGAGAAGCTCTCGAAGAACTACGTCTCCTTTTGGAGCGACTTAATAGGGACGACCGCTGAACCTACTTCTAGGAGGATATTTCCGACGTTGATCAGTCTACTGGCGTCCGGTAGTTTCCGCGCCGTTTGTACAACAATCACATAACCTATGGATATACACGAATACCAGGCGAGGGAACGGTTCCGTGCTGCCGGCATCCCTGTTCCACCGGGCCGGGTTGTGACAACCCCAAAGGAAGCCGAACTGGCGGCGGAAGAATATGGTGGGACGGTTGTCATCAAAGCTCAGGTCCATTCGGGAGGTCGCGGGAAAGCTGGGGGTGTGAGGTTGGCAGAAGATGCCGCGGAGGCGAGGCGTTACACATCCCAAATCCTCAGTATGGATATCAACGGTCTTCCAGTCGAGAAGGTGCTAGTCACCCCTGCCGAGGACATTGATACGGAGGCCTATGTTGGTGTTCTAGTAGATCGTAAGGCTCAGGCGGCGACATTCGTGGTCTCGGCTGAAGGGGGTGTCGACATTGAGGAAGTAGCGCGCACCAGTCCAAACTCGATTCGCAAGCTTAGCATCGATCCACGTTACGGTATGCTCCCGCACCAAGCCTATTGGCTGGCTAACTTCTTGTACGATCCCCCGAAGCTTGTGAGTCAAGCTAGCAAGATAATCACACAACTTTATGATGCCTTTGTAGACTCCGGTGCATCGATGGCGGAGATCAATCCTTTGATCACTACGCCTGCAGGAGAAGTGAAAGCGATCGACGCTAAGATGAGCATCGATGACAGTGAGCTTTTCAGGCGACCCGATGTGGCAAAGATGAGGGATACCTCATCGGAACCGCTTTCGGAAACACGGGCACGTGAAGCTGGGCTCTCCTACGTGAAGCTTGATGGGGACGTCGGTTGCTGCGTCAATGGCGCTGGCCTCGCCATGGCGACGATGGATCTCGTTAAGCACTACGGCGGCGAGCCCGCGAACTTCCTCGACATCGGCGGTTCTTCAAACCCGGATAAGGTTGTTGCGGCGCTGGAAATCATCACTTCTGACTCCAACGTGAAAGTGATTCTGTTCAATATCTTTGGTGGGATTACCCGCTGTGACGATGTAGCTAACGGCATCATCGAAGCAATTAAGCACATTGATGTTGAGTTGCCGATCGTCATTCGGCTTACGGGTACGAATGAAGATCTCGCTCTCCAGATCCTGGAAGATGCTGGTCTCTCTGCCTGCACATCGATGGACGAGGTAGTAGAGAAAGCCGTGGAACTAGCGGGGGTTGCATAGTGGCGATCTTCATCGACTCTGATACGAAGGTAGTTGTCCAAGGAATTACTGGACGAGATGGCTCATTCCACACACGCGAAATGATGGCATACGGAACCAGGGTTGTGGCGGGTGTGACCCCCGGTAAAGGCTCACAAAACTTTGAGGGTCCCAACGAGTGTACCGTGCCTATCTTCAACGGGATGGATGAGGCTGTCAGTGAGACCGGCGCCAACACTTCAGTCGTCTACGTGCCGCCAGCGTTTGCGGCGGGGGCAATAATGGAAGCCGCGGAGGCGGGTGTTGAGCTAATCGTCGCGATTACCGAAGGGGTGCCCGTGCTGGACATGGCACGAGCTCATGCTTTTGCCCGGGACAGAGGTGTGCGTGTGCTGGGACCTAATTGCCCCGGGCTTATCTCACCGGGAAAGTCCAAGGTCGGCATACTACCTGGTCAGATCGTGGCTGAAGGACCAATCGGTGTCGTCTCACGATCTGGGACGCTCACCTATGAGGCCGTTTTCCAGTTAACAACTGCAGGATTAGGCCAAACGACCTGTGTCGGCATTGGTGGAGATCCCCTTATCGGCACGAATTTCATCAGCTGCCTGGAGGCCTTTGAGGAGGATCCTGAGACGGCTGCTGTGGTCATGATCGGTGAGATTGGCGGGACGGATGAGCAGGAAGCGGCAGCCTATGTTAAGGAGACTATGTCGAAACCTGTCGTCGGTTTCATAGCGGGACGAACAGCTCCACCAG
>Ga0310122_10001560_pt1 | contig 14584 bp, 13 predicted proteins | sample CB6_Bottom_1051__FD_203503 | JGI IMG/M metagenome (GOLD analysis project Ga0310122, IMG submission 203503) | Marine microbial communities from Western Arctic Ocean, Canada - CB6_Bottom_1051 | ecosystem: Environmental > Aquatic > Marine > Oceanic | place: Canada: Western Arctic Ocean | collected...
GGGGATCAAGAAGAGAAGGAACAGGCGGAGGAAGAGGAAGAGAAGGAGAAAGAAAAACTTACGGGGATAAAAATAGAACTAGCTATAGAGACAATAGAGACGACAGAGAAGATAGTAGAGATAGAAGACCATTTAAAACTAACTATAGCGGTAAAAAACCCTTTAGTACTAATTACAAAGGAAACAAAAAACCATTTCACCAAAAGAAAAGTTTTAGTAGAAAACCCAGAAGAAGATAATATGGAAGCTCAAACTCCATCTAAAAAAATAAATCTTAAAGCAGGAAATAAATATAGTATTTGTACTTGCGGGGCAAGTAAAACAATACCTTTTTGCGATAATTCTCATAGAGAATTAACTAATTGCAATTTCAAATCTCTAAAAATAACTCCAGAAGAAGATATTACATTAAAAGTTTCATCAAAAACCTGGGAAAAAACTAATTAATCTTATCCAACTTAACAACAGCCTTACAAGCTAATTTAGGAGTTACTTTTTTAACAAATCTCCTAACCTTTGAAACATTTTCCTCACCATTAAAATAAATTGTAAAAATAGATTTACCCTTTTTAACAATAGCAGCTCTTCCTTCAGAACTTCCAAAACTACTTCTCATTCCTGTCTGAACTCTCTCTCCTTTCGAACCCCCACTAAAAATCCTGTTATTTCTCAAAATATTATGAGGATAAACATTAACCCTTAAGAAAAAATTCTTTTGAAAGAATTTTGTTAGATCTTTATTCAGAGATTGCCTGATAGCTTCCAAAGCTAAATCCCTTATCTGAATATTCTCACCAGATGACAAAGTTATCTTAATCTTATAATGATCATTATCAAAACCCTTATAATCTCCCATATTAAACTTAACAATTTTTTGGGGGGGAATAGTCTTAATATAACTTTTCTGCTGTTTCTTAGACCTTCTAGTATTTATAACAGGTTTTCTTTTAGAATATGCTAAAGCTCTTCTTACTGTTGCCATATTTTTTTTGTTGCCATTTTATTATTATCTTATTTATCTCCCTAACTCAATTGTTTTAATCTTGGAATACTAGCTGAAAGGTCTCTTAAACCTGAATCATAACCAAGATTTTTTTCAAGAGAATCAAGCCCCTTATAAAAAGAGGAATTCCTCACACTATAACTATCTTCAAATCCTAAAGAACTTTCTCCTAAAGAATCATAACTATCTCTCGTATTATTAAGTTCATAAGTCATTTTAATAATTTCCCCCAGACTTAGGCTCGTAAGAATTAACCATTTCAGATAATCCTACTTCAGATCCATAATTTGAATTCTTTGGAAGAGAATCGCAAGAACCTATACGTTCATGATATGCTTTAACATCATCTGATGCACTTGAACACCCACATCCCATTTTAAGCAGCCTCTCCTAAATCATCATCTTCTCTTTCTATATCCCTTAAATCTTCATCTGTTGGACCATCCATATTATTTAAATGATCTCTATTACTATCAAACAAACGAGGAAACAATTCTATATTTTTAGGATGTTCACTCCAAGGTATCCATTGATAAACCTCTGAATTAAACTCAGATTGTGTAAGATAATCCTCATAAAGTTCCCCTTTCTCGTTACCTATTGCAATATACTGCTCACCATCCTTTACAATAACGGGACCGTCTCTCTCAGGCATAGGATACTTTCTGGGCCATGGTACAAACAGTGCCTTGCTATCAGTATCAGGAGCATATCTTACATATCTTTCTCTTCCTTCAAACTCTTGAAATCCTTCCATTATTCATTAACCTCCACATCATCGTTTTTAGCTTGACCTGGCAAACCCTTTTCAAATATAGCTCTAACTAAACCCTTATTTCCATGAGCTGAACTTACTTTTCCTTTTATCTCTTTTCCAGCTGGTGAAGTCCAAACTACATCCTTGCCAACAAACTTGTCAGCTTCTTCCCTGTTTTTAGTTCCAACATTTAATAAAAAATGCCTTTCATGGATTCTTTTCAATCCTCTTCGAAACTGTATAACTTTACCTTTCATAAATTTCTTAGAAAAAATAGGTTTAAAAAGCTTCCTAAATCTATGATTTGGAAGATCTTAAAATTCTGAAGAATTTTTAAAGCTATTGATCGGTGCTTCCATCCTTCTTAGCATAAATACTCCCTTTCAAAGTACTTTTCGCATATTCTATTACATACTCCTTACCATCATCTCCTATCAAAGTTACCTCACTATTTTCCTTATCCCAACCAATAACACTTAACTCAAGACTTCCTGATAATTTTGCCTTTGGTTTTTCAGCAGGTTTTTCTTCTAAATTAGCAGCATTCTCTTGAACTTGATCTTCAATTATATCAAAGAATCTACTATATTCTAACTCTGAATTAACATACCACCCAATACTAACCCCTAAACCAAATCCTAACAACCCATACCATCCTTTTTTCATTAAAATCAAAACTTATAAGACTTTAAAAATTTTTATATACTAAGAAATATTATTTACAAACTAATTTCAAAATATTAATAAATTTTAATTTGTTAATGATCTAAATCTCACAGAGAGATTTCAAATTCACCCAGCTCTTTCTTCAAAGTCTTCATAAGTTCATTACTAATAACTACCCTACCACCCTTATAAGAAGCTAAAACCTCATTCAATTCATTAGTATCACTCTCCTTAATCTTACTACCTTCTATCTTCAAAATCTTCTGGCCATCAACTAAAAAACTAGGTTTTGTTAAAAACAACTCTGCATGCTTATCCTTGCCTTTCTCTTTAAATGTAACAACAACTTTCGTCTTCTGCAACAAACCAAGTTCTTTTCTCTGCCCATATTCAATCATTTCCTGAACTAAATAAACACTATCTCTCCTCAATCTCTCAAAATCATACTTACTAGGAGGCTTTTTTGTCTTAAACTTCTTCTTCATACTAACAAGTTCATTCAAAGCATGCAAAAACCTAGGATTCCCTTTAGCCTTATTCACAATATCTCTCTCATAATCCTTAATCAAACTACTTTCAGCTTTATTACCAAACAAACTTTTCAAAATCTTAAAAACATTTGTATAAATCTCTGCAAAAGTTTTCTCTGTCATTCTTTTCTCCAATTCTTCCCTTAGCTCCTTCAGTCTTTTCAAATAATCTTCAGAATCTTTCAATAACTTGTCAACTTCCTTTCCACTAACTTCCTTAACCTTTCCATGCTCATAGCCTTTGAAATACTTAATAACAATTTCTTCCAATATATCCAGATATTTCTTCTCAAGTAATTTCTCTTTATCAACAAAAATCTTCTTCATCTCACTAACCGTCTCTCTTGGATTAGTTGGAGGAACTCCATACAACATTAACAAAGCTTGACTAGGAGTTAAAACACCATAATAAATATCTCCCATTACAATGTCCATCAATCTTCTTTTAGCAAGATCTTGGGTTTTATCCCCCATCCCCATAAACATATCAATAGACTCAGGCGAAGGCTTAATCTTTCCCATTTTCAACAACAATTTCCATGGTAAAAATCCTCCCCTATCATAGAACGGAACTCCATCTCTCAAAAAAGTATAAAAAATAGGATTAGCATCTTTAACACCTTCCCAAAATTCTGTCAATAAGTAAACTTGAGGACTTAACTTGTTTTTAACACCAGCCAACTCTCCTGCCTGCATAACATAACTATAAATTATATTCCTAAGCTTTTCTTTTAACTCTAACCTTGGCATTCTTTTAACATCTGTATCATCAATTATGATATAAACATCAACATCACTTGTCTTTACAATCTCTCCTCTAACCAAACTACCTGCAATAACATAACTATAAACATATTTCTCAAATTTCTTCAAAACTAAAGATTTATGAATTTGCGCAACTCGCAGCGCCCCTAAAACTCCCTTATCATGCAAAGGGAAAGCCATTCCAATAGCTTCAATAACCTCATACTTGCTATCCATACAAATTTCCCATAAATCCGTCTCTAAAAATAAATTCAACCAAATCTTCAATTTTTCTTTTTTAATTTCCTTAAGAATCTCAACCTTTACCTGATTAAACTCTTTCTCTTTATCATCAGGAAGGACAACAAGAAAGTGCATAGGCTTTTCTTTTTTCTCTTCTTCAGTTAATTCGTTTTCATCATCAAATATCTCCGCAGCCTGAGGGGGGATTATTCCAATCGCACTAACAAACTTATACTTAGAAACTATAAACTTCTTCAATTTATCCAACTTCTCTCTAACTTTCTGCATATCTTTTTGATCTTGAACTGTTGGAGCTTGAGGCACACTCACATTCTTTAACTCAGGATTCTGATATTTCTTATCATCCAAACTTGTTTCATTATTCTCTTCTGCTCTCATATTATAAATAATTTAACTTTCTATTTAAAGGTTATTAATAATCAAAAAGAGTCATATTTAAATGTTGCCTCAAAACGCTTAATTAAAGGTTATATAGTAACTTTTAAAAACACCTATTTTCTCATTTAATCATAAGGTCCCATAAGCTAGTGGCAAACTGACTCGCTTACATCGAGTATTCGGCGGTTCGATTCCGCCTGGGACCATATTTTTATTATGCAATAAATTATTTAAAACAATCATCTCTAATAACCACATGCGCCATTAGTTTAGTGGTAGAACACATGGTTGCCAATCATGGAACGGGAGTTCGATTCTCCCATGGCGCATACTCTAATCCTCACAATCCTCAAACTTAATTTCATGTACCTTTTCCCAAGCCTTTTTCCTCTCCTTACCACACTTATCACAATACTTTCTCGGAAATCTTGCATTAGTTTTAACACTAAATTCTTTCTTACAATCCTTACATTTAATTTTCTTTTCTGTCATAATATAAGGTATTAATCGCAAATTTAAATCTTCCTATAGAGAATTTTGGAAAAATCAAAATTTTCTATAACTACAAAACAACAAACCTTAAATTCTCCAAGTCTTTATATAATCTACCAAAAAGGTGTCCCAGAGATGAGCTTTGAAGAATTAATTAATGACAACGTAGCAAAAGTCCAAAGACCACTTTCGTACATAATAAAGATAATTCTAATAATATCAATAATATATGCAACTTATTTTCATCTATGGAGAGTATTATTCATTGATATTCTTCTATTAATTCTTGTATTCTTACCTTCAATCATCAGAAGATACAACATAGAAATACCAAGAGAGATGGAATTAATCCTGCTATGTTTTGTAATTCTCTCTTTCTTCTTAGGAGACATACGTGGAATGGTCATTCAAGCATTCTTCGGTCTTGCAATAGGGTTTGTAGTAATTGCATTTTTATTAATCTTAATTAGAAACAGTAAAATAAAAGTCAATCCAATATTAATGTATATTTTCACAATAAGTTTTTCCTTAGGAATCGGGACTATGTCCGAACTTGCTAAATTTACCTTAAAAACAATTTTAGGATATGAAATAGGAATTGCAGATTATCACTATGCTATATCAGGTCTAACATTTGTCTTGCTTGGTTCATTCATCTCAACTACTCTTGCTCTATCTTATCTAAGCGGACAAAAAATTCCCATCCTTAAACACCTTATCAAAAGATTTAAAACTAAAAATCCAAATTTATTCATAGAACGTATTGAATCACCTGAAGAAATTATTGAACTAATTAAAAAAGGTGAAAATGAAAAGCTTGAATTCAAATCAACATTAAGAACAAACCTCCATACGGGAGAACATGATAGAAAAATTGAACACTCCACATTAAAAACAATAGCATCTTTACTCAACACAGAAGGAGGGACTCTCCTTATCGGAGTCTCAGACAATGGCTCTATCTTCGGAATTGAAAGAGATCACTTCCAAAGCAACGATAAATTCAACTTACATTTTACAAACTTGATCAAAGAGTACATTGGAAATGAATTCCTGCCTTTTTTGCATTTTGAACTAGTTCTAATTGAAAACAAAAATATATTAAAAATTGATTGCATGAAATCTAACAAGCCAGTTTTCCTAAAATTCCGCAAAGAAGAAGAATTTTACATAAGGATTGGAGCTGCAACAGTTCAAATTATGGGAAGTAAATTAGTTAATTACATTAATAATAATTTTAGAAATTAAAAATCATTATCTATTCCCCAACAACTCTTTATTCTTGGCCTTACTACTCTTTAACAAACCCTTATTCTTTGATTTTTCAGAATCTAAAACCTCTTGAGCATGCTCCTTAGAAGAATCTTTTGGAATCTTCTTAACAATTTCTTTCTCCTTAGACTTCCTTAAATAATGAGCAACTTCTCCAACAATAATTAACCCTAAAACAATTAAGATTATAACATATTTCTTCAAAACAAAAAGATAAACAATCGACCCTAAAATTATAACTATCAAAGAATAAAACAAAAGCCTAACTGAGACTTTTAATAATAAACTAGTCCTCCCTTCAGAAAGATTATACACCTTTCTAAAAAATTCTCCAAACAGTAATTGCATCTTACCAAATAATCTCCATTTTTTTCAACTCTTTAATTAAATGAACATTATCTTCGAACAAGATAACTTTTATGCCCATCTTTTCAGCTGGCCTTAAATTCCATCTCCTATTATCTATAAACAAAACCTCATTAGCTTTTATGTTTTTATATCTCTTCCTAAGTTTTTTTAAGAGTAAATTGTAAATTTTAAGATTAGGTTTCCTAACCCCCACATCACAAGAAATAATAACTGGATAAAATCCCTTAACATCTTCCTTAGGTACTAAAGCCTTTTTAGACAAGGGCCATTGGTCTGATAGAATTCCAACAATATAACCTTTTTTCTTAAGCTTATCAGCTAAGTTATATAACTCATTATTTTTCTTAAAAAATCTCTTATAGGCTTTAATAAAAAGATTCTCAAGCTTTTTTCTATCTATTTCTAAATTTTCACTTATAATCTTAATAACTTTTCTTTTATCAATCTTGCCCATAATAGAATCTGAATAAGGCGTATCAATTGAATCATACCAAGAATCTAGGTCCATTCCAAGATTTTTAGCTAAATATTCATGAACTCCCAAATGTCTTTCTTTCAAATTCAGAGAATATCTTCCTAATTGAAGAACACCCCCAATATCAAATATTATTGCCTTGACAATATTATTTCTTATTTTTTTCATCTTCACCCCTTTCATCTTTACCTCTTTTTTTCTTACAACCTCAACCTTCCTTGCTGCCAATCTCTAATAATCATACTACAGGTTCTATGCTCATCAACCTTGCCCCCTTTAATTAAATATCTCTTTTTACTCCCTATCCTCTCAACAACTTCATCAACATTATCCTCTTTCTTAATATTAATACCATAAAATTTCTCAAATTCTTTCTTATTAACTTTTAAAAACAATTTAATCAGAGCATGAACGACAATCTCGGGATTTTTCAAACTTTCAGTATCTCTCGCCCCTATCAAACCATATCTAATCTCATCTTCCTTCTTCAAGGGAATAACTCCAGGACTATCAATTAATTTAATCTCATTAGTTGCTTTAACCCAATGAATCCCATGAGTAGTCCCAGCTTTCTTGCTAACTTTAACTTTTCTTTTATGAGCCAAAGCATTAATCACACTTGATTTTCCCACATTTGGATAACCTAAAACTCCAACAACAATATCTGCTTTTGCTTCTCTAGTCTTAATCTTAGGATCTCCAACCTCCCTAACAACCATCTCCCTTTTCCCAAATTTCCTAAAAACTTTTTTAATTGCATATAACAAAACCTTAACATCTCTTGGTCTTTTAGCAGATACAAAAACTACCTCTCCATCCCTTCTCAATTTCTTAACTTGTTCTTTCAAGCTTTCCCTACTAACCAAATCACTTTTATTAACAACAAATATTACAGGCTTTCCAATTTCTTTAATAAGTTCCTCAACCTCTTCATTTCTAGAAAGCTCAACTAACCTTGCATCCAAAATCTCCAAAACTAAATCCGATTCTATTATTATCCTTCTAATTAACTCCCAATAAGGTTCCATAAAAAAACAAAACTACAAACCTTAATAAAGTATTCTAATTTGACTACTAAAAACTATATTCCGTCACAAAAGTTTTTTTAAACACTAAATTCTTATTTCCTAAATGAACATCCAAAGAGTAAAATACGGTGCAAAAATAACATACTATAATGGAATCTTCATGATCTTCCTTGGAGCCATTTTCATTTTTTTCATGAATGCAAACATGAAAGCAAACTTCGACTCTATCAATCAACTCTGGGGATTTTTCTCAAAATTCAATCCAGAAATCTCTTTTTTATTCTTACTATTCAACATAATTATTGGAATTTTCTTAATAACAACGGGAATCATAATAACTTATCTCTCTGACTTCATTATCAAGAGAAAAGATAAAATGGCATGGGTAATGTTGTTTTTATTTGGAATAATTAATTGGGTTGGGTTACTTATAATAACAATCTTACTAAAAAATCTCATACTGATTATTTTATCATTCATGGGCTGGCTTACTTTTATTCTAGGCATGCTAATTCCAATCCAATATTATTTAGAAAAAAGTTACAGAGAATATTAACCCCGCCATAATTAAAAACAAAAACCCAGCCAAAAACAAAAACTTCTTACTTTTCAATTTATCTCTTTTCCTGGGACCAGAAACAAACCTCGTCTTCACCCTTCCATTCTCCCTATAACTTTCATAGTAATAAGGACCAAATGTCTTTCCATTTCTTTTTATATATTTTTTATACACCATTTTTTATTATATTTTTAATCTCTACCATTTACCACATAAACCAACAGCACTCTCAAAAAAGTTACAATCACATATTCCAGGGAACTCTCCTTCGTATTCAAGAAGCAAACTACAATCACATAAACCAAGAAAATCACTCACTAAATTACAATGCCTCTCTTCTTTTTCTATCTCCTCTACCCCTACAATTTCAAGTGCTTCATCAGGTATTCTTTCAAATTTATCCTGAACAAATCCTGCAAAGTTATCCAAAGCTTCATTCAAGATTTCTACTATCCTTCTTCCACCTCCACCACCCCCAGCACCCCTTTCTTCATCTATATCTAGTATTCCATCTCCATCATCATCGTCATCGTCTTCATCTGGTATTCCATCATTATCATCATCCGGGTCTTCAATATCAGGTACTCCATCTCCGTCTGTGTCATCATCTGGGCCCGGCTCAACAGGAGGTTGAGTAGGTGGTTCAGTTGGTGGTTCAGTTGGAGGTTTCGCAGGAGGTTCTGGACAAGTTGGATGTTGAGGACAAGTATCACAATTAGGTCCACATACACAACATTCATTGTCATCACAAATAGGAGTATCCATACAAACAACTTGAAGGCATCTTATCTCTTCCCTAGGAAAGGAACCTATAGGACATTCGTCAGTAGGTGGTTCACTAACTGGAGGTTCCTTTGGAGGCTCAGTAGGTGGTTCCTCTGGAGGCTCTTCGACACAAGAGCAAAAAGAGAAAAATCCTTTCTTCTTACATGACTGATCAGCTGGACAAGATCCACTACACATGAAGAATCCTCCACAACCTTCTTCTTCAATCTGACAGCTTGCTGAACATCCATCTCCATCAACACTATTCCCGTCATCACATTCTTCTCCTAATTGTTCATCAACATTTCCATCTCCACAAAAAGGATCAGTCGGTGGTTCAGCTGGAGGTTTCGTAGGAGGTTCTGTAGGCGGCTCTGTTGGAGGTTCTGTAGGAGGTTCAGCTGGAGGTTTCGTAGGAGGTTCGCTAGGACCACAATTTCCAATAATCCAGTCCCAGAAACTACAATCATCTCCTCCATCGTCAATACATTCTCCACCAACTAAGTCTAATAGACCACAAACTGGTTCATCAGGATCTGGAGTTGGTGGTTCAACAGGAGGCTGAATAGGTGGTTCAACTGGCGGAACAACTGGAGGTTCATCAGCTGGAGGCTCAGTAGGTGGCTCATCCGGAGGTCCTGGAGCTGGTCCAGGCGGTAAACTAGGAGGAAGACCTGGCTGACTAATACAATAAATCCTAATTTCCTTATCACAACTCAAAACCCTATTCTCAACCCACCTTTTATCTTTCTCGATAGATAACCCTTTCCTTCCTTTATCTTTTTCACTAGAAGAATACCAATCCTTACAAACAGCCCTCTTATCTTTACGTCCATTCCAAAAAGTACCAGTCCAAACATCATCATCAACTGGTTTTCTATATTCATCAAACCTAACAGCATTTTCAATATCTCCATCCCAAAGATCAAACTCTGAAACAGCAACAAGCTGACCCATCATATTATGTACAGGATATGGAGGATCTTTTTCAATATGATTTCTTGCATCTAAAGTAGTATTTGAAAGAACAGCAACCCAATTCTTTTCTTTAAGTCCAACTATCTTAGCAAGCCTTATACATTCCAAATCAGCACCTAAAATTCCATTAAGCTCTCCTCCAGTATAATTCTCAGAGCTAACAAATATCTTACCAGCCTTTATCTTACAGCTCTTAGAACAACCATCACCATCAACAAGATTTCCATCATCACACTCCTCAGGAAGTTCTAAAATACCATTACCACAAATTCCTCCAGGACCACAATTTCCAGTAATCCAATCCCAGAAATTACAATCATCTCCTCCATCGTCAATGCATTCTCCACCAACCAAGTCTAATAGACCACAAACTGGTTCATCAGGATCTGGAGTTGGCGGTTCAACAGGAGGTATAATTGGAGGCTCTGGCTTTGGTTCAGGGGTAGGTTCAGGAGCTGGAGGTTTACAACAGATTCCTCTTCCTATTTTTCCACCAACATCACAAGATTCTTGTCTTTCCCATCCTCCTTTTATTAAAACCTTACATCTATCTGGATGCATACATTGTGCATTAGAATCCCTACATTCAGGTTTAGGTTCAGGTTCAGGCTCTGGAGTTGGAGGTTCAGGAGGCTCAACTGGAGGCTTATCTAGACATTCACACTCACACCTCCTACTACTTCCATAATATCCATAAACATAACATATCTCCTGACAACCTTGTTCAATTTCTTGGTCTGTGCACATTGGAGGTTCAACAGGCGGTTCAATTGGAGGTTCAACAGGCGGTTCAATTGGAGGTTCAATAGGGGGTTCAACAGGAGGTATATCTGGGCATTCACATTCACATCCTCCACCTTTATACATATAACATACTAACTGACAACCCTGATCAATTTCTTGGTCTGTACACATTGGAGGTTCAACTGGAGGTATAATTGGAGGCTCAGGTTTACAATTTCCTCCAAACCATTCAAATAAATTACAATCATCTCCTCCAGGATCACCACAACTATCAGACCACCAATCAATTAAACCACAAGGGGGTTCTACTGGAGGTTCTACTGGAGGTTCAATTGGAGGTTCTATAGGCGGTTCAGTTGGTGGCTCTGGGCATTCACAACTGCATCCTCCACCTACAAACTTATAACATATCCACTGACAGCCTTGTTTAACTTGGTCTCGAGTACACATTGGTGGCTTTGTTGGAGGTTCTGTTGGGGGTTCAGTTGGAGGTTTACAGCAAGAAACATAACCATCAGAACAACTATCTCTTCCCGGTTCATAGCCTTTACGACACTCTTTCCCTTTAACACAATCACATTCAGGCTCTGGCTCAGGTTTTTCAGGAAGCTTACAACATACAGTCCTAAGGTAAGTTGGAACTCCAATACTACAAGATTCTTGAGGAGTCCCTTCTAGAAACTTACAACTTCTCTCTGTAATACATTGAGCTTCTGGATCTCTACATTCAGTTTCTGGTTCAGGCTCTGGTTCAGGTTTAGGTCTAGGTTCTGGTGTTGGAGATACACAGCAAAAATACTTATCATTTGGAGGGCAATTTTCTTGTTTTTCTCCTTCTCTCCTATCGCAAGTAGAATAATAAACACATTCTGCATTAGGATTCCTACATTCAGATTCAGACTCAGGAATTGGAAGCTCTGGAAAATCAGGCTCTAAAGGAAAACAACCTTTCCAATTAAAAAGACAATAAATAATCTCAGGAGGTCCTACCGGGGCAGGCTTCACAATTGGAAAAGGAATCTCTCCAATATTAATAGGTGGGAAAGTTATTGGTTCAGTTGGAATTATTGGAGTAATTGGGAAAGGCCTAACTTTTGGAGGGAAAATTTCTATATTCAACCCATCATCTAAATCAATTATAGAAACTAAATCCCCATCAGGATCAAAAATCTCCAACCCATCAGGAGTTACCTCAACATTTATAGGAACAGACGCCTCACAAGTTCTTTCAATACCATAATCCCTACCATAAATACATTCTTGTACTCCTCCTAAAAAAGGAAAATCATCAAAATCCCCAGCAAGAGTGTCCAAATTATAATTAGCATGACAAACTCCCCACTGCTTACATTCAATATCCTCATAAATCTTTTCTTCTTCCCCTTCATCAGCTATTTCTCCTATAAAACTCAAAGGTTCAACCTCACTAACACAATAAAGCCTAATCTCCCCATTACATGAAAATAAATCATGACTGATCCAATCTTCATCAGTCCTATTAGATAACCCTACTCTACCAATATCCTTTTCCTCAGAAGAATACCAATCATCACAAACAGTACTAATATCTTTAGTTCCATCTGGAAATGTTCCTGTCCATACATAATCATCAACCAGCCCTTTAGTTTCATTATAACGGACAGGATTCATAATATTCCCATCCCACAGATCTTCACTAGAAATAGCAACAAGCTCATTTCTCATATTATAAAGTGGCCACGGAGGATTCTCCACTCTATCCCTTGCATCAATCTTACTATTAGATAAAACAGCAATCCAATTGCCTTCAAGCTTAGCTTTCTTAGCAAGTCTCAAGCATTCCTTATCCGCACCTTCAATTCCACTCAAATTCCCATCAAAAACTTCAGAGCTGACAAATATCTTCCCAACATCTTCCAACTTACAAACCCTAGAACATCCATCCCCATCAACATTATTCCCATCATCACACTCCTCCCCCTCTTGAATAATCCCATTACCACAAAATGAACCTATATAACCACTACTCTTTCCAGTTCCAGTTCCATCTCCCGTCCCCCCAGCTGCAACAGTAATTGTAAAACTAATACTCTTTGAAGCATTATTACCAAAGGTATCATTCGCATAAATGGTTAAATTATGTTTTCCTTCTGACCATGTAACATTAGTTATATTTATTCCACACCCTATGCTAAGATTTACAGAATAAGTATCATTGCTATACCAACAACTTTCTAAATTTGCATCAGAAACAGTATAATTAATATCCATACCAGTATCTGATGAGTTAGTATTATTGCTAGCTGGAAAAGTTATATTCAAGACTGGGGCTGTAAAATCAGTTCTATTATATTTAATTGTAAACCAATCAGCATCTGTATTAGTCACCCCTCCAGTAACATAAATCTTCTCTCCACTAGAATGAACAGCAATCTCATGTGGTGTTCCTGCAAGGTCAGTTATATCCCATTGTGAAGTCCCAGCAGTATTATACATAATTGTAAAAAACTTATCATTTGCAGGTCCTGTAACATAAACATTACTAGCATTATCAATATCAATTCCAAACCCTGCCTCATCTGCAGCACTATCATTATAGGTAGCATTCCAAACTTCACTTCCTAATGAGTCATACTTTATTGTATACATGGTAGACCTAGAATCTCCTGTAACATATACATGGCTACCATTAGGCTCAACTTCAATTGCCTTAGGTAAATCCTTCCCACTACTATTAAAAGTAACATTCCAAACATGGTTTCCATCAGCATCATATTTTATTGTAAAAAAATTGCCATCAAAAATTTCTCCTGTAACATAAACATTACCATCATCATCCATAGCAACTCCTCTAGCATTATGAACTCCCTCACTACCAAATGCAGTAGCATTCCAAAGTTCACTTCCTGAAGAATTATATTTTATCGTAAGAAAACCGCTATTATGAGTTCCCGTAATAGAAACATTGCCACTTTTATCCACATCAATTGCATAGGATATTCCAGCAACATCAGTTACATTCCAAACATTGACTCCATCAGAATCATATTTTATTGTGAAAAAGTTAGTATCAGCCTCACCTGTAACATACACATTACCACTACTATCAACAGCAACTCCATGGGCTCTATCAACTTCATCCATCTCACCACTATCAAAAATAGTTTGCCAAACTTGAGACCCATTTGTTTCATTAAGTTTCATTGTAAGAAAATTACTATCTAAAGCACCCTCCCAATCACCTGCAACATAAACATGGAGACCATCAGCAACAATTCCATAAGATACATCCGCTTGACCACTATCATTAGTAACATTCCAAGCATGTACAGGATCAGGATCAACAATATAATCAAACTCAACACTTCCTAAAATCTTCAAATCAAAAACATTATGGCTCTCTTCATTATTCAATCCACTAAGATAAATCTTATACCAATCCTCATTTAAAACATTCTCAAAAGTAGCAATCTTTACATTATCATCTTTCCTATAAACTTCAATACTAGAAATATTTTCATTCGTACTTCTTGCATAAATAGTAATATCCTTTTCTTTTGTCAAATTATGCTCAAATGTGA
>Ga0310122_10001562_pt1 | contig 14578 bp, 8 predicted proteins | sample CB6_Bottom_1051__FD_203503 | JGI IMG/M metagenome (GOLD analysis project Ga0310122, IMG submission 203503) | Marine microbial communities from Western Arctic Ocean, Canada - CB6_Bottom_1051 | ecosystem: Environmental > Aquatic > Marine > Oceanic | place: Canada: Western Arctic Ocean | collected...
TGTACGTGGTGCCCGAAGAGATCTTCCAGCGTGGTGACTGCAACAGTGACGACAAGGTCGACCTGGCGGACTCAGCGACGATGCTCGCCAACCAGTTCAGTGGTCTTGCGATCCTGTGTCCCGATGCTTGCGACGCCAACGACGATGGTGTTCTGAACATGGCGGACTCCGTTTTCCTGCTCAACTGGCTCTTCAAGTTCGGTGAAATACCACCGGCACCGGGACCTTACGACGATGGACCCGATGCGACGGACGACGACACGTTGCCGGTCTGCGACAGTGACGACACCAATTGCTAGGATTCTCTGAACGATCTCGGGCGAATGACGATACGTTCATCTGCTCAGATCAACGGAGGTTCGCTGCCAGCGGTTCGGCTTCTCCCCCTCCCGGGGCGACACCAGTGGTAGCAGGATCAGAGCATGAGACGAGGAAACATGTGGACTTGAATCACAATCCACGAGGATAGGGCCTTAGATGGCTCAATTCCTGCAGACACGACAGGCCCCGCGGCGGATGCATATCGCCGCGGGGCCTATTTATTGGTTCATCTTCCCGGGCTTGTCCAGCATGGCACCTCTTGCCCGATGGATTGCAGCGCCTCATCCTCGCATCCTAGGAGGAAGCGGTGCAGGCGATTCTGTTCGATCTTTTCGGCACCCTGGTCCCCAACTTGCCCCTGTCTTGCTGGGAACAGTCATCTGAATCCATCGCCAAGACCCTCGGCCTCGATCCTGAACACTATCGAAAACTGTGGGAACCCCGATTCATGGAACGGATGACCGGAGCGATTCTCGATGGAGAGCATCAGTTCGACGAAATCCTTGAAACCGCCGGCCTCGATCCCCCGGCCGGAGAGCGCACCCTGGCGGCACGGCTGCACACGGATCTCCTCAGGGAGGCGCTCGTTCCCAAACCGGAAGCCTGCCAGGTGCTCTCTGTCCTCGTCGACAGGGGACTACGACTGGGGCTGGTCACCGACTGCTCCAGTGCTGCACCGGAAGTGCTCGATCAGACTCCTCTGGGTCCTTTCTTCGAGGCTCGTTCCATCTCCGCTTTCCTGGGCGTAAGGAAACCCGATCCTCGTATGTACAGCCATGTCCTCGAACTTCTTCGAGTCAAAGGAAAAGACTGCATCTATGTCGGCGATGGAAACTCGGAGGAACTCCTCGGCGCCAAGGAATTTGACATGACCACCGTCTGGGTCGACAACGGACACGAACAGCACTGGCGGGAGCGCTTCGTTCCTCGAGGCGATTACACAATTAGATCTCTGGAGGAGCTGATCCCCATCCTCGATTCACTGGAGAGACCGACGCCCTGATGGAAAGCCATACCCCGGACAAAGTAATCATCGAAACCGGAAAGAATCCAACAGCCGCCGTGGTCTGGCTGCACGGACTCGGTGCTGACGGCCATGATTTCGAGCCGATCATCCCCGAACTCGGACTCGAGGGGATCGGCCCCATCCGGTTCGTTTTTCCCCATGCCCCGATCCGATCGGTCACCATCAACAACGGAATGGAGATGCGAGCCTGGTACGACATCCTCGAGATCTCCATCGATCGCAGGGCCGATGAAGAAGGGATCATCGACAGCGCGCAACTGGTGGACACATTACTGACAGAACAGATCGAGGCCGGAATCTCGCCACAACGTTTGATCCTGGCCGGCTTCTCCCAGGGGGCAGCGATGGCCTACCATGTCGGGTTGAAGCAGAAACACCCGCTGGCGGGGATCCTGGTCCTGTCGGGCTACCTGCCGCTTCCCGAATCTCTGGTGGCTCCACTGGATCAGGACTCTCCCGTCACACCGATTCTCTGTTGCCACGGTATCTGGGATCCGGTGGTACCCGTGAAGCTGGGGGAAAGTTCAGCAAAAAAGGTCGAGCAAGCTGGTTGGCCGCTCGAATGGAAAACCTACCCTGCTCCTCATTCGCTCCATCCCGACGAGGTTGTCGAGGTGGGTCATTGGATCAGGAGGATACTGGCCGACAGTTCGGCCTGAATCATCGTTACTCCTGAGGTCCTCGGCAGTAGATCCGATGCCGAACGCAACACGATGGGTTCCTCCTTGCCATCCCAGCAGGAAATCGCGCGGCAGGGGTGCCCGTGTCACGCGGCTCCCTTACAATCACCTCGATCACGCATGGTGGCCCGGTAGCGTCCCGAAGGAGTTCCCTGATGAATCGTGAATCGAGCATCGAAATCCTCGGACGTCCGTTGAATCGGATCGGGATCATCGGCTCGGGACAAATCGGCCCCGACATCGCACTGCATTTCTCGAAGGTCTTTGCTCCACTGGGAACTCCCATCGTCGTGGTCGACATCAGTGAAGAAGCCCTTCGCAAGGGTCAGAACAAACTGGAGCGAAAGGTCGACAAGGGGATCGAAGCGAAAGCTTTCCGACCGGAACACGGCGAAGCGATGAAAAAGAACGTGCTGTTCACCTCCGACTACGGACAACTTGCAGGATGTGATCTGGTGGTGGAAGCCGCCACCGAGGACCGGGAATTGAAAGGACGCATCTTCCGTCAGGTTGCCGACCTGGTCTCTCCGGAGGCAATACTGTGCTCCAATTCTTCTCACCTCGAACCAGAAGTGATCTTCGAGGGGCTGTCCGACCGCAGCCGAGCGCTGGTGGTCCATTACTTCTTTCCCGCCGAGCGAAACCCCATCGTCGAGATCGTTCCGGGCGTCGACACATCGGAGCAACTGACTGCGGAGATGGCGGGCTTTTACGAAGCCATCGGCAAGATTCCGATTCGTGTCCGGAGTCGCTATGGATATGCGCTCGATCCTGTATTCGAGGGGATGTTCCTCGCTTCTGCCTTGCTGGTGGAAGCTGGCATCGGTTCCACCAAGGAGGTGGACCAGGTCGCCTGCGATGTTCTCGGATACACCGTTGGTCCGTTCACAGCGATGAACCTGACCGGTGGGAATCCCATCACCGCCGTCGGTCTCGATAACTATCACCAGAAAATTCACTCCTGGTACCGAACCCCCGAGATCCTGCGGCAAGCTGTCGCCGATGAAACCCCCTGGGAAGTCCCTGCGCGCCAGGAGAGAGTCGATGTATCCGAGCAGACCTTCTCTCACATCAGAGATGCATTGCTCGGTTCTTTCTTCGGGATCGTCGGGGAAATCGTCGATAGCAACATCTCGAACATCGCTGACATGAACATGGCAGTGGAGATCGCTCTCGACATGAAAGCCCCTTTTGGCCTGATGAACTCCCTCGGCGTACAAGAATCACTCGAACTGGTCGAACGGTATGCCGCCGACCACCCCGGGTTTCCAGTTCCCGTGTGCATCCGAGATCAGGCCAGAAAGGGCAGTTCCTTTTCGATCCCCCTGGTGCTTCGCGAGGACGTCGATGGCATCGCACATGTCACGATCCGCAGACCCAGACAGCTCAATGCGCTCAATCAGGACGCTTTCGATCAGATCGAACAACACTTCCGCGCCATCTCCCAGGACGACGATGTCGTCGGGGTGGTGCTGTCGGGATTCGGCATCAAGGCGTTCGTTTCCGGAGCGGATGTTGCTTTCCTCGCCAGGATCGACTCCGCCTCGATGGGGGAAGCAACCTCGCGAAAGTCACAGAGTTCGGTCCAGACGATCGAGGACTGCCCCAAACCGGTCATCTGCGCCCTCAACGGACTGGCCTTCGGCGCTGGCAACGAAATCGCCATGGCCTGCAATGCGCGCATCGCCCGCTCGGGCCAGAAGGTACTGGTCGGTCAGCCAGAAGTGAATCTTGGGATCATTCCCGGAGCCGGAGGAACCCAGAGATTGCCACGCTGGGTCGGAGTGGAGAAGGCTGCTGAACTGCTGAGGACCGGTCGTACCGTCTCTTCAGCCGAAGCGCTCGCCATCGGGTTGATCAGCGAGGAAGTCGATGGGGATCCACGCGCACTGCGTGAACGCGCCCGGGCCTGGATCCGTGCGGTGGTCGACGGTCAGGAGTCACTTCCGGTGATCGAGCGGGGCCCCATCGAGACCCCTGAATCGTTGCCATCGGTAGACCTCGGACACCTCAGCAGCGCCGTCGATGAGATCCTCCAGAAGGCCATCATCGAAGGTTGTCGACTGCCTCTTGTGGACGGCATCGCACTAGAAGCGCGCTGTTTTGGTGAAGTTTGCTCAATTCAGGATATGCGCATCGGAGTCACGAATTTCCTCGAGAATGGTCCCAGAACGCCGGCCAAATTCGTCAATGCCTGACGTAACCCTAGATAATAAAAAAGGTTATCGTACTGATTTCGTCCCCTTCGAGATGCACCGTGAAGAATCCTCGGTTCACGACATTTCCGTGAATTGGCCAATACCTACTCGATTCGAGCAAATTCGGGGAAATTCCCCCTTCCCATTGCCTCCATCTGGTGGCTATCCTTCGATCTATGGGAAGCAGGGCACTCGCTCGTACCGTGACGAGCACATGCCGAGAGCACTGGTTTTCAGGGCGCTGGTGGGATCACACGGGGATCCAGTAAGCCAGCATGAAAGGTACGGAATCACAGCTAGAGATCCTCGTATTCCGGTTTCGAGATGGAATCGGTCCGAGGTCAGAAAGGGGACTCAATGTCCGATCGTGAAATGCTGCTCGTCGGAAGCAAAGCAAAAGCAGCTCTCAAGGTCCATGATGTCAATGTGGGTGGCGATGCTCTCGCCGGCCTGAACGAAATCCTGCACCGCGCCATCGAACAGGCCGCGAAGCGTGCCAGTTCGAATGGTCGCAAGACTGTCCGCTCTCACGATTTCGTCTGCTAGAGGTCAGTTCAGATTTTTTTCTGATCCAGGAGCGGGTCTCGACGCCAAATGCGTCGGGACCCGCTTTCTTACATCAGGGCAACTCGCGACGATTTGCCCCGGAACCATGGTTCTTCGGTGAATCCGCCTCGAAGTCTTCTTTTCGAATCTCGTGGCGTTTGAGCAGATTGGAGAGCTGGGGTCGGTGGATTCCCAGTGCCTCGGCGGCTCTGGTGATATTGCCACCACTTCTGTAGAGTTCCGCGATGATGTAACGACGCTCGAGCGCCGCCTTCGCTTCCTTGAGAGAGAGTTGCCCGGAGGTCAACCGAGCCACTTCCTGGTCGAGATCGGGCTTGTTTCCACACCGGAACATATCGATCCGACTGGAAGACAGTTCCGAAACCTCTGGAGATCCGGCCGGGAACCAGTGTGAAAAGATATTGACCGGTGCGTCGACCGGGAGTCCAAAGCCTTCGCGTAGATCTTGCAGGGTATGCTGCAGGTCTCGACTCTTTCGACGCAGATCCTCCTCACCGGGACCGATGAGTGCGCACACCAGATGATCTCCCCCAGCGTGATAAACACCGAAGTTCGGCTCCATCAGAATCAACAATTGTGTCACAAACTGGTCGTCTTTGCGTTCTCTGAGCAAGATATCGAGCCCGGGCAGGCTCACTTCCAGGAATCCGAGCGGTTCCTTGTCTCTATGGTGCCGATCGAGCAGGACATCCAGATCGGCGTCGAGAGCCGCCAGGGAACCGATTTCGCTCTGCTCGTACTCGAGCAACTGGGCATTGAGGGTCAATGCTCTGAACTGGCCACGAGCCAGGATGAGAAGTCTATGAATCTGCTCGACGTCACTCTCCTGGAATGGATTCCCTGCGGTAGGTCGTTCCAGCACCAGAGCCGCCGAAAGCAGGTCTGGATATTCGAAAGGGATCGCCAGCAAACTTCTGCCTCTCACCGTCTGGCCCTGAGGATGTGAATCGACCCACTGATCCCATCCTTCCTGACCACTGCGAAGTGCTGCTCCTCGCTCGATACACTCCTGCGCGAGCGATCCAAGCAGTTGATCGGGACCGAGCCACTCTTCGGGTGGTCCCATGTCGGTATCAGCAAGGCTCTGCCAGCGCCGTTTTCGCTGCGCGGCGATGAACCCACGAGGACTCGGAACGATACGCCGCGCTTCTTCCAGAACTCCCTCGAGGAAGGAGCGAAGATCGACACAAGTCCCCAGACCGTCCATGGCACGGATCAGATCAGCCAACCGATCAGTATCGGGTGAGGGATCCGAGTAGGTGCTGATCATCGATTCGTTTGTTGCTCCAGCCATCGGAGCAGGGCTGGCAATCGCTGGCGGAGGAGAAGCAGTTTCACGTCTGAACCGCCGCAGATCGGCAAAGAAGTTCTTTCGTCTCCTGTCATCCAGATAGACGACGCGCATATCTTCAGGAAGCCGCGAGGCAATCCGCTCGATGATCGCAGCGGCTCGATCATAGTGAACTCGGGCGGTCTGCAGATCGTGATACCCCTGGTGGACCCTGGCGAGGGCGTAGTTGATTTGCCACTGCAGCGGAAGTAGTGAATCACCGGTGATGATCTGAAGGGCCTTCTCATAACACTCGAGTGCTTTTTCGAGGCCTTTATCGCTACGCTCCCTGCTGATGGCACCCTTGGTCAGAAGCCCCTGTACGATCAGCGGCACCGACTGGAGTGACTCCGCAGTGAGCAGGCCTCTGCTGACAAATTTGAGAGACTCCTCGAACTGCTCGCGCTCGATAGCAAGTTGAGCGCGATCGAACAGACAGGCAGCCACCACTCGATCGAGGCCACGCTTCTGAGCGATCTCCAGCGACTTCCGGAATTCCCGATCTGCATTCTTCCAGTCACCTCTCAGGAGCGCCAGATTCCCCTGCATCCGGTGTCCTTCTGATTGGTATTCCGGAAGTTCGAACTCCTGTGTAAGGATCAGTATCTGCCTCGACAGGTTCTCGACCTGCTTGCGCTCACCCAGAGCAAACCATGCCCAACCCAGATGCAGGAAGGAACGGACGATCCCGGCGGTACTTCCAAACCTCTCGCTATTTGTGACACTCCTCTTGAAAAACCGGACTGCCCGTGCGTAATCCCCCGAGTGGGCGTGGAGACTACCGATGGAGTTCAGGGTCGGAGAAATCTCATGCGAATCGCCGATCCGTTCGCGCAGATTGAGACAACGGCGGAAGTGATCGAGGCTTCGGGAAAAATCGCCGCTGTTGCGGTAGACCTTTCCCAGCAACTCGTAGATTGCCGCAAGGGTACGGGCATCCTGAGAAGACTCCACGACCTCCCGGGCTCGAAACAGGTAACGAGCAGCACGGAAGTATTTTCCTCTTTCGTAGTAAACCTGACCGATGGTCCGTAGAACCGACCCGAGCGCCACCGTGTCTCCCGATTCCTCCACCAACTCCAGGAGAGTCTGATAACTGTTGAGAGCGGCGACGGAATCTCCCCGGGCGAGATGTGTCTCGGCGAGAATCTCGAGAACCTGGCACAGCAACTCCCTGGCTTCCGGCTGAGTTTTCCCTTCAGAGATCCCCTCGATCTCCTTCTGGGCCCTCAGACAGAGACTCATCGCTCGCTTGATGTCACGACGCTGTAGCCGCAGGCGCGCTCTGAGAGCGGTCATCCGCACAACTGCCAGATTTCCCACAACCTCCAGATCGGACGAACTGATTCGACTCAGCGTCCGGATCCCCTTCAAGGGTTCCTGCAGACCAAGATAGATCTGGGCGAGGAAAAAACGCGCCTCTATACGCTCCTCGGGCGCCAGTTCGGTGTCCTCGAGCAACATCTTGATATGGAGTTTTCCCGACTCCGGCTGCCCCGTCTCGACCTCGAGTTTCGCCAGTAAACTGAGAATCTCTCGCCGGATGGAGGCATCTCCGTCGACCCCGGAGCTGTCGAGCATTCGACGCCCGATGCGGATCGCCAGCGGTTCGGCGTAGGCACCGGCGAAGAAGCGCATCGCGATGATTCCGTAGTCGATGGCTCGAGCCGGGTCATCTCCTTCGGCCAGCAACTCGTGAACTTCGAAGGCTCTCACGGGATCACTGCTTCGGGGATCCTGTGCCAGAATCCGGCCCAGTTCCTGCTGAAGATTCCGCGCTGCCTGCGGAAGAATCGCCGATCGGATTCCCTGCAGATGGATCTCGTGGGACACGTGATACCTGACGGTACCTCTGGAGGCATGTTTGCGGATGAATCCCCTCTCGATGAGACTCTCGAGTGCCTCTTCCAGTCGATCTTGAGAAACACCAGTCGAGGAGACCAGCAAGGACGGCTGCACGGGTCTACGTAGCAACGCCAGATGTTCGAGCAACCGACGCTCGAGAGCAGGCACGGTATCGAGCCTTCGATCGATCAGAACCTGACACAGGGAACCATCCCCGGCACTGTCGAGAAGAGCCTGCACACTCTCTCCGTAGAGTTGGCTGGCAACACCCTCTTCCTGCAGCAACCGACACATCTCGAGTATCAGCAACGGGTTTCCCCCGCACGCCTCAGCGATGGTCTCGATGAAATCCTCGGAGGGTTCGCTACCGAGTTGCGTCTCGACCACGCCCTTCACCTCGGAAACCGTCAGGGTTGGAAGTTCGATGGTTCGAGAGAAGGGCTGACGGTAGAGGCTACCGAGTTCCGACTCCGTGACCTGACTCGAATCGAGATGATGATCAGCGATGACCAGTAATCGTCCGTGAGCATCGGGAGCCTGAGGGGTGACGAGATCTTCCTCGATGATGGAACTGGCAAACTCACCAGAACGCCCCTCGCGTGCCCGGATGTGTTTCCAGTCTCGAGCGTTCGAGGAGCCTTCGATGGCAGCCTGGCTGCGACCCGATTCGCTCGAGAGCGCGGCATTGCGCGCCAGGTACTCGACGAACTCGATGGTTCCCGGATCACTGCGATGCAGGTCGTGAAGTACCAGGATCAGAGTCCGATCTCGGGATAGTTCTGCGAGGATTCCCGTCAGAGTCTGCTGGAACTGGATGCGCCCGCTCTTGCCCTGCAGAGGTTCCAGGTTGCTCGACCCCCCCACCTCCGCCTGCAGTTCCGGAAACACCCGGCTCAGTACATGGGCATATCGCTGCCAGAGTCCCTTGTGCTCGCCATGATCGAAGATGAGATCCTTGATCAGACGAAGCACCGGCAAAAACGGAATGCCCTGACGTTCGTGACAGTGGACTCGTCGACAGAGGATCTGTGGTCGGTCATCCTCACTCTCATCGAGCGACAGTGCTTCCTCGATAAGACGCGTCTTGCCCACTCCGCCGGGGCCCGAGACCAGCAGCAAGGAACAGGGGGTTCCGGTGCGACTGGAGGACTGCGGTTCGGGATCGATCCGGTCGTGGATCCATCCTCGAAGTCGGCTCAGAGCCTGCTGCCTCGGAGCTTCAGTCATCTCCTGGCCCTCAGAACTCAGTACCGGAACTTCTCCATCGATCATGATGCCTCCGGGTCCGTCAGACTGACGGCCATTGGACCGTAATGATTTCTGACGGACAGGCTATCGACCGGAGCCCCCTGCGTAAAGATTTCGAACGGCGATTTGTCGCAGATAGATGGTCCTGACCCGCTGTGGTCGCAATGGACCTCCCCGCCGTCCCTACTCGGCGAGGAGAAGCTTGGGTCTGAATGAACGGATGATGCGGAACCTGCCCATGAATTGCGTAGGGACAAGCAGGCCAGTGTGCGCAGGACAGCGATTGGAATAAACCGGGGCAGGGGTGAAAACCGTCTCTAATCACGGAACCAGGCGACATGATCGGGGCCTCGACGTGAGCCCATCGCCGCACGAAATCACCGGAATTGTGACCACCGGTGAGGCTAATGATTCCGCAAAATTTTCCACCCTGGAGCCGGACCCCGACGGATTCCCCCATCCTGGTACTGCCTGCAGCAGCGGAGCCGCCAGCTCATCCCCCACTCGACCGATCCACCAGGGATCGATCTGCTCCCATCATCTCATCCAGTCACCGGTGTGGAGGCGCTCTCGGGCGGGTGCTCTGAGTGGGCGGTGAGCACACTCCAGCAACTCGGCCAGACGGTCGGGTCCTGGACCGGATCCTGGACGTCCCGGTCTCTGAGCGCAAACTCAGATCCGGGGCACGCCGAAATATGGCCACCAGTTGTCGACAGGTCAAGGGGGAGGATCAAGGAAAGGCCCGGGGCCGACGGCCAGCGGCGACGGCCCCGGGAACTACAGGGGGTGGGAAACTAACTCCGTGGGGACTGCAGGAAACTGAACCGTGATCCGTATCGGGGACTGCAGACCGGCTTGTGGAGCACCCAGGCTCCGGGCACGTGAACCCGCTGGGCGATCCTGCGCGTGATGCCGGGAATCTTGATCGTTTTGCAGTAGGGAATGCGAATCCGGACTCCACCTCTCACGATAGTCCGGTAACGTGTCACCGTCCGGAAGCGGGGCGTACCGGGCACCATTCGATACTCGATGCGGGTCGTCGCCGGTCTCCAGATCTGGGTGATTCCACCGTTGAGTCGCCGCAAGCACGACCCTCTGCTGTTGAAGTAGAAGATCCCGGCAGAAATCACATGTTGGTGACCATGCAAAGAGCAACCACGAACATCGAGTTGTCTGCATCTCTTCGATGCAGCGACTCTCTTGGCTGCAGATGCTCTGTTCGATAGGCCCGCTTCTGCCACAGATGGAGCGGCCAGCAGCGAAGTCGAGATCAAGAACAACAGGCTCAGCAAGGTTCGCATCGACATGATCGACCCCTTTCTCGACAGCGTCGAGGATGCCAGATTGCGTCCTGCTTCACTGTCGAGGGGGATGACGCTCTCGAAGAGCCTTTATTCACTACTATTCGGGAGGAACTGGTGGGCCAACCAGCAACAGGGAGCGCCCTTGCTCGACGATTCTGCCGCCATGTCTCCATTCCCTGTGGGGAGATTCGGACCGATCAGAATCGGCCCAACGGATCCATTCACGCGAACGAGGAGCATCGCCAATACGGTCCCACAGTGATCCAGCACGCAATGCCAGCGCCTTGGAGGCGGAGAATCGAGCGGTCGCCTCCTCCAGGATCCGTCGCACTTCCCCTTCACGCCCTTCGGTCAGTGCGATTTCCGCTGACAACCAGTCGATCCAGCCATCGAGCGGACGAATCTGACGCGATCGGGCGAGCGAATTCGAAGCACCGAGATGATCCCCGGAGCGCAGCAGAGCCAGCGCATGGTGAAACCAGGCATCCGCATCGCCGGGAGTGTTTTCGATGATGGTGGCGAGGGTCGTTGCGGCATCATCAAATCGAAGCAGGTAAAACTGACCTGCAGCGATGCTCCAGCGATCGAACAGATCGAGCGGTGCGAGCGACAGTCCGCGTTCCAGTTCGATGCTCCCGGCTCGGTCCCCTTGCTCCAGGGCTGCGATCCCCAGAATCACCCACGGTCCGGGACGGATCGGATCGGATTGAACTGCAAAACGAGCCGCTCGACGAGCCTGCTGCAGTTTTCCCGCACGCAGAGCGACCCACGCCAGTTCTCTCTGGACCCGAGTCGCCCGATGAAGCGCACCTGCCGATTCTCCGTGGAGTTCCAGCAGCGTCCTGCCGAGAGGATCGACGGGAGCATCCTCAGCGTGGACCGGCAACGGTCTCACCAGCATCGCAACAGACAGATCCTCGACCAGATCCTCGAGGATCGGCTCATGAACAGAAAATCGACCGATGAAGCCGGCAAATAGCAACAACGAGGCCACCGCTCCGAGCTGCTGCCAGCGCCTCTGTTTGGTGCCTGAACCAACTTCCGAAGTGCGACGCTGCGCACGAGGGCGAGCCCCATCACGAACCGCGTCAAGCATGCTCGCGAACCCCCGCAGGCTGGCGGGTCTTCCCTGCGGATCGAGAGAAAGGGAATCCCTCAGCAGGCCCAGCAGTCCGGGCGGGTCCAAAACGATATCGGTTCGATCGACGATGGAGACCCCGGACAAGATCCGGTCGGCGACCTCGGTGGCTCCCCGACCCGCCCAGGGCGGACGACCCAGAGCACACTCGTGGATGAGTGCTGCCAACGCATAAACGATCTGACACTCGTCTATCGGAGGGATCCGGGTCGAGAGCAGGATTTCTGGAGCAATCCTGCTCGCAAGTTCATCGATGTTTTCGGCGAGATCTGGAGAAACCCGGTCGGCGCGCAACAGCAACCCACCGCCGTGACCAAGGACAACCGCCTGTGGCGAGAGAGCGAGGATCGGGATCCCCTCCTCGTTGAGGACTGCCAGCAACCGTGCCAGATCCGCGAAGTGCCCCACCAGGGTTCGGAGTCCTCCCGGTAACAACACCTCCCAGTTGCGTTCTGGGTCGGGAGAGGTGCGCGCGATGCAACGATCGAGCGTCATTCCGTCCTCGAAGAATTCGGTTCCTTGTGCCTCGGGCGAGATCAATGTGGTGGAGGGGAATCGGGAATCACCGGCATATAGGCTGCTGAGTTGCCGGAGACGCTCGAGACGAAACTCGACCTCGTCGTGGGCCTTTTCGCGCATCCACGGAAACTCACCCGATGACGTCAACTCATCTCCGAAGCGCCCACTGATCACGATGCCATCCCCTGAAATCGATGCTGCACGGGCCGTGTTTGGGTTGCAACCCAGCAACTGCGGATACAAACAGTGGAGTCACGGATATGGGGAGATCGGCAGATCCCGGGTCGCTAGGCGCCTTCCAGGCCCAGCAATCCTGGATCGATATCGGGAGAAATGGACGGTTTCTGCTCCGAATCGGTCGAGGCTTGCGGGTCGTCCTTGTCACGGGACCCGGCGAGGGTATCGAGCAGCGACTGCGGAACCGGAATCTCCATCAACTCGTAGATCTCCCGATCGGTGAGGACTTCCTTCTCGATCAGTTCCCGGGTCAACACCTCGAGCTTCTCCCGTGACTCACCGAGAATCTTCAGGGCCCTTTGATAACCATGTTCGAGCATCGCTCGGATCTCATCATCGATGAGCATCGCCGTGTGCTCGCTATAGTGACTGGTCTCCCCCAGTTCTCGGCCCAGGAACACGTGTTCCTCTCCTCGCTTGAAAGAGACGGGACCGATCTTGTCGCTCATCCCCCAGAGGCAGATCATCCGTTCGGCAAGATTGGTTGCCTGCTCCAGATCATTCTGGGCACCGGTGGTGAACTCGTTGAAGATCAGATCCTCCGCAGCTCGACCTCCCAGAAGAATCGCGATTCTGTTGCGCAAGTAGGTGCGTGAATAATTATGGGTTTCTTCGATCGGCAGCTGCTGGGTCACTCCGAGGGCACGTCCCCTCGGAACGATGGTCACCGAATGGACGGGATCGGTTTCAGGAAGCAGCAACGCGATGAGAGCATGGCCAGCCTCGTGGTAAGCAGTCAGTTCCTTCTCTCGTTCACTCATCGCCTCATCCCTGAGGGTGCCGAGCTGGATCTTGTCCTTGGCCCGATCGAAGTCCTCATGGGTGATCCGCTGATGACCACTCCGGGCCGCCGTCAGTGCGGCCTCATTGGCGAGGTTCTCCAGGTCTGCGCCAGAAAATCCGATGGTGCCGCGAGCGAGAATGTCCAGATCGACTTCACTGCTCAGAGGCATCTGACGGGTATGGACCTCGAGGATGGCGCGACGGCCGTCCTTCTGGGGTCGTTCTACCACTACCTGCCGATCGAATCTTCCAGGCCTCACCAGTGCCGCATCGAGGACATCGGGCCGGTTGGTCGCGGCAAGAACGATCACCGCCTGATTCCTTTCGAATCCGTCCATCTCCGACAGGATCTGGTTGAGTGTCTGTTCACGTTCGTCGTGCCCTCCACCGAGACCAGCGCCGCGGGATCTTCCGACAGCATCGATCTCATCGATGAAAATGATGCAGGGGGCATTTTTCTTGGCCTCTTCGAACAATTCACGGACCCGGGAGGCTCCCACACCCACGAACAACTCGATGAATTCCGACCCCGATATGGAAAAGAAGGGGACATCCGCTTCTCCTGCAACGGCGCGAGCCAGCAGGGTTTTTCCCGTTCCTGGAGGACCCACCAGTAGCACGCCCTTGGGGATCTTCGCCCCGAGTTTGGTGAACCGCTCTGGCTCTCTGAGGAAATCGACGATCTCCTGCAACTCCATCTTCACGTTTCGTAAACCAGCTACTTCATCGAAGGAGATGGACTCTTCTCCTCGCTCGAATCGTTTCGCCTGATTTCCCGCGAACTTTCCAAAGAAACCTGGCCCACCCATCTGACGACGAACACGGTTGCTGATCCACCAGAAGAAAGCGACCAGGATAACGATGGGGAGCAGACCTCCAACGACCACCTGCCAGGCAGGCACCGAGGTCGCCTTGAACAGAACTTCAGCTCGAGGCGAAGCAATCTCGAACAACTGCCCCTTGAGAGCAGGAGGAATTGTCGCACGCAATCGGCTCGCCTTCTCAAACTTCTCGCCACCGAGATCGGTCACGGTTACCTCCACGGGAACCCGCAATTGCGCGACAAAGACATCGAGTTCTAGCTCTTCCAACTTCTCGATGTTGCCCTTGCGCGCTTCTTCGAAAAGTTTGGAGGATGACACCTCGAAGGCTCCACCACCGATCCCCCCCGCGAAATAGTTCATGGTGGTGACCACCAGCAACAGCATGAGGAAAAACCAGAACCATGGGCGCTGGGTCCAGCGCCCTCGCTGTGATTCGCCGTTTTCTTCCGATTCAGGTTCCTGGTCGGGAAGGTTCTCTTCTCGCACTTGGTCTCCTTAGCCGATACACGGCCATCTGGTGCATCGGGAGTCCCTGCGGCGTGTCCACCCGAGCAGGC
>Ga0310122_10001564_pt1 | contig 14577 bp, 13 predicted proteins | sample CB6_Bottom_1051__FD_203503 | JGI IMG/M metagenome (GOLD analysis project Ga0310122, IMG submission 203503) | Marine microbial communities from Western Arctic Ocean, Canada - CB6_Bottom_1051 | ecosystem: Environmental > Aquatic > Marine > Oceanic | place: Canada: Western Arctic Ocean | collected...
CCGCTCCAGCACCCGTCGGGTCGTGGCAGCTTCCTGTTCGAGCTCTCCGATCAACGCCTCTGCGACCGCCATGATAGCCCTCCAAATAGTGCGGTGAGTATACCGCGGCGCGACAGGCCCCTCTGCTATGCTCCGACGAACATGCAGGTGAACAGGGCGCCCCGGGCGCTCGTCGCAACGCTGGTGTCGCTGCTGGTGGCCCCGACGCTGGCTGCAGCCCAGCACTGGGGGCAGTGGCGCGGCCCTGACGGCCTCGGCATCTCCGCGGAGACAGGTATCGCGACCCGTTGGACCGCCGACCACAACATCGCCTGGCGGGTCCCGCTCGAGGGGCTCGGCACGTCGACACCGGTCATCTGGGGCGACCGCATTTTTCTGACGTCCCAGCTCGGCACGGGCCCGGTCGACGAGCGCGGTGCGCAGTTCCCAGGCACCCGTCGGGCGACCACGCGCACGCAGCTCGACGGCGTCACCCTGCTGGTGCAGGCGTATCGTCGCGAAGACGGTCGGCTCGACTGGGAACATCGGCTGACGGCGGAAGGACGCCTCCCGGCGGTGCATCGCAACCACAACCTCGCCACGCCGAGTGTGGTGACCGACGGCGACCGACTCTTCGCCTGGTTCGGCACCGGTCAGCTGGTCGCCCTCGATCTCGAGGGACACGAGCTGTGGGCACGTCACATCGGCGAGGACTACGCGCCGTTCGAGGTGCTCTGGGGTCATGGCAGCTCTCCCCAGCTGTATGAGGATCTGGTGATCCTGCAGTGCGACCACCCGGCCGGCGCATATCTGCTGGCACTCGACACCGCCACGGGCGAGGAACGGTGGATGGTCGACCGCGGGCCGCTGCTCCGCGCCTACAGCACACCACTGGTCGTGTCGACCGACGACGGCGACCAGCTGATCGTCAACTCGAGCCGCTGGATCGATGCCTACGACCCGAGCACCGGGCGGACACGCTGGCGGGCCGGGTCGACGGTCGAGCTCGCGACCGGGATGCCTGTGTACGACGATGGCGTGATCTACAGCACACGGGGCTATTCCAGCGGGCCGTATCTCTCGGTGGAGACCGACGGACGCGGCGACGTCAGCGAGACCCACGTCAGATGGCGGCACCCTACCCGAGCGCCGTATGTCTCGTCGATGTTGCTGTATCGCCGTCTCTTGTACATGGCGACCGAGAATGGCATTCTGACCATCACCGATCCCGACACCGGTACGCCGGTCGCCCGTACCCGATTGAACGGGGTCTACACCGCCTCACCAATCGCGGCGAACGGCCACGTCTATCTGCTCAATGAAGACGGTGAGACCGTCGTGCTGGAGGCTGGGCCGGAGGCGCGGATCGTGTCACGCAACCCGCTCGATGAGCGGGCGCTCGCGTCCCCGGCGATCGCGCACGGCCGGGTCTACATTCGCACCGACCAGCATTTGTGGGCGATCGGCCCGCGGTAGGCTGAGCTGACTCTGAGCGCGGGGACCAGGAGCGGCGCAAGCGCCGGCATCACAGGGCTAAAGCCCTGCGCCACCCTTAGAAGACCACAGAGGCTACAGGCTTCGGAACTTCGGGCGCGCCGGGCAAGCGCCCACACTCATTCGGGCGGCGCAAGCGGATGCACGGTCGAGATCTGCGTCGCGAAGACCGCCGGATCGGTTGTTGGGAGGTCACAGATGCGGTTCTCGCAAACGTAGGCGGTCGCCCGTCCGTCTCGCGCTGTCTTGCCGTCGAGGAGCGGGACCACGCGCGCGTGCCGCTCGAGCTCCTCGCCCTCGGCGACGATCGTCAAGATCCGGTTGGGAAGGAACCTGGCGCGCAACTCGGCCAGAAACGGCGCTGCGTCGTCCCGACCAGCCGACACCACCAGCACGATCTCCTTCGGGGTGTCGAGCTGAAAGTCCACCGCCAGCAGCATCTCGGACACCCCGGCCGGGCTGTCGGCCAGCATCGCCCCGAACGCTTCGAACGCCCGTTCGGCGCGCACCCGATACCGGTCGTCAGTGGTCAGCTCGTGCAGACGCAGCAGGTTGTGCACCGCGACGGAGTTGCCGGACGGCTCCGCGGCGTCGTAGGTCGGCTTCTCCCGCGTCAGCAGCGACGCCTGGTCGGCCGCGGTCCGGAAGAACCCGCCACCCGTGGTGTCCTCATAGTCGCGTTCGAGCACCGCATCGAGCGCCCGCGCCTCCTCGAGCCAGCGGAGGTCGCCGTCGGCCTCGTAGAGATCGAGCAGCCCTGCGATCAGGAATGCGTAATCGTCGAGATAGCCCGTCTGCTGCGCGTCCCCGCTGAGTGCCGCGCGCAGGAGCCGGTCGTCCCGTCGCAGCGTTCGGAGCAAGTAGTCGGCGGCACGCGCCGCGCGCTCGGCATAGACCGGCGCGTCGAGGACGAGCGACGCCTGGGCCAGCGCCGAGATCATCAACCCGTTCCAGGCGGTCAGGATCTTGTCGTCGCGCAGTGGGGGCGGACGCGTGGCGCGGGCCGCATAGAGCGTCTCCCGCGCGGCGCCGACGGTCTGACGAAGTACCGCCACCTCCAGACCGAGCTCGGCGGCCACATCCGACCACGACCGCGGCGTGTGCAGAATCGTCCGCCCCTCGTAGTTGCCGTCGTCGGTCACCCCAAAATACAGACTCACCGCGCGCGCCTGCTCCCCGTCGAGCACCGCCGCGATCTCGTCGCGCGTCCAGGTAAAGAACAGCCCTTCCTCCCGCTCGCCGTCCGGGCCCGGGCTATCCGCATCGGTCGCCGAATAGAACGCGCCGTCCGGGGCGGTCATGTCGCGTTCGACATACCGCAGAATGCCCCGCGCGACCTCGGCGAAGTCCTCGCGCCCGGTCACCTGATAGGCCTCGAGATAGGCCGGCACGAGCAGCGCGTTGTCGTAGAGCATCTGCTCGAAGTGCGGCACGAGCCACTCCGGGTCGGTGGAGTAGCGGTGAAACCCACCCCCGACCTGATCGTGGATACCGCCGGCCGCCATCGCCTCGAGCGTGCGGGTCGCCATCGTCAGCGACTCGACGTCGCCGGTCCGCCGGTGGTACCGGAGCAACATGCGCACCGACAGGCTGCTCGGGAACTTCCGCTGCCCGTCGAGACCGCCGTGTGTCTCATCGAAGCCGGCGCGGTAGTAGGCGGCAGTCGCATGGAGCGACTGTGCGGTTGGCAGCCCCTCCCGCCCGTCACCGGGCGCCAGCAGATCCCGGATACGCGCGGCCACCTCGGCCGACACGGCGGCGATCCGGTCTGGCTGCTCGTCGTACGCCGCCTTGAGCCGTTGCGCAATCGTCAGAAAGCCGACCGCCGCGCCACGGTCGCCGTCACGCGCCGGCAGATAGGTCGCACCGCTGAACGGCTCGCCGTCCGGGGTCAGCCAGACCGTCATCGGCCACCCGCCACCCCCTTGGAGGAACAGCTGCACGGCGCTCATGTAGATGGCATCGAGGTCCGGCCGCACCTCCCGGTCCACCTTGATAACGACGTAGTTCTCGTTCAGGTATCGCGCGATTTCCTCGTCGTCGAACGACTCTTCCTCCATCACATGACACCAGTGACACGTGGAGTAGCCGATCGAGAGCAAGATCGGACGCCCCAGCGCGCGTGCCAGCTCGAACGCCTCGTCGCCCCACGGATGCCAGTTCAGCGGGTTGTGCGCATGCTGCCGCAGATAGGGACTGGATTCGAGGAACAGCCGATTGATGTATCGCGGCGACCCGTCGTCACGCAGATGCCGTGTGCGCGGCACGTAGTCGGTCGGGCGCCGCGCCCAGGCGGTGCTCAGAGACTCACGCAGGGGCACCTCGAAGGCGGTCGCACCTGGTGGCGTCTCGAAGGTCCACCCCGCCTGGGCCGCGGGCTGCGACACACAGCTCGAACACAGCCACACAGCCAGGAGCGCCGATGTTCTGGGTATCGTCACGGTTCTTGACCCCCGCAGGTGAGATCAAATTATACGACGCGGGACGTCCCCCCCACCCTCGCCTCTCGTGAACACCCCACGCGCTCAGGTCGCCCATGATCGTGCGCTATGATCGAGCATCTTCGTGGAGACGCGGACGTCTCCACCCATTCAGCGTCGTAGATGAACATCACCCGCCTCGAACTCGACGGCCTGCTGCTCATCGAGCTCGACGTCCACGGAGACGAGCGTGGGTTCTTCATCGAGCGGTTCAATCTCGAGCAGTTCCGGACGGCGGGGCTCCCGACCCACTTCGTCCAGGACAACCACTCGCGGTCGCGGCCTGGTGTCGTGCGCGGACTGCACTATCAACACACACCGGCCCAGGGCAAGCTGGTCGGCGTCACGCGGGGCCGGATCTTCGACGTCGTGCTGGACATTCGATCGGACTCGCCGACCTGCGGGCAGACCCAGTCAGGCGAGCTGTCCGACATGAGCGGCCGGTTGCTGTGGGTACCGGCGGGGTTCGCACATGGCTTCTGCGTGCTCGGGGACACCCCGGCCGATCTGCTCTACAAGGTGGATGCGCCATACAACCACGACGGCGAAGGCGGAATCTTGTGGAGTGATCCTGAGCTCGCGATCGCGTGGCCCGTGCAGGACCCGATCGTGTCGGCGCGCGACCAGACGATGCCGACGTTCGCAGAGCATCGGCGCGCACGATCGGGCTAGCAGTCCGTGGTGAAAGTCGAGCGTCGCACCAAGACCGGTGATGCGCTCGCCTGGCAAGGCGAGAAGAGGAAGAATACCGGCAGTATTCGACCCCGCTGAACGAAAAGCTCAGCGCAGCCCTCTGCGAGATGCAGCGCCGGTCGACTGCAGCTGGGCTTTCACTACGGGCTGCTAGTCGTAGTAGGCCGGCGACTTGTCGAGCAGGGCGTTCGCCGCGGCATCGTGCTCGATCCAGAGTGTGGCGCCAGACTCCATCAGGAAGGCCTCGACCGCATCCATCGACGCCAGGGTCTCGGCCTCGTCAAAATTGAACGTCGGCACACGCCTCAGGGTCCGATTCTCTGGAAAGTGATAGAGGTCCCCACTCAGCACCACCCCACCGGTTTCAGCCAGATCCACGTACAGCACCTGATGGCCGGGCGTGTGCCCCGGCGCCGACTTGATGACCACGGTGCCGTCACCGAAGACGTCATGGTCTCCGTCGAGCAGCACCGTCTCGCTGTTCTCGAGCTCCCCGTAGAGGGCGACGTCGAAGAACCCTCCCGCGCCACCGAAGGCCGCCTCGTGCTCGGGACGCTGGATCAACCAGGTCGACGCGGTGAAATCGTTAGCGTTGCCGGCATGGTCGTAGTGGAGGTGTGACAAGGCGAGATAGGTAATGTCGGACGGTTGATACCCCAATGCCTCGAGCTGCGCCCGGAGCGTCGCGGTGACCGTGGTCACGGTCCCATTCTCCTGCGTATGCGGTGACCCCTCGGCCAGGCCGTCGGAGAGCCCAGCGTCCCACAACAGGGTCCCGTCCGGGTGTTCGATCAAGTAGCAGGGCACCGACAGCTCGAGCGTCGACACTTCGTCCATCGTCAGCGAGAACCGCGCCGGGTCAGCGATGCGGAGGGTCCCGCAATCGAAGACATAGAGCCGTAACGATGCCGGCGTCTCCTCTACCGCGCCGGCGGCGGGGCGCGGATCGTCCGGCGGCTGTCCACCGGAACAGGCCATCAGACCGGTCAACAGCGGCACCACGAGTGACATCCGATTCAGTCTCGACATTGGTGAGGCCTCCTGTCTCCTATGAAGCCGCTTTCAAGAGCTCCTTCGCCATCGCCCCGTGCCGCGGCATCTCCAGCAGCTCGTACATCTCGATCGCTTCGTCGAGCAGCGTCCGTGCTCGGCCGGAGTCGCCGGAGTCCTTGCGGGCGAGCAGCATCCGAGCATACCAGCGGCGGACCTCAGGCTGCGCGATCCGGTGGGGCAACTCGTGCGCCTGTCGCAGCGCCGTGCGGTAGTGCTCCTCGGCCTCGCCCCATTGGCCACCGGCCGCCGCCGCGGTTCCGGCACCGGTCTGCAGCAGCTCCATCGACTGAAACTCGGTGACGGTGCCGGTGTCGAGCGCCTCGAGAACCAGCGGGTAGAGCGACGCCGCCTGGTCGGCCTGACCGAGCAGCACCCGGGCCTCGACCGTCCTGAGCAGGAGCCCCCAGGCGCCGTTCGAGTTCCGACTACCTGCCTGTGGCAGGAACGCGGCACTCTCGTCCAGCGCCGCTTCGATGTCAGCGGCGCCAGTGTAGACCTTCACCATGACCGCATTTGACCAAATGCTGAAAGCGGTCGTCGGATGCCGCATCTGTTGCTCGAACTCGAGCGACCGCGCGATATGCGCCTGTGCGTCGTCCCACTCCCCACACCAGAACGCGACGAGACCGAGCCATGAAGCGCCGGCGAGCTTCCACGGAAAGTCGTTGCGCACGCTGAAATCGATGAACCACCTGGCGAACCGCTCGAAGGCCTCGAGATCGCCGTGCCGGGTCAGCGCGCTCGCCGCCCGGGCCATTCTGATGATGGCCACGGCCCCGGACCCACCGATCCGCTCGGCCGTCTCCTCTGCCTGTCGGGCCTCCTCGACCAGCTCGGTGTCTCCGACGCACCAGCGTGCCATGTCTCGCCAACCGACCACCTGCACCCACTGCCAGAGATCATCGGAGTCGCGCAGTAGCGCCGCCGACCGCTCGGCCACCATCGCCCACTCGCGCCCGGCCATCGAGGTCTAGCCGATGAGGGCATTGAAGTTGAGCAGCTGTCCGAGCAGCCGCGTGTCATCGAGCGACTCCGCCTCGGCGATTGCCGTGGCGATCAGCCGGTGCGCCTCGCCCACGTCGCCCCCCGCACCCAGCGCGAACGCTTCGGCCCCGAGCAACCGACAGCGCGGGGCGCCGGGCCGCTCGCCGACCATCGCTCGGCCGCGACGCGCCACCGAGATCGGCACGCCACACACCAGGCTCCTGCTTGCTGAACAGCACGCCTTCTTCGACCAGGTGATGGAACACCTCCTCGACGAAGAAGGGGTTCCCCTCTGTTCCGGCGAAGATGCTCTCGATCAGCGCCGGTGGCGGCGAGGGCCCTCCGAGGGCCTCGAGCATCTCGCGCACACCCGCCTCGGGCAGCCGTCGTATCGTGATCCGCTTCGCCAGCCGCTGGCGTATGAGGGTCTCCAGCACCTGCGCGAACGGACGCTGCAAGTCGAGCTCCACGTCACGGTAGGTGCCGAGCATCAGCAGCGGCATCTGCTCCACGTGCGGCGCCAGATGCTGCAGCAGCAACAACGTTGACTCGTCGGCCCACTGCAGGTCGTCAAGCAGGACGACGAGAGCGCGCGTATGCGCCGCGCGCCCGAAGAAATCGGTGACGCTCTTGAAAAGAAACCGGCGCTGCTGCTCGGGTGGCATCTCGAGCGACTGCGGAACATCAGGAAACCGGCTCCGCAGGCCCGGGAGCAGACGCGCGACCTCGGGCGCCGCGTCGCCGAGTACGTCCCGTACCTCGGCCGCCGGCAGCCGCTCGGCGCACTGCTCCATGAGCTCGACGAATGGGATGAACGGCTCGGCTCCCTCTATCTCGTAGCAGCGCCCGGTGAGCGGGAGACATCGGTGACGCGACCCCACGTCGAGGATCTGTTCGGCCAGCCGGGTCTTACCGACACCCGGCTCTCCCCCGAGCAGTATCATGCTGCCACGTGACGACGACGCCCTTCTGGATCCCGTTCACGACGTGTGGGTACAGATCGGCCGCGTCCTTGGCCTCGCCGAGCACCGCGAGGCTCTCGACGACGTTCACCAGCTGTTCCCACCGACCCCAGAGGTTCTCCGCGCCCATCTGTATCAGGTGGGACTTGTCTCGCTGCAACTTGCGGAGCACATCCTCACCCGCGTACGCTCGCGCCAGGAGTGCGGTCGACGGAAACCTGCCATCCATCCAGCTCTGCCCGGGAGCGAGTAGCACGGCCGTCTCAAAGTCCGACCGTGCCGCGGCCCAGTCTCCTGAGTAGAATCGTGCCAGACCACGTGTCACGTGCGAGAAGCTCACCCACGCGTTGCCGGTCTGGTCGGCATACTCGACGTCAGCCTGCGCGCTCGCCGCGAGGGTGGCCAGACCCTCGGCGGTCAAGAAGCGGGAACAGGCGCGCACCAGACGGGCACAATACTGTGCGTTGACGTTCCCGACGCGGGCCGAGAGCGCCTCGAGCTCCGTCGTGAGCTCGAGCGCTTCCCCGAGTCGTCCGCGCAACACGAACGCGATCCCCATGAGCCAGGTGGCCTCACACACGTGATGCAGCTCGCCGCGGTCCTGTCGAAACGCGGCGGCACGCCGTCCTACGTCGACCACCTGGGGCAGCTCTGTGTAGAAGTAGTGCACCGTCTCTCGCGCCTGGAGCACCTCGGCGGTCAACTCCGGATTCTCCAGTTTCTCCGCGAACGCCTCCGCCTGTTTCAGAAGATCGTGCGAGACGGGATAGTCGTCGCCGGAGCCTGCGGACCACGTGGCCTCCATCGCGAGGAGGCGGCACCGGGTGGCCTCGTGGCGGTCACCCAGCAAGTCGATACCGCGCTGGGCGAGCGCTCGTCCGTCCGGCATCTGACCGAGCCAGGCCAGTGCCCAGGCCGTATCGAACACTGTGCGAGCGATCCCGTCGCCGTCGCCCAGACCTTCGTAGTCGGCCAGCGCCGCCCGCCACTCCTTCAGAGCCTCATCACCCTGGCCGAGACTGCGTAGCGCCTGCCCCTTCTTGTAGCGGAGGTCGGCAACGTGACGTGGGTCGTCCTCGTCCTCGAACGACAGCGCCTGATCGAAGTGCCGCAGCGCCTCGTCGAACGCCCCGGATGCCTGGGCCTCGTCGCCCTCCAGCGCCAGGAACCGTGTCGTCTTCATCGGGTCGGCCGCCGGGCCAGCCTGGAAAAGGTGATGCGCGAGGTCGGATGCGTGCTGCTCCGCGTTTGCCCCGGCGGCACGCTCGATCGCATTGGCCACCTTCAGATGCAGCCGTTGTCGGCGTGGCAGCGACAGCCCGGCGGCGAGCGTCTGCCGGATGAGCGCGTGCGAGAATTCCCACCGAGGCACCCGCTCCTGCATCGGCACGATCAGGTAGGCGGCGTCCGCTTCCTCGAGCGCCGTCAGCAGCGCATCGCCAGTCACGCCTCCGATCGCCTCGAGCAGCTCGAGACTGAACCCACGCCCGACCACGGCGCCGAACGTCAGCACCTGTCTGCTGTCTGCGCTGACGCGCTCGAGCCGCCGGCCGACAACCAGCCGGACGCCTTCCGGCACATCCAACTCCGCAAGATCGATCTCCGAACGCCAGGTCCCGTCATCACGATGCAGCGCCCTCTCTTCCTCGAGATGCTGATACACCTCCTCCACGAAGAACGGGTTCCCCTCGGTCTCCCTGTAGATGACGGAGACCAGCGCCGCCCATCGCCGCCAGCATCGACGCGACGCCCTCCTGCGGCAAACGCTGCGGGTTGAGCCGGTGCGCCAACCGCTTGCGATTCAAGGTCTCCAATGTCGCGGCGAACGGGCGGGTGACGTCGCGCTCGACATCCCGGTAGGTACCGAGCGCCAGCAGAGGCTGCCGACTCAGCGTCGGTGCCAGATACTGCAACAGCAGAAGCGTCGCGTTGTCGGCCCACTGGAGGTCGTCGAGCAGCAGGACGGTGGAGCTGGCCCGGCTGACACGCTCGAGAAATTCCGCGACGTTCCTGAAGAGGTAGTGCCGTTGCTGCTCCAGCGGCAATTCGAGCGGGGGCGGCATGTCGGGAAACAGCCGGCGGAGCTCCGGGACCAGCCGGGCCACTTCCGGCGCCGCGTCGCCGAGCGTCTCGCGCAGGACCGTCGCTGACACCACACCTATGTATTGCTCGATGATCTCGACAAACGGGATAAACGGCGGCGTGCCCTCGATCTCGTAGCAACGTCCCGTCAGCGTCAGGCAACGACGCTCTCGGGCCAGCTCGAGTAACTGCTCGACCAAGCGTGTCTTGCCCACACCTGGCTCACCGCCGATCAGCACCAGCCCGCCGCGACCCCGCACCGCTCGGTCGAGCCACCGACGAAGGTCGTCGAGTTCGCCGTCCCGGCCGACGAACGGCGTGCGCCGCGCACCCACCGGCGGCTCGGTGTTGTCAGCAGGCTCGGACAGCGACTCGGTCCACGCCGAGGTGGCATCTCGCAGACGGCGAATCTCGACCGACACCTCGTCGAACGACTGATACCGGTCGCCGGGCGTCTTGGCGAGCAGCTTGTCGAAGATCGCGTAGTCGACCTGACTGCGGCTGCCGTCGGGGGGTGTCGGCGCATCACGCAGGATCGCCGCGATGGTGTCGCTGACGCTGCCGCGCTTGAAAGGGTGCTCGCCGGTCAACAGCTCGAACAGCACTACCCCGAATGAGAAGATGTCGGAGCGGGTGTCGGCCGATTCGCCCCGAATCTGCTCGGGCGCCATGTAGGCGGGTGTACCCAGCAGTGTCCCGGTCCGCGTGAGACCGTCCGCTGTCGAGTCCTCACCGTCGCGCACGCCTGGGTCACGGATCCGCTTGGCGAGCCCGAAGTCCATCACCTTTACATGGCCCTGCTCGCTCAGCATCAGATTGGCCGGCTTGAGGTCGCGGTGCAGGATGCGGTGGCGGGGGGACTGGGTGGTCATGGGCTTCAGGCTTCAGGGTTTGGGCTTTGGGCTTGGGCTTTGGGCGCTCAATGAGAACATGCTCCCTTCCGATGATCTCCTGTCTCCTCACTCCTATCGAGCGCTCTTCAAGAGCTCCTTCGCCGTGTCGAGATGCGGTGTATTCCAATTCTAGAGGCAGCGAGAACGGAGATCATAGATCATCGGAAGCAACCGGAGCGCGCGGCTCAGTGGCCTTCTAGAATGAGGGCGCACAGGCTCGTGCCGATCCTATGGACGACTTCCTCACACGCGTCACGATCTGGCTGGCCCTGGGGCTATTTGCCGCGGCGCAGGTCACGCGTCGGCGGTCAACAACCCCGACCAACGGTGTCGGTCTGGGGCTGATGATCGTGGGATGGGGGCTCTACCTCGGTCACGTTGCGCTGGCGTTCAACACCCACTACGGCTGGAGCCATGCGGCGGCCTACGCCGAGACGGCGGCCCAGACCGAGGCACTCACCGGCTGGGCGTGGGGCGGCGGTCTGTATGTGAACTATCTCTTCGGTGCCGTCTGGGGCGTCGAGCTGTGCTGGTGGCGTTGGGCGCCGTCGAGCTATGCGCACCGCGCACACGCCATGGAGGTAGGGATGCGCGCGTTCTTCCTGTTCATGATCGCGAACGGCGCCGTCGTGTTCGTCGACGGCCCGCAGCGATGGCTCGGCGTGGTGATCGTCGGCGCGCTGCTGGTCGCGTGGCGACCCCGACCAGGCTAGTGCCCTGTAAACCGTGCGCAACATGTGTCACGGGCGGGCAAGGCTTCCGCCTTGCCCCGCAGGCCTTCACGCCCGCGCGACCAGACGCTCGTAGACGTCGAGCGCGCGGGTCGTCATCTCGTCGGTGGTGTAGTGCTCTTTGACGCCGACAACGGCGCGCTGACCGAGCTCGGCCAGATGCGCGCGATCACCCGCGAGCCGCTGCAGCGTTTCGTCGAGATCGGCGGAGTCCGGCTCCACGAGCACCCCACCACCGGTACGTTCGAGCATCTCGGTATACGTGCCACGACGCGGCGCCACGACCGGCACCCCGCACGCCATCGCCTCGAGCAGCGCCATTCCTTTCGGATCGTCATACACCGCCGGCACCACGAACAGGTCGAGGGCCTGCAGAAACGCCACCTTGTGGTCCAGATCCAGCTCACCTCGGTAGTGAATCTCACCGGCCAGACCCCAGCTCTTGACCTGCCGCTCGATCGACCGCCAGTAGGTCGTGTGCTCCGGCCCCAGATAGCCCGCTATTTCGACACGGCACCCCTCGAGCGCACCGCGCTCGCGCAGACTCCGATATGTGTCACAGAGCAGGTGCAATCCCTTCTCCGGGGCGACCCGGCCGAGATAACCGAACGTGAAGGGAGCGTCATCCCGTACCGGCGCCGGCGCAAACCGGTCGAGGTTCACACCCAGCGGCACGACGCGCATCTTGGCGCCCGGTATCCCAAGATGGCGGCTCATGTAGCCGGCGTAGTAGTCGCTGACCGCCACGAAGGCATCGACGTCTGGCAGGTGTGACTGAACCAGCGTCTTCGCCTGGGACCGATACGGCTCGAGCAACCCGTCCATGAACACGTTCTCGCCCTGCAGGGTACAAACAATCGGACACCCCAGCGCCTCTTTGAGCGGACCGGCAATGGCGATCAGCATCGAGTTCGAAATGTCGAGCACGTCTGGACACGGCTGGTCACGTAGCCAGTGCACCAGCTTGTCGAGCTCCTTCCGCTGATACCCATGCGTACCTTCGAGCATCGATACCGTCAGCGCCCCAAGCTGCTCCGGTTGTGTGTGGACGAGACCCGACACGGCCCGCATGAGCCACGGCGACTCCCAGAGCCGGTCGAGCAGCCAGGGCGTCTTGCGAAACAGCGAGACGTATTGCTCCAGATACACACTGATGCCGCTGAAGAACAGGCGGTGCTGGCTGACGTTCTCCTCGTCGGTACGGGTCGGCGTATAGAGCGGCAGGAGCGTCACAGCGTGACCACGCCCGGTCAGCGCCGCCGCCAGGGCGTTGTCGCGGATGCAGCTGCCGCAGTACATCCCGCCCGCGCCCGCCGTGATGTAGGTGATCTTCAAGAGTGGCTCGTCTCTCGTCCCGACCTGGACAACGTCGTCTAGCGAGGATGAATTATAGCGCCGGACAGGCACCACCGGCCGGACGACGGCCGCTACTCGGCGCGCAGCGTGGCCACGGGCTGGAGCCGGACGGCGCGGCGGGCCGGCACATAGGCAGCCAGCAGGGCCACTGCAGCCAGCAGCACTGAGACCCCCACGAAGGTGAGGGGGTCGGTGGGCGAGACCCCGTGGAGCAGTCCGGTCAGAAAGCGTGTCAGCATCCACGACACCCCGAGGCCGACGGCGAGTCCCCAGGCCGTCCACCGCACACTGGGACCGATGACGGTCGCCAGAATCCGACGAGGCTGGGCTCCGAGGGTCAGGCGGATCCCGAGCTCCCGCGTGCGCTGTCGGGCCAAGACGGCGACCACGCCGTAGAGACCGATGGCCGCCAGCACCAGGGCCAGCAACCCGAACACACCGAGCAGTACGCCGGCGACACGTGAGGGAATCAAGGAGAGGCTCGTCAGATCCGCCAGCGGGGCCGCCGCGAGCGCCGGCAGATCCGGGTCGATCGCGCCCACCGCCTCCAGCACCGCGCCGCGGACCCCGAGTGGGTCGCCCGTGGCGGCAATCAGCAGGGTGGCCCGCGACGAGTAGTGCCGGACGAGCGACCGAAAGAGAAACGCGCGTGGGGCTTCACCCACGGTGACGTACTTGCTGTCTCGCACGAGGCCGACGACCTCCGCGTAGGGCGCATCGGGCAGTGTCGGCGCCCAGCGTCGCACCCGCTTGCCGATCGGGCTCTCTCCGGGCCAGTACCGGCGGGCCAGCGTCTCGTTCACGATGACCACCGCCGGAGCGTCCGGGCCATCGCGGTCGGTGAAATCGCGGCCGGCGAGCAGCGGTATCCCAAGCGTATCGAAATAGCCCGGCGCCACGGCGTTGCTGTTGACTGACGGGACGGCGGGCCCGCCGGGCGGCGGCGGCGATTGCCCCTCAGCCAGCAGCGGCCAGGAGGTGTTCGACAGCGTGAGCGGTACGGTGCGCACGACACTGGCCACCCGGACGCCAGGCAACGTCCGCGTCTGCGCCCTCAGTTACTGGAACAGACGACGGCCGGCGTCCGGTCCGTGCCCTGCGGTCTCCAGGTCCAGGGTCACCGCCAGGACCCGGTCCTGGTCGAACCCGAGATCTACGGTCTGCGCGTTCTGCAGGCTCCGCAGAAACAGACCGGCGGTGATCAGCAGCACCAATGACAGCGCCACCTGCGCCACCACGAGTCCGGAGCGTAACCGTGACCGGCGCACCGATGACCCACCCGGCTGGGTCTTGAGCGCCGAGACCACATCGACGCCGGTTGCCTGCAGTGCCGGCGCCAACCCAAAGACCACAGTGGCGAGCAGGGCGGCCACGACGGCAAAGACCAGCACACGCAGATCGAGAGCCACGTTGAGCACCACCGGCACCGGTGTCGGCAGCTCGACCCGCTGAAGCAAACCGGGCGGCCCATCCCGTCGCCAGCACCCCGCCAGTGGCGCCGGCCGCGGCCAGCAGCAGCCCCTCAGTGAGCAACTGCCGCACGACCCGTCCCCGCCCGGCGCCCAGCGCCCGGCGCACGCCGATCTCACGCCGGCGCTCGCTCGCGCGCGCCAGCGAGAGCGTCGCGAGATTCAGACAGGTGATGACGAGCACGAGCCCGGCCACGAGCATGAGGAACCCGGCGAAGCCGGTCACCGGCAGCAGCATCTCCGGGTGTAGCTGTCGCGCCCGATGCACGGTGACCGCATTGCTCTCGGTCCCGGCCGGCACCGCCTCCCGCATGCGTGTGTGAATCGCCGACAGGTCGGTCTGAGCGGCGGCGTGGGTTACCTCGGCGCCGAGCCGGCCGATCCAGATGCAAGGACAGGCT
>Ga0310122_10001565_pt1 | contig 14572 bp, 13 predicted proteins | sample CB6_Bottom_1051__FD_203503 | JGI IMG/M metagenome (GOLD analysis project Ga0310122, IMG submission 203503) | Marine microbial communities from Western Arctic Ocean, Canada - CB6_Bottom_1051 | ecosystem: Environmental > Aquatic > Marine > Oceanic | place: Canada: Western Arctic Ocean | collected...
GTTCATCCGGGGAGATGGAAACGGAGATGGGTCCGTCAACATCGCCGACGGGATCTTCGTCCTGCTGTGGCTCTTCCGTGATGGGCCTGCATCCCCCTGCGTCGACGCCAGCGACATCAACGACGATGGTCACGTCAATCTTGGTGATCCGGTCTACCTGTTCGTCTCCCTTTTCGACAGCAGCACAGTCCCTGCTGGCCCTTTCCCGGACTGCGGAGTAGACCCCACCGTCGATGAACTCGAGTGCGATAGTTCGGGAGCGTGTCAATGACCGACCTCGACGAGATGCTGCCCTGAGAGGCAACGGTGAGTTTCAAGGCGATTGAATCAGGCTCCGCTGAAACTAACCCGATCGATCTCCGAAGATCAGCAACGTGCACAGGAAAATTTGCAGCGGCAGAGGGATCTCACTGGAGATCTCGATGTTCTTCTTGCGCGGGTTCATCCAGTGGGCGGGTTCGATGAGGCCCTGCTGCTGTCCATCGAAAAACACGCCGAAGCGCCGCGGATTCATGATGGAGAGTGGTTTCATCTGCACGGTTCTTCCGGAGAACTCCATCTCGATGGTCCTGCGAAACCAACTCACCTGTTTTGCACGGGCCATCACTTCCCCGTGTTGCTCGAGGCTGAAACTTCTCTTGAATCTGCCATCACGACGGATGTGGTAGATGTCTCCATCCATCTCGACCTCGCAATGGTCGCGGAAGTTGGCTAGATCCAGGTCCGCCACCTGTTCTCCATCTCTCGTGACGAGATAGTGATAGGAGAACATGTTACGAGGTGTCGCCACCAGAGCCGTTGACATCTCTAGTCCCTGCGAAACTCACGCCGGTGGTCCACCCTTTTCTGGGCTTCGGCGTAGCGGCGCTTCTCGTCGTCAGTGCTGGCGACCAGTTCGGGAACCTCGGCTGGTTTCTTGCGGTCGTCGAGGCCGACGAAGGTCAGGTAGGCACTCGATGTGTGGGTGATGTCGCCGGTGCGCGGGTCTTCGCCCTCGACGCGCACTCCGATCTCCATCGAGGTGCGACCGGCATAGTTGACCATCGCCTTGAGGATCATGAAATGACCCCCCGGGATCGGTGCCAGGAACTCGACGTTGTCCATCGCTGCGGTCACCACCGGCCGCCGGCAGTGACGCATCGCCACCATCGCAGAGGCCAGATCCATCAGGTGCAACACCTTGCCACCGAGCACGTTGCCGTGGCTGTTGGTATCGTTGGGTAGCACCAGTTCGCGCATCTCGACGGCACTCTCGACCGGTGTCTTCTTCTGTCGATCACTCATTGCTTTCCCCCCGCTAGCCAGATTCGTCGTCAGGCCTTGTGGCGATGTAGCGCCAGACGCTCGACGTACTGTTTGGGTTCCCAGGTGTTGGTGACCTGGCTCGCCGTCAGCCCCATCTTACGCGCGATTCCGACACCATGCTCGATATCGTCGAGGCCGGCTATCGAATGGGCATCCGGGTGGATGCCGATGTCGATCCCCAACTCCTGCACCCGCCCCCCCCAGCGCCAGTCGATATCGAGCCGACGCGGATTGGCGTTCAACTCGACGATCACCTGCTCCTCGGCGGCCACCTCGAGCAAGTGTGCCATGTCCATCTCGTACCCATCTCGCTTCAGCAGTAGCCGCCCCGTTGGATGGCCCCACACCGTCGTGTACGGGTTGCGCAGCGCCTTCTCGATGCGGTCGGTCTGCTGCTGCTTGGCCAGCGAGAAGTTGGAGTGGACGCTGGCGACGACGTAATCGAGTTCGGCCAGCACGTCATCGGGATAGTCGAGCGAACCGTCGCTGAGGATGTCGCTCTCGATGCCATGCAGGATGATCAGATCGGGAAACTGCTGGCGCAGTTGATCGATCTCGACGCGCTGCTGGTGCAACTGATCGATGGAGAGCCCGCTGGCGTAGGCCGCAGCGCGCGAGTGATCGGCGGTGCCGAAGTACTTCCAGCCGCGATCGGCGGCGGACTGGACCATCTCGAGCAACGACGCCCTGCCATCGGACCAGTCCGAATGGCAATGAAGAGTGCCCTGGATCTGCTCGAACTCGATCAGATCGGGCCACGGATCGCCGGCCTCGAACAACTGCTCGGCTCGTTCCACCTCGCCCAGATCCTCGCGCAGCTCGGGCGGGATCCAGGCCAGCCCCAGATGCTCGAAGATCGACTCCTCGTCGGCCGTCTCGAGCGCGTTGTCGGCCGCATCCCAGAGACCGTACTCGTTGAGTTTCCAGCCCATCTCGCGGGCACGCTGGCGCAGGCGGGTGTTGTGCTCGCGACTGCCGGTGAAATGGTGCAGCGCGGGGGCGAATTGCTCCGGGGTGACGACGCGCAGATCGACGCCAACCCCCTCCTCCGACAATATCCTGGTCTTGGTATCGCCCTTCGACTCCACCTCCTGGATGCCGTCGGTGGCCAGAAACGCCTCGCGCGCGGCGGTCGGATCATCGGTGGCGGCGAGGATATCGATGTCGCCGATGGTCTCGCGGCAGCGGCGCAGACTGCCGGCGAGTTGTGCCTGATCGATGCCGTGGGCACCTTGCACCGATTCGATGAAGCGGCTCGCAACAACGCGCATCTGCGCGGCCAGGTTCCTGCCGGCGAAGCGCCGCAGATTCTTGATGCCCTTGATGATGGTCTGCTCGGTGCGCTCGCCGAAGCCGGCCAGTTCGCGGATCTGCTGCTCGTTGCAGGCACTTTCGAGCTCCGCGATGGTCACGATGTCGAGATTCTCGTAGATGGCTCGAACCTTCTTGGGTCCTAGCCCCGGGATGCGCAGTAACTCCAGCAGCGATTCGGGAACCAGTTCGCGAATCTCCGCCTCCACCTCGCTCTCGCCGTCGACCACCAGTTCCTCGATGAGGGCCGCCAGCCCCTTACCGATGCCGCGAATCGAGGTGACCTCGCCGGCCTTGACCAGCGATTCCAGATCGCCCTGCCACGATTCGAGAGCACGGGCCCCGTTCGCGTAAGCACGGACCACGAACGGGCCCGCACCGGAGATCTCGAGAATTTCACCGCATTCGATGAGGATGCGCGCCACTTCATCCTTGTTCACAGCGTTCCCCTTCGAGAACCAAGGATTCCAGCACATCGAGGATGCACGCTGCGATATCAATTCCGGTCGCCTCTTCGATGCCGGCTAGCCCCGGCGAACCGTTCACCTCCAGCACCAGCGGCCCGTCGGCACCGTGCAGGATGTCGACGCCACAACAGCGCAATCCCAGCACCTGTGCGGCGCGGCAAGCGAGTTGCTCTACATCGGCGCCGGGTTCGACCGCGCTGGCGACGCCACCGCGATGCAGGTTGGAACGGAAATCTCCCGGCGGTGCCGTACGTTGCATCGCCGCCACCACCTCGCCGTCGATCACCATCACCCGGATGTCCTGGCCACCGCATTCGATGTAGCGCTGCAGGACGAACTCGCGCGACTGGAACAGCACGCTCTCCATCATCGAGACGGCGCCAGCACGACTTTCGGCAAGCACTGCACCGCGCCCCTGTGAACCATGCAGTGGCTTCAACACCAAAGGCGCGCCACCGAGACGATCGACCGCAGCGCCGAGTTGATCGAGATCGCGCACCAGTTCCGTCTCGGGAACCGGTACCCCGGCGTGCGCGAGTCGCTGTAGTGATTCCATCTTGTCTCGTGCTACCAGCAGGGCATCGATCGAATCGATCAGCTTGACCCCGTCTTGTTCGAGAGCGCGCCCGGTCGCCACCGCCAGACCCGGAAGCATCGAACCGAGCCGGATGATGGCCCCATCGAGCGCCGGCAGCGCTTCACCATCGAGGAGCAGCCTCGGTGAGGTGGTGCGGATCGCCAGACGCAGTAACTCCAGCATAAGGCACTGGTGCCCGCGACGGGCCACTTCCGCAGCCAGACGCTGGCTCGAATCGAGGGTTGAATCGGCGGTGACGATTCCGATGCGCATCGGCAGAGGCCTCCTGATCCCGCTGGAGATGGAATCCTGAGCGGCGCACCGAAGCAAGGGATCGACAGCAGTTTCTGCAAAGGAGGCGAAACGACTAGGGAAGAGCACCCTCGAGGATCGAATCGTACTCAGTGAGGGCCTCGCGGCGCTCACCGGTCTCGCCGTTGTAGATGTAGAACGCCTTCACCAGACAGCCATAGAGGTGCAGGGTGATCGCCATATCTTCACGCGAGCAGTTGTCCATGCGGTGCAGATCCACCGCCGGCGGATAGACGGTTCCGACCGATCCGGCGGTTCCGATGAAGGTCTCGACCGGCACCAGACAGTGATGCCCATCGACCTCGTCGGGAGCGTAGTTGGTGAAGCGCATCCGACCGCGCAGTACCCCGAGCACACCCCACGATGGATGATCGTGGATGGGGGTTCCCTGGCCAGGCTTCCACACCAATGCCATCACCGAGAAGCGATCCTCGACATCGGCATGGAGGAGATGGCGGGCGTAATGATCGGTGCCCTGCTCGAACTGGTCGAGGAACTCATCGGTGACCCCGGCGGCAAAGCGCTCGGTGATGGCCACCAGCCCCGAGAGCTGCTGGCGTTCCCGACTCTCGATTTCGAGATGCTGCTCGATCTCGCGGATGAAATCATAGAGATCGGAGATCGGTTCCATCCTGGCCTCCCCTGCTTGCCTCGCCATATTCACCGTCGATTCCTGTACCCATAAAGACCGGGTCGCCGATTCCAGGACCAAAATCGTCGACGAGTTCCAACGGCCCCGATGTTACCGTTTCCGGCCGGGTGCGGCAACGCACCCCGAAGCGTCGATTCAAAAGATCATCGAGGAGCGTGGATTTCGGGCGGTTCCTGCCCCACTGTAGTCACTTGGCCTTATCCTGTCGGGAAGTCGAGATCACCCGGCCAGAAACGAGGGGTTTCGTGTCCTTCAAAGTCGAGATTCCGGTCCGTTTCGCCGATGTGGATGCGGCCGGAATTGTCTACTACCCGCGGCTGCTCCACATCTGTCACCAGGCGTTCGAGGAACTGTACCAGCAACGGGGTCCGGTACCCTATCACCAGTGGTGCCAGCAATCGCGACTCGGCTTTCCGACGCGGCGTCTCGAGGCCGATTTCCACGCTCCCGTCCAGCATGCCGGTCCCGTCACCGTCGAGGTGACCACGTCCAATCTGGGCAACTCCTCGGTGTGCTTTCAATTCGTCGGCAGCCAACGATCACTCGAAGATGGTAACGAGAGAACCTGTTTCAGCGCCCACGTCTGGAAGGTGTGCTGCCTCATCGACGGTTTCGAACCGACTCCGATCCCACCAGATGTGCGTGAGGTGCTGCAGTCGATCGAGGAGCCACAGTGATGGAGAGGTCCCAGTGACCGATCTGCGCGTCATCGAGATCTATCCATCGATCCAGGGCGAGAGCACCCGCGCCGGATTGCCCTGCACCTTCGTACGGCTGGCGGGTTGCCCGCTTCGTTGTCGCTGGTGCGATACCGTCTACTCCTTCACCGGCGGCGAATCGATGAGCATCGATGCCATCATCGAACAGGTCGCCGAGGCCGGAATCGGACTCATCGAGGTGACCGGAGGCGAACCGCTCGCTCAGCCAGGAACTCCGCAATTACTCACCAGTTTGTGTGATCGCTTCGATGAAGTACTGCTGGAGACCTCCGGATCTTTTCCGGTCGCCGATCTCGACCCCCGGGTCGCGGTCATCCTCGATCTGAAAGCTCCCGGAAGTGGTGAAGAGGATCGCAACCTGTGGGACAATCTGCCCCACCTCAAGAGCGGCGACGAGTTGAAGATCGTCATCGCTGACCGCACCGACTACGAGTGGGCGCGCGATGTCTACCAGCAACACCGGCCGACGGTGCCGACCCTGTTCTCGCCGGTATTTGGTGAACTGGAGCCTGCACAACTATCGCAGTGGATCATCGAGGATCGGTTGCCGGTGCGATTGCATCTTCAGCAACACAAGTACATCTGGGAACCAGAGGCAAGAAGGAGATGAGCGAGAAGATGAACCAGGTTGTCGAACTGAGTCACAAATTTTCGTTCGATTCGGCCCACAGCCTTCCCAATGTGCCCGAGGATCACAAGTGCCGGCGACTACACGGCCACACCTTCCACGTCGAGGTGCTGGTGCAGGGCACCGTTGGCGAAACCAGCGGCTGGGTGATGGACTACGGCCAGTTGAAGGAAGTGGTGCGGCCTGTCATCGCGCTACTCGATCATCGCCACCTCAACGAGATCGACGGACTCGAAAACCCCACCTCCGAACACATCGCCATGTGGATCTGGAAGCGCATCGCGGACGGACTTCCCGGGCTCAGTTGCGTCTCGATCCACGAGACCTGCAACACCGGCTGCCACTACCGCGGCCCCTCCAGTACGAACGGGGAATGACAGATGTGTGGAATCTTCGGAATCACCTCCTCGGAAGACATCTCGGCGACGCTGATCAGGTCGCTAGAACGACTGGAGTACCGCGGCTACGACTCCTGTGGTCTCGCCGTCATCGATGAAAAGGGCAAACTGACGACGCGCAAGGGTGCCGGACATGTGCGCCGGGTCGCCGCCCAGGAACGATTCTCGGAGATGACCGGACGTATCGGACTCGGCCATGTACGCTGGGCGACCCACGGCAAGGTCAGTCGGCTCAATGCCCACCCGCTCACCGATGCCTCCGGCGAGATCGCCATAGTTCACAACGGCATCCTCGAGGAGTATCAGAATCAGCGCGATGAACTGATCCGGGAGGGGCACACCTTCCTGACCGAGACGGATTCGGAACTGATCGTTCACCTCATCGAGAAAGGGGTGCGCGAACAGCTGTCGCTCGAAGACGCGGTGCTGAGCTGTGCACGGTCACTGAAGGGCACTTATGCCATCGGCGTGGTCTCGAGCAAGGAGCCCGACGCGCTGTACGCGCTGCGCCGCGAGAGTCCGTTGCTGGTCGGCATCGGCGACGACTTCCGTTGCTTCTCATCCGATCCGCTCGCCTTCGCCGGTCTCACCGACCGGGTGCTGTGGCTCGAAGATGGCGAGATGGTGCGCATCGATCGCGACTCGTCGCGGATTCGCAACATCGATAGCGGTGAAATCGTCGAGCGCGAGGTCGCTACCGTCTCCGTCTCGGAGCATGCGGCCGAGTTGGGCGGCCATCGCGATTTCATGTCGAAGGAGATCTCCGAGGCAGGCGAGGTGACGCGCACCGCCCTGGCGGTCCCCCAGGAGCAGATCGATGCGATGGTCACAGCCATCAGAAGCTCGAAGAGAACCGTGCTGACCGGCGTCGGCACCAGTTACTACGTCGCCCTGATGGGGCAGTACATGATGAGCGGCATCGCCAGCGAATTCGTGCCCGCCATGAGTTCCGATGAGATGCCGCACATGGTCCACCTGACCGATGGCGACCATGTGCTCGCCATCAGCCAGTCGGGCGAGACCTACGACACCCTGCGAGCGCTGCGCATCTCGAAGCAGCGCGGTGCCACCTTGTCGGCGATCCTCAACGTGCCTTCATCGTCGATGGCCCGCGAGGTCGATTGCTTCATCGACCAGGGAGCCGGCCCGGAGATCTGTGTGCTGTCGACCAAGTCGACCGTCTCGCAGTTGATCCTGCTCCAGCGCATCGCCATCTCTCTGGCCGAGGCCAATGGTGTCATCGACAGCGCCCTCAAAGAGCAGATCGAAGCCGATCTGGCTGCACTCCCCGACCTTCTCGATGGCATCTTCAACGGTGACCACAGCCAGATCCGTAACCTCGCCAGGCACCACAGTGTCATGCGCAACTGGTTCTTCCTCGGCCGTGGTATTCAGCACGGGCTGGCACTGGAGGCGGCACTGAAGTTCAAGGAAGTGACCTACTGCCACGCCGAGGGGATGTCGGCCGGTGCCCTCAAGCACGGCACCATCTCGCTGATCGATGACGCCATGCACACGGTGATCTTCCTGCCCGGTCCCGAATCGCCGAAGCTGCGCCAGCACTCGCTCGGTGCCATCGCCGAGATCTCTGCCCGTGGCGGCAAGGTGATCTGCTTCCAGCCAGAAGGTGCCACCATTCCGGAACCGAGACCGGAAGTGATCATCGAATGCCCCGCCGCCGGCAAATGGACCCTACCGCTCTTGCAATTGATGCAGGCGCAACTGTTCGCCTACTACACCGCCCGGGCGCTCGGCCGCGACGTCGACAAACCAAGAGCGCTGGCGAAATCGGTGACGGTGAGTTGACGAGTTCCAGCAAGGCGACGATCGTCCGCGGAAAAGTGCCTAGTCACCACCGAAGAACTGCGGCAAGTCGATCTCATTCACGTCAAAACCGATGGTGATGAAGGTCTCTTCGAGAGCCTCATTCTGCCTGATACCCAGCACCCAGGTCTTGTTCAGAAACAAGTGTGCCCCGTAGATCAATCCCGTGTTGGAACTGGAGCCGCAATCAACGTGATAATCACCGAATTGATCCAGAAACAGAGTGGGGTCGTAGAAGGAGTGAAAATCGGAGCGGTCCGCGTAACTCCATCCACCGTAGAGCCCGATTCGTTGCTTGATCATGTAGGTCAAACCGAGGCCCACAGCTGTGGCTTCCCGGTGAGTACCGCGGGGCTCGCTGCCAGTTAATCCACCACATGAAACGGAGTTCGATGAATATCGGGTTCCACGCAGGCCAGAATCATACGTATCATCAATTGTGATGAATGGGGCCACACCACCTTGCTTGTAGCTCATGAACCCTATCGTTCCTGACCTCTTACTCGCACCCAGATCGGCGACCCCTCTGGCATCGAAAAAGGCACCGCAGCCTGAACCACAGATACATGCCGCGGCCACAGCAAGGATCAGAAGTCTGCGGTATCTCATTCGAGCTCATTCCATGTTCGGGAGCGGAGAAGCGATACCTACATCGACTCCAGCTCATGGGGCAGGTAGTCCATCGGCGAGCGGAAGTAGTGGTTGGGGGGATAGAACAGCAGGTTGGATGCGCTGCTGGTGTAGGTGCAGGCGTAGTCTTCCAGTTGACGGCCGTAATAGGTCAACTCGCTGCCGGCACGAAACAGGCTGCCCCACTGGGTGTTGGTCGCGGTGCTCAGTCGCGATCGCAGGCTTTCTCGCTGACGGATGAAATCCTTGAGAGTGTCGGTCGCATGCTTGCGTGCGATGGCACACTCGCTGCGTAGTTTCTTGAGATCTCGCCGTTCGCTCCGATCTTCCGGCGTGATGCCCTTGAGCGAACCCTCGATCGCCTTCCAGTGCATCACCTCTCGCTCGGTCGAGATGCGCCGCTCATCGACCTCCTTCAACTGTCTCACGATGCCAGGCAACGTCTCCTGGATGGAGAGTTCTTCCTGCAACTCCGGCACCACCAGCATCGTCCGCCAGTAGACATTTTTCTTGCTGGAGATGAGGTCGGAGTAGATGTGATCGCCAACATAGAGGATTTCCGGCCCACTGACGCCGAGCGCCTGCTCCATTTCAGTGAGATTTCCGCCGATGAGAACACCCGGTTTCGGGCCTGGCTTCGATGAATCCTTGTTCGTTCCCAAGAAGTAGTTCGGCTTCCTGGCTCCCACCACCACCATGTCGAACAATTCCAGCCAACTGTCTCCACTATCTTCGCTACGACCAAGCACGGTGTTCATCATGCTCGCGGTGTATTCCCACTCGCTGTTGGTGAGCAAGAACACCTTCTTGCCGTTTTCGCGCAGATGCGTCAGCATCGTCTCGGTTTGCGGATCTGCCACGATGAAATCAGCCGGCTTGGCGGTGATGACCTGCTTGAGCGAACCATCGCGATGGATGGTATCGGTGTGGTGGCGGATTCGATCCCACAACTTGCGCCGTTTTCCCGGTTTGGTGTGTCCGACCAGGCCGGTCCACAAGAGGATCTCTGGCTTGCTGAAGGCATGATCGACCTGGATGAAGCGCTGCTCGCCCGGCATGTGCGGGATCACATCCCGATCGCCGTAAAGTTTGCGTTTCTCTGACACCGTCAACTTCTTCGGTCCGTGGAATGCACGCAGTACGTGACCATAACGATCGGTCTTGAGGATCACACCCTCGTCGAGATCGAGGATCAGACCCTTTCTGGCAAAGGAAGGATCGGGCACATCATCGAACCAGGCCTCGGAGATGCCATCCTCCTCGACCAGTTTCCTGGCCACCAGTCGTTCGGCCAGATCATCGAGCGCCTTGGCTTTGTAGACCGCCAGGGTGTGATCGAAATCAAAACCGACCGCCTGGATGTAATCGAAGCGGAGAGTGCGATTGGTGAAGATTGATCGCTGATGATCGAGAGTCGGGTTGCGGATCGCAGTCGAGATCACATCGAACCACGCAGAGTTGCTCAACTCGATTCCTCCACTCGATCCCCACCATCGGATCCACCACGCGACCGATCCTCAGCCTCCTTCAGGAAGCGGATCGACTGCTCTACCAACGTCGGTGCCCGGTGGGCATCACGCGAGAGCTCGACGAGGGCCAGTCCACGGTATCCGTTTTCGAGCAAAATCTGCAAGAGCGGTTCAAAATCGATCTCGCCCTCACCCAGCGGTAGATGCTCGTGAACCCGGTTCTTGCAGTCATCGATATGGACATTGACCACATCAGCGACCACCGCCAGCAGGGCCTCGTGGAATGGCGGCTGCTCGGTCACTGCCAGGTGACCCAGATCAACGGTCAAACCGAGCGCCGAACTGGAAATCTCGCCCCGCAGCCAGCGCCACTGCTCGAGATTCTCGATCACCATCCCCGGTTCCGGTTCGAAGCCGATTCGTACTGCCCGTTGCTCAGCAGCGGTGAGAACCGGAGTGAGGGAAGCGACCAGGTGATCGCGACAACGACTCGGCTCGATTCCCTGCTCGGCGATGCCACTCCACAGACTGACGGTGCCGGCGCCGATGGCGCCAGCGATTTCGATGGCGCGCAGGTAATAATCGATGCGTCGCTGGCGGTCGCCGTGCTCGTCACTGACCAGCGATGGCCAGTGCTTGCGCGCCGGATCGAGTCCGTAGCGAGCTCCCGTCTCGACGACCGGTTCGAGACCGGCCTCATCGAGTAACTGGCGGATGTTCGCCAGTTGTTCATCACTGACGTTGTGCGGATCGAGATGATGATGATCGAGGGTGATGCCGATGCCGTCATAACGATGCTGACCGAGCAATTCGATGGCCTGTTCGAGGGTGTGGTCAGCGAGACCGTTGGTGATGTAGCCGTAACGCAACACCTCACTGCTGCCCTTCGAGTCGCGCTTTTACCCAGGCGATGGCATCCTCGCGTTCGGTCACTTCTCCCTCACGCCGGGCATCGTCGAGTTGATCGAGCATGGCACCGAGGTCAGGGCCCGGTTTCATACCGAGATCCATCAGATCACGCCCCTGCAACAACGACTTCTGAGGTGGATCCAGTGCTTTCCAGTCGCTCCATAACTGCTGGGACTGCTGATAGAGCACCATGTCACCATGGCTACCGAGACAATCGACCCGGCACAACTCGAGCAGCTCCTCGAAGCCCTGCTCCTCGAACAGACGGTAGCGCTTGGCCACCCGCATCTTCGGCAGATTCAAGAACACCAGGTGGCGTCGTACCAGATAGACGATTCGCTCCTGCTGGCGACGCGAAAGCCTCAGGCGCTGGCAGATCTTCTCGGTCATCTCGGCACCGAGTTCATCATGGCCATGAAAGCGGATGCGATCCGGAGCCTCCTCGAAGGTGTCGGGTTTTCCGACGTCGTGGAGCAGCGCTCCCATCGCCAGTTCAAAAGACGGATCCTCCAGATGCGAAAGCACCAGGCCGGTGTGAACGAACACATCCCCTTCTGGATGATGCTGCGGTGGCTGTTGAACCCCACGCATCCGTTCGATCTCGGGCAGGATGTTCTGCATCAGGCCGCTGTCGGAGAGCAGGTGATAACCTCGCTGACGGTGTGGTGACACGAGGATCTGCTCCAGTTCGTCGCGGATGCGCTCGGCACTGACATCGTCGATGGCACTGGCCTCGGCCACAACCGCAGACCAGGTCTCAGCCTCGATGGGGAAATCGAGCACGGTGGCGAAACGCACCGCTCGCATCATGCGTAGGCGATCCTCGCGAAACCGCTCCCGTGGATCTCCGATGGCCCGGATGGTTCCGGCTTCGAGATCGTCACAACCCCCGACATGATCGACCACCTGCTCGCCTTCGATGTCCCAGAAGAGTCCATTGATGGTGAAATCGCGTCGCAACGCGTCTTCACGTTCATCGGTAAAACGAACCGCTTCCGGATGGCGACCATCGGCAATGCCGATGTCGGCACGGAAGGTCGCAACCTCCACCTCCCCCTCCGGCTCGACGACCCGGACAACCCCGAACCGGGCACCGACCAGCACCGTCTTGCCGAACAGGGCATCGACCTGCTCGGGCAGCGCCGAGGTGGCCAGGTCGAAATCCTTCGCGACCTGTCCCAGCAGGTGATCACGCACCGCTCCACCGGCCAGCAGCGAGCGATGGCCCGCCTCGACCAGGCAGCGATGAACTCGCAGCACGTGATCGGGGATCACGAGCGGATCGAGGGTGTCGCCGTTGGGGGTTGATCCGGCCATCTTCGTGCGTTCTCCTCCTGCAGTCCCCCCCACGATGGAGGGCAGACCAGAGGATAACCGACCGGGACCGATCCTGGGGCCGAAAGGTACGACCTGATCGATCCTGGAGGCGCCAGGAGTTCGATGAGCAGCGAGAAGGACGATCTCCGGCGGATGCGGGTGCTCGGCGCCCAGCTTCATCAGCACAACTTCCGCTACCACATCCTCGACGACCCGCAGATCTCTGATGCCGAATACGACCGGCTTCTGCGTGAACTGCAGCAACTCGAACAGCGCTATCCAGAATCGATCGATCCCGACTCTCCGAGCCACAAGGTCGGGGCCAACTGGGAGCCCGAGGACTTCGTCGCCGACCGGCTCCCTCCGGTCGAACATGCCGTACCGATGCTGTCGCTGGAAAACGCCATGGCACCCGAGGAGTTGCAGCAGTGGTTGAATCGGGTCCGCAAGGGGCTCGAACTCGACGACGATGCCCCCGACCCACCGATGACGGTCGAATACAAGTTCGATGGCGTGGCGGTCTCGATCCTCTACGAGGACGGCGTACTGGTGCAAGCAGCCACCCGCGGTGATGGATTCACCGGCGAAGAAGTGACGGGCACCGTACGAACCATCCGCTCGGTTCCAGGGATACTCCAGGGAGAGACGCCTCCTGCTACCATCGAACTGCGCGGTGAAGCGATCCTCAAGACAGCGGATTTCGAGGCACTCAATGCCGCCCGAGGAGATGACGAGAACCTGTTCGCCAATCCGCGCAATGCCGCCGCCGGCACGCTGAGACAACTCGATCCTCGCGTCGCCGCCCAGCGACCGCTCGATGTCGTCATCTACGGTGTCGGCCAGCAGCATGGGATCGATCTCAGTTCCCAGCAGGACCTGTTCGAGATGCTGCCGCGGTGGGGCTTTGGGGCCCCACCCTTCTTCCGCAAAGCCAGCAGTGGAGAAGAGTTGCTGAGCCTCTACGAGGAGGTGCTCGAATCGCGTGACGATCTCCCCTTCGAGATCGACGGACTCGTCATCAAGGTCGACGGTGCCGAACTGCGAGAAACACTGGGGATGCGTGCGCGCTCGCCACGCTGGGCGGTGGCACTGAAGTTCCCACCTCACCAGGAGACCACCCGACTGCTCGACATCCAGGTACAGGTCGGTCGTACCGGCGCACTGACCCCGGTCGCCCACCTCGAACCGGTCCAGATCGGCGGCGTAACCGTATCACGTGCTGGTCTGCACAATCCCAAGGAGATCGAACGCAAGGGACTGATGATCGGCGACACCGTGGTCGTCCAGCGCGCCGGAGATGTCATCCCGCAGGTGGTGAAACCGATCGAATCACTGCGCGATGGATCGGAGCGAGAGTTCCATTTCCCCGAAACCTGTCCCGCCTGCGACGAACCGGTGTGGTGTCCCGAAGAGGAAGTAATTCCACACTGTCAGAACCTTCAGTGCCCGGCCCAGATCCGCGGTCGTATCGAACACTTCGCAGCGCGTAAGGCACTCGATATCGACGGGCTCGGCGAGAAGTTGATCGACCTACTGGTCACCGAAGGAATGGTGAAAACCCCTTCCGATCTGTACCAGCTGGAGGCCTCCAGGGTGGCCACGCTGGATCGGATGGCCCAGAAGTCAGCAGAAAATCTGATCGCAGCGCTGGAGCAGACGAAGCAACGTCCCTTCGCCCGATTGCTTCATGCCATCGGCATCCGCCATGTCGGCGAGCGGGTCGCCGAACTGATCGTCGAATCGCAACATGATATCGACACCCTGATGTCCGCATCGGTAGAAACGCTGGAGCAGATCGATGAAATCGGTCCCGCGATCGCTGCATCGGTAGCGGATTTCTTCTCGCGAGAATCTGTACGCCAGGAGATCGAATCGCTGCGCGTTGCCGGATTGAAGATGGAGACAGGAGGCCCTGTCAGCGCCACAGACGCCGAAGGGCCCCTCTCGGGTCTGACCGTGGTGATCACCGGCACCCTGCCTGACTTGAGTCGCGACGAGGCGAAGGATCTCATCAGGGCCGCCGGTGGCAAGGTGACCGGCTCGGTATCGAAGAG
>Ga0310122_10001566_pt1 | contig 14568 bp, 4 predicted proteins | sample CB6_Bottom_1051__FD_203503 | JGI IMG/M metagenome (GOLD analysis project Ga0310122, IMG submission 203503) | Marine microbial communities from Western Arctic Ocean, Canada - CB6_Bottom_1051 | ecosystem: Environmental > Aquatic > Marine > Oceanic | place: Canada: Western Arctic Ocean | collected...
TCGAAAAAAAAATCGGCGACCGGGCGAGCTTGGCGGAGGTCACTTGGGCGATCGCGATTGCGGTTGGCTTCGGGCAGTTGCTCGCGGCGGTGTTCCCCGGCACGTCGCGCTCCGGAGCGACGATTCTCATCGCGCTGCTGATGGGGCTGCGGCGCATGCCGGCAATCGAGTTCACATTCCTGCTCGGCGTGCCGACGCTGCTGGCGGCCGGCGCGTACAAGGTGTTCAAAGCGATCCGCGCCGAGTCGGTGACGGAAGATTGGGGGCAGTTGGCCTTGGCCACGGCGGTCTCGGCGGTGACTGCGTTCGTGTCGGTGCGGTGGCTATTGCGATACATTGAGACGCACACGTTCGTGGCGTTTGGCTGGTACCGCATCGCGCTTGGCCTGGCGTTGCTTTTTGCCATAAATTCGTGACGCCCTCCCGGTGGTATTACGATTGACACACCGCTCCGTTGCCGCACAATCGGCCTCACGCCATCGCTTGGCCAAGTTTCCCTTCCTTCGTAACTATTTGGGGCTTACCGGTGTAGTAATGGCACTGGTTTCTTACATGAATCGAACACTTCAATCGTTAATACGTCACACCACCCTCTTCGCATGCGCGTTGGCTCTCGCCGGGTGCAGCGCGGAGTTCTCTGCCAAAACGGAGAAAGAAAAAACCGGCAAATCGAAAAAAGAAAAGGCGGTTTTGGTGGAATTGGCCGAGGTGAAGCGCGGCATGATCGAGTCGATCCTCGAGCGCTCCGCGCCGCTCGAGGCGGAGGTCAGAGTTGAGGTCAAAGCCCGCACGAACAACCCGGCCATCGAGTTGCTCGTCGAGGAGGGCGACAAAGTCGCCAAGGGCCAAGTTTTGCTGCGCCTCGAAAACGACAAGCAACAAAACGATTACGACCAAGCCCAAAGTCTGCTCGAAAAAACGCAGATCGAATATGAGCGACAGGAGAATCTCTTCAAAGACAACCTCATCAGCGAGCAGGTTTTTCGCAACGCAAGGTTCGACCTGAACCAACGCCGCTTGTCCGCCGAGACCGCCCAGCGACAACTCGAGTACACCGAGGTGCGCGCGCCCGTCAAAGGCACCATCACCCTTCGCTCCGTGAAGGTCGGCGACAATGTCAGCACCGGCTCGACCATTTTTGAAATCATCGACTTCGACTCGACGGTGGCGATCATTCATGTTCCGGAGCAGTACCTCCCCAAGCTCAGGCCGGCCATGGAGGCGCGGCTGATCTCCAACACGCTTGGCGACAAGGTTTTTGCCGGCTACGTGAAACGCATCTCGCCCATCGTCGAGCCGCGCGCCGGGACAATCAAGGTCACCGTGGGCATGCAGGAACTCGGTGCGCTGCGCCCCGGCATGTGGGTGGATGTCGAGCTGGTGCTCGAGACCAAGCAGGACGCTCTGTTGATCCCGAAAAAATCGATCGTGTACGACAACGACCAGACATTCGCTTACAAACTGCACACCAGCACCAACGGCGTGAAGCGCGTGAAACGCCACCTGGTCCTGCCGGTCAATGCCGACAAGGTGCACATCGAGCCAACTGAAGGATTTGAGGTCGGCGAAAAAGTCGTCATCGCCGGGCAGTCCGGGCTGAAGGAGAATTCCAAAATCCGCGAAGTCACCGACCCCGATCCGGACGCGGAAGAAACCACCGACGCCACCGCCAGCACCAACGCCCCGGCCGCCGACACGAGCGGATCGTAACCTCGCGCCTTCCGCATCGGTATGGAGTCCCAGCATCGCAATCCCAACTTCACCACCGACCGGCCGGTCGCGGTGCTGATGGTTTTTTTGGCCGCGGTGGTCTTTGGCTACTTCTCGCTTGGCCAATTGCCGGTAACGCTCATGCCGGAAATGAGCTACCCCACCCTCACCGTCCGCACAGAGTACCCGGGCGCGGCGCCGGAGGAAGTGGAGAATGACATCAGCCGCCGGATTGAGGAGGCACTCGGTGTCGTCGGCGGCCTGAACGAGATCAGCAGCATCAGCCGGGCCGGTGTCAGCGACGTGATTTTGGAATTCGTCTGGGGCACATCGATGGTCGATGCGATTCAAAATACCCTTGAGAAACTCGACCTCGTTCGCATGCCGCGCGAGGCGGAGAAACCGCTGCTCCTGCACTACGACCCATCGCTCGACCCAGTGATGGAGCTGAGTCTCTCCGGCTCCCGCAGCAGCACCAAGTACCGGGGCGACGAAGGCTTGCGGCGCCTGCGGCGTATCGCCCAGTTGCAGGTCAAGCGAGCGATCGAGCCGATCACGGGCGTCGCGGCGGCGCGTGTTCGCGGCGGCCTTGAGGAGGAAATCCACGTCCTGATCGACGAAGCCAAGCTGCAGCGTGTCAACCTTTCCATCAGCCAGGTTCTTAACCGGCTCCGCGCTGAGAACATCAACGCCGCTGGTGGCCGTATCCGCGAGGGTGGCGCGGAGTACATGATTCGCACCATCAACGAGTACCAAAACCTGGAGGAGATCGCCAACACGATTGTCTTCCGCCGCGAAGGACGCGAGATTCGCGTGAAAGACCTTGGCCAGGTTGTCTACGGGCAACGCGATCGCGAGATGCTCACCCACACCAACGGGGAGGTGAGCGTGCAGATCGACATTTACAAGGAAGCCGACGCTAACATGATCGCCGTGGCCAAGCGCGTCATCGCACTCGTCGGCGAGGTGCCCACCTCCAGCAACAAAAAGGATGATAAAACGAAAAGCCCGCGCGAGTTGCAGCGCGAAAAGATGAAAAAACTTTTTCGAGGCCCAACGCTTGCCGGCAAGTTGTTCAACGAGGAACAGGCCAAGCTGCGCGTGGTCGCCGACCGCTCTGTCTTCATCGACAACAGTATCAAAGAGGTGGTCAAAACTGCGATCTTGGGGGGTATTCTTGCCGTGATCGTGTTGCTGCTGTTTTTGCGAGACATCCGCACGACGTCGATCATTGCGGTGAGCATCCCGATCTCTATCCTCGTGACGTTTGCCCCGCTGAACATCCTCCAGGTGTCGCTCAACATCATGTCGCTCGGCGGCCTGGCCATGGGCATCGGCATGCTCGTGGACTCGTCGATCGTGGTGCTTGAATCCATCTACCGTTGCCGCGAGGAGGGCGACTCCACCCGTGCGGCCGCCATCCGCGGCACAAAGGAGGTTCGTGGCGCGGTGATCGCCTCCACACTGACATCAATCTGCGTGTTTTTCCCGATGGTGTTTGTCGAGGGGCTCGCCGGGCAGGTGTTCAGCGACCTTGGCCTGACAGTGGTCACCTCGCTCATTGCCGCGCTGATCGTGGCGGTGTTGTTCATCCCGATGCTTGCCAGCCGCACCGGGTTCAAGCTGCAGACGGGTGCCGGCATGGTGTCGCATGCGCTTGGCTCGCTAGAGGGGCGCATCAGCCTCGCCGCGCTTTGGCGGGGCATCCTGCTCCCGATGGGCGCGCTACTCATCCTAATGATGGGCACGGTTCTCAGCTATAAACTTAACCTGATAGAGAATTCCGATGATCTCCTCATTGAAGTAGAAAACATCTATAATACGTCGAAAGGCATTGTATTTACTGTATGGGCAGCCGTTTGCGCTTGGCCATTCCTAATCGCCTTGACCAAGCGGATGCATGATCACAATTTTTCCCTCTTCTCAACTCGAAATCTACCATCATATCTAAAATTTATAGGTTTTCTTCCAAATATACTTAGAGGACCCTCTATAATGCTTGTGATTTTTATACCTTTGTTTGCAGCTATCTTCTTACCTGGAAACTCTGGGGAAAACCGTTTTGGGAGATGCCACCCCGAAGATCAGCGCTTGGCCAAGCTTTGGGGCGCATTTCGCGCCTTCGACGAGAGCCGCAAACGCAGCGGACAGACGTTCCTGTTCACGGCACCCTACTTTGCGCTTCGCCTGGCCATCTCGTTCCTGCTGGAGGTGATCGGGCTGTCGTTGGTTTGGTCGATTCGAACGATCGCCTTCATCCTGCTCGGCATCTACCGCGCGATCCTCCGGGTGGGCCGCTGGCTTGGGATGCTGCTATCAAGGCTGATCCCCTCGAAAGGCGATGAGACAGAGATGGACATCAACCGTGGGTTTTACCCGAGACTCATCCGCTGGGCGCTGGCCAGCCCCGGCATAATGCTCGCATTGATCGTCGGCTGCTTCGGGCTGACGTGGTGGGTCGGCAAACAACTTGAAACCGAATTGCTGCCGGAAGTTCACCAGAGTGAGTTCACCTTCGAGGTTTCTTTGCCGGTCGGCACACCGCTCGATCAAACCGTGTCCATCCTAGATGACATCGAAAAAACCATCCTCAAAAACAAGGAGATTCAGTCGAAGATGGATGCCATCAAAGAGGCGGCAGCAGATTTACCCGACGCCAATTCGAAGGAGGGTAAACAGGCGCATGAGCAGTTGGAGAAATTGCTGGCCGAATTCTCCACAGTGACCCAGCAAATGGAGCTCGAAATGCCGAGTCACGAAGAGGCGGTTCAGTCACTGACATCAGGCGATACCGACCATTTTTTTAAGCAAAAATTTACCGATCAGGATTGGGAGAGAATCGTAGATTTGGAAAAGATCGACACCCTGCTGGTGATGTACGGCTTCGACACCACCAACATGAAGCGCTCGGACGAAGGCGAACACTCAGCACGGTTCAAGGTACTGCTCAAGCCCAGCAGCAATCCGAAGGACGTTGAAGAAGTGGTCATCTCCAGGCTGCGTGCAATGTTCGAGGAGGTTCCGGACGTCACCACGCGTGTGACACGGCCGGTCCTGTTCAGCTCGAAGAAGCCGGTGGTCATCCAGATCAATGGCGAGGATTTGCCGGAGTTGAAGAAGTACTCCGACGAGGCTACCGCCCTGCTCTCGAAGGAGCCGGCGCTGGCCGATGTCGAGCCGACGCTGCGCAGCGGCGCGCCGGAAGTGCAGATCACCTACGACCGGCAACAGATCATCCGCCACGGACTGAACCTAAGCACGGTGGCCAACCAGGTTCGCGACATGGTCAAGGGCGCCGAGGCCACGCGGTTCAATCGCCGCGATCGCCGTGTGCCAATCGTCGTGCGTCTGGCTGAGTCGGACCGCGAACAAGTCGCCGATGTTGGCAAACTCACGATCAACCCCGGTGGTGACACACCGATCCCGCTCAACTCGATCGCCAAGCTGACCGTCGGCGAGGGGCCAAGCGAGATCCGGCGCATCGACGGCAAGCGCGTCGCGCTGGTACAGGCAAACATCGGCGCCGGGTCGCTTGGCACGGCGGTCGAGGTCGCAAAACGTACGCTTGGCCAAGGGATTGACTGGCCGGGGTACATGGGCTTTTTCATCACCGGCCAAAACGAGGAATGGGAGCGCAGCCGCACGAGCCTCTACCTCGCGCTTGGCCTGAGCCTGTTCCTAGTTTACGTGATCATGGCGTCGCAGTTCGAGTCGCTCGTGCAGCCGTTCATCATCATGTTCACCATCCCGATGGCCTTCGTCGGCACGGTGTTGGGCCTGAAGTGGCTGGGCATCAACCTCTCGGTGGTGGTGTTCCTCGGGATGATCATGCTGGCCGGTATTGTGGTGAACAACGCCATCGTGCTGGTGGACTACGCCAACACGCTGCGCGGACGCGGCCTGGCCCTGAAGGAAGCGATTGTCCAGGCCGGGTGCATCCGCCTTCGCCCCATTTTGATGACCACCGCCACCACGGTGCTGGGCCTGCTGCCGATGGCGCTCGGCCTCGGGGACGGCGCGGAGATTCGCACGCCAATGGCCATCGCCGTGATCTGCGGATTGCTGACATCGACCTTCCTGACATTAATGGTGATCCCGACCATCTATTACCTGTTCGGCCTCGCGGGCGAACGCCTTTTCCAAGCCAAACCGGAGTAATCGTGAACAAAAACGATCTAGGGACCAAAATTACTCGGTTGTCTCTCAGCCGAAAGGTCACAGTGCTCGTTTTGTTCCTGACCATCATCGCAATCGGACTCATTGCGACCAATCGCCTCCCCCTAGAAATGGAGCCCAAAGGAGCGGAAGGCCACGGAATCTACGTAAGAACATCGTGGAGATCCGGAGTTCCTCTGGAATCCATGGAAAAAATCGGAATTCCAATGGAAGAGGAACTCAGCACTGTTCGAGGCCTGGACTCCATGTCGACGCGCTGCAGCACAAGTTCTGCCTCGGTGGATTTGAGATTCAAGCAGGGAACTGACATGGATGTGGCCTACCGTGAAGTGCGTGATCGTATGGAACGAGCCAGGATGCGTTTCCCAGAGGGAACAGAAAAACCTCGAATCTACAAACGCGACTCTGAACCAGAACCAATTGTTAGAATGACAATTGGATCTGAACAGCATGTGCCAGATTATGATTTAATCAACAAACATGTCATTGCCCCGCTTATGCGGATTGACGGGGTTGCAGATGTGGAATTCCATATAGAGCAAAAGGAAATAATGATTGAAGTCGATAAAGACCGTGTGGAAGCCTATGGTTTGAACATACAAAGACTGTCAAACCACTTGCGAGGGGATAATTTCACGTTGGCGAGTGGAGCGGTAATTGATGGAGGCAAAAAATATATTCTTAAATCCTCGAGCTTATTTCATACCTTTGACGAACTGAAAAATGTGCCTTTAAATGACAATGTATCCCTCAAGGACATCGCTGAAATAAAATTTGAACCAGACATGGACGATCGCTTTTTCCGGTATAACGGACTTGAGTCTTATGGCATTCACGTGAATAAGGAAAGTGAAGCAAACACCGTGGAGGTGAGCCAGAGAGTCATGGATCAAGTCGAAAAAATCAACGCCAACCCGGCATTGAACGGATATAAACTTCGCGTTTACCGCAATCAGGGCAATGAGATATACAAACGATTAAATCACCTTGTTGATAACGGCTTGTACGGCGCCTTTCTTGCCGCAGTTGTCTTGTTCTTTTTCCTGCGCCGTTTTCGAATGACGCTGATCATTGCAATGGCAATTCCTATATGTTTGTTGATTTCATTAACTGCCATGTATTTCGCGGACCAAAGCCTGAATGCCTTTAACATGGTGGGGTTGATGATTTGCATTGGGCTGCTTGTGGATAATTCAGTGGTGGTTGCAGAAAACATTCAACGCCAATTTAACAACGGCATGTCCAGACGCGATGCCTGTATCAAGGGAGTCAGTGAGATTGGTTTGGCAATAACTACGGCAACCCTGACAACCATGATTGTTTTTATCCCCATGCTATTTATTGACGGAGGAATGCGTTTCGCGCTTTCCGGCTTGGCTCTGCCAGTGATGTCTGCGCTCCTTGCCTCATTGGTCGTCGCCCTGGTTTTTATTCCACTCTGCGTCTATCTAACCTTGTCCTACTCAGCAATGGGTAAAACCAGGTTCTTCACTGCCGTGACTGAATTTATCTGCACACCCCTTGCCAGAATATACAGCATGAGTTTCGAGAAGTTTAACCTTTGGTATAACCACGCACTAGGCTACTACCTTAACCGAAGACTCGACCTTGCCCTCATCCTGATCGTTTTATTTATAGCCTCCTACAAAATCGGGTACGAGAATATAGAATTCTCGGATGAAACGAATGATCATATGAATGAATTCGAAATCAACATTGACTTTCCGGACCGATATTCAACTGAAGAGCGTAGCGCATACATAAAGCGGATCGAAGAATACGTTGAAGAAAGAAAGGAAGAACTTGGCATAAAATCATATGAAGCTCATTTCTCACCGTGGTATGCAGAATTCGAGGGGCATTTCTCTTATGACCGTGTCAGTGAATTCTCAACCGAAGAAGCCGCCGAAAAGGTCTATGAGAGTTTTCCAGAAATACCCGGAGTGAGGATCCGCTACAGAGGCATGGGTGGAGGAGAGGAGAGAAATGATCATAAATCTCGACATTACGTCCGATTAATTGGTGATGATCCCACATTGCTTCAGACCGTTGCCGAAGACCTTAGACCGCAGTTTGAAAAGCTGCCGGGTGTACTTTCCTTGGAGGAAAAGGACGACGATGAGGGGCCAAATGAAATGGCCTTGATCGTCAACCGGGATCGCGCCAACTCACTTGGCGTTAATCCATCAATACTGGCCGGGACGATAAGTACTGCTGTGCGCGGCAGCGATCTTCCAAGATTCAACAGTAAGGGACGTCAAATACCAGTCCGCCTAAGGCTCAGCGAGGAGGATCGGGCTGGACTAGATGATTTGAACAACATCCTGGTGCCAACCGAGGATGGCCGCTTTAGTTCCATCGGGACAATAACCAGGCCTGCAATGCTCAAGAGTGAAGAATACATACGGCGAACCAACAGGAAGCTCAGTTACACCTTTGGAATGAAACTCAAACAGGGACAGGAAAAAGTTGCCAAGGCCAATATAGATAAAACAACCCAAAACATTGATTTACCTGAAGGAGTTTCATTTGGTGAAATCAGAAAATCCTTTGATGAAAATGACAAGGAAGATGGAGAATTCGTTGTTTATGTAGCAATTCTCTTTATTTACATGCTCATTGCTTTTCTTTTTGAAAGCATGCTGCTGCCCCTTTCCATTATTTTAACGATCCCTTTGGCAGCCATGGGTTCAATTTGGATTCATTACCTTACCGAAACAAGCATGGACAAAATGGGGCTAGTCGGCGCCATACTACTTGTTGGCATTGTGGTAAATAATGGAATCGTTCTAGTGAACTATGCCAACCAGTTACGGCAATCTGGCATGGAAAGAAGAGCAGCCTTGCTGCAGGCATCCAAGGTTCGTTTCCGGCCTGTGTTCATGACGGCCATGACCACGATCTGCGGGATGATTCCACTGACCTTTAGTTCATCCAATGAAATGGGTATAAATTATCAAAGCTTCGGATACACGCTCATTGGGGGAATGACATGCGCCACCCTCTTCACTCTTCTGGCGGTGCCGGTGTTTTACACGCTGGTTGACGACGCACAACACGCTTTGCGCAACACCCTGGCCACCGTCTTCGACCGTGGAGCCAAGCCAAACCTAACCACCAAGTAGTTTCCCATTTCTCAGACTTTCATCGTAACAATTTCCGTTTCTAAATGGTATTATTGCATATTCAAGATGTTTGACGCATTTTTCCGGCCACTACTTGGCCAACCGCCAATAAAATGGAAACAAACGAACTTGCCACCCGGATAACCCGACTATCCCTCAGTCGCAAGGTGACTGTGTTTGTTTTGTTTCTAAGCATTCTCGCTGTCGGGCTCATCGCCACCAACCGCCTCCCGCTGGAAATGTATCCCAAAGGAATGGAAGGGCATTCGATGGAGATCCGCACGGCTTGGAATTCGGGCGTGGCACAGGAGTCGATGGAAAAACTGGGTCTCCCGATGGAGGAAGAATTGAGCACCGTCCGGGGCATCGACTCCATGTATACCACCTGCTCACAAACCTCCGCGCGTGTGCATTTGAGGTTCAAGCGAGGCACGGACATGGACGTGGCCTACCGCGAGGTCCGCGACCGAATGGAGCGGGCTTCGCTGCGATTCCCCGAAGGCACGGATCCTTATAGGATCAGCAAGCGTGGAGGCGGAACCAGTACCACTGTGGGGAGAATGGTCATCGGCTATGACGACGATGCCGACCACTATACACTAATCGAAAAGCATATCATAAAACCACTCCAACGCATCGATGGCGTGGCCGATGTGGATGTCGGTATCCGGCAAAAGGAGATCCAAATAGAAGTCGATAAAGACCGTGCCGAGGCTTATGGGTTGAGCATCCAACGACTCTCCCGACGGTTGCGCGGGGATAATTTTACGCTTGCCAGCGGCACCGTGCGCGATGGCGGCAGAAAATATCTCCTCAAGTCATCCAGTTCATTCCACACAATGGATGAACTCCGAAACATTCCCCTCAACGACACGGTTTACCTCAGGGATGTTGCCACTTTAAAGTACGAGGTGGAGGATCCCCATCACCACACCGAACGATGGAACGGAAAAGCATCAGCAACTGTTTCAATTAGAAAGGAAAGCGAAGCCAACACGGTGGAGGTGAGCGATCGGGTTGCCGCGACCGTGAAACAGATCCAGCAGGACCCGGCGCTGGCCAGTTACCAGATCAAACTCTATCGAAACTACGGCGATATCATCAAAAGCCGCCTCAACAGTCTCCTTAACAACGGAATGCTCGGCGCCTTCCTGGCGGCGGTTGTTCTCTATTTTTTCCTCCGCCAATTCCGGATGACGATGATCATCGCCATGGCCATTCCGTTGTGCCTGCTCATCTCGACGACCATGATGTTTTTCGCCGACGAAAGCCTGAACACAACGACCATCCTGGGCTTGGTTATTTGCGTCGGTCTGCTTGTCGACAACTCGGTGGTGGTCGCGGAGAATATTTACCGCCACTATCAGGGTGGATTGTCCCGTCGCGATGCCTGCCTCAAGGGAGTCGGCGAAATCGGCCTGGCCGTGACGACGGCCACACTCACCACCGTCATCGTTTTTCTCCCTTCCCTGCTCGTCGGTGGCGAAATGCGTTTCATGCTTTATCGCCTGGCCCTGCCGGTGGTTTCCGCGCTGCTGGCCTCACTTGGCACCGCGCTCGTATTTATCCCCCTCTGCGTTTACATGACGCTCCCTTCAGCGACAACCGGGGCGCGCGACTTAGCCAAACCGAAACATGCCATCATTGAAAAATTCCTCGCCTTTCGTGCCATTATTAAAACGTTCCTCTCCTTTTTTTACGAAAAGACGTTCGCAAAGTTCAACCAATGGTACAATCGATCGCTTGGCTACTTTTTAAGGCGTCGTCTCGATTTGGCATTTATTTTGATCGTCCTGTTGTCGGCTACTTATTTTTACGGTTTCGAAAAAGTCGAATTCACCGGCTCTCGCCATGAGGAAATCGACGAGTTTCATATGTCCTTCAGGTTTCCCGATCAATTTTCACTCGAGGAACGGGATGGTTATTTCGAGAAAGTCGAAAACATCGTTGAAACCAACAAAGTGGAATTTGGGATCAGTAGTTATTCGATTCGCTATTCCAAGCACTCTGGCGAGTTCGAAGGTAATTTCGCGGAAATCCGCACCAGTCAAATCCCCCGGGAAGAAGTCGCGGAAAAACTCTATGGTTTATTTCCGGAGATTCCGGGCTTGCGAGTGTATTACAGCGGCCAGGACCGGGGCGAGGAGCGGAACGACAAGAAGTCAGTGTATTACGTCCGCTTGATTGGTGATGACCCTCAACTGCTTGAATCTGTTGGAGAAAATCTCAAACCAACCTTCGAACAGCTTCCGGGTGTGGTTTCATTGGAGGATAGAGATTCCGATGAAGCACCCAATGAGATGGCCTTGATCGTCGATCGTGATCTCGCCAGTTCCATCGGCGTGAACCCCGACTCAATCGCCGGCGTGGTCAGCAGTGCGCTGCGTGGCAGAACCCTGCCAAGGTTCAACAGCAATGGCCGGCAAATCCCGGTTCGCATGCGGTTCAGGGAGGAGGACCGAGCCGAACTGGATGATTTGAACAACTTCCTCGTACGAACCGATGACGGGCGCTACAGCTCCATTGGATCGATCACCAGACCGGCCATGCTCAAGAGTGAAACATACATTCGACGCAGCAATAAAAAGGTCAGCTACACGATCGGAATGAAACTCAGAACCGGCGAGGAAAAACAAGCCCGCCGAGCCATCGACAATGCCAGACGCAACATCGACCTGCCGGAGGGTGTTTCGTTCAGTGAGATTAAAGTGACATTTGATGACGACGAGGTGGACACCGGACTCATTGTGATAGGACTCTCAATCGTCTTCATTTACATGCTCATTGCATTCCTGTTCGAGAGCATGCTGATGCCGCTTTCCATCGTGCTCACCATCCCATTGGCGGCGATTGGCGCGGTGTGGGTCCATTATTTCACATCGCCGGGCAGTTTCATCGTCCGGATCTGGCCAACCGCGGAGACAAACATGGACCAGATGGGTATGGTCGGTGCCATACTGCTTTTGGGTATTGTCGTAAATAATGGCATCGTTCTTGTCGACTATGTCAACCGCCTTCGCGACACCGGCATGGAACGTGCGGAAGCGTTACTGCTCGCAACCAAGCACCGTTTCCGACCAATAGTCATGACCGCCTTGACGACCATCTTTGGGATGATCCCGCTGACGATCGCTGACTCCAGCGAGATGGGGATGAGCTTCAAAAGTTTCGGTTACATGATTATCGGCGGAATGACCTCCGCAACTTTTTTTACTCTTTTGGCCGTGCCGGTATTTTACACGCTGATCGACGACGCCCAGAAGGCGTTGCGAAACATCTTGGCCACCGTTTTCGACCGTTCGCCCAAGGCAAGTGTTGCCAAGTAACTTTCGCCGCTTGGCCAAGCAGTAAAAAATGGAATCCAACGAACTAGCGACCTGGATCACGCGATTGTCTCTCAATCGCCGGGTGACGATGTTTGTGCTGTTCCTCACGATCATCATCGTCGGGTTGATCGCCTCGAGCCGGCTCAAGCTCGAGCTTTTCCCGGAGGGCTTCGAGGGGCGCTCCCTCTCGGTACGCGTGCCGTGGAACGCCTCCGTGCCACAGGAGGTGATGGAGAAACTCGCCCTGCCGCTCGAGGAGGAATTGAGCACCGTTCGCGGACTGGACTCGATGCGCTCCTCCTGCTCCTCACGAGGCGCATCAGTTTACTTGGGCTTCAAACAGGGAACGGACATGGACGTTGCCTACCGCGAGGTGCGGGATCGATTGGAACGAGCCAAGCTACGGTTCCCAGACGATGTCGAGCATGCATATGTCTATAAAATGGATATGTCGGGCATCCCGGTTTGCATGATCGGTATCGCTTACGAGACGGACGGCGATCTTTACGACCTGGTCAACAAGCATATCATCATGCCGCTCTCACGAATCGATGGCGTGGCCAACATCGACACCAAGGGCCTCAAGGAAAAGGAAATCATCATCGAGGCGGACAAGGACCGCACCGAGGCGTACGGCCTGAACATCTACGAACTCTCCCGCCAAATGCGGGGCGACAACTTCACCCTGGCCAGTGGCAACGTACAGGATGGCGGCAAAAAATATCTGCTGAAATCCTCAAGCAGATTCCAGACAATGCACGAGTTCCAAAACCTGCCGATCAGCACCAACGTGCTGCTCAAGGACATCGCCGTGCTCAAGTACGAACCGGAGGAGCGCTACTTCGCCGCCCGGGTGAACGGCAAGAAGGCCATGATGATCACGGCGGTCAAGGAGAGCGAAGCCAACACCATCGAGGTCTGCAGGCGAATCGCGGACGAGGTGGAAAAAATAAAACAGAACCCGGCGCTGGCAGGGTTCGACCTGAAGATTCACATGAACCAGGGCACGATCGTGATGGAACAGCTCAACACCCTTTTCACCAACGGCCTGATCGGGGCCTTCTTTGCCGCCTGCATCCTTTACATTTTCCTGCGCCGGGCGCGGATGACGCTGATTATCGCCGGGGCCATCCCGCTGTGCCTGTTCATTGCCGTGGCCACGATGTACTTCGCCGGCGAGAGCCTGAACCTGCTGACCATCCTTGGCCTAGTGCTGTGCATCGGGCTGCTGGTGGACAACTCCGTGGTGGTTGCTGAGAATATCCAACGGCATTTTCAAGGCGGCCTGTCACGCCGCGAAGCCTGCATCAAGGGCGTCCAGGAAATTGGCCTCGCCATCACCACCGCCACCCTCACTACGGTCGTCGTGTTCCTGCCGGCCGTGCTGGTGGAGGGCGAGATGCGCTTTTTCATGATGCGCCTGGCCCTGCCAGTCGTGGTGGCGCTGCTCGCCTCGCTCGGCGTCGCGCTGGTGTTCATCCCGCTCTGCGTGTACCTGACCCTCTCCACGCGAAAGACCGCACCGTCCGCTTGGCCAAGGCGGCTGGCCGAGACTGCCCGCGCTTGGCTGGGAAAAATGTACGACGCCTCCTTAGGCCGGTTCAACCGCTGGTACAACCGCGCGCTTGGCTTCTTCCTGAAACGCCGGCTCGACCTGGCCTTTCTCATGTTGGTCCTCCTGGCCGCCACTTTTTTTGCGTTCGATAAAATCGGCTTTGCCGTCCAGCAGGAAAAAGACATGGCGTCGTTTCACTTGTCGTTTCGGTTTCCCAGCCGGTTCACCTTCGACGAGCGCACCGACTATTTCAAGCAGGTCGAGAAGAAACTCAACGAGCGGAAAGAGTACTACGAACTGGACGGGTTTATCGTCTTTTACAGCACCTGGTTTGGCCAACTCGAGGGGTGGTTTAAGCGGGATCGGGAAGGCACCGTCCCCGCCCGCGAAGTTGCCGAGCGGATTTACGGGGAGCTGCCAAAAATCCCCGGACTGAAAATCGATTACCAGCAGTTTGGCGAGGAGGAGGAAAACCAGGATCAAAAGGAACAGCACTACGTCCGGCTCTCAGGCCAGGATCCGGAGCAGCTCGATGCGTTGGCCGACAAGCTCAAGCCGCTCTTCCGAAACATCCCCGGCGTGATCGCCCTCAATGAGCGGGAGGACGAGACCCCCAACGAGCTGGCCCTGCTCGTCGACCGCGACCGCGCCAGCTCCATCGGCGTGAACCCCACCA
>Ga0310122_10001567_pt1 | contig 14566 bp, 6 predicted proteins | sample CB6_Bottom_1051__FD_203503 | JGI IMG/M metagenome (GOLD analysis project Ga0310122, IMG submission 203503) | Marine microbial communities from Western Arctic Ocean, Canada - CB6_Bottom_1051 | ecosystem: Environmental > Aquatic > Marine > Oceanic | place: Canada: Western Arctic Ocean | collected...
CGACGATCGACTTGGCCACCCGCACGTTCGGGTTCTTGGTGATGCCGGCCGGCTCGAACCGCACGTGGCTGAACTTGTCGACGAGGACCTGCAGCGGCACGCCGTATTGCAGCGCGTAGGACACCGCCTGGGCAAACGCGTCGGCGAACCCGGAGATGGTCGAGCCCTCCTTCGCCATCACCAGGAAGATCTCGCCCGGCGCGCCGGTCTCGTAGAGCCCGACCGTGATGTAGCCTTCGTGCCCGGCGATGTCGAACTTATGCGTGATCGCCTGACGCTCGTCCGGCAACCGGTGGCGCACCGGTTGCGGAACGGCTGGCGTCTGGGGGGTCGTCGCGTGACGGGGGCGCGACGTGTTCAGCGGCTGGGTGCGCTTGCTGCCGTCCCGATAGATCGATACCGCCTTGGTACCGAGCCGCCAGGCGTCGATGTACGCCTGCTCGATATCCTCGACCTGTGCGTCGGTCGGCACGTTGATCGTCTTCGAGATGGCCCCCGAGATGAACGGCTGGGTCGCGCCGAGCATCTTGAGGTGCCCCATGTAATGGATCGACCGGGATCCGCGCGCCGGCTTGAAGGCGCAGTCGAACACCGCGAGATGCTTCGGGTCGAGGTGCGGCGCCCCTTCGATTGTCTCGTGCTCGTCGATATACACCACGATGGCGTCGACCTGCGCCGCCTCGTACCCAAGGTGACGCAGCGCCATCGGCACGGTATTGTTCACGATCTTCATCAGACCACCGCCAACCAGCTTCTTGTACTTGACGAGCGCGATGTCCGGCTCGACCCCGGTCGTGTCGCAATCCATCATGAACCCGATGGTCCCGGTCGGCGCCAGCACGGTCGCTTGCGCGTTGCGGTAGCCGAACGCCTCGCCCAGCTCGACCGCCTCGTCCCAGGACTGGCTCGCCGCCGCAAACAGCGTCTCGGGCACATGGTCGGTGTTGATGCCCTGCAACGCACTGCGGTGCTTGGCCATGACCCGCAGAAACGGCTCCCGGTTGGCGTCATGGCCGGCAAACGGTCCGCCGTGATCCCGCGCGATCCGCGCCGACTGGACATACGCCTCGCCGGTCATGAGTGCCGTCAACGCCCCGGCCCAGTCCCGCCCCTCGTCGCTGTCATACGGAATCCCCCGCGACATCAGCAACGCCCCGAGGTTGGCATAGCCCAGACCGAGCGGCCGATAGGCGTGGCTGTTGCGTGCGATCGCCTCGGTCGGATAGCTTGCGTTGTCGACCATGATCTCCTGGGCAGTGATCATCGTCCGCACACCGGCCGCGAACGCCACACTGTCGAACCCGCCCCCCTCGTCATCGTTCAAAAACTTCATCAGGTTGAGCGACGACAGGTTGCAGGCCGAGTCGTCGAGGAACATATACTCGGAGCAGGGGTTCGACGCGCGGATCCGGTCGGTGTTCGGGCAGGTATGCCAGTCGTTGATGGTCGTGTCGAACTGCATCCCAGGGTCGCCGCACACGTGGGTGCCCTCGGCGATCTGACGCATGAGATCGCGCGCCTTGAGGGTGTCCATCACGCGGTCGTCGGTGACCGCCCGGGTCTGCCACTCGCCGTCGTCGAGCACAGCCCGCATGAAGTCGTCCGACACGCGGACGCTGTTGTTCGAGTTCTGGAAGAACACGGACGAGTAGGCGGTGCCGGTGAACGCCCCGTCGTAGCCCGCGTCGATCAGCGCCCACGCCTTCCGCTCCTCGTCGACCTTGCAGTTGATGAAGTCGAGGATGTCCGGATGGTCGACGTTGAGCACGACCATCTTCGCCGCTCGGCGGGTCTTCCCACCCGACTTGATGACCCCGGCGAACGCGTCGTAGCCCTTCATGAAGGACACCGGACCCGACGCGGTGCCGCCGCCCGCAAGCGCCTCGCGCGACGAACGGATCGACGACAGGTTGGTCCCGGTACCGGACCCGAACTTGAACAGCATCCCCTCGGTCCTGGCCAGGGTCAGGATCGAGTCCATCGTGTCCTCGACCGAGTTGATGAAGCAGGCCGAACATTGCGGCGCATCTTCGAACCCGCAGTTGAACCAGACCGGGCTGTTGAAGGCGGCCTTCTGAAAGACGAGTAGATGCTTGAGGTCGTCACTGAACGCCTGCAGATCGTCCTCGGTCGCGAAGTAGCGCTGGGTCCGTGCCCACTTGGTGAGCGTGTCGACCACGCGCCCGATCAGTTGCTTGACGCTCCGTTCGCGGGTCGGCGATCCCATCTGCCCGCGGAAATACTTGGACACGACGATGTTCGTCGCCTGTTGCGACCAGAAGGAAGGGATCTCGACGTCGCGCTGCTCGAAGACGACCGTCCCCTGCTCGCTGCCGATCAACGCCACCCGTGATTCCCACTCAATCTCGTCGAACGGGTCGGATCCTTCGCGAGAAAAGAACCGTGGGAAGTCCAGACCAGGCTGCGCGGCCCCAGGTGTGCTCAGGTTCACCTCCGGTTCGACAGCCTCTGTTTCAGGGGTGGCGCCTCTCGGCATATTTCAACTCCTTCCGACGGGGAGACACGCGAGCGTGTTAAGACAGCTGGTGGGCATTGTTCGCGGCTACTGGGCATCGCCGCAGGCACCGCATGAGCGGCCTGCACACCCCGATGACCACGGTCGAACACCCAGGCCGCTTACTATGGAACCAGATGTCGGGTTTGTCAAGAACTACCCACAAGATGTTGTATAGCACGTATAGACCTATCACAAGATATGGTAAATATCGCTGAAAAACAGTCGGCCCTCTCTATGATACAGTCCGGCCATGTCCGTCGAACCGTCGCGATCCGGTCTCGAACCCGACCCGCGCGTGCCGGTCGTCGAGGAACCCGGGACCACGGCGGCCGCGCCGACACCGCTGGGCGACCGGCTCGTGGCGATTGCGGAGGTCACGCTCTGTTCCGGATTCCCGACACAGCTGGGACTCATCGTGCTCTTCACCCTCGTCGGGGCCGCCCCGGTGACTCCCGCCGGACAACTATCGCTGTCGTATATTGTCTTGCTCACGCTCGCCGACGCCGCGCTGGTCCTGCTGCTGGTGTGGCTGCTGCTGCGGGCCCACGCCGAGCGCCCCGTCGCTGCCTTCGTCGGCACGCGAGGGTTCGGGGGCGAGATGCTGCTGGGCATCGGGCTGGTGCCGGCGGCGCTCCTCATTGTCGCCGTCACCTTCGGCATCATGGTGCGCGTCGCCCCCTGGCTGCACAACGTACCGGAGAACCCGCTGGAGGCATTGATCCAGTCGCCCGCCGCCGCCGTCTGGTTCGGCGTGGTTGCGGTGGTGGCCGGTCTCCGCGAAGAGGTGCAGCGCGCCTTCATCCTCCGGCGCTTCGAGCAGCATCTCGGTGGGGCCGTCATCGGGCTCGTCGTTTTCAGCGTGGCGTTCGGTCTGGGACACCTGCTCCAGGGCTGGGACGCTGTGGTCGCGACCGGTCTGCTGGGCGCGTTCTGGGGCATCGTCTACCTGACACGTCGCAGCGTCGTCGCCCCGATCGTCTGCCACACCATCTTCAATCTCACCGAGATCCTGATCGCCTACCGCGGGAACGCGGGATGACGAAGGGGTGTTGTTGTTGAAGGACTGACTTCTGACGTCTTGGGTACACTCACGGACGCACCCTGACCACATCCGCGCGCGCGGCCAGCGACGCCACCCAGTCGTCAATCCGCTCTTGACGCAGCCCCTCCGACAGACGCCGGCGCGCCTCGCCCCGCGCCGCGTCGAACGATGGCAGGACGCCGTTGGTGAGAAACTCGTCCGCATGGTCCCTGAAGTAGACGGCCACCTCGTCCTCGGTCGGCTGCCTCGCCGACACGAAACGCCGAGCCAGATACCGTTCGATCCGCAGATCCCCTCGCAACACCTGTCTGAGGTCGTCGACCGTGAAGCCGACTCTGAGCAGCCGTTCCTGGAATGCCTCCGTTCCACCGACGCGACGCACGACCTCCGCCAACCGTGCCTCCACCTCGTCAGACGGCGGCGCCTCGACGAAGCGCGCCGCCTCGTCCAGGATCAGCTGACGCTCGATCAGCGCGGTCAGGACCAGGGTGGGGTCGGCCGCGTGGGGCGGCGCGATGAGCCGTAGGTCCAGGTGGGCCCGGACGTCCGACAGCATGATGACCTGCCCCTCGACAACCGCCAGGACGCGGTCGATGAGTTCGCCGGGGCCAGGGGTCTGCCCGCTACCGAGTGTCGCGCCCATCACGGCGCAGAGGAGCACGGGCCGGACCAGTCGTCTCACAGCCATCAGTCGAACACGCCAAGGACCCTGACCGGAATACGTCACCTATTTCGGTCAGGATCCTAACTGTATACCGGAGACCGGGGGCAGGGCTGGGACCGGCTCAAAACGCTTGGCCGATGCTGACGTGGAGGGCGGTGAGGCGCTCCCGCTCACCAGCGAACTCCCGCCGGTCCAGTTTGAAGCCGAGGTCGACGCGGATCGGACCGACCGGCGAGCGATACCGCACGCCGAACCCGGCGCCGCCCCGGATCTGGCCCAGCCTGAGGTTGCTGACGCTGGCGAAGACATTGCCCGCGTCGAGAAAGCTGACCACCTGCAGCGCCCCGGTCACCGGCACCCGTAGCTCGAAGTTCAGCACGATCAGGGCGTTGCCACCGGTCGGAAACCCGTTCAGGTCGATAGTCGCGTCGTCACCCAACCGGTCGAGCGCGAAGCCGCGCACCGTCGTGTCGCCACCGGCGAAGAACCGCTCGCTCGCCGGCAGGTCCTTGATCACGAAGATCTGCGGTGCGCCGCTGTCCACGAGCGTCACAACGCCATCGTCATCGATCACGCGGATCGGAATGGACGGCAGGGTCACGGTGCGGGCGAACCCGTGGGCCAGACCGAGACGCGCACCGGTCGCGAACACCAGATCACCCTGGAGCTGGCGATAGTAGAAGCCCTGGACGGTCGTCCTGGCGAACCCGACCTCCGACCCGATGCGCTGGAAAGCGACTTTCCCGCCCACCCCCACCAGCGTCCCGCTGGTCGGATCCAGCGGGTCGTCGCGCGTGTCCCGAATCAGCTCGCTCGAGAAGGTCGACAGCGTCACCTCGGGAAACAGCCGGTCAACCAGCGGTATGTCCTCGGGCTGCAGCTGCGCGTTGGTCACGCGATTCAGCCCGTAGGTGTAGCCGACACTGCCGGTCATGGTGAGACCGATCGCGCGCTGGAGCTCGGCATTGACGCCGCGGGTAAACAGATCGAAGCTCGGCCGGATCGCCTGCTCGAGGAACCCGGACACGATCAGATCGCCCGCCTGCCGGAACGCCCTGGGCTCGCGGTAGTTCAGCAGCACCCGGTACTCGTTGAAGCCGAGACTGGACATCGGCACCTCGGCATCCGCGTCGTCGGTGCGACGCACGCTGACCCGGGTGAACAGATTGATCGAGCGGTTCTTGCCCCACAGGTTGCGCCGGCCGATCTCGAAGAAGCCGCGTGGCGCGAGCTCCAGCTGCCCGCGCGCGGCACCACCCTCGGCCGCGCGGAGCCGCTGACTCACCTCGAGCCCGCCGCCGTAGCCGACCGTGGTCGCCGGCGCCTCCTCGACCACGATCACCACGTCTCGCCGGTTGCCGTCGCCGTGGCTGAACTTGCGGATGTCGACCCGTCGGAACAGCGCGGTCAGCCGCCGTCGCGTCTGGTCCTCCTCGTCGAGCCCCCATGGCTCCCCGGGACGTAGCGCCACCTCGGCACGCACGGTAGACGCCGCGATTAGGCGATTGCCGACGACCAGCATGTGCTCGACCACCACCTGCGGGCCTTCCCGCACCACGAAGGTCACGTCCGCAGTCGTGCCGCTCTCGTCGAAGCCGGCGTCAACACTGACCTGCACCGTCTCGTAGCCCTCGTCGAGATAGTGCGCGCGCACGGCAGCGACGTCGGCCGCCGCGAGCAGGCGGGAGTAGGGCCGACCGGGTGCCGAGGCCACGACCGTGCGTAGCTCGGCCGCGCTGAACGCGGTGCTGCCGTCGAAGACCACCGCGCCGACCGTCGTGAGCGGCCCCTCGACGATCTCGACCACGAGGCTGACCGGCACCATCGCCGACGGGTCGTCGGCGTCGGGGGTCTCGCGTTCGAGGACCGCCCCTGTCACCTGTACCGCCCTGTGCCCCAGCTGCCTATACCGTGCGGTCAGCGCTGCGACACCCGCCTCGACATCAGCCATCACCAGCGGCATCGCGACCGCCACCCCGAACAGTGCGCGGAGCTCCGCCACCGGCTCCCGGCTGCCCTCGAACCGCACTTCCACCACCCGATACGCGGGACCCCGGTCCACCGTGAACACGATCGACAGCTCGCCTGGCTGATCCAGCGGGCGGTGCGTGACTCGTGCATTCCGATACCCGAGCCGGCGCAGACGCGTTTCGACCCGCAGGTCGGAGTCTTCGAGCAGATCCTCGTCGACCGAGCCTTCACGCGCGACGGGGACCAGCTCCGCCAGACGGACGTCCGGCACCGGGTCCGATTCCATGGCCACCGGGGGACCGCCGTCGACCGAGAACAGGATCGTCACCGGTGAGCCGGTCTGGACGTCGACCACCATGTCCACGGTTCGACCATCCGGACTCGGCGTCACGTCGTGGCGGAAACGGGCCTCGTAGTACCGGCGTGCCCGCATGTCGGCTTCTAATTCGGCGAGCCGGGTGTCCACCTCGACCGGGTCGTAGACCGCCCCGACCGCGAGCCCGAGCCGCGCGAGCACGCCATCCCGGCCGTCGTCCGGCGCCCCCCGCAGGTCGATCCGGCGGATACGCGCCGCCGGTCCCTGATCGATCTCGAACACGAGCCGGTTCCCCGCCGGCCCGGTGTCGGGCGTGATGCGCGCCGCGTAGCGGCCCGACTCCCGATACAGCTCCTCGAGGAAGGTCACGGCGTCCGGTATCTGGTCGGGCCGCACCGTGCGGCCGAAGCGGCGGGCGATCAGATCGAGCAACGCTTGTCGGGAACGACCGAGCGACCCACGAACCTCGACATCGACAGCGGCCTGCAGCGGGATGAGGTCGTAGCGCAGCACGACCCCAGCTGGGTCCGCGGTGGCACTGACGTCGGCGAACTCACCCAGACTGATCAGCAGGTGGCTCAAACTCTCGCGGACCTGGCGCATCGACAGCGGCTGGCCGGTCCGGGTTTCGACCAGGTCCAGAGTCGCTGGGTCCAGGATCTCCTGGCCGCCGCGAAACAGCCGCACCTCGACCACCGGCCTCCCGACGAGATCGGCGACCTCGGCGGCGCGGGTCGTTGACGCGGCGAGCAGCAACATCGCCACGACCGCGGCCCGACAGATCGCTCGGCTCAAAAGGCGTGCCTCACGCGAAAGTCGAGGGCATAGGTACGGTCTTCGTTCTGCGACAGAATCCAGGACAGACGGTCGCTCTGGTCAATCTCGAGGACCACGAGGAGATCGCTGTTGGCACCGCTCAGGGCGCGTGACAGGGTCAGATGCGCCCGACCCGCGATCCGCTTGCCGATAAGCACGCGAGCCGTGGGGTTGAGCTGCGCCGACTGCTGCGAGGACGGGTCACCGAACGACGGCATGATCTGGAAGGTGTCCACCCCGAACGACTCCTCGACCACGCGTCCAACACCGGACGACAGCGTGCTGGTGAGCAGTTGCGCCATGCCCGCCTGCAACCGCTGTTGCTGAGCCAGCTCGGGGGCGCGCGCCGCCCGGAGATCGGCGCCCTGCGGGTCTCGGATGTCGCCGAGCAGCAGGCTAAAGATGTCGACCTCGGGCAGCGGCGGGTCCGAGGTCAGCGTGAGCACCAGTCCGTCGTTGAGCGTGCCGGTCGCCTGCACCATCACACGATACGTTCGCCCCCCCACACGCTGGTCGGTCTCGAGCTCGACATTGATGAACGGCTCGATCCGGGTCGGGTTGGCAAACCCGACCGTGCCGTAATTCACCCGATACCGGCTGCCCAGAACGAACGCCTCGCCGCGGTCGATCTCGACGGTGCCGAACAGCAGCGGCCGGTCGTAGGTGCCCTGCAGGATGAGATCGGCGTTGAACACGATGCGGGTCGTGTTGTTCGTGATCAGGAGACTGGACGGGGTCACGAACCGGACATCAAAACCTAACGGCAGCCCCGGTTCCTCCGGAGCGGAGACCGCCACCGTCTCGTCCACGCCGCCACCGAGCAACACGCCGCCGATGTCCAACCCGTCGAGCAGGACCACGTCACGAACCGTGACCGTGCCGGACAGCACCGGCGCGTCGGCGGCACCAACTAGCGCCAGGTCGGCGTCGATGGTCGACCGGAATCCTTCCGGGTACCGCACCTGCATCTCCTGCCCGGTCAAGGTGATCGCCAGCTCTCCCGGCGTCAGTCCGTTCAGCCCCACACGTCCGCCGATCCGGACCGCTCCCCCACCCATCATTGCCGGCACGTCGTCGAACCGGATGCCCTCCGGCTCGAAGACAATCCGCCCGTTGATCGCCTCGAGCGCGTGCGGCAGCGAGAGATGGCGGATCCGGCCGGCCGACACCGTGGCCTGGCCCCGCAGCACCGGCTGAGGGACCGACCCGGTCACCTGGGCCTGTATGACGGCGTCGCCTGATGCGCGGAGGTCCGGGAAGAACCTTCGCAGAATCCCAAGGCTAGCATCACCGTTCACCTCCAGCGAGACCTCCTCGGCCTCGAGATCGACCGACCCGGACACCCCGAGCGCGGCATCCTCACCCACCAATCGCCACCCCTCTACACCGACGACCTGCCGGTCGAGGGTCAGGCGGAGCGCACCGTCATTCTCTATGTCGTAATCGAACAGGCTCAGGTCGACCTGCTCGATGGTGGCCGTCGCGTGCAACTGGTCCCAGCTCCGCTCGCCGAAGACGTGGATCGAGCCGCTGACCACAGCGGTCGCATAGGGAGACAGATCCGGCCTGAACATCCGGACATACGGGTCGAGAGACATGTTCACAACCGTCGCGAAGAAGTCGACGTCGTTCTCCGGGGGCAACGCCACGCTTCCGGACACGGAGACGGCGACGGACGAGGATATGCCTTCGAGATCCAGCGAGAGCAGGCCGTTACGCACGTCGAGCCGTCCGGTGACCTGCCCAACCTCTTCGTCCCCTATGAACAGGTCGGTGATCGTGCCTCGGACCTCATAGCGGGGGTCGTCGAAACGCCCGGTACCGGACCAGCTGCCACCGAGCGTACCCGACAGCGGCTCCGGCGGCGTCGTGATGGACTCCAGCGTCTCGACCGCGATGTCACGGAAGTCCCAGTTGAACGAGTACGAGGCCTCCTCCCACCCAATGAACGCGGCGCCGGTGATCGTCCCTGCGCCCTTCCGCATCTCGAGCCCGTTCAGCCACACGCCGTCGCCCTCGAAGCGGAGATCGGCGGACCACGAATCGAACGGCTCGCCATAGGCGACCGGGTGGTCGAGTGTCAGCCGACCGACCCCGAACGGCCGCGGGTAGGCGCCATACAGATGCCCTTCCCCGGTCACCGGACCGTCGACGGTGTAGCCGTCCACGAGACCGAACGCCGCTCGGATGTTCGCCGCCGGGAACGAGGACATGCTGAACACCGTGTTCAGCTCCTCGCCACCGTCGTCCCGCGGCCCACCCAGCGAGAACCGTCCGTCGACTTCTATCTCGGCGTCGCCGCGACGGAACCGCCCGTTAGTCAGATCGAGGTAGGAGTTTTCCACAACGATCTCGCCGCCGCCGGCACCCCACTCGACGTGCCAGGCTCGCAGCGCCTCCCCAGTGAACGACGCTTCGATGCGTGGTGCGGCGAGGTCGCCGAGCATGACCCCGTTGAATGTGCCCACTCCGTCGATCGTGAGCGGGTCGGTTTTTGACCCGACGGCCGTCATGACCGCCGACATCAGCCGGTCGCTCTCCTGCCAGTTGGTGCTGGCGACCTGAAACGGGATACGGGATTGGTCCCCGAACCGGGTGCGACCGTCGAAGGTGACGTGGGTCGACGGCGTTGCGATGCGGCCGGACGTCAGATCGATCCAGCCGTCTTCTATCGTGTAACCGACCCCTCCACCAAACGCGAAGTCGCGAGAGGTCAGGTCGGCGGGCCGATCCGCCCTGGCCGCGACCGCCGCGGCGGCACCCGGTGGGACCTCGGCGGTGGCGAGCCGGACGCCCTCGGGCGGCTCGAGCTGGATCTCCCCCGTGTGCCGGAACCCGCCAGACCCCTCACTCGGCCACTCGAGCCGGTGGTGGCCCGCTGCCCGGGAGACCGGGTTGATGCCATTCAGCTCGAAGAACTCGGCCAGCTGCGCTACCTCGACGTCCTCGTAGCGCACGTCGAAGACTCCCTGCCACGGGTCCTTGAGCCCGAACGTCGAGAGCTCGGCCCGCACGCGGCCGCCAAGAAATGTCGACGTCATGTCCCACATGTCAAATCGGTCGCGCTGCCACACCAGCTCACTAGCGAACTTCGGGAACCGGAACTGCCCGGCATCGGTATCGAGGCCGAAGACCGGGCTGGTGATCGCCCCTCGCAGGTCGTACCCGTCCTCGAACTTGTGGAACGTGCCGCTGAAATGGCCCTCACCGGGCGCCGTGAAGGAATCGTCGGCGAAGAAGATCTCGCGCATACGGGTAAAGTCGATGTCTGACTCCAGCTCGAAGGTCATCTCCGGCAGGTTCGCCGTATCGACGTCCCCCTCGAGCACGGTACTGGCACCGTCGGTCTCGAGGTTGCCCCGGGTCATGTGCACCTGGGTGCCGTCGAGCTCGAAGTCAGTCTTCAGGTCCATCCACATCGGCTCGTAGTCGCCGATCCGGATGCTCCCCCCGGAGCAGGACGCCTGCCCCTGATACCTATCGAGGATGTTCGTGATGGTGAGATCGAGGTTCGCGCAGATGACGTCAAAGTTCGCACCCTGGTCATCCAGGACGAACTCGCCCCGGTGCGCGCGCAGATAGTTCAACCTGTAGACGGGCCCCCTGTCCTCCTCGGACGCGTCGCTCGTCGGGGCGTCTGGCTCGACCGGCCCTTCCGCTTCGGCACGTCGCCGCACAATGGCCGGAAAGCTCATACTCCCGTCGGTGAACAACTCGGACAGCATCAGCCAGTCGGTCATCTCCGCGTCGACCAGGAAGACCCCGTGCCGCAGTTCCAGCCAGGCGATGGACACCGTGATCTGTTCGGCGGTCAGAAACGGCCGATCACCCGGATGGACACTGGCGATGACGAGATCCTCGACCAGAAACTTCCCTGGCAGAACATAGGCGCTGACCTTCCCGATCGTGACCTCGCGGTCCAGATACCCCGACGCCGCGTCCTCCAACCGAGCGCGAACGGCCGGCCCCAAGTCGATGGTGAACGTCGCCATCATCGCCACAGCGAACGTGACCGCTACCACCGCCGCGCCCCGGCCGAGGTAGCGACGCACCGGACCGTTCGTCCAGCGGCGCAGACGTGCGCGGAGCGCAACCGGCGGCGGCGTCTCGACCGGGTCGTGCTCGGCGGTCGTCTCGACAGCTGCATCCTGCGACGCAGGCACCTCGACCATGTCGTCCCGCGGCGCCGGCGTGTCGGAAGTTCCCTCAGTCATGTCTCTCGACCCTCACGACGACCAGCACGCCCCCGGCCTCGACCGAGCTGCCCGCCGCAGCGCGCACCTCGCTGACCACCCCGGCCGCCGGCGACGCGACCTCGTTCTCCATCTTCATCGCTTCGACCACCGCGAGCCCCTGACCCACCTGCACCGTGTCGCCCGGTGCAACCAGCACCCGCACCAGACGACCCGGCATCGGCGTCACAACCGCATGGTCCCCACTCTCACGCGCTGCCTCCACCGTGCGCGAGCGCCGGCCGTCGATCACGCGGGCCCGAATGTGGCGGCCGCCGACCCCGAGCGCCAGCTCGCCCGGCGCCGTCTCGTAGCAGGTCACCTCGTGGCTCACGTACCCGGCCGACGGGACGATCAGGGACAAGGCGCCCGAGCGAAGCCGCGACACGTCCACCTCGTAGGTGGTGTCGTCCCAGCTCAGCGTGAACCGCGACCCGTCACCCTCGACCAGGCCAACCGGCTCGACCGTCACCAGTCGCCGCTCGCCAGCCACCTCGACATCCAGCCGCACCGGGCCACGACCCGCACCGGCCGCCATCACCGTCGCATCCCGTCCAGACGTGCGGCGCGACGCCACGGTGTCGGCCCAGGCCCGTCCACGCCCCTCCCCGGTGTATCGGCGCCAGAAAAATAGGCGAACAGCGCGGCGGCCATCACCGCCAGATCCGTCTCCTCGGCTGGCAGGTCGGAGAACGAGTGCCCCTGCCGTTCGGCCAGCACCCGGTCGAGGAAGGTCGTGTCGAACCGGCCGCTGACGAACGCCTCGTGGCCCAGCACCCACAGCAGCGCCGGGATCACGGTCGTGATACCACCGACCGCATACTCCGTCAACGCACGCCGCATCCGGGCAATGGCGCCGGCGCGGTCGGGCGCCCAGGCCACGACCTTCGAAATCATCGAGTCGTAGAAAACCGGCACCTCGAACCCCGCCTCGACCCCGCTGTCGTTGCGGACACCCGGCCCGGACGGGTCGCGCAGCGCCGTGATCCGCCCCGGCGCCGGCAGGAAGCCGGTGTCGGGGTCCTCGGCATACACCCGACACTCGAGCGCGTGCCCGACGGGTGTCAGCGCCTGCCGGCGGTCCACCGTCAGGGGCTCGCCGCGCGCGATCCGGATCTGCCACTGCACCAGGTCGACCCCGGTCACCATCTCCGTGACCGGATGCTCGACCTGGAGCCGCGTGTTCATCTCCAGGAAGAAGAAGTGCCCGTCGGCGTCGAGGAGGAACTCCAACGTGCCGGCGCTCGTGTAGTCGACGGCGGCCGACAACGCCACCGCCGCCTCGGCCAGCGCCGCACGCACCTCCGGCGTGACCGCCACCGAGGGCGACTCTTCGATGACCTTCTGGTGACGTCGCTGGATCGAGCACTCGCGCTCGACAAACGGCACGACGGTGCCATGCGTGTCGCCCAGCACCTGGACCTCGACGTGGCGCGCCCCCTCCAGCAGTCGCTCGAAGTAGACCGCCGACTCGCCAAACGCCGCGTCCGCTTCAGACCGGGCGGCCTGCACCCCGGCCACCACCGCCGCGGTGTCGACGATACGACGCATCCCGCGGCCGCCGCCACCGGCCACCGCCTTGATGAACAGTGGATAGCCGACCTCGTCGGCGCGGGCGCACAGCTCGTCGTCCGACAGGGTGTCCACGAGCGTCTCGGTTCCCGGCACCACCGGCACCCCGGCGTCCATGGCGACCCTCCGCGCCGCCGTCTTTCCGCCCATCGTTTCAATGACGCCGGCATCCGGACCGATGAACACCAGCCCGGCCGCCTGGCAGGCGCGCGCGAACGCCGCATTCTCGGCCAGAAACCCGTACCCGGGGTGAATGGCAGTGGCGCCCGTCTCACGGGCGGCCTCGAGGATCCGTTCGATGCTCAGGTAGCTCTCGGCGGCCACGCTCGGCCCGATGGCGACCGCCGCGTCCGCCTGCCCGACATGCGGCGCCGTCCGGTCGCACGCGGAATAGACCGCGACGGACGGAACCCCCATCTCGCGACAGGCCCGCAGAACACGGACGGCGATTTCGCCACGATTGGCGACCAGGATCTTCACGAAGTTGAGTCTTCAGATGCCGGAGGCGCGGACGGACCGGAGACGGTCCGGACGACCTGCACGCAACCCCTAATCCGCGGCGCCGTGGGCAAGACACCGATGCTGACCCCAGGACAAAGCGATCTGTCTATTATTCTAACACTTGAAGGCGGAGGGAACCGCGCCGAAGGCTGTGCGCGGCTGTCCTTCGGCTTCAGGCCTCGGGCTTCAGGCGCGCTGGAACGCCGAGCGCGGAAGGCCTGATACAGCCCCGGGGTGATCGGCTCGGCTGGCATCGCCGCGTGCTTCCACTCAGCAATGACCGCCGGCACATAGCCAGTCGGAAAGGGTGGGATTGCAGATGACCCGGCAAGGCGAAGTCCTTGCCGCACCGGTGAGTCGGGTGGACGTCACACTGTGGGCTGGTGGCGTGCACCTCGGTCCATGCTGCGCGCAGCCACGTCCACCAGACGTCCGGCGTCATATCTAGAGCGGAATGTTCCCGTGCTTCTTCCGAGGGTTCGTGTCCCGCTTCCCTTCCAGGCTCCGCAGCGCAGCAATCAGCTTGGGGCGCGTCGCGCGGGGCTGGATCACCTCGTCGATGAACCCGCGGCCGGCGGCGACGAAGGGATTGGCGAGCTTGTCGCGGAACTCGGCGACCTTCTCGGCGCGGAGCGCGTCAGGGTCGGCGGCGGCGGCGAGCTCGTCCTTGTGGAGGATGTTGACGGCGCCCTCCGGGCCCATCACGGCGATCTCCGCGCTGGGCCAGGCGAAGTTGACGTCGGTGCGGATGTGCTTGCTGGACATCACGCAATAGGCGCCGCCGTAGGCCTTCCGGGTGATGACGGTCACCTTCGGCACGGTGGCCTCGGCGAAGGCGAACAGCAGCTTGGCGCCATGGCGGATGATGCCGCCGAACTCCTGCTGGGTGCCGGGCAAGAAGCCGGGGACGTCCTCGAGTGTGACGAGCGGGATG
>Ga0310122_10001568_pt1 | contig 14562 bp, 10 predicted proteins | sample CB6_Bottom_1051__FD_203503 | JGI IMG/M metagenome (GOLD analysis project Ga0310122, IMG submission 203503) | Marine microbial communities from Western Arctic Ocean, Canada - CB6_Bottom_1051 | ecosystem: Environmental > Aquatic > Marine > Oceanic | place: Canada: Western Arctic Ocean | collected...
CCGTGACGCACTGTCGACCAGGTTGATCCGGCATCGCCCGGCCGCTCGTAAACCGGGACCGGCAGATTCAGCCGAGGATCGTCGAGTTGCAGGCGGTACATGATTTGGTTGTAGTCGTAGAGAGGCGTCGGGTGCTTGTTGCCCGAGAAGGTGGACGTGTAGGTGGCCTCAAAAAAAAGGGTGCGTCCGCCGTCCTTGGCGAAGTAGGGATGCTGCTTGGGATTGTAGAAACTGTAATCATCGTGGGTGACGATCTTCCGGGCGTAGACCCAGGGGCCTTCCGGGCGAGAGGCCTCGGCAAACCAGATCTCGCCAAGCATCGACGAGCCGAACGACTGCGATATAACCATGACCCAGCGTTGCCGATGATCGTTCCAATAAACCGAGCCGTGCTGGGTCAGCACCGGTTTGCCAGTTTCGATGTCGATCAAGTGGACGGGCGACTCGCCGGCGTTGATTCTCTTTTCGGCGATCAGTTTGTTCACCTGCTGGTGATCCAGCTTGGGCTGTCCTCCACGCCATTTGAATTTCAAGCTGCCATCTGGATTTCGCTGCACATCGCTCCCGGAGCCGGCCGGAAGAAAGGTATAGGTCTCATACTGGGAGGGGTCGAGGTAGCTGGCAAGGCTCGCACGGACACGCACCAACGGCATCCCGCCGGCAAAGTAAACGTACTCCTGACCATCGGCGGCGCGGTTCAAAAACGGATGCCCGTGAGGGTAGAGCGGCGCGTCTTTCGGGAACGTCGCTCGGTGGCCAAACTGTTGCCGCTCATCGTCAAACTGCACCACGCCGCGCTCATAAACCGTCAAGGGTGCCTTGATTTTTACGTATTGCGCCAGCAACCGGGACTGCCGGTTTTCGTCCGGCGACACCACCAGCCCGTCGATCCAGGTCGGCCCCTTGCCCGGCATTTTGGCGGCTTCCTTGGCAAAGCCATTTTTGCCGAGGGCGTAGGTGAGATTAACACCGAGGCCGGGATCGAGGCCGCCCCGGCCGGGGAGCAGCGAGGTGGCGAACGGCACGTGGAAGTTGCCCAGTGGATACGAAGGTCGATTGGTGTCTCCCCAAAACCAGTGGAGCCTTCCCCGATAAATCGCAGTCACCACACTGTCTGAGCCGAATACCGCGCCGTTGAGCAGCGGCCGCTCGATCGGGGCGCTCCGGCCCAGCAAGCGGCTATCGCGATAAATGCCGGCGCCGGTCACGCGGTACAACCGCTCGGCGATGTTGAGGCGCTTAAGCTTCAGTACCGCCTCGGTGCCGGGCGTGGTTTTCAGCCGCACACCGCGATACCCGAAGCCGTCCTTGGGATACTCGTAACCGTGGCTTCGGACGTGGAAGAAAATCTGCCGATCCATGAGGCCCGGCTCGCGAAACGCCACAATGCCGTTGCTGTCGGTGTAAAAGCGCAGGTGGTTGACGGTCTCGAGCTCGACCAGCGGGACGCCTCGGCCGGTCTCGGCGTCCACCACGCGGATGGCGAACAAGGCGGACGGCGGCGGCGGTTCCGCTTGGCCAAGCGCGCACAGTTGCAGGCCAAGCAACAGGGCGGAAAGGATGGAGAGTCTCGTTGGCATTGCGACCGGGTCGAAGTCGGAGACTAGCCCCCGTTTCCGGCGAGTCCAATTCCGAAATGGAGAGCCGCTTGACCAAGCGGGAAGGTCAACCTTCGGGAACCGGCTCCGGGGCGGGGCCTTCGACCGGCTGCTGCGGATCGGGGAACGGCTTGAGGTTTTTGCCGTACTCCTCCGGCAGATCAAGCACGAGGCGGAGCTGCTCGAGCAGCACGGGGTGCATCATGTAGCTGTTGGGCCGGAACATGTCCTCGAGCATCTCGCGCTCGAGTTCCTTGAACGGCGGGAGGCCAACGCGGGCGGTGCTCATGCCGATCTCTTTCTGGAATCGGTTGTACAACTGGATGGCGAGCGACTTGTGGCCGACGAACTGGTCGTCCTCGCCGATTGCGGCATACTGAAATGCCTGTATGAGCAGGCCGCCGATGACGGCCTTGGTTTGGTTGTGATCGGTCTCGCCGGCATCTTCCTGCACGCGCGAGACGCAGTACTCGTCGAGGCTCAAGCCCTCGGCCGGAATGGACTGGGGATAGAGGTCGACCATGTATTTGTACCACTTGGCCGCCTCATCCTTGCGGTTGTACACGTAGAGGAAATAAACGGCGCTGCGCAGAAAATTCTTGTGGCCGGTGCTCATGTGCTCGGCGAGGCCGGTGTCGGTGTTGGAGGCGGCGTCCTCCCTGCGCTTGGCCTCCATTTGTTCCTCGTAGGAGGCGCTTGCTTTTCCGATCAGGTCAACGTTCCAGCCGTAGTTGAAGTTGGGCGGCGGAGCGATCAGCCGCCCCTGCATGCAGGCCTGCTGCAGTGCCTGGTAAATGATCCGGCGCAGCTTTAGAAAATTGCCCCCGGCGGCTTTTTCCTCGACTAGATTGAGGACGCCGTCGCCGTCCACGTCGAAACGCTCGGTGACATCCTCGATGCCTTGCTGCGCCCAATAGATGGCGTGGGCATCGGGCAGACGCCACTCGAGCGGCCCCCATAATTCGTCCACGGCCATCATTTTTTGGGGCGTCATTTTGAACACTTCGATGAGGCGCTTGAGGCGGCGCTTGGCCGAGTCGGTCTGCGGGTTGAGCAGGTCGAGATAGCCGTCGCGGCGCGTACCGATGACGCCGCCTTCGAATATGTCGTCCTCGGTGCCGCGGCGTCCATCCGGACCGGGGTCGTGCATCATCTCGGTGCACCACGCCATTTTGTAGAATCCGTGAGCGTCGTCGAGATTGTGACCGAGCTTGTGCTGAAAATGCCATGCCAGCTCGTGGTACAAATGAGCGCTGTGCGGGTTGTATTTCAGTCCGCCATCACGGATCAACTCGATGCCGCGCTTCACCCAGTGCCAGCGCACGTGCGGCGTCTCGATGCCGTCGAATTTCACCGAGATGTTGTACGACATGTTCCACGCCGTGACGCGCCAGACGTGGTCGGCGTGCGGTTGCAGCTTGGTGATCCAGTCGCCCAACTGCGCCATCTCGAAAAACTTTCCGTCCTCCTGCATTTGCATGGCGCGCACCCAGAGGACATTGGCGATCAACCCGCGAAAGCCGCCCAGCACCACGGTGGTGAAGGCGAGCGACGGCGGCAAATTTTCGATCTGCTCGGTGTGCGTCAGTTTTTTCTCCGCACGAAATTCGTTCATTGCGCGCTGGCTGCGACTGACGGCAAACAGGAAGGCCAAGGCCAAAAGGGCCATGACGAATTTGAATGCTTTGCCGTGGAATTTCATGTCACGTCAGTTCATCGAGGCTGTGGGATTCGGAAGGGCCAACTCTTTGCGATGGAACATGTAAGCCCCGAGCGCCATGACCATTCCGCCCATGACTACGATGATCGCAAAGAAGGCCCAGAACAGCGTGGCCCACGTGATCGTGCGCCCGTCGCTGAGGCTGTCCACCGGCGAGTAGCCCCAAATCGCCGTGGTGATCTTTACCGCACCCTTGGCGAAAAAGATGGCGGCGGCGTCGAGCATCGACGACTCGTCCTTCCGGCCGGTCTCGTGGTTGACGCCGGTGATGCCGCCCTCGTCGATGATCTGCTCGAGCGTCCCGGTCGAGGCCGAGATCAGCAAAATACCAAGCGACATAAACGTGGCCACGGGGAAGGAAAGAAAACTCGACGCCATCAGGCCGATGGCCGAAATGAGTCCGAGCCAGAAATAAATAATCAACAGGCCACGGAACAGATTCATGCCGAAGCCGCCGTCGTGATAGAGGATCATTGGGCCGTCTTCCATGAGAAAAATAATCGGCCGCTCCGAGTTTCGGTTCATGAAATGAACGCGCACCAAGCCTTTCTGCTCACCTTTGTCGGGCACGATCCCGACGGGGAGTTGCTCTTCATGAAATGCGCTCGAGCCGCGCCTCATTTCTTTGAAAGTGCCTTCTGGCGGCCAGCGTTTACTGGTGCCTTCGCCGATCGAAAACCAAAGCGTGTGCGACTTGGGATCGTACTCGTCATCGGCGTTAAACTTGAACCGCAGATAGATCGGTTTTTGGTTAATTTCATCGACGATGCCGGGGTCGATTTGAAACTCCCAAACCTGACTTTGGCCCGGCAAAATAATTTCATAACTGGCCTTTGAGATACGAACGGCATCCCGTTCCAACTCCTGCAGCTTGGCTAAAATTTCTGCGCTGGGATCGCTCTCAGACTGCTCGACCAACCGCGTGTAATCTTTCCGGAAAGAGAGGATGTGCTCCGGGCCGGTGACGGACATTCGCAACGCCTGCTCGGCTTCCGTGTAACTGGTTTTTGCCTCGGCGACGAGCAGTGCGTAGCGGTAAGCCCGTTGGCGGAGAATCGAAAAATCGCGCACCGGTTCGCGAACGCTGCTGCGCGACACGAGCACTTCGTTTTGCAGCTTGGCCTTTTCAAACTCGTTCAGTTCGGGCGAGTCGGCCCGGGCGTTGATGAGGAAGAAAATGGCCAGGCCGGTTGGCACCATCAACGTGGCGTTGAGCAGCATGATGCCCAGCCATTTGCCGAGCCAAACCTGCAAGCGCGTGACCGGTTTGACGGCGACCATTTGCATGACGTTGTCCTCGATCTCGCGTGCCAGCGTGCCGCAACCCATCCACAGCGAGGCGATGCCCAGCAGCGCCGTGGTCGAACCCAGCGTGTAGGTGAGCACAAGCTGCACGGTGCCCTTGGCCGTGCCGTCGCTCTTCACCAGCAGCGGAATGCCGAACACGATGACCAGCAGCGCGACCGCCATCGCCACGACGAACCGGTACCGGATGGCGGCTTTCAGAGTCTGCTTGGCAATGGGCCACATAACGCTTGGTTTGCTGTGGGGAAATTAGTCGCCGAGCAGGCCGCCCAGCTTCTCGTTGGCCTTGTCGAGGTTTTCCTCTTTCTTCGGGGCGACATCGGCTTGCGGGGCGGGCGCGGCCTTGGCCAAGCCGGCGAGTTTATCGTCGTCCACCGTCTTCGTCGGCTTGGTCACTTCAGGTGCTTGGCCAAGCGTTGGCTCGTCGTCGGCGCGGGTGAGGTGGTCGAGCACGCGGTCGGTCCGCTCGCCCGCTGCGTCGCCGCGCAAAAACTCCGCCACAAGATTGCCGGAAGTTGCGCCGGAAGTGTCTTCCTCTTTTTGACGCGCCTGCTCGACGATGTTGAGAAACAGGCTCTCGAGATTCTGCGTGGGGTTGTCCACGCGCACTTCGTCCGAGCCGGTGTCGTCGCGGATGAGTGTCAGCACTTTGTCCATCGTCTCGCGGGAGAGGGTCGGTGCGGTGATGCGCGTGGCATTTTGGTTGGCCAGCAGCTCGCTCATCGTGCCCATCGCCTGCACCCGGCCGCCGTACAAAATCATCGCCCGGTCGCAGACATCCTCCACGTCGGCCAGCAGGTGGCTCGACAGGATGACCGTCTTGCCGCGCTCGGCAAGTGTGAGAATCAGGTCTTTAATTTCGCGGCAGCCGATCGGGTCGAGCCCGGAGGTCGGTTCGTCGAGGACGATCAGGTCGGGGTCGTTGATGAGTGCCTGTGCCAAGCCGATGCGGCGCTGCATGCCCTTCGAGAATTCCCCCACGTGCCGGCGGCGGGCGTTGCCCAGCCCGACCATCTTGATCAACTGATCGGCGCGGTCACGGCGTTCCTTCGAGTCGATGTGAAAGAGGCTGCCGAAGAAGTCGATCGTCTCGTCGGAGTTGAGGTAGCGGTAAAGGTACGATTCCTCCGGCAGATAACCGATGCGCGCCTTGGTCTGCACATGGCGTGGCGAGTGGTCGAACACGGTGATGCGGCCCCGGGTCGGGTACAGCAGGCCGAGCAGCATTTTCACGATGGTGGACTTGCCGGAGCCATTCGGGCCAAGCAGGCCGAACACCTCGCCGCGCCTGACCTCGAAATCGATGCCATCCACGGCGTGCGCCTTGGCCCGGCCCCAGAAATCCTTGAACACCTTGGTCAGGCCCTGCGCGGAAATGACCGTTTCGTTTGAACTCATAGTTGTGTTGTCCCTGCGCCTGGCCAAGCGCTGCTCATGAAAAAAACCGCTCAAGCGGGCTGGGCCGCCATGCCGGCCGGATCATCGGTGCCGGCCGGTTTTGACTCCGGCTCGAACGACCCCAGTTCCTCGCCCTGGCGAACCAGGCGCGCGCTGTTGAACACCACGATCAACGACCCGGCGTTGTGCAGCATCGCCGCGACGATCGGGTTGATCACCCCGTAGCTGGCGCCGATCATGCCGCCGATGATGAACAGGATGCCGAACAGGAAATTCTGGTTGATCACCGCGCGGGTCTGCCGCGAAAGACGCACGAGGAACGGCAGCCGGCGCAGGTCATTGTTCATCAGCGCGATGGTGGCGCTCTGGATGGCCACCTCGCTGCCGGCCGCGCCCATGGCCACGCCCATGTCACCCGCCGCGAGCATCGGGGCGTCGTTCACGCCGTCGCCAATCACGGCCACACGATAGCCTTTTTTCTTCAAGTCGTTCACGAAGTTCACCTTGTCCTGCGGCAAACACTCGGCAACCACCTCGGCGCAGCCGATCTCGCCGGCCACGCGGGCGGCCACCGGTTGGCGGTCGCCGGACACCATCGCCACGCGACGCACGCCGGATGCGAGCAAGTCCGCGAGCGCCTCCTTGGCTTCGCTGCGGGTGGCGTCCTGCAGCCCGACCCAGCCGATGCAAACGCCGCCCCGGGCGACGAACAACAGGCTGTAGCCCTCGGCTTCTTTGAGATCCACTTTCGACTCAAAATCATCGGTGACACCGTTGTCCCGGAGCCACTGCGCGCGGCCGATGACGATGCTCGCGCCGTCCACGCTTGCCTGTATGCCCCTGCCTGCGGTCTCTTTAAAATCGGCGGGGTCGGCCAATTTCACCCCGGCCTCTTCGGCCAAGTTGACCAGTGCCTTGGCTGTCGGGTGGTTGCTGAATTTCTCCGCCGTGGCGGCGATTTTGAGCAGCTCAGCCGGCTTGATGTCGCCCTGCGGAGCCAAGCGGCTGACCGCCAGTTCGCCAGTAGTCAGCGTGCCGGTTTTGTCGAATACAAAGGCGTTGATGCGCGCCGCGATCTCGATGTCGCCGACGTTTTTGATGAGAATGCCCAAGCGCGCAGCCGAGGCGAGCGCGGCGACCATTGCCGTGGGCGAGGCGAGAATGAATGCGCACGGGCAGGAGATCACCAGCACCGAGACAACGCGCTCGATGTCCTGCGTGAAAAACCAAACGACGCCCGCAATCACCAACACGAGCGGCGTGTAATAGCCCATGTACTGGTCGATGATCCGCATGATCGGCAGCTTGGTTTGCTCGGCGGCGAGGATCAAATCGCGTACGCGGCCGAAGGTGGTGTCCTCTCCGACGCGGGTGACCTCGACCTCGAGCACGCCAGTCAGGTTGGTCGTGCCCGCGAAAACCTCCTCGCCAGTTGCCTTGTCCACCGGGAGCGACTCGCCGGTGATGTTGGCCTGGTTGATGGAGCCTTGGCCTTTGATGATTTTGCCGTCGGCCGCGACGTTGTCGCCGGGGCGGATGCGGATCACGTCGCCGATATTCAGGTCGGACGCGGTCACTTCCTCCTCGCCGTCGCCGACGATTCGGCGGGCCTTGGTCGGGGTCATCTTGACGAGCGACGCGATGGCGGCGCGAGCGCCGGCGGCGGTGCGGGTCTCGATCAGCTCACCCAGCAACATGAAAAACGCAACGATGCCGGCGGTCTGGTAGCCGCCGAGCTGCGACTCACCGGAAGCGATGGCGGCGAGAAACGCAATGGCGACCAATTCGTTGATGGTGAGCATGCCTCGCAGGATGCTTTTGACCGCCAACTTGAGAATCGGAAAGCCAAGGATGATCGCCCCGATGAATGCACTGACGCCGGCGATCCGGTCGTCCGTGCCGCCGAACCACTCCATGAAGAAGGAGTTGGCGATGAACACCACACCGGCGATCATGGTGGTGAGCCGGAACTGGGTGTGATCGTGGTCGTGGCCGCAACTGCCGCCGTCGTCCTCGTGATCGTGATGGTGCTCGCGGATTTCCCTCCGGCTTAAAAGTGATGAAATTTGCATGGTCGTTTCTGTTGTTATCGTTGCGCTTGGCCAAGCGCGGTTTGTCTCGCTGTTGTCATGGCGTCCCGCCTTCCTTCAGTTTCCGTTTTTCCGGCGTGCGGTTGAGCCAAATACGCGGCGTGCGGCCGGAAAGATAAAAGACATCGACGGCGTTGGTGAGCACCCGCTGCATCGTCTCGGCAACCAAGCGCCGCTCGAAGAGCCCGGGGTTGTCCTCGTAATAAGGCCGTTGCTCGGCGAACGCCTTGGCCTCGGCCCGCACTGAGGTGAGCAGAATGTTGGCCGCTGTCTGGCCGCCGCCCTCGATGACCTTGGCTTGGCCAAGCGCATTGGCGATGGCGCTGACCGCATCGGCCTTGGCCGTCGCGACTTTTTGCTGGCTCTCCTGCTGGACTTTCAGGAATGCGTCGAAGGCCGGCTTGACGTCGAGCGGCACGGTGACGTCGAGCGTCAGTGAGTTGATTTTTATCCGCAAGTCGCTGTCAATCCCGCTGATCGTTTTTTCCACGCGGCGCTCGATGGCGTTTCGGAGATCGGACTGCTTGGTGTACGCGTCGATCGCGCTGCGACCGGCGGAGGCGTGGTAAACGGCGTTGTCCAAAACCGACTCGAGGAACCCGGTGACATCAGAAAAGCCAAACTCGTACGCCTTGATGGCGTCGCCCGATTTTTCATCGAGGCTGAAGTTCATCTCCGCCTTGACGTGGAGCGTGTTGCCGTCGCCGGTGAGGGTGTAGCCGTCATAAGTCGGCTGGAACGACATGCTGTTCTGTGGGGTTTCCTCATCCTCAGTGCGCCAGCCAACATCGGAAGTGATCGTGCGGTTTTCGTTCACGGGGATTTGGACAATCTCGTCGATGGGATAGGGCCACGCCCAGTGCAAGCCCGGCAGGAGTCTTTTTTTAAATTCACCGAACCGGAGATGCAGCGCCTGTTTGTTGTTGTCGATCTTGGTGATGCCGGAGCCGAAAAATGCCACGGCCAGAATCACCATGATCACGCGAACCACCTTGAAGCTGCTTTGCAGCGCCTCGGTCAACGCCCGGGTGCGGGCGTCGTCCAGGACCTCAATGCCGGACGTCGGGGCTTTCTCGCCCGGCGGCGTGGCGGCTTCGGTTTGTTTTTCGTCGTCGCTCATGGTTTCACTCGGCGGCTTTGCCTGTGTTCGGCTGCGTCAGCAGGTTGAATGGAGGCGTGTTGGGATCGAGAATCAATGTGGCGTTTTCCTTGAGCAACCCCTCAAGCGCCTTGCGGTTGAACAGGAAGTTGGCCAGCTCGGGGTTCTGCTTGAACACCTCGTAATACTTGGCGGCCTGGGCCTCGGCTTCGCCGCTAATCTGGATCGCCTGCGCCCGGGCTTCGGCCAAAATCTTGTTTGCCTCAAGGTCGGCTTCGGCCTTGATCGTCTTGGCCTGGCGCTCGCCCTCGGCCTCGATCTCCTGAATGCGCGCCTGACGCTCGGCCTTCATTCGCTCGAACACCGCGCTGGTGACCGACTCAGGGATGCCGAGCCGCTTGATGCCAACCATGATGATCTCGATACCGTTGTCCGCCGAGTCGGCGCCGACGCGTTCTTTCATGTCGACCTCGATGGCGTCGAGCTTCAGGTCCTCCGCGTTGGTGGTCACCAAGTTGTTGAAGGCGTACTTGCCAATGACGGCATTTTGCGCGCTGCGCACCTTGCCCTCGAGTACCTCGTTGGCCTTGGCCAAGTCGCCGCTGAAGCTGTTAAAAAACTTGAGCGCGTCGCTGATTTTCCAAGTGACGAAAACCTTGATGAGGATCGGCTTGCCCTCTTTGGTGCCGGTCTCCTCGAAGGTCCACTCGGAACTCTGGATTCGGTTGTCGAAGATGTGCACATCGTGTACCGGCCAAGGCAGGCGAAAGTGAAAACCGGGGCCAAGGTTGGCCTCACCAGCCTTGCCGAAACGAGTCTTGATGGCCACTTCCGTCTCGCGCACCTGAAAGGTGAATAGCATGAATCCGAAGATGATCACCAGTAAGGCGCCAACTGTCAGGGTGATGTAGTTTTTTTGCATTGTTCGAAAATGTTGAGGTTAATTATCCGAGTCAACCGTCACGTCCAAAAGGTCGCTGCGCAGCTTGTCCTGCAGTTCCAAATTAATAATGTCGCTGTTGTCCGGGTTGGACAGGATATATTTCCGGGCACCCCTCGTGGCCTCCACAAAGGTCTCCAGTTTTGAGCGTGTCGTGTACACGCTGGGGGCGGCGTTGAAGGCGGCCATTTGGTGGCCGAATCGACCGGCCTCGGCCTTGGCCAAGGCGACTTTGTTGGTGCTCTCGCTGCGCGCCTTGGCCAGAAGCTCGGCTTTAAGTCCGCGCGCCTGGGGCACCTTCCCAGCCTTGTACAGCAAGGCGCCGAGCCGGTTGGTCTCGCTGTGCAACAGGGCCACATTCACTTTTTCGTAGCTTTCCGCGACGCCGCCGGTGGACTTGGACTGCTCGTTTTGGCCCACGGGCGGATGAATATCCTGCAAGCCGACGAATACAATCTCAGCCCCGAGCTCGCTGGCGTCGGCCTGTTGTTGAATGGCCTTCTTCAATTCCTCCTGCGCCTTCGTGCGGCCCGGTCCCATCAGTTCGTTGATGTCCACCCCGATCAGGTAGCGCGTCACTTCGCGCATCGCCAACTTCTGCAACATGGCCCCGGCGTTGTCTGTTTTGTAAACCCAGTTGGTCAGGTTCTTGATGCGGTACTGCACCGGAATGCTGACGGTCAGCAGGTTCACCGGCACGGAATCGGACGCAACGGCTTCGTCTCTGCTGGCGACGATCATGTTGAAATTCTGCTCCGGATCGTTGGAGGAACCGTGGTTGTGCTGGGTGGTCCACAGCAACACCTGCACGTCCTCGGGGGCACCGGTGTTCGGTTTGGACTCCTCATTTTGATCCAGCACGCCCAGCACAAAATTTTGAATCTCGCTCGTCTTGTAGCGGTACACTTTGTCGATCGGCCACGGCAGTTTGAAGCTGAACCCCGCCTCGAGATGCGCGTTGCGTTCGCCGAACCGCTCGATGAACGCCTCCTCGTTGGGCTGGATCACCACAAAGCTGCTGCTGAGGAACAACACCACGACTTGAATGACAATAATCAGCGCCAGCTTCTGCTCGAGATACTTGTAAAACCACGTCTCGGAAACCTTGAAGCCAAACTGGTAATCCAGCGCCTGGGCGGCGGTGGAGATCAGGCCGCCCGGTTGGCCAAGCAGGCCGATCAATCGGCTTTCGTAAAGCAGCCGCGCCTTTTTTTCGTCGAGCCGTGGCCGGTAAATCTCGAGCACCAGCGTGACGAGATTTTCCAGCACGGAAACCGCGATGACCGCCAACACGGCCCAAGTGATGCCCTTGTCCCAAGCGGGATAACCAAAATAAGAAGCCGCCTGCGCCAGCACCACTGCAGCGCTGACCACCGAGCCAAGCAGCATGTAATTCGCCACCGGACGCAGCAGCTCTTGGCCATCCATCCGGGCGAGTCCGGCGGAGTATTTGCCCATCATGAACAGGACAACCATGAACAGGGCAGAGAACATGATCGACAGCACCGCGCCGGCCGGAGCCGGGGCCGTCCACTGGCTGAGCTGCCCGTAACCCCACCACAGGCCAAGCGCTTGGCCAAGCAGCACCAGCACTGAGAAGGCCGGCACGACCCATTTCTCGAACTGCCGCCGGGCGTTGCGAGCCGGATAAGCGTCCTCCGCCGCGCCGGCAAAAAGCGACTCGTTGCCCCGGGTGCGATCCAATTCCTGCATCTCAAGCCTCTCGGCTTGCTCGCGGTCGATCAAGTGCGACTGGATGAAGCTAAAAAAGCCAATCAGCGTCCCGATCCCGAGCAGAACCACCCCGGCCAAGCCGGCCGTCGAGCCGGCTTTCAGCGACAAAAATAACGCCGCGACTGCGACGGCTAACAGCACGAGGCTGTTGATGAGTCCAAGATTTTTGGAGTTTTGCTGTTCCATTACGTTAGCTCACGATCCTCAAACAGCCAAAGGGCAACCGACAAGGTTGCCCCCACATAGCCCACGAGGTATCCAAACGCTTGGCCAATGTACCCGAGCGGAATGATCCCATCCCCCTCCAGCACGTCGGCCAGCCAAAAGTTCTGCCAGTTCGGCGTCACGGTGTAAAGGATAGAGGCCCACCACGAGCCCCCGTCCGCCCGCTCCAAAAACAGCCAGTCGGACATCAGCCCGAGGAACAACACCGACGAGCAAATCGCCAGCGTTGGCAACAAATCGAGCCTCGTCGAGCAGGCCAGCGCCAGCGCCGTCAATATCAGCACCGCAAACAAAATCAGCGCCGTCGCCGAAAGCAGCCGCCAATCGACCAGGCGCGGGTCCGCCCCGGCGCCGGTCGTCTCCGCCTCGGTGGCCAGAATGATCGCGAACATCGCGCTCGTCAGCACCACCACCGAAACCACTGTCGTGATCACGAAACGCACCTGCAAAAAATAATTCAAAAACCCGCCCACCACAAACGACGCCAGCAAACCGCCGAGACAATAGATGCCAAATGAAATCGTGTCGGCTGAGCCGTACGCATCGTACGCCATGCGACTGGCCAACAGGCAAGCCACGAGATTCGTGTACACCAGCAGCGTCAGCGCGCCAGACAGCCCCACGTATTTGCCGAGGATGAACCGCGCCCGGCCCACCGGCTTGGACAACACCGCCAGCGCTGTGCCGCTGCGAATCTCCCGCGCCACCGACGACGACGCGCAAAGCACCGCTCCGAACAAGCCGGTCACCAGCGTCACCGCCAACGTGCTGGTTTTGACCATTTGAATGTCATCACCAAACCCGAAATACGGCACGACGGAAAGGAAGACGCAAAAGAAGCCGGAACTGGCCATCAGCAACAGATAAACCGGCTGCTGAGCCACCTCCATGAATGCGTTGTAAGCTATGGTCCTAAACTGTCTCAAACCAAAAGGGGCGGGGAACATAACGCCCTCTTGGCCAATTGCAACAGAGAACTTCCGAAGAAAAAGCCGGTTTTCAGCGGAGTTTTGGCTAAAAATCGAGCACCTCGGAGACTCCAACGCCCCCATCGATCAACCGTCGGCCACCGCCGCCCGAGCGGCCGGCCCGGATGACGGCGGCAATCTCGGTGTTTCCGCGCTCGCTCGCCACGTCCAGAGGCGTTTTTCCCTCGAAATCCCGCGCCTTCACATTCGCGCCGTTGGCCAGCAGCCACTTGGCCATCTCGATGTGCCGCACGTTCCCCTGAAACGCCGCCAAGTGCAGCGGCGTCAGCTTTTTCTTGCCGCGCTTGTTGATGTCCACGCCGGCGGCGACCAACTGCTTCACCTTGGCCAAGTCCCCCGCGTACGCCGCCGCGTGGATGTCTCCCTCCACAGCGCCGCCGCAGGCAGCCGCCATCATCGCCACCGCCAGGCCAAGCGCCACCAAGCAACACCTTTCGCAGATCAATTTCATCGCCCCACACTACACCGTCTCCCAGCCCAAATCGAGCCAAGTTTCACTCATCCCCCTTGGCTTGAATCATGAAAAATCGATGCGCCCCCTCCCCCGGGTCGAATTGCACCGAAACAGGCGTCTGCCATTTGTGCTCCTTGTCAACTTCCTGCAACTTGCTGACGGTTTTCCAACTTTTCAAATCGGTGGAGGATTTCACGGTGATGGTTGGCGTCTTCACGAACGGCTCGTAATCCAGGCCGTCAAACTTCAGGAGATTCGTCCCGGGATCGAACTTGCCGATGATTTTTCTGTGCCCAAGTTTTGCCTCGACAGTGAATTCTCCCGTCACCTTGTAGTTTCCTATCTCGATGTAGTCGAACTGGAACCATTCGAGGACGCCGCCTTCGTGATGACTAAAAGTCAGTTCATGGTGCGTCGGCGGAAACCAGGGGGGATCATTGGCAAACGATTTTATGGAAACAAACTTGATGCCCTGCCAATCAAACGGCCGGGCAAGACGAACCGACAGCTCCACCACGCCTTCCTTGACAGCAATCCCGGCAATCTCCGGCCCGGCAACTGCGGAACCGCTCAAGAGGCCAGCGACAAGCCAAGCGCCAAATAACCGTGCCAATCGTTTCATTTTACCGATCTCAAACCACACTCGCTTGGCCAAGCGCAACCGGTTTATCAAGTTCACCACCTCAATCTGCTCCCGCTCCCAATCCGTATCGAGCCAAGTTTGGCCAAGTGGAGAAGTGCGTCGGCATTCGGCATTCGCTTACTTATGGGTCACGCCAGTATATCGCGAATGACGTGTCCGTGAACATCGGTCAGGCGCCGGTCTATGCCGTTGTGCCGGACGGTCAGCTTTTCGTGATCCACGCCCAGCAGATGCAGGATGATGGAGTGCATGTCATGGCTGGTTGTGCCGGTTTCGCTTTTCCAAGCCCATTGGTCACTCTGGCCATAAGTCGTTCCCCCCTGCACCCCACCACCGGCAAACCAAGTGACGAACGTCCCACCATTGT
>Ga0310122_10001569_pt1 | contig 14559 bp, 13 predicted proteins | sample CB6_Bottom_1051__FD_203503 | JGI IMG/M metagenome (GOLD analysis project Ga0310122, IMG submission 203503) | Marine microbial communities from Western Arctic Ocean, Canada - CB6_Bottom_1051 | ecosystem: Environmental > Aquatic > Marine > Oceanic | place: Canada: Western Arctic Ocean | collected...
TATAAAGTTTTGCTAACTAATTCCGATAGTAAACTAGCCATATAAGAGCTCCAAGTAGAACTGTTACAGACGCTAGAACAATTGCGTACAGTCCGCCAGCCGGACCTAAAGACTCTGAAATCGAGAGCCCGCTCGTGGAATTTCCAGTGTAAACGAACATAAACAGAAGCAATGAAAGTGCTGTTGCACTCAGAAAAAGTTTTGCTAACCTCTCTTTAGAACCGAGTGAATATTTTGACATAGATGAACAGTGGAGTGTCAGATATAAATATCTTGGTAATTCAGTATTCTACACCCCAACGACCCATAATCCCGCGGTCAAATGGATGCTTCTCTCTTTGAAGAACTGTAACGTAATCTGCCACTTCCCGGATTTCCTCAGGCGCCCCCCTACCTGTTAGAACCAGCTCTGTTGACTCACTCTTATTAGTGATCATTTCCAAAACATCCTCTATTTTGATGTACTTGAAACTGAGAGCAATATTTATCTCATCTAAAATAACTAGGCCATAATCCCCGGATGAGCTAATTTCCTTGGAAAGCTCAAGAGCTTCCTTAGAACTGCTAATCATCTCAGAACTTGTCATGAAACAATCCCTGCAACTTCCACAGGAGTAGTCTCTATCTTGTTTGTACATGTCAGAGTAGGTGCATTTTTTACCAAATTGTTTTATTGTGAAATTGGGCATAAAGGATTCAGAGGCAAGATACTCCCCGACGTATGTGCCTCCTTTTAGAAATTGTATCATGTAAACTTTTATGCCATGCCCAATTGCACGCATGGCCAGGCCAAGAGCCGCAGTTGTCTTCCCTTTTCCGTCACCAGTGTACACATGAACTAGTCCAAGACCAGTTCGCGAATTAGGTGTATCTCCCAGTCTCATCTTCTTTCGCCAGTTGATATAACCTGGTGTGGGTGGCTTCCCTCCCTATACACAGTTATTCCCTTGCAGCCACTCTTCCATGCAAGAATCAGAGTATCATTGATTTGTTTCAGAGTTGCTGTGTTTCTTAGGTTCGCTGTCTTTGAGACTGAATTATCAACGTATTTTTGGAGGGCAGCCTGAACCTTGATATGCCATTCAGGAGAGATATCAAGTGAAGTCACGAAAACATCCTTTATCTTCTTTGGAATATTTTTGAAATTTTGAATTGATCCAATTTTCGCAATATCTGCCATCAGACTTGGGGAATAAAAGCCCTGATCCATGGCAATCTTTTCGAAAATGGGATTTGTGTAAACGAAGCGGCTATTATCAAGAACAGTCATGACATAGGAAATTGCAAAATTTGGCTCACAACCAGAAGACACATCAGCGAGTATGCTGATTGTTCCTGTAGGAGCAATTGCAAGACATGTAGCGTTCCTCATACGCCTCTTATTCTTATGATGTATAGAGCCTTCCCAGGCTGGAAAAGTCCCCCTGTCCTTCGCCAGTATTTCTGATGTATTGTACGCTGTGTCCTTAATGTACTTCATAAGCTTCTCAGCCATTGCAAGACCTTTTTTTGAATCGTACTTTATTCCCAACATATAGAGCATGTCAGCGAAACCAAATATACCAAGTCCTATCTTTCTTGTACTCTTTGTTGCAAACTCTATGTCATGACTCGCGTAACTGGCAGCATCAAGAGAATTGTCCAGGAACCTGACAGCTTTTTGGACTGTCTGACGAAGAAGACTCCAGTCAAGATCACTCCAATCCGGTTTTACCATCGAAACCAAATTTATTGAACCAAGATTACAGCTTTCATTTGGAAGGAGTGGGACCTCACCACATGGGCTGGTTGCCTCAAGCTCCCCAAGATGTTTACAAGTGTGTTTGTTGTTTATCTGATCTATGAAGACAATACCAGGGTCCCCTGTGAGCCAGGCACTATGAACTATGAGATCAAATAAATCTTTTGCCCGAACCTCTCTAAGCTTCTTTTTTGTATTAGGATCAAGGAGATTGAATTTTCCATCCTTCAAAACAGCTTTCATAAAGGCATCAGTTATAGCAACCGATATGTTGAAGTTAGTAAGCCTTCCAGGACGATTTTTGGAACTGATAAAATCAAAAATATCAGGATGGTCAATTCGGAGAATTCCCATATTAGCCCCTTTTCTTCTACCGCCTTGTTTTATAGCATTTGCAGAACTGTCAAAAATGTCCATGAAAGCCAGAGGACCTGCTGCAGTATCAGCACCCCCGGCAACCACACCACGCCTTCCGCGAAGCCGAGTAAAAGAAAAGCCAGTACCCCCTCCATTTTTGTTTACAAGAGCGGCAATCTGGAGAGTTCCGAATATTCCGGAGATTGAATCTTCTATTGGAAGAACAAGGCAGGAAGACAATTGGTTCATAGGAGTTCCTGCATTTGAAAGCAATGGGCTTCCTGGCAAAAACTGAAGATTTTTCATCATATCATAAAATTCTGCTTCTGTTTTACGTGTTGATTTTGAGCCATAATCCCTCTCAGCTCCGGCTACTGCCTTTGAAACGCGCTTAAGAAGCCTCTGAGGAGTCTCTATAAGATTTCCGCTGTGATCTTTTAGGAGGCATCTTCCCTTCAAAACCTCAAGAGCATAAGTAGAAAAATTAAGGTTGCTTTCCTTAAAACTCTCTCCAAGAACAAACTCTTGCTCTGTCCTTTCTTTTTCTCTCTCGTGCCTAAAAAGTATATACGCTTTCGCAGTTCTGTAATGACCACCCTCAACTAAGGACTTCTCCACAACATCCTGTATATCCTCAACACTTGGAACTGCCCCAGGATATTTACTTTGAAGAGACTTGACAACTTCCTGCCCTATGGAATAGGCAAGATCCTTATCTTTGCCAGCGACAGACTGCGCGGCATTCCAGATAGCCTCTTTGATTTTTCTAGGCCTAAATGGAACAAGCTCTCCACCTCGCTTCTTTACTCTAGAAAGTTTAGAAATTTTTGCCATAATATTATATAGGCAACATTAATATTTAAACTAAGAGTCGCACTTGCTCATTCCGCACTCAGGATTTGTACAGGAGGAGCATCCCTGCTCTATTTTCAGGGTATTTTGCTCACAATTTGGACATTTGGCAAGCGTTCCTTCTTCAGTAGATTCCTCAGCTTCCTCAGACGAGGACTCAGTGAGACTTTCCTCGTTTTCGGAAGAAGACCCTATTTCCTGTAGAGAAATTGTTGATTGTCCGAATTTTATCACCATTAGCTACCACCTCCTAAGTCTATCTTTCCTGATTTTATTGCGTGGTAGACTGTTGTCAAGCGGCCATCAGCCAGAGATATAACACTATCCCCTTTGAGAGTTTGCTCCTCACCGTCATCGCCCGGTATTTTGAACTTCTTGTCCTTGAACTTCTGGAACTCACTATCCTTAGTATCAACACTAAGTATTGGATAACGGCTCCCTTCACGGTATATTGTAATTCCCTTGAGACCTTTTTTCCATGCTTCAATATACATGTTTGAAATAACTTCAGGCTCTATGTCCTCAGCAAGATTACATGTTGATGATATGCTGTGGTCTATATATTTCTGGCAAATTGACTGGATCACTATTCTTTGTTGCGGATCAACATTGTGAGCAGTCCTGAAAAAATACTCAGGAAGTATATTTTTTAAATCACTATCTGACCCTATATTCTCTGCCTTATCGGAAAGCCCTTTCACATCCAAATAAGCCTGGACTGTCCCATGGAATACTTTAAAGAGCTTATTACCAAATGACTCTGAACGCCTTGTATAATATAGAGCAAAAATTGGTTCAACTCCACCACTTATACCAATATAATTTTTATCTCCGTCCTTGAATCCCAGAACTATGTTTGAAATTGACCCAGTAGGCGCTATAGACAGGAGAGCGATATTCCTGAGACCTTTTTCCTTAATAAGTTCCTGTGTCTCATCCTCCAGGCCCTCCTTGAAAAATGGGTTTTGTGAATATTTTTCGTAGTCATAAATTGGAGAGCTTCCCTTCTCCTCCGCAAGATGTGCAGAAGTCCGATATATTGTATTAGCTATTCGGCTCATGACTTTTTCTATGATTTTAACTCCATCATCAGAATCGTATCCAAGACCTAGCTGGTTTAGAAGATCTGCAATACCCATAACTCCTATACCAAGACGGCGGGTTTCTCCGGCGGCAATTCTCTGACTCTCAAGTGCGTTGAGACTCTCATTCCATGTGACAACGTTATCAAGGAATCTTGTAATGTTGCTGGCTGCTCTGTCTAGACGCTCCCAATTAATGGAAGCAGTATCTGTATATCCCTCGTCTACCATCCGGGACAGATTTATAGACCCAAGATTGCACGCCCCTCCATCCTCAAGGGGAACCTCCCCACATGGATTTGTGGAACTTATAGGACGCCCGACATAATTTGAAGGAGAGTACTTTGTCATTGAGGACCAGAAAATAAGTCCAGGCTCAGCAGTCTGATAATTTCCTTCTATGAAAAGATCCCAAACATCACGAGCCTTGACCAAGTTTTTTATATCTCCTGAATCTTCTGACGCAAAGTACAAAAGAAAATCCCCGGCATATTTTACAGACAGGTCGTAATCCTGGTCCAACTCAAGAGGATAATCTCCATATAAATCTCTTTTCTTTACATCTTCAAGATCTGAGAGTTTAAGCTGCTGATTGTAATCACTCTTCAGCTTTTCATTGAGAGAATCTACGGAATCAAAATTGCCTAGAAGCTCATATTCCGAAATATCTTTTGAAGGCATTCCGTAGGAATAATTCACAGAAAGTGTCTGCGGAGCTCTCATAACAGTTCCCTTAGGCTTCTTGTAAAGCAATAACTTATCTGGACCGTGGTTTATCTGCTCGTCAACGGCCTGCATAAACTCATCAGATACCTTTATACTGATATTAGCAAAGCGGATTTGTGTGTTCTCCCGTACTTGCTTCTCAATTATCTCCAGCTGAGAATCATTGAACTTTCCGGACCAATTGCACTGCTCAACAATTTGTTTGGTGACCCAGTTAGAAACCTTCTTGACTTTTAAGAAGTCGAGAATATCTGGGTGCTTGACGTCCAAGGTAAGCATCAGAGCGCCCCTTCTACCAGACTGGCCTATTAGACCTGTAGTAAGAGAATAAATATCCATAAAAGAAACAGCGCCAGTAGAGGTGTCAGCAGCATTATGAACTACGGCCCCTTTTGGTCGCAATGTAGATACATCAATGCCGATTCCGCCTCCGTATGACTCGGTCCTTGCACACTGATAGGCTGCATCATATATCGACTCTATACTGTCCTTTTTAATTAAGGCAACAAAACAATTAGCAAGAGTTTTTAATCGATAAAGATCTCCAGCACCTGCAATAACTCTTCCACCAGGAACATAGTAGCCCTCATACAAATCCTTGTAAAATTCTGATGCCCATTTTTTTCTCTTCTCATCAGAATCTTCGAGTGAAGCTATGAAAGCAGAAAGTCTGGCGTAGACATCCTCAGGTTTCCGATCAATAAGATTTGTTTCTAAATCTTTGAGGTAATATTTTTTCTCGAATATGTTTTTGGCGAGCTCATTACCACATAGATAATCTTCAGGATGAACTGGCAAGCTTCCATCGGCCTGTCTTTCCTTAATATAAGAAAGAAGATCCTTGTATGTATTGACTGGCTCGATACCGACTTTTTTTATAAGACTGCTGTCGTACTCGAACATATTGGCATAGCCGTTAAGTGTTTCTGTTTTTTGCATTTTTTCTCCTCCCCTCAAACTTAATATATTTCGAACCAGACTTCACTGCCTCATTGAGAAGCTCTCGAAGCTTTCCAGATTCAGGAACTGGAAGTGACTGAAGAGCTCCGCCATCCAGAAATGGGAGTAGGCTGGACTCGGATAAAAGCTTATGGGATGCATCAAGCTTTTGGGAAGCTTCAAAGGAAGGAGTATAAGTTCCAATTTTTGACGCAGCACTATAATTTATTGAGTCTATTTTTAAAAATCTGTCCCGAACTTTCGTGGCTGGGCAGCCTGCTATCTGGAAATTAAGACCGCTCTGCTTCCTGTACTCTTCTGAATTTTCCTTCATACGTCCAAGTACTTTGCGCCCAAATTCCTGACCAGTTTTATCAGAAAGTGAAACACCAGTCATGATTTCAAGAAGCTCGTTCATGCCAGTCACTCCAATTGATAATGGCTGGAGGTCAGGAATGAGATAGGACTCACCATCAGGGATTTTTTGCTGGAGAAATGGAATAAGATTACCTTCCATACTGCGGTGGACGACCTCTCTTTTGAGGAAAAGTACATCCTTTGCAGCACTCATTCTTTGGTCAAGAATAGTAAAAAACCTGTCCTCGTCAGTATTGGAATCGTAGGCAATTTTTGGAAGATTGATAGTAACAGTCTGAAGGACTCCGCCACGAGAAGGCTCATCCTCAGGGCAGTTGAAAATGTAGGATGAGTTTTGGTATGTTAGTCCTTCCTGATCTCCCAGCACAAAGTAAGGAGTCTGGAATTTCTCTGTAAGCTCCAGAGCTTTTGAAAGAAGTTTCTCAGATGGAGACTTACCGAGGAAGAGATTAAGTTGAGGATATTTAAATGGATTCCCGGCGTAGTCTCCTTGCAGATAAATGTCCAGAAATGCCTCCAAAATAGATTCTGATTCTGTGGAATAATCAGAGTAGACACCTTTTACAGAACCTCCTGATGAAACAGCCTCACAAGATGCCAGATTTTTTGGAATGTTAAAATGCAAATCTATTGTAGAAGTCATAGTCTGACCTCCACGAGTTACGTACATGTGGCTCATTTCAAAAACAAACATCTGAACCAGCTGCTTTATTTGAGTATAATCAAGACCTGTAACATAGGGAGAAAGAAGAACGTTTAAAGCTATGAGACCCTGACTTCCTGAACAGTTTGTCTGAGCGGCAGAGAGAACTCTTGAGGCCTGCAGAAAGGCAACATCAGGAGCTTTTGCAGGACCTGCAACCGGTGCAAATCTTCCAAGACCATCCACCTTAAGACCACTTCTCAAAAATGGCCTCAGGTCGTGAGAGAAACAATAAGGCCGAGTTGCAAAATAATTTAGCCGGTGAATGTGCAGGTTTCCGCTCATATGATCATCCACTCTAGTTGGAGGAAGTATATTCACATAGGCGTATTCTCTTGAAACAACATCAGCCATCATCTTGTGAACTGTCTCAGGATTGTGTGGGATTTCCTCGCTTTCAGACGGACCTGTGAATATTAGCTCACGGGCGTCATAAACAGGCATACCAAGACGTGTGTATCTCATTCTGGCAGACTCATACCCGTGTTCAAGGAGCTTCACGTTAACGATTTCTCTTATTAGAGGTGCAGTTAGATATTTTAAGTGCATCCTGGAGACGTCGTGCTCAACTTCCTGGGCAATTGACTTGGCAATTGCCTCATCTATGTTTGTCTCATCCACCAGAGAGACTACAATCTTCTCTTTACTGAAAGGAACTAGAAGATTCTGAGACGTCCTTACTCGAACGGGCTCGGGTTTTTCTAGAGAAGAGGGGATTTGTGCAGTCATTTTAAACACCTTAAAACTTTCCTTGTGTATTTTGCGATAACTCAAAAACCTTTAAATACATTTTTAAACTATACACACATTAAACCGATTAAAGGTGGGAAATATGCTAGACCCTGAATTCAGAATACTACTCAAAGAAGAATATGGTTTCCGAGAGAACCATTTAATTTTGCTGAGCCACTTTATGTCAAACAAGGGCAAGAAACTTTCTGCAGAAACTCTTTGGACAGAGACTGAAGTTCCAAAGGGGAGGATTTACGAATTTTTGAATGACCTTGTTGATTGGGGTTTCCTTGATGTTGAGTACAAGAAACCGAAGACATACTCTATACGAAACCTGAAAGAAGCTCTGCAGAATGCGATAAGCAGGAAAGAACGGAAATTAACTCAGACTGAGAAAAAAACTCTAGAAGTAGCTAACAAAATAGAAAAGGCTTGGCGGGCAGAGCTCGGAGAAAAAACAGGGAGCATTACAATAATAAGCAGCCCAGAGGAATTTTACATAAAGGCCCGGGAAATGTTAATGGATAGCACGACCGCAAAAATATCAGAAAGGACTCCACTTCTCTTTCTTTCCACAGAAAGGAACTCAACCTGGAGAAGGAGAACTTATGAAATTATGATAGATATGACGGAGTCTAAACGCCTCGACCTGAAATATATCTTCTCCCTTGAAAACGTAAGAAAAGTTGCATCAGAAAGTGAGAACGCTGATGAAGTAATAAAAAGTCTAAAGGGAGCTCTTGAAAATGAAAACCTGAGATGCAGATATGTAAAAGGAACTGGTATCGAGAGCATGCTTATTGTAAAGGACAGAGCGCTTCTCGGAATGGTTTCCCCAAAAACCGGTTCTGTGGAAAACGGACTGTATATAGAGTCAAAGGAAATGGTCGATTCTCTTGACAAGATGTACGACTTAATCTTTGAAGAGGCTGAACCACTCGGACTCAAAGCTCTTCAGATTTTAGGAAAGGCTCTGGAAGAATAAGTCATTCGTCAAAGATTTTACTTGTTCTCTGGAAAGGATTCTGAAATCTCAATTTTTCTCAGTTTGCCCAATTTGTATGTCTTAATAAGACCCCTTCGCTCGAGAGTGTCAACCCAGCGAGACAGGCTTGTAGTCGGAATTCCTGTTGAGTGATAAATTTTTGCCTGGGTTGTCTTACCTCCGTTCTGCAAAATAAACAGAAGAATCTCCTTTGCCCGTGGATTGAGCATGTTCATCGCTGAACTTGCTTCCTTTGACACAGTAATTGCGGACATATTTGGCTTTGAAGGTTTCTCAGAATCCTGAGATATATTTCTGGAGAATTTCAGAGAGTGTGGAATCTTTAATTCAGGAAGACCGGAACGAAGAACATAAGCAGACATAAGAAGAGATATAAGAATTCCGCCAATCGACATAGTTGCGACACCTTTGTGAGCTCCTGACCAGACAACAAGACCGGAAACCCAGGAATTTGAATTGTCCTGCTCATCCTCAGCAGGGATATTTATCTTGTGAGTTTCTGAATCAGAAGAATAGGAAAGTGAGGAATTATCTGAGACTGAATTTTCAGATGAATTGACTTGCTCTTCTACAGACGCAGGTGCTTGTGCAGGAGCCGCACTAAAGCTTCCTCCGCCACCTCCGCCACCTCCGCCACCTCCGCCAGAGGGGCTTTGAACTGGCTCATCTTTCTGATATCTAAGGATGAAACTGAGACTCTCATTTGAATCAATATTTCTTGTGAAAGTGACTACACCTGAAGAGTGTGTGACTCCACTAAGAGAGCTATTATTCCCTGACTCAGATACATTAAGTGAATCGTTGTGAGCATCACTGAGAGTAAATGAAATAACGACAGAATAGGCCAGTACAGAATCGGAATTTAAAATGCTGAGATTCCTTGCAACAGATATAGAACTACCAGGAGCTGACACTGAAGTGGAATATTCACTACCGAGTTCGAGGGAAACTATATTGGACTTCGTACAGGACTCTATATTCGATATATTAGACCAGTTTCCGGACTCAAGTGTAGTCTGATTTTGAGAAAGTGTGCAGTTCCAGCCATCCCGTCCGGCAAGAGAAATTGTAATATTGGAAAAGTTTGTAGAGCCAGTATTAAGGATACTAATATCTCTTGAAATTGACGCAGAGCCACCGGCTACGACCGAAGCTGAAGCCTGCCAAGCAGAATAAGACTCGTCAAGAGCATCTCCAGACCAGTTTGCGCTGATTGTGTATGAAGTTCCTGAATTAAAAGAAGACAAATTTCCAGAGCAGAGAGTGCAGTTCAAAGAGTCTGAAAAAGTCCAGGAAATATTTGAATGATTTACGGAGCCAGTATTGTTGATGAGGTAAGACAGGTAAGCATGTTGGACTGAAAGGCTGGAAGTTCTAGTGGATTCCTGACTTGAATTTAGAATTGATTTTGACAGATGATTTGTTAGAATATAGGTCGTATTTGGAAGAGAACCGTTTGAAGGGAGTATAATGCTCGAATTTATTGAACAGACCTTTCTATTATTCAGTGTTGAAACAGTTCCGCTTATTCCGCTGATACTGCAAGAACTTGTTCCGTTATCGACATAGAACTTAGTTATATTAAGTGAAAGGGAGGGAGCTGAAATAAAAGATATTGCTTCCTCCAAGTTTACAGTGCTTCCTCCAGAGTTGGACAGAGAAATATTGTAAGACGAAGAAATAGCTCCGCTGTGATTGTAAGTCAAATTGAGATCCAGACGGTTCAGCTCCAGTATGGCTTCTGCCTCAGAATAAAATCGGAGAGGAACTTGGCAGGATGAATTCAGATAGTTGCAAGTTCCAAGATAGGAATTAATTGCAGAGGAAAAATCTCCTGTTGAATTATTATCAGCGGCGTAAAAGCCCGAGACAGACCAGACCTGGGTGCTTCCAGCACGCAGATTTGGATTTTTGGGGGTCTTAGGAACCAGGACTGTGCTGGCACCGCCTTTTGTAAACTGGAAATAGTCAATATCCGCAAGAGCTGAGCCTCCGGAAACACCGAATTTGAACTCAGAAAAGGTTTGCCCCCCGCAGTTTGAATTCATACAAGTCATATGACTTGTCTGGAGAACCTGCTTTCCATCGACATATATTGTATTCACTTTGCCGTTTTCTAGATAGGTATAACGATAAGTGTGCCACTCAGTAGCATCAAGACTGTAATTTTCCGTATGTGTGTATACATCCCCTGGAGCATTAGCAGAATCTTTGAATTTTACATGATCTGTGTATATTTCCATTGCATTTCCTTTGAAATTAGTATAGGAACCACCACCTGCAAATTCTGAACCTCTGTGGAAACTGAATATCATTTGTCCTGAAGAACTGTTAGAAATGCGGGCTCTGAACTCAACAGTAAAATTATCATAGCGATCTGGTCTGTACTGAGAATCCAGATTCCAATAGCCATTTGAGCCATTTATCGTCAATATACCGGAGCTTATTGAAGATGAGGTAGCTCCACTTTCAGACCAGTTATAGAAAGTCTCATTAGGAAGCTGAGTGGCCGAGTAAGTCCAGTCCCAGTTCTCTCCTGCAAGAGACTGATGACCGATTAACCAGAGCTGTGCTCCTGAAACTGAGGTTCCATTTGGAATGCTGATATTAGAATATGCGTAAAATGATTGTGAAAAGCTATGATTTAAAGGGAGAGAAGAGCTGCTTAAGGAGTTTTCGTAAAATGAAAACACAGGATTCTCTGTGTCAAGTGTAAAGCTTGTTTGCGAAAGGGCAAAGGAGGAGCTTGAGAAAATGCACAAAAACACGAAAGACATAGAAAATAGTAGTCCAGATCTAGCGAGTGCAGAACTTTTGTACATGTTTTTGTCCAAAAAGCTGGACATTTTACCACTCCCAAGTGCTCCGTGAAGGAAGCTGTATATAAATATTCGTATATTGTTGTACATTGTTCCAAATTGGCGCAAATTACTGGACATTTCTCCCCATTTACACTAAAATAGATATTTGACCTATTTAAAAAAAATCCCGCGAAGCTATGGGAGGAAAGCTGTAACAATATATAAAAAGGACAATTATCATCAAAGCCAGTTATGACAGAGAGAACAAATTGGCTCAAAGACGAAGTGCAGGGACTGAAAGACCAGAATCTTTTTGGGGAGCTCCCTGTAATGGAAACACCAGCAGGTCCACGGATAAAAATCAATGGAAAGGATGTCATAACGCTTTCCTCAAATAATTATCTTAATTTTACAAATCATCCGAGAATTATTGCCGCTGCAAAGAAGGCAATAGATGACTGGGGATTCGGAACAGGAGCTGTAAGGCAGATAAACGGAACAATGCCAATACACAATGAGCTCGAGAAAGAGCTTGCTGAGTACAAGGGAACTGAATCTTCACTAGTTTTCGTCGCAGGAATTGCCGCAAACCGTGGAACAATACAGGCCCTCATGGGACCTGAAGACGCAATTATATCTGACGAACTAAACCACGGCAGTATTATAGACGGAGTCCGACTGACGAAGTCAGACAGAAAGATTTTCCCTCACAATGATATGGAGGGTCTGAGAAAGGCACTTCAGGAAACTAAAGACGCACGAAGGCGGCTTGTAGTTGCAGACGGAGTATTCTCAATGGACGGAGATATTTCTCCTCTGGACCAGATTGTAGAGCTCGCCGAGGAATTTGATGCCATGGTAATGGTTGACGACGCTCACGGAGACGGTGTTCTTGGAAGAGAAGGTCGCGGAATTGTTGACCACTTCGGTCTTCACGGTCGCGTAGATATTGACATGGGAACTCTCTCGAAAGCTTTCGGATGTGTTGGAGGTTATATAGCAGGGGATCAGGAACTCAGAGATTATCTGACAAACAGAGCCCGCTCTTTCATTTTCACAACAGCTCACCCGCCAGCGATTGTACAGGCCTGCAGGGAAGCGATTAAAATTGTTCAGGATGAGCCGGAGCATCACAAGCAGTTGTGGGATAACACTAAGCATTTCCAGGAGCAGATGAAGGACCTTGGCTTCAACACAGGAAGAACTCAGACACCAATTACTCCTGTAATAGTTGGAGAGGCCTCGAAGGCGCAGGAACTTTCGAAGAGAATGTGGGACGAGGGAGTCTTCGTTAAACCAATTGTATTTCCTCTAGTTGCGAAGGACATGTCAAGAATCAGAGCAAACGTTACAGCAGGTCATACAAAGGAAGATTTAGATGAGTGCGTCGAAAAGTTCGCGAAAGTCGGAAAGTCTATGGGCCTAATCTGACTTTACTTAGACCTTGAAGACTTTGCTGTTTTTCCCCACTCTTCCATCTACTTTCAGGCCGACAGAATCTCCTTTCTTTGCTTTTTCAATTTGCGTGTGCTCTAGCTGCATGGATTCTACTGTTTGCTGGACATCTGTGTTCTCCCCAACTATGGAGATCTTGTCGCCCACCTTCAGAACTTTTGTAAGATCTACCACTGCAACACCAGCATTGCCATAGTAGTGGACCACTGTTCCGACCTGCGTCTTTTTAGCTTCTGCCATAGTATTTCATAAGAACTAGCGATATATAATGTTATTCTCGGCAGAAATCAACTATATTTTAGTCCAAGGAATGCCGTGGTCTTCCTTTACTTCCTTTGCTATAATTGTTCCAGAAGCTTCTCCGTGGAGTGTTATTATTCTGCCAAAGACTATGATTGTGCCTTCGTTATCCCAGCCCACCTTATCTCCTACGTCACCTGTAACTGCGATTGTGCCTTTGTTTCGCGTTCCCACCCAATCTCCTGCGTTTCCTGTAACTGCTATTGTGCCTTCGTTGCCTCTGCCCACACTATCTCCTACGTTGCCTTTAATAATTAGAGTGCCTTTGTTGTATCTTCCAAGCTCCTTTCTGCCCCTACCTTCTATAGTCAGAACTTCGTCTTTTTTGGTAGTAGTAGTTTGTTCTTTAGCCATATTATTCCATAAGACGAAGTAATATATAATATTATTTCTCGGCAGAAAAAACGGGACTATTCTTTATGCCAAGCTCTGTAGGTCTTGGCGTTCAATTTTATTGCCATATTCAACCAAGGTCTGCCGTTGGCTTTCTTTACATCTCCTGCTATAATTGTGCCAGAAGCTTTTTTGTCGAGTTCTTTTATTGTGCCGTTGACTATGATTGTTCCATAGTTTCTATAGCCCACGGCATTTCCTGCGTTGCCTATAACTATGATTGTGCCTTCGTTTAGGACGCCTACAATATCTCCTACGTTGCCTGTAATAACTAGAGTGCCTTTGTTGTCTATTCCTAGATTATCTCTGCCCTTACCTTCTATAGTCAGAACTTCGTCCTTCTTGGTAGTGGTAGTTTGTTCTTTAGCCATATTATTCCATAAGGTGAGGTGGTATATAATAATATTTCTCGGCAGAAAAAACAGGACTATAATTTAGTCCAAGGAATGCCGTGGTCTTTCTTTACATTTCCTGCTATGATTATGCCAGAAGCTTCTTTGTGGAGTGATTTTATTGTGCCGAAGACTATGATTGTGCTTTTGTTTTTCCAGCCCACCTTATCTCCTACATTGCCTATAACTGTGATTGTGCCTTCGTTTCCTATGCCCACATAATCTCCTGCTTTTCCGTTAACTGTGATTGTGCCTCTGTTGTCCAAGCCCACCTCATCTCCTGCGTTGCCGTTGATTGTGATTGTGCCTTCGTTTATCACACCCACATAATCTCCTGCGTTTCCTGTAACTGCTATTGTGCCTTCGTTTGACGGGCCCACCAACTGTCCTGCGTTGCCTGTAATAATTAGAGTGCCTTTGTTTTCCTCTCCAAGCTCCTTTCTGTCCTTACCTTCTATAATAAGAACTTCGTCTTTCTCAGCACTTGTTAATCTTACTTTAGCCTTCCTATTGTCAGTAAGTTCTAATTTAGCCATATTATTCCATAAGGTGAGGTGATATATAATACTAATTCTCGGAAAAATAACGATATTTAATCTAATAAACCTTCTTTCTTCAAGACGGTCCGAAGGGACTTGGAAGATTTTTCTGTCAAAGCTTCGACATTTATTCCGCGAGTATTCCTACTCTCGAAATCTGGAA
>Ga0310122_10001573_pt1 | contig 14544 bp, 15 predicted proteins | sample CB6_Bottom_1051__FD_203503 | JGI IMG/M metagenome (GOLD analysis project Ga0310122, IMG submission 203503) | Marine microbial communities from Western Arctic Ocean, Canada - CB6_Bottom_1051 | ecosystem: Environmental > Aquatic > Marine > Oceanic | place: Canada: Western Arctic Ocean | collected...
TGACGGGTAGCTCGAACATGGCGACTCCTTGTTATTGGTCTGGGCCGGCGGGCTCGACATGCAGTACGAGACCGTCGACCATGGTAACGCTTAAGCGCTGTCCTTTCTTGACTGGGTTCTTGCTGCGTGCCGTCCAGCGCTCGCTGTGAACCCACACCTGTCCTTCGTGTTCGAAGTCCTCCAGGGCTTCGGCCATCTCGCCGGTCATCTCTTCCACACCGCTGACGACCGGCCTCAACCGGGACTGCATCGCAAACCAGATGATTCCGAGCAGCGCCAATGACCCGGCCAGCGCGATGGAGAATATCAGCGGCGTCGAGACACCGAAGCCGGGTACGTCCGGGTCGATCAGGATCACCGAGCCGAAGACGAAGGCGGCGATCCCGCCCATGCCGAGCACGCCGAAGCTCGGCACCAGGAACTCGCTGAACATCAGGATGACGCCGAGCAGGATCAGCGCGAGACCGGCGTAGTTCACCGGCAGGATCTGAAACGAGAACAGCGCGAGCAGCATGGCGATCGCGCCGACGACCCCGGGGACGATGGCGCCGGGGTTATAGCCTTCGAAGATCAGGCCGTAGATACCGAGCAGCATGAGCATATAGGCGACGGTCGGGTCGCTGATGACTTCCAGAAACTGCGTGCGCCAATCCGGCTCGATTCGTTCGAACAGCAGTCCGGTGGTAGCCAACGTCACGTCCTGGCCGTCGACTTCCACTTCCCAGCCATCGAGTTGCCGCAGCAGGTCGGCGAGATCGTCGGCGACCAGATCGATAACGTTTTCTTCCAGTGCTTGTTGCGAGCTCAGGCTCTCGGCCAGCCGGACGGCCTGCTCGGCCCAGTCCGCGTTCCTGCCGCGAAGTTCCGCCAGGCTGCGAATATAGGCAACCGCATCGTTGACGGACTTGCGCTCCATGGCGGTTGCCAGTTCTGGCGGGCTGGGTGCCGCGTCGCCATCATCGGCGTCGTCGCCATCTGTCGCCGGCTCGTCCTCTGTCTCCTCGTCATCCGAGTCTTCCTGGGCGTCGTCCAGGGGCGATGGCGCAGCCGGGGCGCCACCGCTGCCGCCAATGCTCACCGGCGTAGCGGCGCCCAGATTCGTGGCCGGCGCCATCGCGGCGATGTGGCTCGCGTAGAGGATATAGGTGCCGGCGCTGGCCGCACGAGCCCCCTGTGGGGAGACGAAGGTCGCGACCGGCACCGAGGCGTTCAGAATTGCCTGGATAATTTCGCGCATAGAGGAATCGAGTCCACCGGGCGTGTCCATCTCGATGACAACGAGCGTGGCACCGCTGTCTTCAGCGGTGGCAATACCACGAGTCAGAAAATCCGCCGTTGCGGGGCCGATTGCGCCGCGGAGGGCGATCAGCTTGATGATCCCGACATTCGACGACGGAGCCTCGTCAGCGGCATCTTCCTGGGCATTGAGCCATACGCTACAGCCCAGGGCCAGGACGGCCGCTAGAGCCGATCGCCTCAACCGGGAAGCCACGAGCGACATGCCAATATCATACCAGCATTGCTTTAGAGGCCCCGGTTTTCCGAGCGTTGGCAGCGGATTTTTTGCACTGAGCTGGAGGGGTTTGTATAGTCGCGGCCCTATGACGCAGACCCGTACTCCAACCGATTGGCACCCCGCCAGCTGGCAGACTCGAGAGGCCAGCCAGCAGCCCACCTATGCCGATAGTGGGCGGTTTCAGGATGCTATTGCGGAGCTGAACGGTCTGCCGCCATTGGTCACCTCCTGGGAGGTTGAGGCGCTCAAGGGGCATCTGGCGGCCGCCCAGCAGGGTGAGGCGTTCCTGTTGCAGGGTGGCGACTGCGCCGAGAGTTTCGCGGAATGCTCGTCGGACAATACCGTCCAGAAACTCAAGATCTTGCTGCAGATGTCGTTGGTGCTGGTGATGGGCCTGCGCAAGCCGGTCATCCGGGTCGGGAGGATAGCGGGCCAGTACGCCAAGCCGCGCAGCGCGGATTTCGAGACGCGTGATGGCGTCTCGCTGCCGAGCTATCGGGGCGATCTCGTTAACCGCAGCCCGTTCACCGCAGAGGACCGTGAGCCCGATCCCCGCCGCATGTTGCAGGCCTACGAGCGTGCGGCGCTGACGCTCAACTTCGTCCGTTCGCTGATCGATGGCGGTTTTGCAGATCTGCATCATCCGGAGAACTGGGACCTGAAGTTCGTAGGCGAGTCGCCGATGGCGGACGAGTATCACAAGCTCGTCGAATCGGTGTCCGACTCTCTCGGGTTTTTCGAGTCCGTGACGGGTGACGCGCTGCATACCCGACGTGTGGATTTCTACACCTCCCACGAAGGGTTGCACCTGCCCTACGAGCAGGCGCAGACACGGTTCCTGGCGCATCGCGAGCGCTGGTACAACCTGACGACCCACTATCCGTGGATCGGTATGCGTACCGCCGATCTCGAAGGCGCGCACGTCGAGTATTTCCGCGGGATCTCCAATCCGATGAGCATCAAGGTCGGTACGGGCTTTAGCGACGAGCATCTCCAGGCCTTGGTCCACGTGCTGGATCCCGGCAACGAGCCCGGCCGTCTGACGTTGATCACCCGCTTTGGTGCCAAGAATATCGACGAACACCTGCCGAGAGTGATTCAGGCGGTGCGTGCGACCGGTTCCCGCGTCCTCTGGGTGTGCGATCCGATGCACGGTAACACCGAGTCCACAGCCGAGGGGTACAAGACCCGGCGCTTCGATAACATCGTCGCCGAGCTGAAATCAGCCTTTCGTGTCCATCGGGAGATGGGCAGCTATCTGGGCGGTGTCCATCTGGAGTTGACCGGCGAGGACGTGACCGAATGTATCGGCGGCGCGCGCGGGCTCAAAGAATCCGATCTCGCGCGTGCGTATAAATCGCAGGTAGATCCGCGCCTGAACTACGAGCAGGCGATGGAGATCGCGATGCTGATCGCCGAACACGTCCGCTCTCAAGAGTGACCGTGGGAGCGACGGCCTCGTCGCGATGTTTTGATCCTCACTGTACCCGCTGTCCTCGTCTGGCGGCGTTTCTCACCGAACTCAAAGTCCCCCATCCCGGTTACTGGAATGCGCCGGTGCCGGCGTTCGGCGATCCTGACGCCCGGCTGTTGATTGTCGGTCTCGCGCCCGGGAAGCACGGCGCGAACGCTTCCGGCCGGCCGTTCACCGGTGACTTCGCGGGAATCCTGCTCTATCAGACCTTGTACGATCTCGCGCTCGCTACCGCACCGGAGTCTACGTCCGCCGATGACGATCTCAAGCTGCTAGGCTGTCGAATCACAAACGCCGTAAAATGTTTGCCACCGCAGAACAAGCCGACGACGTTGGAAGTACGGACCTGCAATTCCTTTTTAAGGAGCGAGCTTGAAGCGCTTCCGGAAGGGGGCGTGTTCCTGGCATTGGGCGGCATCGCGCATCGCGCGGTATTAAGGGCACTGAACTTAAAGCGGAGTCAGTACGCGTTCGGGCACGGCAGTCTGCACGATCTGGGAGGCGGGCGCCGATTGGTCGACTCGTATCATTGCAGTCGTTACAACACGCAGACCCGCCGTCTGACGCCTGCCATGTTTCGCGAAGCTGTGGCCCGCGCAAAGCAGCTAGCGCTCTTGCCAGCATGAGCGCCACGAAAGACAACGCGCCACCCGGATTCGATGCCGGCTCACTGTTAAAGAACCTGACACACCGGCCCGGTGCCTATCAGATGCTCGATTCGAAGCAGCGCGTTATCTACGTCGGCAAAGCCAAGGATTTACGGCGCAGGGTCGGAAGTTATTTTCAGGGTCGCCCCCAAGACGCCAAGACGTTGGCGCTGCTGAAGAATGTCGCAGACGTGGAGGTTACCGTCACCCGCACGGAAGCGGAAGCATTGATGCTGGAGTACAACCTGATCAAGCGTCATAAGCCACGCTTTAACGTGCTGCTCCGCGATGACAAGAGCTTCCCTTATATCCACGTCAGTACTGATCACGATTTCCCGCGCCTGTCGTTCTATCGCGGTGCCCGCAAGAAGACCGGCCGTTTGTTCGGGCCGTATCCTAGCGCAGGGGCCGTGCGCGAGACCTTGAGCCAACTCCAGAAATTGTTTCAGCTGCGGTTGTGTGAGGACAGTTATTTCGCGAACCGGACGCGGCCGTGCCTGCAATTTCAGATCCAGCGTTGCACGGCGCCCTGCGTCGGTTCGATCTCCGCGGCCGACTACGCCCGCGATGTGGAACATGCCGTTCTGTTTCTGCAGGGGCGCAACGAAGCCGTGACCGAGAGTCTTGCCGAACGGATGGATCAAGCGGCCGCTGAGCAGAGATACGAGCACGCGGCCCAATACCGTGATCAGATCTCCAAGCTGAAGGCGGTGGAATCTCAGCAACTCGTGTCTCGCTCGGCGGGAGATTTCGATGTCATCGGCCTAGTCTTCGAGCAAGGGATCTATTGCGTGGCGGTCATGTATTTTCGAGGCGGGCGCCTGCTCGGGAGTCGGAATTATTTTCCACGCGTCGTTGCCGACGCCAGTGACGACGAAGTCGCGCGAGCGTTCCTGCTGCAATACTACGGTGGGCGCGACGCGCCGAAAGAAATCCTAGTGAGCCAGGCGGTGCCCGAAGCAGCGGTCATGGCTGAGATGTTGGCCGAAAACACGGGCCACCGGGTCGAAATAAAATACCGGGTCAGAGGCGATCGCGCGCGTTTCCTGGCGATGGCTCAGACCAATGCGTGCCACGCAGCAGCCATGCGACAGAAATCCCACGCGACGGTAACGCGGCAGCTTGAAGCGCTGGCGGAGGTATTGAATCTGGACGAAGTGCCGCAACGCCTGGAGTGTTTCGACGTCAGCCACACGGGCGGGGAGGCTACCGTCGCGTCTTGTGTGGTCTTCGGTTCGGAAGGGCCCGTGAAGTCCGATTACCGGCGATTTAATATTTCCGGCGTCGTGGCCGGCGACGATTATGCCGCTCTGGCTCAGGCGCTACAGAGACGCTATGCTCGTGTGAAGAAGGGAGAGGTTCCGACGCCGGACGTATTGGTCATAGACGGTGGTCGTGGCCAACTGAATAAGGCTTTCGAAGTCGTGGAGGAGTTACAGTTGGACGGCGTACAGCTAGTCGGCGTAGCGAAAGGGCAGGGACGTCGGCCCGGTCGCGAGCGTCTCTATTTGCCCGGGCAACCGCATCCGATCCGTCTTCCAGCCGCCTCGCCGGCTTTGCATTTGATTCAACAGGTTCGCGACGAGGCCCATCGATTTGCTATCACTGCGCACCGAGGTCGCCGTCAGAAACGGCAGTTTGCCTCGCCGTTGGAGGAGATCCCGGGCTTAGGTCCCAAGCGGCGTCGGGAACTCTTGAGACAATTCGGCGGCCTGCAAGCGGTCGCGAGGGCGGGCGTCGATGATCTCACGCGAGTGAAAGGGATCTCCCATCGACTCGCTGCGTCCATCTACGAGCATTTTCACGCGGATTAATCATGCGATTCAATCTCCCCAATTCGCTTACCTATTTCAGGATTCTGGCCATTCCGATGGTGGTGTTCGTGTTCTTCCTGCCGTTCGAATGGGCGCGGCCGGCGTCGGGCGTTCTATTTGGCGTGGCCGGCGTGACGGATTGGCTGGATGGTTACCTCGCGCGTCGATTGAATCAAACCTCGAATTTCGGCGCCTTCCTTGATCCGGTTGCCGACAAACTCATGGTCTCGACGGCCCTGGTGCTGTTGGTGCAAGCCGATCCAAGCCTGCTGATGACGATGGTCGCCGTGGTCATCATCGGCCGCGAGATTGCCGTGTCCGCGTTGCGCGAATGGATGGCTGCACTGGGTGAGCGGGCCCAGGTGTCCGTCACCGACTTCGCGAAGTGGAAGACGACGCTGCAGATTTTCGGCGTCGGCTTTATGCTCTACGAGTACCCGCAGTTCGGCTGGCCCCTCTATGGCATCGGCCTGGTGTTACTGCTGGTTGCCGTAGTCTTGACGCTGTGGTCCATGGTCGGCTATCTAAAGGCGGCTTGGCCCACCATGCGCGACCAAGCCTAGTAGATAGAGGGCCGATTGCCCTGTCCTGTGATCAGACGGTAAAATGAGCGGCCCCTCCCGGGGGACACAGCACGGAATGCGACTGTAGCTCAGTTGGTAGAGCGGTACCTTGCCAAGGTACAGGTCGACGGTTCGAACCCGTTCAGTCGCTCCATCTTTCTCCGGAAAGCACCGAATTACCCGCTCCGCTTTCTTCCAGGGTGGGCGCGGCAACCTTAGACTGGGCCCGAGCCCGAGCCCGAGCCCGAGCCCGAGCCCGAGCCCGAGCCCGAGTGCGGTGTTCGGTTAGGTCCTGTTCGGGTACAGGTCGTAGAAATACTCACCGACTTTCAAGCGTTCGGTTTTCATCTCGTAGGTGTCGCCGTCCGCGTGCCTGTGCCCGTATGCCGTCACTGTATCGCCGACCTGGACGTCGTCGTCGGTAAACTCAGCGCGCCGGCTGCGGCTGGGCGTGGAGAGAACGACGTTCCACTGCTGGCCGTCTGCCTCGAGTGTGAGACGGTCGTGCGGGTTGCCGAAGTGCTCTTCGACGATGACACCCGTCAGCGAGAATTCGTTATTGGTATACGTCGACCAACCGTGGTGGCCGAGCGCGGCTGCGGATAGAGTTGCCAGGATCAGGCCTAGCGAGAGAGAGAGAGTCTTGCAGAAGAAGCGCATGGGGAACCCCCTGAACTTAGACGTGAGATAGCCTCTAGCCTAGCATTTTTTGAGCGAAGAATCGCGACCGAGCTCCTATAAATACGGGGACGGTCTACCTAATTCACGAATCCTGTTGGATAGTTAGGTAGACCGTCCCCGTATTTATAGGCTACCAGCTATTGCGCAGCTCTCGCAGCCTCAAGAATACGGTCCTCGCATCGGGTTCGTCGGCAAGATCAGGAAACGCTTCCCGAAGCTGCGCGATGACCGACGGGCTCTGCAGACGAAAGAACGTATTAATCGCTTTCTCGAGTCCCAATGTCGTGACCATCGCCTGATCGGGGTCCTGATCGCTGACGTTTGTAAGTAGTTGCTGAGCTTGTTGATTGTCTGGCTCGCGATTTAGCGTGAACTCGAGATTGTTGACGAGGTAGTCGTGCCCGGGATAGATCAACGTGGTATCGCCCAACATATCGAGCTGTGCTGAGAAAGTTTCGTAAAGCTCGTTTGGGTGGCCGCCATTGTGGCAATTACCGGCGCCTGCGTTAAATAGCGTGTCGCCGCAGAATAACGCCGGATGATCGCCGTGGGAGAGCAGACACACGTGGCTCATGGTATGGCCGGGTGTGTCGAGTGCCTCGAGCTCCACCGTCTTGCCGACCTTGATCACATCGCCGGCGGCGAGCCCCCGATCGATACCCGGTATGGCTCCCTTTGCGTTCTCATGCGCCAGCAGCTGCGCTTTGGTCGCAGCGATCACGGCGGTGTTGCCGCCGGTGTGATCGCCGTGTTCATGCGTATTGACGATCTGCGTTATTTCCCAGCCGCGATTCTTCGCCGCCGCCAGGCACTTCTCGTGGTCCAACGGATCCACAGCCAGCGCTTCGCCGGTTTCCTCGCAAGCAATCAGGTAGTTGAAATTTCGGTAAGCGTTACCCGTCCAGATCTGCTCGACCAACATCGATCAATACTCCCGCGACGTTTAGTTCAGGACGCCCGTGTCGTGCACGACGCGCCCGCCCACGATGGTTAATACGGAGGCGATATTCCTGATGTCTTCATCGGCCACCTCTTCCTCGTCGAAGCAGTCCTGGGCGGAAGCAGACGCGGCGGCAAGGGTTCCGAGTGCGAGGCCGGGGCCGAGCAACCATCTCGCGTGAAAGGTGGTGTCAGGCATTGTTCGTATAATGTTTTAGCCTAGAAAATCCCGTAGTCGACGAGGCCGTCGAAATAACCGGTGACCGTCAGCGTGACGACGACCGGGTGCTCGTTGTAATTGACCCAGTACCAGCCATGTTCGCCGCCGAATGGCGCGACGAGAGAGCCTTCGCCGTTCGAGCCTTCCATCTGCTCACGGTAACGTACCCAGAATTCGCTGCCGAGTTCCGGGTCGTGGCCGTGATAATCGGAATAGATGTCGCCGCGGTCGACCTGCCACTCGAACAGAATCATTTTTCCCTCGGTCATTACGACCTTGACCTCGGTTTCTTCATTGGGGCCGATCGCCACGTTCAGCGTCTCCGACCGAGCTGGGCTTGCGCCCTGCTGGAATACCGCGGCGTTGGGTAGCGGCGTCGGCGTGCCGGCGTCGGCGATCTCGACCGTCCGTATGACTTCGTTGCCGCCGATCACGTCCGTGACCTCGAACGTGATGGTGCCGGAACTGCTCAACGCAGTCAGGCCCATCGCACGGCCCGCGCCGGTGGGATCGATACCGTATTGCGCAGGGAGTACGACCGTCACCAGAAGCAAAACGGCGACGACGACCGCGGCTATAGAGCCCACGACCAGGCGTTTAGAAGAAGCCGGCTGTGCGTCGGCGCTAGCGGGTGTCTCGTTCATAGGGGGCGACCTCAGGGAAGTGTATGTCTAACTCGCTTAACTCTTACGGGTTGCTCAGTTACCGGCGCCCATCAGGAGATCCGGAAGCCAAGTAGCGATCTGTGGAAAAACGCATAATAGCAAAATACCAACGACCATCAGCAGCACGAAGGGTAGGGCGCCGGCTAAAATTTTCGGCAGCCCGACATCCGGGGCGATGCCGTTGATGACGTAGAGATTTAAACCCACGGGCGGTGTGATTAGGCCGATCTCCATGTTGATCGTCAAGACGACGGCAAACCAGTACGGGTCGAAGCCGACTTGTGTGATCAGGGGCAGAAGAATTGGCGCCGTCATCACGATCACGGCGACCGGCGGCAGGAAGAATCCGGCGACGAGCAGGAAGATATTGATCGCGCCGAGCAATACCCAGCGATTGACTTCCAATGCCGCGATCCACTCCGCGATCGATTGCGTGACAAACAGACTCGACAGCGTGTAACTGAAAAGTGCGGCTGCGCCGATGATCATCATGATCATGACGCTCTCGCGTGTGCTGCTCTTCAGAATCTTCCAGATCCGGCGCGGCTGCCACACGCGGTAGATAACGGCGATCAAGATGAAACACATCATCGCGCCGACGCCGGCTGCCTCGGACGGGGTCGCCACGCCGCCGTACAACACGAACAGGATGCCTGCGACCAGCAACAGGAACGGCAGCACGCGTGGTGCGAGTTCGAGTTTCTCACGCAGGCTGAAGATCCGGCGGTCACGTGTCATCAACGAGCCGCTACGCGTCGCGTAAACCATCGACCAGGCGATAAACATCAGCGTCAGCATCAGGCCCGGTAGCACGCCGGCAATGAACAGCCGGCCGATCGACGTGCCGGTCGAGATCCCATAGACGATCATCGTCACACTGGGTGGAATCAAGATGCCCAGCGTGCCGCCGGCGGCTATCGATCCGGTCGCGAGACCATCCGGGTAGCCACGCTTGCGCATCTCGGGAATACCCATCTTGCCGATTGCCGCACAGGTCGCCGGGGACGAGCCGCTCAGAGCCGCAAAAACGGCACACGCGGCGATATTCGAAATCGCCAGACCCGCCGGCACGCGGTTGAGCCAGCGGTCGAGCGCGCCGTACAGGTCGCCGCCGGCCGGTGAGGAGGCGACCGCGGCGCCCATCGCAATAAACATCGGGATTGAGACGAGGGTGAAATCCGCCAGCCCGGAAAAGAACAACTCGCCGACGAAGCCCAGGCTGAAGAAACCGTCGAAGATCACGAGAAAACCCATCGCGACGATCGCGAGCCCGAACGCGACCGGGATCCCGGTCGCCAGTACCAGGATCGTCGTGACGCCGATGAGGATGCCGATACTTAACGGACTCATGGTGCGTCGTCCGTCGTGACCGGCGGGCCGAATGGCATCTCGCGCCGCGAGGCAAGGCAGAAGATGTCGGCCGTGTACTGCAGCGTCAGGATGCCGAGGCCGACGGGCAGCGGCAGCAGCGGTATCCAGAGCGGCGGTGCCCACAACGATGAGGTGACCCAGCCGGCGTCCCAAGCCTCGTAGAAATACTGCCAGCCCGTCCAGGTCAGCGTTGCGCAGGCCAGCCAGCCGAGCGTTGACGCGAATAATGCCAGCCATCGTTTCGCCGCGGGGGCTAGATAGTGCGGCAACAGATCGACGTTGACGTGGCCTTTGGTCAGGAGAACGTAGGGGCTGCCCAGTAGCGTTGCTGCGACGATGGCGAAAGTAACGAACTCATTCTGCCAGATCGTGGAAGCGCCCAGCACATAGCGCATGACGACCATCTGGCAGACAACGGTACAGGCGCTCGCCAGGCACAGCGCAGCGAGTGTCCCGCACGCGCGCGACAGCGCATGGATACCGCGTATCAGTACATCGATGAAATGTTCGTCACTCACTCGACGGCAAGTGCTTGCTCGATCAGTTCGGCTCCACCCGGAACTTCGTCTGCGAAGACCTGATAGGAGGTCGCCCGGGCGATCTGCCTCCAGCTCTCGGCCTGCTCGCCGGTCATGTGCACCACTTCTACGCCGGCGTTTCTAAAGATCTCTTCCATCGTCGTGTCGAGTTGTTTCGCTTCCTCGAAGAAGTAGTCTTCCGCAATCTGGCCGGCGCGGAGCAATGCCGTTTGCTGCTCGGCGTCCAGCCGATCCCAGCGTCGCTTCGCCAGCAGCACCGGCTCATACATGAACCACAACGCATGCTCTCCCGGTGCCGTGAGGCAGCGAGTGTGTTCGTAGAGTCGGTAGGAGATGAAGCTCGCGGAACTCGTGTTAGCGGCATCCAATACGCCCGTCTGCATGGCGGTATAGATTTCCGCGCTCGGCATCGATGCGATGGAGGCGCCGGCTGCGGCCATCATTCGTTCGAACGCAGGCCCGGCCGCACGAGTGACTTGCCCGCGAATGTCTTCGGGCTCCAGGATGCAATTCTGAGCGGAAGCGAAGCCGCCGGCCAGCCAGGCGTCGGCGAGTACGATGGCGCCTGCGTCTTCGATGATCTGGCGAATGGACGCCATGAACTCCGAGTCGTTCAGCCGCCGCGCGTGGTCGTGGTTTTTGACGAGGCCCGGCATCAGCGTCGCGTTGAATTGCGGATGCCGCCCGCTGGCGTAATCTAGCGGCAGCGCCGTCATGTCGAGTTGGCCTCGCACGATGGCCGACCACTGATCCGCGGCCTTGAGCAGCGATTGCCCCGGATAGACTCGAATCGTCAGATCGACATCCGCCGCGGCTACTTCGCGGGCGATCATCTGCATCATCTCGTCACGGACGTCGCCGGTGCCGCCCGGCCATTGATGGGCGGCTCGCAAGACCGTCTGTGCGTGGGCAGCGGAACTCATGACCGCGGCGAATAATGCCGCGAAGGTCAACAGGCGGGAGAAGTGGCGATTGCGGCTTATCGTGTGCATAGCTTTCGATTTTACAGTATCCGACGCGAATCGGTGCCTGATCGGCTACAATCCCGGCCCATGCGGATTCTGGGGCTATTGGCCGGCGCCGGGTTCGGCTGTTTGCTGAGCGCGACGGCCTGGGCCCACGGCATCGTGGGCGAAGACCAGGTGTTCATCCTCAACAATGTCGGTGCCCAGATCGGGCCCTATATCTATCTCGGCGCCAAGCACATGGTCACCGGTTACGACCACCTGCTATTCTTGGCCGGCGTCATTTTCTTCCTTTACCGCCTCAAGGATGTCGCGCTCTACGTGACGCTATTCGCCGTCGGGCACAGCTCGACGCTGCTGTTGGGCGTTCTGGGCGGGTTGCACGTCAACGCCTACATCGTCGATGCGATCATCGGGCTCTCGGTTGTTTACAAGGCGTTCGAGAATCTCGGCGGCTTCCGCAAATTAGGCTACGAGCCCAATACGAAGCTGGCGGTGTTGATCTTCGGCTTCTTTCACGGCTTTGGGTTGGCGACAAAGTTGCAGGATCTAGCGATCTCCGAGGACGGTCTGGTCACGAATATGGTGTCGTTCAATATAGGAGTGGAGCTTGGACAGTTTCTCGCGCTCAGCGTCATACTGATCGCGCTGAATATCTGGCGTGCCTCCGGCCAGTTCTACCGCTATGCTTATGTGGCGAATCTGGCGATCATGACGGCGGGATTTATTCTTATGGGGTACCAGATTACGGGGTACCTGGTGACGTGACAAACGCAAGGAGAGGGTTTATGGCGATGCAACGATCATTTCTTAAGCCTGGTTTCCGTAGGGCTCCTGCTCGGCGCGATTGCTGGGTCCAACGCTCAGGACGACGACGCGCCGGCTGACGGTGAAGAATTGCAGGCCCGGCAGATGGAAATCGACACTCGATCGCAGGTCGCACTAGACGGGTTATTGGAGACCAACGAGGGCGCGAAGGGCTTGTTCGAGTAGGCGGCCGGCTATGCCGTGTTTGACGTCACCAAAGCGGGCCGTTTCCTGGTCACGGGACCGGCGGTTCGGGCGTTGTTATAAACAAGGGCACGGGCGACCGGGTCTACATGCGCATGGGCAGCGGTGGCGTCGGGTTCGGCATCGGCATCGGTGCGCAGCAATACGACCTCGTGATCATGTTCGAGGACCTCCCGCATCTAGAGCGATTTATGGATGGCGGTTGGGACTCCAGTGCGACGGCTCAGGCCGCGGCCGGACAGGAAGGCATCAACCTGACCTCGAGCTTCATCGATGGCGTGGCGTTCTTCCAGATCACCGATAAAGGGCTCATCGCAATCGCCGATGTCGCCGGGACGCGGTTCTGGGTAGCCGATACGCTGAATTAGGCTTGGCGGGCTGAACTGCGGGGTGGGAGCGGCCGCCTGGCCGCGATTTGCCGTATCTCCGCACAATGGCTCGATTCAGGCTGGCTGACGCGCCCATACTCTGTTAAATTGCCCCCGTCTGCGATAATAATAAAAGCGGCAGATAAGGGAGGTAGATTAAGGGCTCTGGAATCATTGCTCATAACGGACCTCAGCAGCATGTGCCAGGTCTGGAAGTGAGAGAAATCCCGTAAGGGCTAATTGGCTGGTCTTGAAAGCCGACGACGCAGGGTCCGGGAGTCTGACGATTTACAAATCAATGGACTGGCTCACCACACCTCTATTAATAGTTGCATTCTCCGGCGTCGTATTTTTCGCCGTGTCGTGCATCTTCTGCTTCGGTCTCGGGCGGCTCATGGGCAAGATGGATGGCCGAGACGCGCCCGGCCAAGGCCGGCGAACCGGCGCCGTGGATCGTCGCGGCCCTCATCGTGGCAGTACTCCGGAGCCGTCGCAGGAATCCCCAATACCAAGCCATCGATCGACCGGCTAGGGCACACGCCGCCGACCTGTGCTACATTCCCGCGCCTATGGCTAGGTGGCAGAGTGGTTATGCAGCGGCCTGCAAAGCCGCGGACACCGGTTCGATTCCGGTCCTAGCCTCCAATACCCCTTTTTATACCGTTTTTTATAGTCAAGTCCCGTCTGCAATACCACCAATAACTACCTGTAATTAAGCAAGTTACCCATACTTTATCGTCGCATAGTGTCTGGTTGCGTCGATATCAAAGTGTTCCGCTTGCCCACCAGACGCGCATCACTTTGGATGAGCTGGAACCTCTTACTGGGCGAGAACGCTATGTGTTTCCTGCCAACCGGGGTAGGGGACGTCCTATGAGTGAGAACACGGTGAATGCGGCACTTCGTCGTTTGGGTTACAGCAAGGACGAAGTTACTGCTCATGGCTTTCGAGCCACGGCACGCACACTATTAGATGAGGTACTAGGCGAGCGTCCAGATATTATTGATCATCAACTAGCCCACGCGGTACGCGACCCTAATGGCCGTGCTTATAACCGAACGGCACACCTACCTGAACGCCGACAAATGATGCAACGTTGGGCTAATTATCTAGATAGCCTTCGCACAAGAGCGACGGTATTGACAAGTTAACTCGTAGACGTGGGCCGACGCTACCCAATACAGCGCGTATCGCCCCACTTGTCGACAGCAGCACCCACTCCGATACTGTTTTGAGTTATACACCGCACTAAAATACCCACTTTTCGGCAAGAAAATAGTTAACTTGTCAATACCTAAATGCGTGTTTCTTAACGTCTACTTTTGAAAAAAAAACGGACATTGGCGCTGGTATGACGCCTAGTCGGACTGCTGGTGCCGGGTGTACACTGGGTCAGCAGAAAAACGACAAAACCGAACCCGTCTAGAGACGGGGACGGGTTTAACAAGTGCCTCTGCATCTGCAGGGCTGGCGAACTAGAATCAGAGTGATGCTGCCAAGAAGAGACGTGGGGGTGAGATGTGATCCAGTTTGAACTGAATGGAGCGGCCGTAACATCAGACAGCCCAGAGGACACACCGTTGCTTTGGGTGATTCGCGATGAACTGAAACTCAAGGGCACGAAATTTGGCTGTGGCATTGCACTGTGCGGCGCGTGCACCGTGCATCTCGATGGCGCGCCGTCGCGCTCATGCGTGACACCTGTCAGCGCCGTAGCTGGCAAAACCGTGACAACGATCGAAGGCCTCGATACCGTTGCAGGGCGGGCAT
>Ga0310122_10001574_pt1 | contig 14542 bp, 15 predicted proteins | sample CB6_Bottom_1051__FD_203503 | JGI IMG/M metagenome (GOLD analysis project Ga0310122, IMG submission 203503) | Marine microbial communities from Western Arctic Ocean, Canada - CB6_Bottom_1051 | ecosystem: Environmental > Aquatic > Marine > Oceanic | place: Canada: Western Arctic Ocean | collected...
AAATTCATTTTAGAGAAAGGACGGAAGTTTATCAGGTTGAAAATCGGCTGTTGAAGAAAGATGGGTCCTGGCGCTGGAATCTTGATGTTGGAAAAGTAGTGAAACGGGATGCGGAGGAAAAACCATTGAGGATGGTCGGGGTGGACCAGGATATCACTTATCAAAAAAGGTGGAGGAAAGCCTGCGCTCTAGTGAACAACGAATCCGTCTGATTACAGATTCTTTACCGGTGCTTATTTCCTACATCGACCACGACCATTTTTTTCGTTTCAATAATAAGGGGTATGAAGACTGGTTCGGAAAATCAAGAAATGACATTCAAGACAAACACGTTAAAGAATTAATGGGAGAACAAGCTTATGAGTTAGTTAAACCAAATTTTAATCAGGCGTTATCCGGAGAGCGCGTTGTTCATGAAACCTTAATGCCCTATAAGTATGGCCCCTCTCGCCATATCCAGGCATAATTTATACCGGGTATTGACGAACATGGGAAAGCAAAAGGAATTTTTGCCCTGGTGACCGATATCACAAAGAGCAAGCTAGCCGAGAAGGAATTGGTCCAGGCTAAGGAAGTGGCGGAAAAAGCCAGCCGGGCCAAGTCCGAATTTCTCACCTGCATGAGTCACGAGTTTCGGACTCCCATGAACGCCATCCTGGGTTTCAGCCAATTGCTGATTATGGATCAGGAAAATCCTTTAGAATCCCTGCAAAAAAGCAATGTCCAGCATATTTTGAAAGCCGGCCAGCATTTGCTTGCACTCATCAACGACGTTCTGGATCTGTCCAAAATCGAGTCCGGCCATATATCAATTTCTATTGAAGAGATCCATCTCAATGTCGTGATTTCTGAAGTGCGTGAATTAACTCAACCCCTGCTGGATGAAAAAAGCTGGATTTCAAGTTCGTGCCTCCAGAAAATCCTGGAATGACTGTCCTTGCCGACCGGGTTCGGCTCAAACAAGTGTTGCTGAACCTAATGTCCAACGCCATTAAATACACTCGCCCCGGAGGAAACGTTTCCGTTGCCTGCAAAAAACTGGACGGCCAAAAAATTCAAATCAGCGTTGAAGATACCGGGAGAGGAATTCTGCCGGAAAACCTGGACAAAATCTTTATCCCTTTCTATCGAATTAGTCATGAAATTGATTCCATAGAAGGGGCCGGCATAGGATTAACCCTTTCCCGGAAATTGGCCGGCTTGATGAACGGTTCCTTGGAAGCCCAAAGTGAATTGGGAAAAGGAAGTTGCTTTTCCATAATCCTTCCTGAAGGCAAAAGGCTTCCCTCTCTTAAAGAACTTCAGCCACTGGTTGAGGAGGAGTTAACCGGTTCCAAAATCGAGGAAAATGGTTTTAAGGTTCTTTACATCGAAGACAACCTCGCGAATATGGAGTTGGTCGCGTCCATTTTGTTCCGCCACAACCTAAAACTTTTACAAGCGCCTGATCCAAGATTGGGCATCGAATTGGCCAAAGCTCACATACCTGATTTGATATTAATGGATATTGAATTGCCGGGCATGAGCGGTTACGAAGCTTTAAAAATTATCAGGAAGTACCCGCTCCTCGATTCGGTTCCTGTTATCGCACTGAGTGCCAACAGCATGGAATCGGATATCAAAAAAGGGTTGTCGACAGGGTTCACTGATTATATTTCCAAACCCATTCAAATCGCCTCCTTTTTAAAAAAAGTAAATCAGTATCTAACTTAAAACCTGCCATAATGATTCTTTTCCTTCCTTAGCGGGTTGCTTTGCTCACAAAGTAAATCGCAAAAATCGCAAATAGAAAAGCCGGAACCAGTTCATAGATGACCAATTCCGAAAAGCCAGTGGCTTTCCAAATAAGGGTTGTTAAAAATCCGGTCAGCATTCCCGCCATGGCTCCCTGCCGGGTTATATTTTTCGAGTACAGGGTGAATAGAATGAGCGGACCAAAACTTGCTCCCAGGCCCGACCAGGCAAACAACACAAACCAGAAGATTACCCGTGTCTCACCCAGCGCAATGAGCATGGCCCCTATCCCCAGCAACAGAACCGTTGCCCGGCTGACCAAAAGGATTTTTTCATGCGAAAGGGATTTTTTCAGCATTTTGGTATAAACATCATGCGCCACCGCCGAGGCGGCTACCAGAATCTGTGCTGACACCGTGGACATGATGGCGGCCAAAACTCCAGTCAGGACTACCGCCGTCAACAGGGTGGGTAACAATTGTTCTGCGGCTTTGGGGAATAAATGTTCCGGGTCTTCCAATCCCGGGAAAAGAGCCTGCCCACATATTCCCAACAGAATGGATGAAGAATAAACCATCAGCCCCCAACCTAAAGCAATCCAGGTGCCTTTTTTGATGGCCTCGGTATTTTTCGCCGCCATGTACCGGGTGATTACATGCGGTTGACCGGGGTAGCCAAGCCCGATGCCTAAAAGACCCACCATGGAACCAAAAAAAGCCGAGGTAGATTTTCCTCCCATCCACGTCAGCGTATCGGGAGAAACTTTTCCCACTTCCACCCACATCCCGGAAAAACCCCCAAGATTGGACAGCGCCACCAGCGAAAGAACGACCAGTCCCAATACCATAATGATACCTTGCGCAAAATCAGTCCAAGCCACCGCCCGCACTCCACCCATCATGGTATAAATGAGCACAATTACCCCGCCTACGGAAATACTAAGGACATGAGGAACGCCAAAAATAGCGTCGAAGGTTTTTCCGATGGCGGTAAACTGTGCCGCCACATAAGCCATCATGCAGGAAAAAATGATGACAACCGAAATCATGCGCAGGATATGAGTCTTGTCATCAAAATAGTTTTCAAAATAATCGGGAAGGGTGATGGCGTGATGCTCTTCTGAATGTTTACGCAGTTTCTCGGCAAGGAACAACCAATTGATGAGATAGCCCAACAGGCAGCCGGGCAAAAACCATAGGGCAGACAAACCATCCTTATAAGCCAGGCCCACTGTTCCCAGCACGGCCCAGGCGCTTTCTGAACTGGCGGTGGAAGAAATAGCCGTCACCCAGGCCTTCAACGACCGGTCAGCGAGAAAAAAATCCAGTGGGGAACGGGTCATCCGCGAAGTCCACACACCAATGCCCAGCATGGCCAGCACATACAGGATGAATACAACAGCAATGGTCCCGGAAAGTTCCGTCATGATGGTTTCAATATATGAAGAATGTGATAAAATTCATCTTCTTTAATGCGTCACTCCAACATTTGACCCCGGATATCCAGACTTATGGCCCCCTACGACCCCAGTTCCATCGAAGCCAAATGGCAGGCTTACTGGGAAGAACATAAAACATTTAAAGTCGAACTGGATTCTTCCAAAAAGAAATATTATTTATTGGAGATGTTTCCCTACCCTTCCGGGAGAATCCACATGGGCCATGTACGCAATTACACCATCGGCGACGCGTTGGCCCGGTTCAAACGCATGCAAGGCTATAACGTCATCCACCCCTTAGGCTGGGACGCATTCGGAATGCCTGCAGAGAACGCCGCCATTAAAAATAAGACACACCCCGCCCAATGGACGTTTGAGAATATTCGCGCCATGCGAAAACAGATTAAGGCTTTGGGACTCAGCTACGACTGGGACCGCGAGATTGCCACCTGCCGTCCTGGTTATTATAAGTGGAACCAGTGGCTTTTTCTAAGGTTCCTGGAAAAAGGCCTTGCCTACCGAAAAAACTCCACTATCAATTGGTGCGAAGACTGCAACACGGTGCTAGCCAACGAACAGGTTGTGGACGGTTGTTGCTGGCGGTGTGATAACGAAGTCCTGCAGAAACAGCAGGAAGGTTGGTTCTTCAAAATTACCGACTATGCGGACCGCCTTCTGGAAGGTTGCAAAACCCTTTCAGGAAAATGGCCGGAGCAGGTGCTGACCATGCAGACAAACTGGATAGGAAAAAGTTTCGGCGCAGAAGTGGATTTTAAAATCCAGCAGAGTGACGAGGTAATCAAAATATTCACCACTCGTCCCGACACCTTGTATGGAGCCATGTTCATGGTGCTGGCTCCCGAGCACCCGCTCACCGAAAAATTGTCACGTGGTACCGAACAGGAAAAAGCCATTGCGGCTTTCGTGCAAAAGGTAAAAAAACAGGACACCATTGCCCGGGCCAGCGAAAAGGAAGGCGTGTTTACCGGAGCTTATGCCGTAAATCCCTTGACGAGAGAATCCATTCCTGTATGGACAGCTAATTTCGTTCTCATGGGTTATGGTACCGGCGCAATCATGTCCGTTCCTGCTCACGACCAGAGGGATTTGGATTTTGCCCGTCAATATCATTTGCCTGTCCGGGTGGTCATTGAACCCGAAACCCGATCGCTGGATGCAGATACTATGGTGGAAGCGTTCACCGCCGATGGCACTATGGTGCATTCCGATAATTTTGATGGCTTGGTCGGCCAGGAAGCACGCAGGATGGTTTGTGAATTTCTGGAAAGAGAAGGCATCGGAAAAGCCACGATCAATTACCGGCTTCGCGATTGGGGCGTTTCCCGGCAAAGATACTGGGGAACACCTATTCCGGTTATCCATTGTTCTGATTGTGGAATCGTGCCAGTTCCCGAAAACCAACTGCCGGTCGAGTTGCCCCTTGACGCACAATTAGGAGAAAATGGGCAGTCCCCTTTGCATAGCCTGGAATCCTTCTACAAAACTTCCTGCCCGAAATGCGGGGCCAATGCCCGCCGCGATACCGACACGCTGGATACTTTTGTTTGCTCTTCCTGGTATTTTTACCGCTACACCTCACCCCGATTGGATCAGGCTCCTTTCAGCAAAAAGAACAGCGATTACTGGATGCCGATTGACCAATATGTCGGCGGCATTGAACACGCTATTTTACATCTCCTTTATTCCAGGTTCTTCAACCTGGTGTTGAATGATCTTGGGCTGACACAGGCCCCGGAACCTTTTGCCCACCTGCTGGCACAGGGTATGGTCATCAAGGACGGAGCTAAAATGTCCAAGTCCAAAGGGAATGTCGTGGACCCGGACAAAATCATCAGCGCCTATGGTGCCGACACCGCAAGAATATTCATCCTGTTCGCCGCTCCGCCTGTGAAAGATTTGGAATGGAGTGACCAGGGCGTGGAAGGATCCTCGCGGTTTTTAAATAGAGTCTGGCGCATATTCGGCGAATTTGTCGAAGCAATCAAAACCGTAAAATTGCCCGGGGAATCTTTTACGACCACTGTTACCGAAATCAAAGCTCTTCGGCGAATGACCCATATCACCATAAGACGGGTGACAGATGATATTGCAACCAGAATGCAGTTCAATACTGCAATTGCCGCAATTATGGAATTGGTCAATCATCTCTTCAGCTTCAAGGATTGGTGGAAAAATAAAAACAATCAGAATGAAACATCACAGATGGCTCTGCGGGAAGCTCTGGAAACCTTGATTCTGACACTGTCGCCTTTCGCTCCACACATTGCAGAAGAATTAGGATCACTGATTGGACTTTCTAAAACCCTGGATCAGATAACTTGGCCTCAATACATCGAGGCCCTGACGCAAACGGATGAAATGTTGATCGTCCTCCAGGTCAATGGTAAAGTGAGGCAGAAAATTTCTGTCGAATCCTGTATTAGCGATGACGATTTAAAAACCCGATCCCTTGAAGACCTAAAAATCAAGGAATGGACCCAGGGCAAAGAGGTCAAAAAGGTCATCGTCATTCCCAAAAAACTTGTGAACATCGTTGTCCAATGAAACAAATCTGGGTTCCGTTTAAATTCTGGATACTGCTTGGCATCGCCCTGCTCGCAAATGGATGCGGGTATCACTTGGTGGGAACCGGTTCTTCCCTGCCGCCACATTTAAAAACCCTCTCCATACCCTTGTTTACCAATAGTTCCTCGGAACCGGAAATTCACCGAGAATTGACAAGTTCCATTATTAATTCCTTCATTACAGATGGAAGGATTAAAATTGTCCGGAAAGGTAATTCCGACATGGTGATGAAGGGCAGCCTTTTATATTATGATTTGAGTGCCGTCGCCTTCAGCTCCAGCGATTTTGCCTCGGATTACATCGTAAAACTGGGCGTGGAGGTTGAAGTGATCGACAAGGTTAATGACAAATCTTATATGAAAAACAAATTCACAACCAAATGGGACTACAAAGCCACCTCTGATATTGTCGATACAGAATCGGCCCGGCTTGCTGCTCTGGAAGAAGCTTACAAAGAACTGGGCAACCGCCTGGTGAGCCTGCTCATTGATCAGTTTTAATCCTATATTTCACCGTGACCCCTGATAATTTAATCCTGAAAATTTCCAAAGGGCAAATGGAACCTTTCTATTTTCTCCATGGGCCGGAAACCTTTTACCAAACCGAAGTCATCCAGGCTCTGATCCAAAAATGCATCACCGAAGATAATCGGTACTTTAATCTGGAAACCTTCGATGCCCGGGAAAGTACGGTGAACCACTGGCTGGGATCGGCCAGGACGCTCTCTTTCCTGGGTGGAATAAAACTGGTGGTGGTACGTAATCTGCACGAGGCCATCCCGAAAGACCAAGACGCCCAAACCCTCATTGACTACGCACAGTCCCCCATTCCTGAAGCCTGTGTAGTCATTACCGCCGATAAGGTGGACCGCAAAAGAAAATTATTCAAAACCCTAACAGGGCTGAAAACAGCGGTCGCCTGTGAAGCCCCTAAAGAAAATGAACTGGCAAGCTGGCTCCGAAAACGGGCTGGAGAAACAGGTTATTCGCTATCCCCTGATGCGGCACGTTTTTTGGTAAACAGGATGGGAGCCCGGCCGGGAATCCTCGCGAAAGAATTGGAAAAAACTCTTCTCTATGCGGGAAAAAATGAATCCGTTTCAGAAAAGGATGTCTCTGAAGTGGTGGGAGAAAGCAAGCTGGAAAATGTTTTTGCCCTCACCGATGCATTGAAAACAAAAAATCCGGAAAAAGCTCTCCGCCTACTCAACAACCAAATCGACCACGGGGAAGAACCCATAAAAATCCTGGGTACCATAGCCTGGCAACTTCGAATGATCTGGCAGGTAAAACATTACCAGCAAAAAAACCTGCCATCAGGTCAGATTGCGAAAGCAATGGGAGCCAATCCTTATATAGTCGAAAAAGCTTTGCAACACACTTGCCGGTTCAGCACACAACAACTGCGCAGTGGATATTTGGAATTGGTAAACGCAGATCGAAGTCTGAAGTCCACTACCAAGGACCCCATGGCAGTGATGCAAACCTTGATCCTCAACCTCTGCTGCTAACCGCAGGGGCAACTAGCAATAGCATTCACTAGCTAGAAAAGAGCTATCTCGGCTTAAAAGGCTCTTGTCTCATTCCCTCCCACGCGTGGTATCTCTTCATTTGCCTTTACCCTTCCAGGGCATGAATGCTTAGGAAGAATATAACGCATGCCCCGAAGGGGTAGGAGTGGGTGGCTAGCAATCGTTCTTCTTGGCTTGATGAGTCCTTGCAATCTGCCTCCCCTGCTAAGGGGTGCGGTTGACCAAACGGGTGAGACTGGAAATTTTGCGGGATGCGGCGCGGGAGTGGAGTATGCCCTTACCACCAACCTTGGCGATGATTTTCTCGGCGATCTTTAATTCTTTCTGGGCCTGCTCTTTATTGCCAGCCTCAGCTTCGTTACGCACTTTTTTGGACACCGTCTTGACCAGGGTGCGGTACCCTTTGTTCCTTTCATTTCTCTTATGGTTTTGCCGGTTGCGTTTCAATGCAGATTTATGATTAGCCAAAAACTACTCCTTTATATGGGCGTTGAAAACACGTCTTCCGTGATTAGGCGACAGATAATAGCGAATTAATTTTTATACTTTATTCCTTCTAAGTTGTCAAGTTGTAGAAACCATATCCGTGTTTAACAGGAGCAAAAGATTATCCACCTTCTGAAGGCGGGGGGAGGGACTTGAGATATTCCAGCAACCTTTCAAACTCTTTTTTAAAAACTTTATAAAGCTGGGGTGTCTGGCTCAGGTCTTTATTCCGGCCAGCCCGTTCCAACTGGAGCGCCGCCTCACGGACAGGCCCCGCACAAATATTGGCAGAAGCTCCTTTTAGGGCATGCGCCCTTTCTTCTACCTCGTGGGCATCCCCTGCCTCCAAGGCAAAAAGAAGTTGCCGGGAATGCTCGATAGCATCTTCAAGGTACGCCACTACAATCTCGAGGAAAAGCTCTTCATCATCATCACAAAGTTCTAAAGCGGCCTGCTTATTCAGGACTGGTTCCTGCTCATCCGGCATGGTTTTGATCCAGCAAGGCTTGAATTTTTCCTAACAGGCGTTTGATATCTACTGGCTTGGTATCATAATCATCGCAACCGGCATTGATGGCCTTATCCCGGTCGGGGGTCATGGCGTGGGCGGAAAGGCCCAAAACAGGAATGGACTTGGTTTCAGGATCATCTTTCAGATTACGGACGGCTTCCCATCCATCCATCACCGGTAGGCTCATATCCATAAGAATCAGGTTGGGCGATTCGGAACGGGCCATATTTACACCTTCCTGGCCGTCCACGGCAATGAGAACCTCAAAGCCCTTGCGCTCCAAGCGCCGGCAAAGCATGTCCCGGTTCAATTCATTGTCTTCAACGAGAAGGATTTGGGTCATTTAAATACTTTGATCCCAGCCTGTTATTTTCAAATTCTCTAGGATCAGCACGCTAATTTTTTAAGGCGTATTATAGGGAATTTTGCAGACTTTGTCATGCCGGGTTTTATAGTATCCTGCCTCCGAACTCGATTCAAGCCCCATCTAATAATCTGCGGGAGCATTAAGATCTCCCAATTGTGCCATTTTTCCCAATAGAGGGTGAAAAGCTTAGCGAAACATTCCCTAGGGATAAAGAAGGATCGAAGACCAGAAAAGACAAATGGCTTTTTTAAATTGTTCGATTTCATGGGAACCTTCTGGTTTTTTCAAATAGCTGTTGGCTCCATTTTCATAGGCATGCAGAACATCCGTGGAAGAGGAAGAAGTGGTCAACATGATGGTAGGAAGTTTTTTCAAACTGGGGTCTTTCTTGATAATTTTTGCCACCTCCAAGCCGTTTTTCTTGGGAATTCTGATATCCAGAAAAACCAGGTCTGGGTCAGGGTACTTAGTCTCATCCTGATATTCCCCCCTCCGGAACAAATAGTCCACCGCTTGCTCACCATCTTGCACCCAATGGATCGAGGTTTCTTCACAACAACTCTTCATGATAGCTTCTAAAAATTTATAACTGTCGGCATCATCCTCCACCACCAATACCGAAACTTTGTCTTTAGTGTTTTCAACTGCTCTAATCATTTGCCATGCCTTTCTGGTAATTTAATATAAAACACCGACCCCCCCATCAGGCAGGCTTTTTACTGTTATCTTTCCTCCGTGGCTGACCACGACTTTTTTGCAAATAGCAAGGCCCATACCGGTCCCTTCTATCTGCGGATTGAGCCGCTCAAAAGGCTGAAAAACAAGGTCTGCATACTCATTCTTGATTCCTATGCCATTATCTTCCACGGAAATCTTTATAAACCCCTCTTCCTCCCTAGTGGATGAAATTTTCACCACAGGAGGAACATTTTCCTTCCTGTATTTGAGAGAATTGGAAATGAGGTTTTGAAACAACTGAACCATTTGAATCTTATTTGCTTCAATGATCGGGAACGGCTCAAACTGAATCTTGCCCTTTGTTTCCATAACCTCGAACGACAAATTAGCCATTACCTCGTCCAACACATCGTTCAAGTTGACTCTTTCAAAAGTAAAGGAATGACCTGCCAATCTGGAATATGCCAGAATATCGTCCATCAACAATCTCATTCTCTTTCCGGAATTAATTATTTTATCCAGCAAAAATTTGTCGTTTTCCGAGAAACGGACACTATTTTCAAGCAATGCCCCGGCAAAGTTTATGATCTTTCTAACCGGGGCCATCAAATCGTGAGAGGCTATTGTGGCGAAACTTTCCAGGTCCTGGTTACTTTGTCTCAATTCCGCCAATTTAACATTCAGATAGGCATGCATTCTAACTTGTTCCTCATGAGCATCTTTCAATTCCGCCTCATCCTGTTTGATTTGCAGGTTACGCTTTAACAATTCTTGATTGGCATCATTCAATTCCTTCAGTTTAATATTCAGAGCCCTTTCCAGTTTCTTACTCTCAGTGGCATCTTCCCAACTAACCACATAAGCTTCTAACTGGCCTGTTTCATCGCAGACTGCATTAATAACAGTCCTTAAAATAATATCTCCGAATTCAAAATCCGCCTCATGAGGAAGAGCGGAGGGGTTTCTTAAAATGGATTCCACCTTTTTAGGGTCCCCGTGAAACCGGCGAATGGAACCTCCCTGCTTATCATCGACATTTAGCTGAAACACTTCCTGAATTTTTGGCTCAATCGCTTCCAAGGTCTTCCTGGCATGGGCATTCATATAGACAAGATTAAAATCCTTATCCGCAACAAAAACATTCGCCTGTAAATTTTCAATACAGGAATGCAGATCGGTAGGGGTTTTAATCAAAATCTATTCCTCCTCACATATTGATTACGCCATCCACCTAAATTTATCTTTTTCCAAAATGGCAAAAGCAAAAAAGCACTGTACAAAAATTTAAGACTGGCATTATAGTATGATTTTTAAAAAAATCTATTAAGTTGCAGTTTTTCAATAGTTTCCGCTTGTCCTGATATTTCCGACAAGCATATCTTGAGGGGAGGGAATGATTTATTTTTTTTAATTTTCGGCCTGTTATTTCATTTTTTTTAATTCCACCTAAACACTTGAGCCGAACCATGCCAACCGGTATGATCACGTTCATGAACTCCGAAATACAATCAGCATATCTGGCTGCAGAAGGGTTTCTCGAACCTCTGCAGAAGGAACTGGATGGGGTGATTGCGGTTCACGGTCGGTTGATTCTCTCCAGCCAGCCGGTAAAAGAGGCTTACTGGGCACAGAATATCTGGCGCAATCTGCGGACCCTTCATATCGACTCAATCAATGACGCGGCAAAACAACTGAAAGCCATTCAACGAAACTGGTGCCTGTATTCCTATCACTTGCACCGCAGGGCAAAACTGATTCTAGAAAAACTGCCGCCGGTGAAATGCACGCCTTTGAGTTTTCCTTCGCCCTTACCGACTTCTCCGCTCGGGAGCTTCACCCTTCTAGATGAAAATACCCTACTCGCATCGGCAGAATGTTCGAGTCCGTTCCCAAATGGCGAAGTGCGTTTTGTAGAAGACAAGGACGGTCCGCCCAACCGTGCTTATTTAAAACTGTACGAAGCCCTGACCTTGGCAGGCACCCAACCGCAATCAGGGGAATTTTGCATCGACGTGGGAGGCAGTCCGGGAGGGTGGACCTGGGTGATAAACCAATGCGGTGCAGAGGTTTTAAGCATCGACCGTTCCCCGCTTTCTGCATTGGTCGCCGGATTGAAAGGCGTGTCGTTCCAGAAACGGGATGCTTTCACGCTATTGCCGGAGGAGTTCCAGGCACAGGACCGCCGTATTGACTGGCTGTTCTCGGATGTGATCTGTTATCCGGAAAAACTTTATGAATGGATCAGGCAGTGGGTGGAATCTGGAATTTGCAAGAACTTCATCTGCACCATTAAATTCAAAGGAGGGCCAGATCTTTCGATCGTCGATAAATTTGCCGCCATTCCCAACAGCCGGGTCCTGCATCTGTTTCATAACAAAAATGAACTGACATGGTCCAAAATCAGTTCGCTATCTTCTTCAGATCTTTAGCGGCTTGCAGAACATCGGTTTTATTTAAAGATTGTGCTAAGGCTACAGCTTCATCAAGACAAACTTTAAATTGCTCACGGTTCCCTACCACCCAGTACAAGGCGCATATGGAAAACAGCGGTTGCAAAATTTTTAAAGGTTTTTGAAGCTCCCGTCCCAAACGCACCCGATTCTGCAAAGTGGCAATGCCCCGGTCAAACGCTCCATATAAAGATGCAAAACGTTGTTCCACTTTCTTCTCGTCATTTTGCCTCAAAGCGTCTTTTAAAATTTCCAGTGCCTTTTCCCATTCGCATTTTCTCCAGAATGTAATGCCCACTATGGAGAGGATGGCAGCAATGCCTTGCTTGTCTTCAATCTCTTTAAATAAAGTTAACGCTTCCTCAAAATGATTGAGGGCTTTTTGCAATTGTGCTTTTTCCCAGTAGGCGGTTCCCAAAGCAGTTTTTACCACTGCAAGCAGACCTGCATCTTTCTGGACATCTGGTAAAACCTTATTCAGACAAGTGATGGCAGCCTCATACTTTCTCACCTGCTGGCAGGCATTGGCGAGTTCAACAGCCTTTTCCACCGTCTCCACTCTATTGCCTTTTAATCGAATGGCTTCAAAGCCTTCCTGCAGTTGTATTAAATTCATTTTGACCTGACATTTAATAGGGAACTTTTTGCTACATCCATCATCTAAATGATGAACAGGTTGTTTTTAAGATGCAAAAAACCGATAGGCGAATTTAACTTTTTTTAATTGTGATAAAAGGACCATCCCCTATGTTTAAAGAACTTGACCCGCACAAGGCGCAGGAAATGGTTGAAGAAGGCTCTGTGAACGTGATCGACATTCGCGACCCTGGGTCCTACTCCGCTGGCCATATCCCCAGCGCGGTTTCTCTGAATGACACAAATGTTAAAGGGTACATCGAATCCGCCGACAAAGAAAAACCCCTGATTGTTTACTGCTACCACGGTATCACCAGCCGTGGTGCCGCCGAATACCTCTCGCAAAATGGATTCAAAGAGGTCTATAGCATGACCGGAGGATTCGAAGCCTGGCCCGACTAACCAGCGTGATACCCCATTCGGGGCATGCGTGATGTCCTCTTCATTTGCCTTCATACCTTGGAAGGGTAAAAGCTAATGAATGGACATAACTTGCTGGACCCAGTGAACAATAGCTTTACCCCTTCGGGGCACGAAAGTACGGTTAAATATCACGTCTGCCAGCAAAAGATTTTCTCAGCTCAACAAGCCCTTGCCCAGTTTACCCCTCACGGGAGTGAGCCTTTGTCTTTGTAGCGGCGCAGGGCATCCTGGCAGTTGCAGGTGTGCTCGATTCCTTGCAAACTTTCAAATACCGCACGGATCAACGCAGGGAATTTTTGTATCGCCGCATCGACCTGTTTTCGCTCTTCTTCTGTTTGCATGCCTTCAAATAATTCGCCTTTTTTAAACTCCCTCGATTTAATCCCTTCGGCGTAGTTAGTGAGATAACAGAAAGGGGAATAACAGATTTCCATCTCGCGGGCGAGAAAAGCTTCCGGGGCAAGGGTCATGCCCACAAGGTCCGCACCCAGCAGGCGCAGTTTGCGGATCTCGGCGGGCGTTTCCAAACGTGGCCCTTCGGTGCAGGCATAGACCGCCTGTTCATGATGGGGCAGCCCACTCAAGTGCAGGGTATCGTGCAGGGCGGCGGAAATTTGTGGGCAAAATGGTTGGTTCTGGCGAATGAACCCGATACCGGTATTCTTGAAAAACGTAGTCTCCCGATTCCGGGTTTCATCAATGATATCGTGTGGTACCACGAAGTCTCCCGGCTTGAATGCCGTGTTGATAATTCCCGGACCAGACCAGGAGATGATCCGCTCGACCCCGCATTGTTTCAGCGCATGGACGTTGGCGCGGTAATTGACAAAAGGGGCCGTCAGTGAATAATCGGTTTCTCCATGGCGGGATAAAAATAAAAATTCCTGGTCTGCAAAACTGAAACGATGGATGGGAGCGCTTTTGCCATAAGGTGTGTCGAGAACTTCGCAATCCTTTTCCTGGCCCAGGGCCTGCCCGGTGAGAAGATGATAGGCTCCACTGCCACCAATCACCGCAATGGAAACCGTAAACGGGACGGGGCCTGATTCAGTCATAAGCCTTAATCGAGGTAGGTTTCAATATCGCCGACATAATTAGCGGCCGATTCGCGGATGCTACGAATTTCTTCTTCGGTCAATTCCCGCTTTACTTTCGCCGGCGATCCCAGTACCAGACTTTTCGGCGGAATTTTCGTGTTCGGGATCACCAGAGAACCGGCTCCTACAATAGACTGTTCCCCCACTTCCGAGCCATCCATAACAACTGCGCCCATACCGATGAGGCATTGCGATCCAATGGTGCAGGCATGCAGGGTGACGTTGTGCCCCACCGTCACTTCATCGCCAATAATCAAGGGCAGGGTTTTGCGTGCCACATGCAAGACACAGCCATCCTGAATATTTGTGCGTTTGCCAATGCGGATATGGTTGACATCCCCCCGAATCACCGCGTTGAACCACACACTGCTCTCCTCACCTATCTTTACATCACCGATGATCTGCGCGCTTTCCACCACCAGGGTAGAAGCATCAATCTCCGGTTTCTGACCTTTAAAAGGATGAATCATTTTGAATCCTTTGAAATATTTTGCCCTCTAGCGAGGGACGCAATGAAAAATAGCTTTTTACCGCTACCAACAATCCTCTCGGCTCAACGAGCTATTGCCAGTTGGCCCCACGCCGAGTGGTAATGTAACGTCATT
>Ga0310122_10001575_pt1 | contig 14532 bp, 15 predicted proteins | sample CB6_Bottom_1051__FD_203503 | JGI IMG/M metagenome (GOLD analysis project Ga0310122, IMG submission 203503) | Marine microbial communities from Western Arctic Ocean, Canada - CB6_Bottom_1051 | ecosystem: Environmental > Aquatic > Marine > Oceanic | place: Canada: Western Arctic Ocean | collected...
CGGAAAGGTTTGCAATCGCTGGCGAAGCCGGTGCTTCGATCGGTGAACGCACATCTCTGGATAGGCGACCGGTGCGTCCTATTTACGGTTATGGCATCTACTCCAGGGGCCCCTTCTACAACTATGGATACGGTCCGTCTTCATACTACGGTTATGATCCATACAACTCTTACCTCTATGGGCCTCGCTACGGTTACGGCTACCAAGGTTACTATTCCGGTTACTACATGCCGACCACAGTGATTGTGAACCGTAGGGAGTCCAATCCTGAATCTGGTGGGCGTGTGTACAACGGTCGGGGATATCGGGCTGGCGATCGGGGCTCATCAAGTACAGGGCCGACACGATCGGTAGGAGGGTCTTCAGGCACAGGAGCAGCTAGCGGCGGGTCATCGACTGGCCGCACTGGCCGCACCGCTAAACGCAGAGGGGGCGGGGACTCTTCCTGAGAGGAAGTGGTCTTATGTAGATAGACGGGGGCCGACGGGCCCCCGTCTTTTTGTGCACACGTAGAGTGCACGAGTTACTCTGCCGTCCTTATGCTATGTTTCCAGCGAAATGAGTGGAGGAGAAGTTAGCCCTAAGCCCGGCACGGACTTTATCCGCCAAATCGTGGCGGAAGACACCGAGAGCGGACGCTACGGTGGTCGAGTTGTCACGCGCTTCCCTCCCGAACCGAACGGTTACATGCACATCGGTCATGCGAAATCGGTGTGCCTCAATTTTGGGGTCGCGAGGGAGTTCGGGGGCGTTTGCCACCTGCGCTACGACGATACCAACCCTGAGGGTGAGAGTGAAGCGTTTGTCCTTGGATTTCAGGAGGACATCCGCTGGCTCGGCTTCGACTGGGGTGAACACCTTTATTTCGCATCGGACTACTTTGAGCGGATGTACGATTGTGCCGTCATACTGATTGAGAAAGGTCTAGCTTACGTCGACTCAGAGAGCGAGCAAGAAATCCGTGAGGGGCGAGGCACAGTAACTGAAACAGGAACGCCCGGCCGGTATCGCGAACGCACAGTGGACGAGAACGTGGATCTCTTCCGGCGGATGCGCGACGGCGAGTTCGAAGGTGGTGCGCACGTGCTACGTGCCAAGATCGACCTAGAGTCTTCAAACATGCTGATGCGGGACCCGGTCCTCTATCGGATCCGGCATGCGAGCCATTACCGGCACGGGGATGACTGGTGCATCTACCCCATGTACGACTACGCCCACTGCCTTGAGGACGCCTTTGAAGACGTGACCCACTCGATATGCACGCTCGAGTTTGAGAACAATCGAGAGTTATACGATTGGGTTCTAGAGAATGTCGGATTTGAGGAACCACGATCCCATCAGTACGAGTTTGCTCGGCTAGACCTCCAACATGCTGTCCTGTCCAAACGGAGAATTATTCCGCTCGTCGAGGCAGGAGTCGTAACTGGTTGGGACGATCCACGACTATCTACGGTCAGAGGAATTCGCCGGAGGGGTGTACCCCCCGAGGCACTTAGACTGTTTTGTGAAATGATTGGAGTCGCTAAGGCGCATTCAGTGGTAGACATCGGAAAACTTGAGTACGCGATCCGTGAGGTACTCAACCAGTCTGCACCGCGGGTGATGGCGGTACTAGATCCCATAAGAATTGTACTCACTGATTACCCGGACGGTGAGACCGAAGAGTTCGACGCTCCTTATTTCCCGCATGATGTGCCACGAGAGGGGACTCGTCCGGTGCCCTTCTCAAATGAGCTTTTTATCGAACGTGCGGATTTCGAGGAAAACCCGCCTTCGGGTTTTCGGCGACTCGTGCCCGGTGGGGAAGTGAGGCTGAGGTACGCGTATGTAATCCGGTGTGAGAAAGTAGTCCGAGATGAAGCTGGCCGGTTAGTGGAACTACACTGTACTCATGATTCCGATAGCCGCGGTGGAAAGACAGTTGACGGACGAAGGGTGAAGGGCACAATCCAGTGGGTATCAGCGGATCACGCTTTAACCGCGGAGATACGGCTATACGATCATCTCTTCGGGGAAGTCCCAGAGAATGATGCTCCTGAGAACCAGGAGATCGTTGCGCGTGTAAACCCCAATTCCTTGGTAGTCCTCGTGGGCGCCAAGGTCGAGCCATCTATCAGGGCTGACTCACCGGATACACGGTACCAGTTTGAGCGAACCGGCTATTTCTGGAGAGATCCAGTCGATGGGTTAGGTGACAAGCTAATTTTTAATCGCATCGTCTCCTTAAAGGATACCTGGAGGAGTAGCAAAACCAAGTCAGATCCAGACCTTCGTAGAGGTAAGGCTGGGTCTGAAAATGTGGGCAATAACGCGATCAGGGTTGAGAAGCTTGCGGTAAGTGAGTCACGTGATGCAGCACGTGCGGCTGCCCCCGAACTTGCGGCCCGCTTCGAACGCTACAGTAGTGACCTCGGACTGACCCTGGAGCAGGCGGATCTGCTCACGGCATCACTCGAGGTTTCAGATTTTTTTGAGAAAGCCCTTGCTGTACATGATCATCCGGCCGAAATCGCTGGCTGGTTGACAACTGACTTACGAGGCCTGCTGGGAGCGCACAGGTTGGGAGATCTTCCGTTTGAGGGCGAAGACTTGGGCCATCTTGTCGCTCTTGTTGCTGCGGATCGACTTTCGCGTAGGGCTGGCAAGGACGTGCTTGCGCGTATGGCTAGAGAGGGTGGGGATCCGGAGCAACTGGTTGTGGAAATGGGACTGGAGAAGATCGCTGACGTCACGGTGCTTGAGGGTGTCATCGAAGAGGCTCTTAACGCATGGCCGGAGAAGGTAGCTGAGTACCAAGCAGGGAAGACGGGGCTAATCGGAATGTTTGTCGGCGAGGTGATGAAGATGACGAAAGGGGCAGCCGATCCTAAGACAGTCCGGAAGTTGCTTGTACAGCGATTGAACGGGTGACGTGTCTAATTAAGACTGCACTGTGATCGGACAAGTAGGCGGGATGTCTTCCGGTGCTTGGTCATCAGAGTTTGCTTGAGAGAGCCCGGATAGTGGTCAAGCCTACCCGACCCTTTGAAGAAGGCCTTTCTTGACACTCTTCCGAGGCGCACATTAGGATAGCTCTCACGCCAGAATCTGGGCTAATCCACTGCTCTTCAGAGATTCCATATTGGCCCGCTCAGAGACCACTCCCCAGCCACAAGTCACTACCCCCGAAGGGCGGGTTGAGCCACTTACTGGAATAGAGAGGGAAATTCTGGACTTCATGGTCCAATACCTCCGCTCTAACACTTATCAACCTTCGATCCGGGAAATCGGGCGGCGATTCGGTATCAAGAGCACAAAGACTGTGTCGGAGCACCTTCAGGTTCTCGCTGAGAAGGGCTTTCTTGAGCGAGACTCGTCTCGCTCAAGGGGGGTAAAAATCCTCGGGATTGATCTCAACACTCAGACGGTCTCTGTCCCCTGCTTTAATCGTGTACCGGAGCCTATCTCTGAATTTCGTTTAGAGGACACAGAAGTTCACCTCTCGGTTGACCGAAGGATGGGCGGAGAAGAGGGATCTTTCATCGTTGTGGCCGGGGTTAACGACCTTGCTTTACTTGGTGTTGCAGAGGGCGATTACATTCTCATCTCACCAACTAGCATAGAGAATCTAGAGGATGGAGCGATTATCGTTGCTGACTTCGGTGAGGGGGCTTCTTATCACCGCTTCACCCGGAACGAAACCGGTGCCAAGCTTGAATCACTCCGGCCAGGGAATGAGGAGACAAGGGTGGTGGAGCCAGCGACGATAGAGTCGCTGGGACGAGTCAGCGGACTCTACAGAAGGATGGACGACGGGGCCAAGGTCAATCTGACGCAACACTAATTGTATCGGATGGTTGATTCGCGTTTGTCCATCTCTAGCCGCTCCACCCTAGAGTACTCCGATGACGACCGGGTTTGGATGCGTCGTGCTCTTGAGTTGGCCAAGGTAGCTGCCTCAACAGAGGAAGTGCCTGTTGGAGCGGTGTTAGTTCGTGGACCAGAAGTCTTGGCTGAGGCTCACAACCAGACCGTAGTCGATACAGATTCCACTTCACATGCGGAGCTCCTGACGATTCGTTCGGCATCGATAGACCAGGGGGATTGGCGACTTCTAGACACCACGCTCTATGTGACCCTGGAGCCCTGTGCCATGTGCGCTGGGGCGATCGTGCTCTCCAGGATTCCTCGCGTCGTCTACGCCGCATCGGATCCCAGGGCAGGGATGGCTGGCTCACTAGGGAACCTTCTTCAGGAACCACGGTTGAATCACCGTTGTGAAGTGATCTCTGGGCTTCTCGCTGAGGAATCTGCGGAGATACTCAGGGCATTCTTCCAAGACCTGCGGTAATTCTTCAGATCCTGGTTGATCCGCTGCGGCTAGTCTGTCCCTGAGACCGACTCACCGTGGAATCGAAGAACCAGGAATAGCAGTAACGCACCACCGAGTAGCGCCCCCCATGGAGGTAGCCCATATGCTGTGCCGACATTCCCCAAGATCATTCCGATGAACGCCACGAGGAGCGCATAGGGTAGTTGGGTCCGGACGTGATCCATGTGATCGCAGGCGGATGCTGTCGATGAGAGCACAGTGGTGTCTGATATCGGTGAGCAGTGATCGCCGAAAATTGCACCAGCCAGGACGGAAGCTATTGCACCGAAAAGAATTTCGACTTGGTCACCGCCAGGATACGTCGCAACCCCGCCGAGGGTGACAGTGAGTGGGATCACGACTGGGAGCATGATTGCCATCGTTCCCCACGATGTTCCGGTAGCGAAGGACATTGCCGCACACGTAGCGAAGACGATCACTGGAATCAATTGCAGGTTGACACGGTCCGAGAGCAGTAACGACAAGTACTGGGCTGTGCCAATTTCTTCTGTGACCGACCCGAGGGACCACGCTAGCGTCAAGATGATCATCGCTAAGATCATCGACTTCATACCTCCGATCCATGCTTCGATGCACTCGTGGACGGTCAATATCTTCTGGCCGATCGAGATCAGAATGGCGACTAAGCACCCTGCCAGCGACCCCCACAATAGAGTCGAAAACGCGTCGGCAGCACCGAACACGTTTATCAGAGAAGCGGTCGGTCCAACACTTTCCCGTCCGGTTGTGTACAGCCCCACTATGACCACCAGGATCACGGCTAGCACCGGAAGGACCGCGTTCCACCAGTGGTAGGAGAGGCCTTCCTTCGGATCCATTAGCTCTGAAGACGTATCAGTAGCGAGTCTCGCACCTGGCCTATGAAGCTCACCCCTGCTTGCTGCTCGCTGCTCTGCTTCCGCCATCGGGCCAAAATCACGATCCATCACCGATGTCATGAGTACGAAGAGCAGCGCGAGTAGGGGGTAGAACAAGAACGGGATTGTCTGGATGAAGATCACAAAAGGGCTTTGCGACAAGATTGCCTCAGCACCATTCGGATTCTGCTCAGCTGCGATCCGCAGTCCGTCCGAGATGAGGCTGATCTCATAGCCGACCCAGGTCGATATGGGCACAAGTGCTGCTACAGGGGCTGCTGTGGAGTCGACCACGTAGGCAAGCTTTTCACGCGAGATTCTAAGCCGATCAGTAATCGGTCTCATCGTGTTGCCAACGATCAGCGTATTCGCATAGTCGTCAAAGAAGATCGCCAGGCCTGCAGCCCAGGTAGCGATCTTGCCGCGCCTGGCGGAGCTGGCAAAGGGCGTGACCATTTCGACGACGCCCATCGTTCCCCCGTTGCGAGCGATGATTCCTACCATACCTCCGAGCAGCAGGGAAAAGACCATGATTTGGGCGTGGCCGCCCTCAACGTCAGCAAGCGCTGGGACCACAAATCGGTCGATCAGTCGACCCGTAGCTGCCAGAGGATTGAATCCCGCGACTGCTAGAGCACCGAGCCACACTCCCGCGAAAAGGGCGGTGATCACTTCTCTGAAGATCAGCGCTAGTGCAATCGCTAGAATAGGTGGGAGGAGAGAGAACCATCCCGGGATAAGTGTCAGCTCCAGTTCACTTGCACGTTCCCCCATCAGCACCTGAAGGGGAAGTTGCTCGACCGATCTTATCTCGAGGCCTGCCACAATTGACACATCCTGAGCTGAAACCGTGCCCTGAGCTAAGACTACGCCATTCGCGCTTCGCACCTCATACTGTGTCGACGCGTCATTTGCCCCCTGCAAGGTCAACTGAAACGGGACATCCGTCAGGATGACCGAGGGAGGATCCACGAGTTCTTGTGCACCCAAATCCACAGGAAGCAGAAGGATCCAGAATGCGGTTGTTAGTCGTAAGAGGTGCATATGGTGGTGATTCGAGTGAGAAGCAGTGAGAAGCGAAGCTCTCGCGCACCTCTCAAATACGTCTCTAAGGAAGATGGCAAACTAATCATGGGGAATTTCACATAGTGGTGACAAGACGTGCAGCAGAACTCCCCTTGGTCGTTGACCGATGAGCCACGAAGGTCGAACTTTTCGCCGCAAGCGATCGTCTGAGGGCTTCGAGTGGTCCTCACCGGACAGCGCACATGGATCAAAACAACCGTACCCAAGTGATGGACGAGGCTGACGTCCATGGAGCGGTTGCTGGCATGGCCCGAGAGATCGTAGAGCGGAATGAAGGTACAGACGATCTCGTCCTGATCGGCATTCAGCGCCGCGGAACCCAGATTGCGGCACTCTTGGTCTCAGAAATTGAACGGACTGAGGCGGTTTCGATTGAGGCAGGCTTCATCGATATCACCCTGTATCGGGACGATCTCATGGTTGTTGGGCCGCGTCCCATAGTAGGCGAGTCGAAACTGCCTTCTAGGGGGATAGACCGACAAAACGTGGTTCTAGTTGACGATGTTCTCTATACCGGTAGAACAATCCGAGCCGCTCTTAATGAACTCATGGACTGGGGTCGGCCTAAGCTTATTCACCTGTGTGTTTTGGTTGATCGAGGAGGCCGTGAACTACCGATCCAACCTGATATCGTAGGTAAGCGTGTCGACTTGCTCGAAACCCAACGTGTCGAAGTCCTTGTTCCCGAAGTCGACGGTGCTCTGGGCGTCGAGATTTTAACGGTGAACCCGGAGGCGATATAAATCCGGGGATGGCCACGTCACCGATCCCTGCGTTGGGAAAAGACCTTGTTGGTCTCGAGTTCCTATCCCAGGAACAGATCTTAACAATTCTAGACACAGCCGAACCGTTCAAGGAGATCTCAGAACGGCGGATCAAGAAGGTCCCAGTCCTCCGTGGTAAAACGATCGTCAACCTCTTCTTAGAGGCCTCGACTCGGACCAGGGTCTCGTTCGAGTTTGCCGAGAAACGTCTCAGCGCTGACACGGTTAATATCTCGGTGGCGGGCTCTTCCGTTATCAAAGGCGAGACACTGCTTGATACCGCCAGGAACTTAGAAGCGATGCGCATCGATATGGTTGTGATGCGGCACGGCTCTTCCGGGGCGGCCCAGTTTCTCGCAGATCGGATCCCCTCGAATGTCATCAATGCTGGGGATGGCCGGCACGAGCACCCTACCCAAGGACTATTAGACCTATTGACGATGCGGGACCACTACGACCGGATAAAGGGTCTCAAAGTTTGTATAGTAGGCGATATCCTGCACTCCCGTGTCGCTCGCTCGAACATATACGGACTCTTCAAGCTTGGTGCGGCAGTCGGGGTGTGTGCGCCCAGAACGCTCCTTCCTTCTGGTATCAGCGATCTTGGTGTCAACGTTTTCAGGAGGATTGAAGAAGCCATTGAATGGGCAGACGTGCTTAACGTCCTGCGACTACAGTTTGAGCGCATGAAGGATGGGTATGTTCCTAGCTTGCGTGAGTACAACCGGATCTGGGGTGTCACGACCCAGAGGCTGGACTCGGCTCCCCAGGATTTGCTTATTCTGCACCCGGGCCCCATGAACCGGGGCGTAGAGATAGACTCTGATGTTGCGGACGGACCGCACTCAGTCATCCTTAACCAAGTCACCAACGGTGTCGCCGTGCGCATGGCGGTTCTCTATCTACTAGCCGGTGGACAACCTGATAGCGCCGAAGCAGCGAAGGCGGAGGCAGAGGTATGAGCGCGAAAACTCTCCTCAAGGGTGGACACGTGGTGGATCCGAGTCAGGGCCTGGACGAAATACTTGATGTCCTGTTGGCTGATGGGATCGTCGCGTCGATAGGCAAGGGTATCTCCGCCCCGGAGAATGCCGAGGTCATAGATTGCTCCAGCCTAATTGTTTCACCTGGACTCATCGACGTGCATGTCCATTTACGGGAACCCGGGGAGGAGCATAAGGAGACGATCGCGACTGGTGCCCAAGCAGCTGTAGCCGGTGGGTTCACCGCGATATGCGCAATGCCAAATACAGATCCCCCGATCGACAACCCTGCGGCAGTTGGGTTTGTTGTGGCCGAGGGTCGGAAAGTTCAAGCGGCCAGGGTATATCCTGTAGGATGTATCTCCGTACAGAGGGCAGGGGAGAGCCTGGCACCGATCGGAGAGATGGTGGATGCTGGCGCCGTGGCCATAACAGACGATGGAAATCCGGTCATGAATTCCGGGCTGATGCGGCTTGCGCTCGAATACGCACAGGCATTTGAAATTCCAGTCGTTGATCACCCAGAAGACCTCGGCCTATCAGGTGGACGCCACATGAACGAAAGCGTGATATCCACACGCTTGGGCCTCGCAGGTAAGCCGAATGCTGCTGAAGAGGTCCACATTGCTCGAGATCTCTTACTGGCTGAGCTAACGGACGGTCAGATCCATCTTCAACATGTCTCTACGCAGTTCGGTGTGGAGCTGATTCGGCAGGCGAAAGCTCGTGGGGTGCGGGTGACAGCCGAGGCGTCCCCACATCACCTCGTTCTTACAGAGGCGGCGGTCGAAGGATACAATACTGACGCCAAGATGAATCCACCACTCAGGACGGCGGACGATATGGCCGCTGTTCGAGCAGGATTGGCGGACGGTTCACTCGACGTTATTGCGACAGACCATGCTCCCCATCATTACGATGAAAAGGAAGCGGCTTTTGAAGATGCGCCGAATGGCCTTGTCGGCCTGGAGACAGCGGTAGGCATTATCATGACAAACATCGTGGGTGAGGGAGTGATCGATGTTGTGACGATGATCGACCGGATGAGCTGCGGGCCAGCCCGTGCGTTTGGCCTTTCTGGTGGTACCCTCTCTGAAGGTGCAGCCGCAGATGTGACGGTGATCGATCCGAGGCTACAATGGACCGTGGATCCCAGTGCTTTCCAGTCAAGGAGTCGAAACACACCATTCGCCGGACGGGAACTTACGGGAGCTCCTCACAGGACGATTGTAGGTGGGCGCACTGTGTGGGCACGATGACGGGTGAGCGGCTCGTTACACCCTACGGAGAAGCTTGAAAGAACAAGATAAGAGGCCCCCAAGAGGCTTCTTTATCTGCGTCGCCTACTGTCCTCCCTTCGAGATCACGTCAAGAAGTGAGCGACCTCGTATGTCGTTCAAGCTGGCTCTTCACCCGTGCGACACGATTCGGATGAATAAGTCGCTTGGTCGCAGCTCGATCCAAGAGTTTGATGACCGCGCGAAGCTGCTCTTGGGCTTCCTTGGAGGAGGTGGTCGCTCGGACTCCCTTTATAGCTGTGCGGATTCTGGCACGCTCCGACCGATTCCTGAGCCGGGCCTTAGCACTCAACTCCATCCGCTTTTTTGCACTCTTGATGTTTGGCATCTGTTCCTCGAGGTGATCTACCCCTTGCATTTGCTAGCGAGCAAAGCTAGGAGCGACTCGAGACAGGATCAACGGGCATTGAGGGGTTAGGTTACTCACGACATGCAAGCGATCCTGATTATTGCAGTACTCATCCCCTCAGTCGTCGTGCACGAGGTCGCGCACGCATGGCAGGCACGCCGAGAAGGGGACGACACAGCGGAGCAGCTCGGCAGGATCACGCTGAACCCGATTCGTCATCTGGATCTATTCGGCTCATTCATTGTTCCGTTTGTGCTCGCCCTGGCGCCCGTTAATTTTATATTCGGTTGGGCGAAACCAGTCCCCGTCAATCCGGCGAAGTACCGGAGCCCTATATGGGGGGACATCCGAGTCTCTTTGGCCGGAATCGTATCCAATTTCGGTCTAGCCGTGCTCGCCACGCTCGGATTGGCATTGGTTTCTAAAGTGATAGACGTGTCCGGACCGCCTTCAAGCGGCCTCATGGAGACGCTGGTTGAGATGGCTCAGTATGGGATCATAATCAATCTGATTCTTGCCTTCTTTAACCTGATTCCAATCCCACCCCTGGACGGATCACACGTCCTTTTTCATCTGCTTCCGAGGCCGATCGCAGTCAGGTACGCCGACGCGGGCCGCTATGGATTGCTTGTGATGATGGGCCTGCTTTACCTCTGGAATGACTTGTTCACCTACTTAATGTGGCCAGTGTTCTTCTTCTTAGGCCAAGCCTACACGTTCGTCGACTTGTGGATCTGAGGTTCGCTGAAGGTGCCATTGTGCGAGACGATTTTTTCCTTGTGGAAATTGATCGTTTTCAGGGCCCCCTAGACCTTCTACTGCATCTGATTCGAACGCAGGATATAGATGTCTTCGATATTCCTGTGGCCCGTATTACAGACCAGTTCCTGCAGGTGATCAAGGGCTTGGACGAGGAAGACTTGGATAGCGCCGGTGAATTTCTTGAGACGGCAGCGACGCTCATACGGATCAAGGCTCAGATGCTCTTACCTCATGAGGGCGACGACGACGATGAGGATCCCAGAGCGCAACTCGTACGCAGGCTCCTTGAGTACGAGCAGATCCGTGAGATATCACAACGCATGCGGTCCGCTGAAGCGGACCGCGCCCGGCGCTTCTCGAAGGGATTCATCCCTGCTCGCCCCAAGCGCCTCCATCAGGAGATGCCACTCGAGACAACGTGGGCAGACGTTCTTAGTGCGGCGCTTAGTGTGGAGATGCCCGCACCAAGGCAGGGGCTTCCCAGGATCACCGCACGGACGATCTCTATGCAGGACAAGGTCGTCTTGATCTTGGATTCACTGCAAGATCGATCCGGTGTCGAATTTAGTCGCCTCCTAAGGGGGTTCGGGGATACTATGCACGGAGTTATGACTTTTCTCGCAGGGTTGGAGCTTACACGCCAGCGCGTGCTTTTTATGAGGCAGTCCCAGCCCTTTTCAGAGCTCTGGTTCTACAAAAATGAAGAGGCCGAAGAGGGGGTAACCGAAGACATTGGAAGGATTGAGGTGGACACATGAACACGCCCCAAATAGTTGAAGCTGTCTTGTTTGCTTCGGACGCCCCTCTCTCACCGGATGAGATTGCTAGGGCAGATGAGCGCCTGGATGAAGATCAAGTGGAAGAGGCGCTGCAGATACTCAAGGCTGAGTACGACGATGCCCACCGCGCCTTCCACCTCACGGAAATAGCCGAGGGCTACCAAATTCTTACACGTCCCGAGTTCGCCCCCTATCTGGAGCGTTTCGACAATGTGCACAGGCCCAACCGACTGTCCGGGCCTTCTCTAGAGACGCTCGCGATCATCGCCTACCGTCAGCCGATCGGTCGAATAGAGATTGAGTACATCCGAGGTGTGAACTCCTCGGGGGTGATCCGCACGCTCCAGGATCGCAGCTTGATCGATATTGTCGGAAGAGGTGACGGGTTGGGCCGTCCCCTTCTTTACGGGACCACACAGCGTTTCCAGGAGCACTTCGGGTTCGGGTCACTTGACGATCTCCCACGCCCTGATGAACTGCCAATCATTCTCAAAGACCGCATGCCACTCCAGGAGAGTGAGCGGTCCTCCGACCAGGAAGAGATCTCCGAGAAACAGGGTCTGGGAGAACGTCCGGCAGACGAAGATGCCGATAACCATGTGAATGAAGCCTCTCAGGACTCAGGCGCCTGACACTGCGGTGACCGAGGGCGTTCGCCTCCAGAAGTACATTTCCCGATGTGGCCGGGCATCACGTCGCGAGGCCGAAGTGCTCATGCTGGCTGGTCGAGTTCGGGTGAACGGAGAATTAGTCTCTAAACTGGGAACAAGGATAATCCCAGGGCGGGACACTGTGGAGGTAGACGGTGAGGCACTTGAACCCGCTGTGGTGCGGTGGATTGCTTTTCACAAGCCAGCTGGGGTATTGACTACCCGAAGGGACCCGCATGGGGGGCGCACCATCTACGATGTGCTCCCGGAAGAGTGCTCAGCGCTGCGCTATGTGGGGCGGTTAGACCGTGAGAGTGAAGGGCTGTTGATACTAACCAATGACGGTGACGTAGCTCACGGAATTCAGCATCCGAGCCGTGAGATCGAGCGCGTATACAAAGTGTTTGTGACGGGTATAGTAAGTCGATCTAAGTGTGCCGCGTTACTTCGAGGGGTCCAGCTTGAAGACGGATTGGCTCGAGCCCGTTCAGTCCGTGTCCTGAATCAAGATGAGCTTAGAACAATCCTGAAAGTTGTTCTAACAGAGGGCCGGAAACGTGAGGTACGAAGAATGATGAACGTCATTGGACACGGGGTCCTAAGACTTGTCAGGATCCGTTTCGGTCCGGTAAAGCTGGGGGAGCTCCCGGCAGGTGAGTGGAGGGACCTGGCCGAATCTGAAAGGGACTCCCTGCGAGTTCTTGCAGAAAGGGTAGAGGAAAGGTAATCAACGAAAGGAGCGTCGATTCTTCCAAGTCTCGAGGTAGACACTAGTTCGGTGTCCCGTACGGACGTTGCCAGCAAACGGAAGTTAGCTTCGCACGATCAGAGGTACAGGTATCCGGGTAGATTCATGAGATGTCAGACGTCCTGCGCGGGCTGTCACGTGTGGGTATCTTTTAGTCGACGGGCCCGTAGCTCAGTTGGTTAGAGCATCCGACTCATAATCGGCCGGTCCCAGGTTCAAGTCCTGGCGGGCCCACTTAGGAAGACCCCAATAAATAAAGGGTTACAGGGTGTATGAGGTGAAACAGATCCGAAAAAGTTTCGGATCTGTTTCACCTCATACGAACATTTTTCGAGTCGAGGCTTACGCTCTTATCGCTGTTGGTCTGCTCCGTAAGTGATCGGTGCCTGAGTGTTCCGCTAGGACCAGTCCGTTCTCGGAAGAAGTGTATTTGGCGGTCGTCACTCTATTTCGGGATTCGGGGTTTTGCGGAGCTTCTTTGTCTGACTACGCTGACGTTTATGCTCGAGTCGCTTCTTCTTTTCTCGGTTAGGGGTCACGGTTTTGAGACGGGGTTCTGGCGTCTTGTTGTGAGCCTCAAGCTTTTCCCGTAGACGAGTAATGGCTGAACGCCGATTCCGAAGCTGACTCCTCTCATCGCGAGCCACTGAGCTGATCCCGGTCGCTAGGTGCACGATCCTGACACCAGTTTCGGTCTTGTTCTGGTGCTGGCCTCCTGGCCCCCCGGCGCGGAAAGTTTCCACACGGCACTGTGCGAGTAGAGCCTCGTCAGACTCTGGGATCATCGTTTGTGAAGGGGGTCGTTCGTCCATCATAGTATGCTCAGCACAAATTAACTTGGTCGATGTGAGACCTTATGGCACGAATCCCACATGCGGGGTAATCTTGAGCGCGCGTCCTGCCCTCGACGTCCCGCCAGATGTATCTTATCGATCATGATCTTTGACCCGATGGAAAAGAAACCAGGCGCCAGATTTCTATTCATCCTGGCGTGCTTAGTCGTCATCGTCTACGGCTTGCAATTTGCTGCTCCGATCCTTCTTCCTTCGGCACTTGCTCTTTTCTTGGCTGTATTGAGCCTACCGATCATGCTGTGGCTTGTGAATCATCGGGTACCAACCGGGATTGCGACGCTTGTGACCGTTCTGGTCAATGTCGCTGTCATAGGATTGTTCATCCTGATTGGAAGCTCGTCGGTTACTGAACTGCCGACCAAGCTTGATGGGTACGTTATTATTCTCCAGGAACGCTGGAGTGCATGGATAACTTGGATCGAGGGTTCCACCGGTTTCGAGATCAGTGACTATTTAACAGTCAGCATAATTGATCCAGCCGCAGTCGTGGACATCGCTCGTGGCACTATCGGGCGCATCGCTCAGTTTCTTTCCACCACGTTTCTCGTGTTCCTGATCATGGCCTTCATGCTCAGTGAAGCGACGGTTTTCCCCAATAAGTTCCGTCACATCCTGGGGGTGCGCGATGGAGACGAGGACAGGATCACCAAGATCGTGACGGAGATCCAGTCCTATCTGGGCATAAAGACTATAGTATCCCTTGTCACCGGATTGTTATTGGGCATCTGGGCGTATATATGGGATCTGGATTTCCCGGTGCTGCTAGGGATGATAGCGTTCTTGCTCAACTATGTACCGACTGTGGGCTCGATCATTGCAGCGATCCCGGCGGTCTTATTGAGCGTGATCCTATATGGCACCATCAGCCATGCGATCGTCGTGGCGGCTGGATACATCGTTGTGAACATGGTCGTCGGTAATATCATTGAGCCGAGATGGATGGGTCGCAGCCTAGGGCTTTCAACACTTGTCGTTATCCTCTCTTTACTTTTTTGGGGATGGGCGTGGGGGCCCCTGGGGGCCCTCCTAT
>Ga0310122_10001577_pt1 | contig 14527 bp, 13 predicted proteins | sample CB6_Bottom_1051__FD_203503 | JGI IMG/M metagenome (GOLD analysis project Ga0310122, IMG submission 203503) | Marine microbial communities from Western Arctic Ocean, Canada - CB6_Bottom_1051 | ecosystem: Environmental > Aquatic > Marine > Oceanic | place: Canada: Western Arctic Ocean | collected...
TCGTACCCCAGGCGAGTGATTGGGCGCGACGCGCCTGCTCTACATTCTGAGCTTGCTCATAAGACTGCTGGGCGGCTGTAACCTGGGCACCCACGCCACCTACATCCATGTAGGCACCTAAATCTCCACCCAAGAACGATGCACCCGTAAATGCGGTAGGATCTACATCAGCAACTGCTTGAGTCGTTTGGCCCGTGATAGGATCTACGGTAACACCACCGGGGCCAGCGATAACATCCGGGGTAACTCCAGCAACTGCTTGAGTAACTTGTCCGGTAACGGGATCGACCGTCACTTCGCCAGGAGCCGCGATTGGTGTCGGAGCTACGCCAAGTACGTCTTGTGTAACCGCACCAGTAATAGGATCGACCCTGACATTTGGCTCGGTACCAGTAAGCGCACCAGCAGTTACGGCATCTCCAGTATATCCTTCACCAACATCCGCAATTTCTTGTGCTTCAATGTCTGGTATACCCAGAAGATCCGTTGCCGTTGGTGCCTCTACACCGAACTCTCGCGATCCTGGGAGGCCACGAATCAAATCAGCGGCTGGTACTCCTGATGACCCCAATGTGGAGATATATGTTTCATCAGGCGCGACCCCCGTCCCTGGAACACCCAATTCCTCCCAAGGAGAAGTGGCAGTCAATAAATCACCTACGCCGCTTGCCTTATCTCCACCCTCCCAAGCCCCTGGAGCAGTACCTCCTGTAGGAACGTCCATGAACTGTCTGTAGCCAGAGGCCTCAGTGCCTAGCCAGCCAGGAGGCACAGCCGCCTGTCCAGGCACAGCCACCTGTCCAGGCAAGAACTGATCGATGGCAAGACGCGTCTGATAAGCAGGATCGCCTGTTCTTCCTTGCTCAAGCAGCAGTCTGCGTGTCGCGGTTCGTGCGTCCTCGATCTCGCCTATACCGACACCTGATGTCGGACGGGTAAGATCGGTCTGAAGCAGACCACCACCTCGTAGACCACCCGTTCGCGCTGCATATTCAGCGGCAGATGCAGGAACACCCTGAGTCGGCCCAGTGGGCAGATTCTGGGCACCGAACGGTAAATCTGGTGTGTCCCAGATATTGAGTTCGTATCCAGGCTGATTTACACCAGCCATCCCTGAAGGCGCACCCTCTTCCCACGTTTCGCCCATCCACGGAGACCAATCCGTGCGTTGGCGAACCATAACAGGCTCATTATTGGCATCGAACTGTAGGGTGCCATCAGCATTCTTAGCCTGCTCAAGATACCCTGGCTGTCCTGGATATAAGTCTGGTGGTATTCGTGACTGCCCTGGCTGACCGAGGGCACCAACCGCACCGCCAGTTCCTGTCCGTGTCCCCCGTGTTCCACCTAAGACTGATCCTGGGACTGATCCTGAGACTGATCCCCCCATCCTTTGTGCCCACTCTTCTGCGCTCACGTTACCGTATGAAGCTGGTGCCGAACCCGACGCCACTACATCCCATCCTGTCGGAGCTAAATTCGCCCAAGGATTACCCCACTTCTCCGGAGTACCTTGTGAGGCAAATATCGCCTGTCTTTCGGCATCAGGCAGGGCGGCCCACTCATCTGCTGAAAGCACTTGGCCCTGATCGTCCGTAGGCTGAAATGCATCACCCAATTCAGCAGACATATAATTGTACCAAGTGCTAGGATCTTGGTACGCTCTCTGCCACGCCTGTTCTTGCCCAGCACCTAATTTGAAGACGTAATTTGGATCAGTCGGAGCTTTGAATTGTTCGCCTGCGTAATAGCCAGACGGTCCATACTGGTATCCACCCACGGGCGCATCTTCGGGACGCTGATAGCCCTGGAATCCTAGATTCTGTACCCTGTACGCGCCCTTACCAAGTATTCTATCGGTGAGATATTGCTGGCCTGTTTGCGACATACCACCAAGGCCAGGGGCCATCTGTTGACCATAACCGTATTCCTGCTGAAACGGCGATAAACCCCCGGCGTACTGTTCTGCCTGACTAAATAGGTGCTGCTGCCGACGCTGAGTAGCAGGATCTGGCACCTCTTTCTGCGTCAACTGCATCTTTTCTAGGTCGGTTGTACCATTACACACTTTGGCCTCCTAGCTCTTTTTTTAATACGACACCTTTGCGCTCGTAGCCAAAAGGCTTGAGTACCCTCTCGTACACCTTGCGTCCAGTACATTCAATGCCATCACACCCATATTGTTCAGCCAACAATTCAGCGGCCTCCATCACCGGATCGAGTTTGGCGTATCCCTCACCCACTTCGCCGCCGATCAACCAAAGTAGAAGCCTACGTCTTTTCGGATACTCGGCGACCCTGAATACGGCTGCTCCGTTCTGCACGGGATAGAAAATCGCACGTTCATCTTTTATCTGCTGCAATAAATCGTCTATGCCATATTCGTCGCCACTTTTTTTCAACGCAGTGACCATATAAGGCTTGCTTTTCTCCCACAAATGCTCGAAACGCTCATCGCTCATGCCTATCATAACTCCGTAGTCCCCAAAACACCCGCATCGGTGACCGTAAGACTGAAACGACTACCATCTGCGCTATATAATACCAATCGTTCTTTATTACCCAGATCTATGTCCTCGAAATGCTTGAAATTGCTCCTATCCGCTGCCTCGAGATCCACTGTACGACTGACTTCGTATTGCAACCAAATCTTCATATCCGGCACATAAGTCGCAAACTGTTTGTCGTATTTCCGTGGTGGCGAACCAAGACGCAGACGCATAACCTTTGATGGAGCCGATATAGTCATCGCCTACCTCCAGGTTGTAGCTCCAGCCGTGGTACACCCAAACGCCACGAATTAGCCGATTCCGATATACACTTCATTCGCACCGTGCGTCCCGTAAAGCGAACGGATGTGGGTGCTGCCATATCGTATGGCCCATGCGTGGTATCGCTATCAGTTGGATAAAGTCTCGTATAGAATGTAGTCGTAATATCGCCTAAAGCGGTTATATCGGGGATCAAATGCGTAGCAGACAGGATTCTGTCGCCGTCACCGAGTTGAATTGGTCCCGATTCGACGTAAGGAATCAATCCTGTCTTGTAAGTAACAAGAGTCTCGGGTGAGCGAACTATCGTATCTACATCTGCGTAAGTGCCACCGACTTCATGCTCATACGGGTTGCCATCTGGATCGAACAGAATCGGTAGCTGGAATATGCCACGCGATGTGGTCGATGTACGGGCCAGATTACCGACAGACCAATGATTTTCCAGATAGTTGTAACTCACATAAGAGTCGTTTTCTATGCCTTCCGGGTAGAACCACACGATCTCATGGAATAACGTGTTATGCCAAGCTACGACCTTCGATGCTTGGGATTCATTCATCTGGGTGACGATGAAATCCTCGACATCACACGGTATAACGGACACATATCCATCGTACTTGAAGAAGCCCTGTGCGCTCCTACCCATCCAGTACGCCGTGTTCCCGGCAACGGCAACGGCGTTGATGCTGACAGGTCCGCAGTTGTCACCAACCCTATCGAACTGATAACCATACGGTAACCCGACGAATGTGGCCGTATGTGCGTCATCGGTCGTGAATATCAGGACTTGACCACGCACTTTCACGCCACCCAACAGATCACCTTTGGTTTCGAGAATCTGGTCGCCAGCGAGATTCGTGGTAGTTGCCACCCAATCGGTGTTATCCTCGGAATCAGACCAGAATATTCTGCGCCTGTCTCTGTCCGTCTCGGCAGGAGTCGCTATCAGGGTACCGCCGAACACCATATGAATGCGCTCGCTTGTCACGACATTGGCAATCGCAAGCTGTGGTGAACCCGAAACACGCGCTGCTATGGTATCCGTTGGTGTCCCAGCATCTAGCACCCATTGATAGATTTTACCGTCTTCGGGCATCACACCGACCAAGTCCTCGCCCCATAGATCCAAAGACCAGATAGATGCTGGTACGGGAGTACCCAAATCTGGACGCGAATCGCCGTATGACGAGTGCCCGTACGTGGAGTTACCGAATCCAGTATTAGGATCGGCGTCGGTTCGTCCAGACACAAAACCTGTTGGGGTTATATCGAATAACCCTGCCGCATCATCATAAACGTAGAGCTTGGACGCACTAGAAGCCGCCATCCATCTACGGAATCTGTTGTCCATCCATGTCAGCGATGTGCGTGGCACACCCGTAACCGGATAGGTCGCAAACCCCCATGTACGCCAACCGCCGACAGGTCCAAGCCCACCGACAGACCAACGCATGAGATCTGCATCGAACCAGCGACCTCTAGCCTGATAGAGTGTGCCGTTTTTCCACAGTCCTGGCTGAAATTCAAGGGGGAGATACTGCGGAGCAGGCATAGACTATGTGACGATGTTGTTGGCTTTCTTGACGATCAAATGAGGGTTCTCTGCTTCCAGATTGCCGCTCACGATGTCCATACCACTGAGTCCCATAGCTATCAAGATCTGTTGTACACGTTCTTGGCACTGTTTTAATTCCGCAAACGCTTGAGCAAGCATTTGTGCTTGGTCTACCTGCATCCTGAAAATCTCACCCTCGTCTGGAATGGCTCCGTTCCCTTCCGGTACCTCGACTCTCGGTACCTCGACTTTCGGATTGATGATTTCCTGACCTTCCACTACCGGACTACTCGATACTTCAGTCATCTGCTGCTCTTTCTTTGAGGTTGATTGTTTCGACTTCCAAGGCCGTGATTCTTTCGCCATGTTTTCCTACCTTCTCGTCTAAACGGTTACAGATTCTCTCTATTGATTGGATACTCTCACGGGCACCATTAAGTCCTGATTTCACGCCACTCATCGAAGCACCGTATGCTGCACCAGCAGCGAGCGGAGCAGCCAGAAACGCTAACAACGTGGTCAATGTGCTAGGCTCCATTATTCCAGGGCATCTCACGGTTCGTTTGGCGTGTTGGAGAAACTTGCTCTTCTATATTCGCGTCTAATCGCAACTTCATTTCCGCGAGTTCAGAAACACCTATCTGGTCTACCACCCAGCCCTCGACATCTGATTTAATAATATCCTCGTAGGGAATCCAAGGGTCGTTCTCTTCCCATGTCACAGAAGATGTGTCGATAGATGAGGCTGTATGGCCCTCGCCATCGTCAGCGATGTACCGCCAATGGATCGTGTAAACGATATCCGTATGGTTTTCCGCGTCTGGTCCTAACTCAATGTCGAGTGCCGAAAAATCCCAGGAATATGTATTAGCCATCGGATTTCCTCGGTTCAAGAATTAGGCGGCCACCATCGTCAGTTAGTGCCATTTCCATTATGTCTGGGTCGCACCGTTCTGCTACGACCATCCAGCTTACTGTGTCATCGGAATCAGTCGACTCACACTCAATCGTCAGAGTATTTCCCTCCACGGCACCCCTGACCGAACTCCAGCCGCTGTCATTCTGTATCCAGCACTGTGGATCACGGCACAGGGCCTCAAAGGTTCCTTCAGTCATACCAGCCACATCATCCAGATCGACTTGAGCATAGCCAGAACTCAATTCTATCGTTGACCGATATATTAGGTCTGCTCTGGGGCCTTCAATACATGAGTGGACGAGGGAATGTGTCTCGCTCTTTTCTGGTAGTGGATGGTCGATTTTGAAGGTCTTGGCGGTGGCAGTAAATTCTCCAGCAACGTGACAGGTGCCGTCGACTTCAAGCTGATAGCTTGGGGAAGTTTCGTTCACCCCAACAAAGCCGTCCGATGCTTGGATAAAGAGCTTCGCCTCACCGAAACTTAGGTTCCTGTACCCAGCCCCACCACCACTCCTGTCGTATGCGAAGATGGCCCACTTGGTATCTGTAGAAGCCTGGAAGTGAAGCACGTTGTCCAAGCCATTCGGGCCATTGGCGAAGTTGACTTCCTTACTCATGTTGGCACCAAAGCCGACTTTAAGGTCTTCGGCTATCACAATCGCTGGCGTTGTACCAACGGCTGAACCAAGACCTATTTTTAGATCATCGTCGGTGTCATCCAGCCCGATATAATAATCCTGCGCGGCACCATTCAAGACGATTTTCTGATCTTCTTCGCCGCCATCACCAACAGTCAAATCTCCGTCAACTTGTGCGTTGCCGCTCGTCGTGATAGAAGTCAGCGTTCCGACACTGGTGATCGCGGTCTGGGCAGCACCTGTGACCGTGGCCGCTGATCCACTCGCGTCACCAGTGACATTACCTGTAAGCGGTCCAGCAAACCCCGTCGCAGTCAACACTCCCGTAGAAGCGTTGTAAGTGAGATTCGATGCGTCGGTCATAATTGCGAGACTGCCCGTCGCGCTATCGAAGAACGCAGGAAATGCTGTCGTGTCTGACGAGTCTGCGACCGTGACCGTAGAAGCCAGCGTAGCAGTAGCAGCGTTTCCGCTACAAGCCGCCGCAGTCGAAACAGTTACTGCGCCATTAGCAGCCATCGTCGCATCACCAGAGAGTGCAAACTCGGCAGCGACATTTGATGCGCTACCTATCCAGATTTTCGTATTCGCTAACGGTGAACTTGTCGCGTCTATGTAGGCACCAGTTATCGCATCGCCATTCCAAACACCCGTTCCGATAGTGCCCAGTGTGGTAATCGTACTCTGACCTACATAATCCGATGCAATGGTTACAGCATCAGCAGATACCGTGATTGTCCCACTGGTCCCGATCACATTCAGGGTTACATCACCGCTCGCTCCACCACCCGTCATTCCTGCGCCAGCAGTTACGCCCGTGATGTCACCTGTAGTGGGTGCTGCCCAGGTAGGGACACCAGATGCGAGAGTCAGAACCTCTGTATCGGAGCCTTTAGCGAGTTTCGCGAGTGTGGTCGAACCGCTCGCATACAGAATGTCGCCAGCCGCGTAGCTGCTGATCGCCGTGCCACCGTATGCGACACCGACAGCGGTGCCATTCCAAGTACCGCTCGCTATCGTACCGACAGTCACCAAACTGGAATCGCCCGTGTAGGCGGTGGCATCTGATAAATTGAACGCAGGAGTCGCATCTGAGGCTCCTAACGCTAGGCTGATGCCACCGTAGCTGACCGTCGAGTTGGCTAGATTCGCATTAGCAATCGCCGTGCCATTCCAAACACCCGTAGCCACGGTTCCTAAAATCGTGATTGCCGTGGAACTACCCACATCCAGCGTTGCTGGATCACCACTGGCATCACCGATAAGTATTTCACCATCACCCAGAACTGAGGTAGCGGTGATCGCACCCGTACCACTACCAAGTAGCACACCACCATCTGTGAATGAGACCGCACCCGTACCACCTTGGTTGACGGCTACGGTGGTGCCCTCCCATGTACCTGTCGCAATCGTGCCCAGTGTGGTAATCGAAGTCTGACCCACATAAGTCGATGCGATAGTCAGTGCGTCGGCTGACACTGTGATCTTATCTGCCGTCCCAATGACATTCAGCGTAACTGCACCTGATGTACCACCACCCGTCATTCCTGCGCCAGCTACCACACTGGTAATATCGCCAACTTCGGGTGTGGCCCACTGGAGAGTACCATCAGTGTTGTTTATGCTCAGAACTTGGTCTACCGCTCCGATAGCGGCAGGCAGGGTCAACGTATATGAACCGCTTACCGTAGCTGGTGCATCGAAGCCCACATACTGACCACCAGAAGCATCTTGTAGACGTAAATCGCCCTCTGCTAGAATATCTACTTGTGCAGCACTGATGTTGCCCGTGAACGTCACATCGTCCGTGCCGTCATTAACGGAAAAGACGATGCCGTCCGCTCCTGCACCGTCTACGTCCGTGGAGTTGAGTTCAAATTGAGTGTTGCCGCTGTCATAGATGAACCAGTAATCGGGTGCAGCACCGAACTCCAATGCCCTGTTATCGCCCAACTTGATCTTGTCGAGTGTATACGCAGGTGATTCTACGCTGTTGATTTCCTGATTGTTGACCAAAAGCGTGAGTGATGCAGTAGAACGTGTGAACACCGCATCCAGGTAATCCAGATCAACATTCAACTTAGTGCCCCAGGTGTCCGTACTACCTCCGACCTCGGGCTTCGTCAGTTTCAGTGCGGTGGTTTCGGTATCAGCCATATTTTATCCTAGAGCTACGGATCGCATACGGAGTGATGAGCCTGTGTATCGCTCACGTTGTCCCTGCAATCGTAAGTCAGATAGTGCTTTGTCGAGTCTGGATGTCCACATTGGCATCCGATCATCATTCTTCAGATATGGTTCTGCTTCGACCAACGTACCGAACAAGTAAATATCGGGGTGCGACGCCAGCAGCCAATTGCTCGTAGCCGCATCCGTCAGTGCAGCGATGCGCGTGTAGTAGATAATAGACGCCGTATACGTCTGATCGGGTGATCTAAGTACCTCGAGTTGGTTGGTAGAACCACCGATAATCGTGAAATAGTACGGCCTTCCGGTGCCCGTCAGATAACTGCGCCTTTCGGACAACTCCTCCGGTGTCATGTATTCAAGCGTAATCACGGGCGTCAGATCCAACACGATCCTGACGATCTCCAACGTATCGGTAGGGAGCGTGGTATAACGCCCAGCGATAGAGAAGGAATCGTCCTTCGCGATCATATCGGGCTGACGTATCACGCGATTGAAGTTCGCTTCCGCTAGTTCGATGAAAGTCGGAATCGTAGCCGTCAGATCTGTGCGATCCAACCAATTAGCAATCTCTGTTTGTAGCTGTGCATACGTTCCAATATTAGCCATCAGATCCTTCCCGGTCTCGTTCTGAATACCCTGTTATCGGGATCGTTCATCCACTTCTTAATTGCTTTCTGGTCTTTTCCACCATTTGTAATCTTCAACAATTGGGCATGAATTACACTGGGAAGCCGCGCATACAGAGTCTGTCCGACAGAGGGCCTTAACGGATCAGTCCATCTGGCATTCTCATCGAACTGATTGTATAGGAACTTATTGTGTTCCACGATTGCCGTAATGTCCTGAACGGTTTCCAGACCGACATCACCCGTAAGCTCATCGTGATGATAATGCTGTACGATTTTTGTAACTGGATCGTAATCAAGCACTTGTTTCATGGTATGGCACCATAGAGGGCAGGGGCCGAAGCCCCCACCCCACTAGGTTTTCAGTTATGCCGAAGTGATGCCAGCAATAACACCATGAGCGGCTTCGTTGTTAACCTGAAGCCCCCACTCGATGAGCGCCATTCTCTTGTCGGCGTCACCCGTCCTGGCAAGTGCCTCGATGCTATACGGACGAAGCGTAGCCAGCTTTATTTCATCTGGGTCGATCAAGAACGCCCAGTTGTTCATCAGCGATCCTGCACCTTCATCGATCACTGATGTGAAGAAACGGTTAGGAACAACCGATAGATTACCGAAATCACTGACATAAATGTCAGCAGCACCGATAATCACGGAAGGCTCTGCACCGTCTACATTGAAGCGGCTAGAAGCGATTCCGCTGAATCCACTTACAACGGTTTTGTTGAACGGTGATACCATTAGTACGGTAGGCTCGCCACCCTGCTCGTAGCACGACTGCATGACGCTTTTCAACATTGTTTCCGTGAACGCTACGGGAATGTCGAAAGACTTCCACACCTCGCTCGCGCCTGTCGGAACCGAACCCGAATAGCTGGGCTTGGTCGCGGCGTTTTCAACAACATTCGTCTTCAGCCAGCCTGGGAATCCAGCCGTAACTCTTGCTGTATCGGTAGCACCAACAACAGCACCCACTCCGTTCAGCAACGCAGCCTTTTCAACATTACGCTTTAGCTCTTTCGCTGCCTTAGCTGCTTGGTAGCCCACCTCCGAAGAACGACCAGCTTTGATAACTTTCTGTTCGGTTCCAGAGATGATGAAATCGCGCATATTGATCTGACAATAGTTCCCCAAGCGCACGGTGGGGGTAACAGCCGTATAGCTGCTCAGATCCTGTCCTTCAACTACTGGTGTGGCGGAAGCAGAACTAAGGCTATCCGTTTGCCACTCGTAATATGTGTTATCCGCACTACGACTGCCAATGTTACTCTGGAATGGAGTAGAAGTCGGACTTATATCACTAATTAAGTCGCTGAGATCTTCTCTTATCCCTTTGGCTGCATAGGTTTCAAACGTGTTAGTTATAACTGCCATAATTCACGTTTTTGTTAGTCCGCAAGCAGTTCACCAAACAATGCAGCAGCGTCCTCCACCTTTCCGGTGGCTTTCAGCTTTTGCTTCATAGCTTTCTGCTTACGAGAGCGCACTCTCCGGGAAGTCTCCTTGTTCCCTGCTTTTGCGCTGCCGATTTTAGATTTGGCCGCTCGGACCTTATCGCCGTTCGTGAGTACGTCATATCTCCAGGCGTTACGCAACGTGATCAATGCTCTATGATCTAGAATATTATTCAACTCTTCGTCGCTATACCCCACCGTCCTACCGTACTCCAACACTTTACGTTGTTCGTCGGCTTGTAAGTCCGCGTTCGACCATTCAGGAATTTTCTCAAGCACCAGGGTCTGTTCCACGGCAAGATGTCTTTGCAGTGCCTCGGAATTCTGATTCGTAAGGATTTCCTGCATCCGCACCTGTTCCGTGTTCACAGCTTGAATCTGCGCCTGCCGATCTCGCTCGAGTTCTTTGAGCTTGAGCCATTGAACCGGGTTGTCACGCTCTAGCGCGTCCCAATCAAGGTTCGGCTTGGCGGCAGCTTCCATCTGTTGCCTGAGTTGCTGAAGCACGGTTGCATACGTTTCGCGCTCCTGCCTAAGAGCCTGTTGTTGACCTCCGAACGCATCGCGTTCTTCGGCTAATGCCTTGCTCTTTTTCGTGAATGTAGAATAACGATGGTATCCAGAAATGAGTTCATCCAGCGGAACTTCCAATTCTTCATCGCCTACCGTCACACGATAAAGCTGGACATCGCTTTCGAGTTGTTCATCCTCTGGTTCGTCAACGTATTGCTCATCCACCACCGAGTCATCGGCCAACTCGGCATCTAATTCCTGCCCTTCATCCGAAGAATCCGTAAGGAGTTGCTCTTCCTCAGAAGAATCCCGTTCAGGTTGCTCTTCGGGTCCGACGAGCATTTCCGTAAAAGCGTTCTCGATTTCATCATGAGTACGCCTACGACCATCCGTGGTGGCTACTGATTCGGCCACTATGTTCTCCGTTTCTTACTTGGTTTCATACGAGACTGATCCACAGTCCAATCACTTACCAGTGTACGCAATCCACGCACGACTTCATCAAGACCACGACCTTGCATATAAAGATTCTCTCTCGTACTCACTTCGTTCAAGTCAGTAAGCTGCCATAATGCGATCACATTGGATTTCGCGGTATCGATAACTTCCACGAATACCGGATCTTGTAGTATCTCTCTCGCTCGCCGTCCTTTCTGTTCGCGAGTCAGGTCATTCATCTTCTAAGCTTTTCTTCAGAATTTCAAGGTCCACCTTCGATTGGAATGTCTCCTCGAGATCGAACTCCCTCAATATAAGGTCACCGGAAATCCTGGCTGTTTCGCGATCATCAAGCTGCTGTTGCTTCAGAGCGGCAAGTTCCAGTTTCTGACTATCCAGTGCCAATTTCTGTTGATCGATAGAAGTGCGAGCCTCTATATCTGCCATCTGAGCCTGCGCGAGCAACTCTTCTGGAGTCGGTGGCGGTGGCTCGGGTGGCGGCGGTTGCCAATCAACCGGAATAGGCTTGAAGAACTGGTTCGTATCCTTGAACCCACTGATCTCCAACATCTTGGCTAACGTGTTTCTGATGTTACCAAGCCCGACTAGAGGATTATCCGGTCCAAGTTTTTCCATCGCTTCGGTTTGTCTGACCACGATCTGATTCAGCACGGCGAGTCTTTCATCGGTCATACCAGATCCGAGTCCGACGTTCACGGAACAGTCCATGGACGAATCCCAAACCCGTGGATCTACTGGCACCCATTCATTACGCAAACGAACAACGCGCTCTTTATCCTGATGCGTGATAACGAGTCTGAGCAATCCCTTGAACAGACGTTTGAATCCGTTTTCGGCAAATAACCGCGCCATCATTTCCAAGTGCTGTTCGGCACCACGGATGGTAGCCGTGACAGCGGCCCTGGTCGTGGACTGCAGCACATCGGGATCAAGTCCTTGTGATGCGGCGGTCTGGCCGGTACGAGCTTCTTTCATATCATCCAGATACGCGATCATCGGAAATGCTTCCTTACCCAGGAACGGCACATCCAACTGCTGCACCATGCCAGGTTGGCGCATCCTGATGATAGATCCGACTTCGGGATTCATCACATCGTCGATATTGACCATGCCCTCGACTACGCCCGTCCTCGGATAGAGTGAGAAACTCAAGCTGTCGAGCATACCACGCAATACGGCTGACTTGATCTTCTGTATGTCTTTCGTCAGATCGGCCAGATCCGAGCCGAAGAACACATGAGGCTCCGGGTCGCAGGCGAACATAGCGAACGGTATCTCGTCTGCTGACTCGTTGTTCACGATTGTATAGCTGTCACCAACGGTGCAGACACGCCTGAGTTCGGCTATGCCGTCGCCGTCGTAATCGATGTAGCACCACGCTTCGACGTAAAGCACTCGTCTGCGTTCGTAAGCAGACAGCGGACTCATGGAAGCGCGGTCCTTGTATCGTGCCCAATACTCGTCGGTATCCGTGAATGCCACTTCATCCGACAGATGCTCTTCCAGCATATCACGGTCATAACCCAAAGCGACAAGCGATGACACGGTAGCCATCGTCCTGTGTCCTACGACCATCGCGTCATCGAGACTCGTAGCTGCTGCGTCCACCAGAAACTCTTCGGGTGGCATCGTTTCTATTCTGACTTTATTGCGTTTACGCTGGCGTTTGATTTCGGCATCGTAGACCTGCGGTACGGGCATACCCTGTGCTTGCATCATTTGAGCTTGTTGCTCGCTGACGCCCGGAGCAGGTCGTGCCTCGACCGATACCGCTTCTACGCCTTCCTCCTGCAAGATCAGACCAAGCGCACCTTCATCCAGATTCTCAAACGTGTGTGTATGCACTTCGATGGAATCGTCCCACCACCATTTGACGAAACCGCCTTTATTCATCAGCGCGTCCTTGAACACGCTGTAGAAAATAGCTACGGCTTCGTTGTCCTGCTGGATGATGTAATTCAGATAATCGGTGGCCTGTTCGGCCATCGCGACATCTTCGGCGTTTCTCGGTACGAACTCCACGGCTTTCTGTGAACCGAAGAACACGCGCATCATCGAAGGAAGAACCGCTTGCACGGAGTCACGCACATCGCGACTCACGACCTGGCTTCTACCGTCTACCTCGTTACCGAACGGGTCGCCCTTATAGAATCTGGTCGATTCTGCACGAATGGGACTGATATCGTCATCGATGTATGAAATCGCATCGGTGATATAGGCACGAACCGTGGTTTGCAGTTCCTCCTCGGTCATCCCGATTCCGGCTTCGGTTTCAGCTTGGTCGATATAAGCCAATCGTCGCTACTCGTCGCAAGGGTGTCCAACCGAAGATATTACGATATGTCTCATAGAAAAAGCCCCGCCCTAGCGATAAGGCTACAAACTCGCTGATTGGACGGGGCCTAACCCTAGACAGGTAACGCGGGGAAGCAATGCCATGAGCTGTGACCCATGTACGGTAAAAACGGATGAAGTTCTATACCATACCACCGCATACCTAGCTGACACGAAGGTATCCACGACGAGAAAAAAAATCTAGGGGCACCCCTTGTCCAGCACATCCTGGAGCAAGAATGAGTATGTGGTTATTTAAGTTGTGCCGTAGAAGACAAGGTCTACCAGCGACCAACCCCCTAGACTATTCCAACCAGCGAGCGTTTGATCTTGCCAATGCGCCTACTCGATCTGCCACCGATAGCTGTTCCTGCGTCGGACGCGAACGTCAACACGAATGCGTCAGCGGAATCCGGGCTGGCGACTCCTCGTTTTTTCAAGTCGGCTTTCGATTCGATCTTAACGCGCCCACTCGATGTATAATTATACCTGACAGTAGCCAGTTCAGTTTTCAGGCGATCATCACCAGGCAATCTTACATCTCTACCTTCCAGCCATCCTTTCGCTTTGTACCACAACTCGGCTCTCAGGTTCAGATAGTGCTGACCGAGCGCGGGACTTTCGCTGACGTTGATCGCGTAGGCTGGCAACTCTAGCTCCCTGAGTCTATCCACTACACCCGCACCTAACCCGATAGCGTCCACGAATATCTCGGTCGGCTTATCCGGTGTGGAATCGTATTCGGCTTTGATCGCGCCCGTAAGTTGCATGGTATCGAGGTTACGCCACAGTCTAACGGGTTCCGTGATCGCGTTCCCTTTTCGCTTACAAAGTGCTGACGAATCCGCACCGAACCGTGCTACATCGACGCCCCACACGGTGGGTCCGAATTTCGTGGGTTCGACATCGCGAGATATCGCAGCCGAAATCAATTCCTGCGGGATCACCGTGTCATCGTCGCCACGTGGGAACTTACCCAGTACACGCACCCGGTAGGTGTTGGATTCTTCACCGTAACGTAGCCTACACTCTTCGATGTACTCGTTCGATACACGCGGCGTGTCT